>LNFM01000833.1_pt1 | contig 47455 bp, 32 predicted proteins | sample 596031 | NCBI WGS metagenome assembly LNFM01 (sample SAMN04254537, study PRJNA301005) | activated carbon metagenome | isolation source: dual media filters at the Ann Arbor, Michigan drinking water treatment plant | place: USA: Ann Arbor
CGAAGCGGCTGCCACCCCTCCTGTCCAGGAGGGGAGTCGCAGTTACCGATGCAAAAATGCTTCGATCTCATCCCCCGCCTGCATCAACAAATTTCTCAGTTCCTCGCCCGCGATGTTGTTATCTTGCGACGAATATTCTCGTGTCAGAGCATTTTCCAGCGTTTCGCTAGTCCGCAATTCCGGTAGAACGGGTTGGATGACGTAATAATCGCCCCTTTCCACCGTGCGGAAGCATTCTTCTTCGGACACCATTATCTCGTGGACCTTTTCGCCCGGGCGGATGCCGGTGAATTCGATGGGCAATTTTTTGTCTCCCATAAGGACATCGGCAACATCGACGATGCGAGCGGCGGCGACTTTGGGCACGAACGTGAGGCCGCGGCCATCTGATTTCACAGCCTCAAAAACAGTGTCGACCGCCCGATCCAAAGAAAGCAGAAACCGCGTCATTTCGGGCAGAGTTATCGTGAGCGACTGCCCTTTTCTGATCTGATCGACAAAAAGCGGAACTATGGAACCTCGCGAAGCGATGACGTTTCCGTATCTCACGCAGTTGAACTGAACACTGGGCAGGTCACGATTTGCTTCAACGAAAATGCGTTCCTGCAGGGCTTTTGTCATACCCATGACGTTGATGGGTTTGCAGGCCTTGTCGGTCGAGATGCCGATGATCTTTTTGACCGGCAGATCGTTTTCGCGAACGGAACGGACGATATTTGCGGCACCATTGATGTTGGTCATCACGGCTTCCATCGGGAAATATTCGCACGAAGGCACCTGCTTGAGCGCAGCGGCATTAAAGACGATGTCGACACCGCGCATCGCCGCGACGACCGCCGCGTAGTCGCGAACGTCACCGATCCGGAAATTCAGGCGATCCCGTGTATTCTGATAGATAACGTCGTCCGTCGCGGTCTCGCGGTGCATAAAGTCGAGCCGCATGTAATGCTGCTTGGCCTCATCCCGGGAAAAAACGGTTATCTGCTCGGGCGTACCCATCTCGCCCGTCAAAATACGCTTGACGAGCGTCTGACCAAGCGAACCCGTGCCGCCGGTGACTAGTATTCGTTTGTTTTCTAATGGTTTCATCAAATTCTAAGATTTTAGCATTAACCGGGTCGCTAGTGTCAGCACCGACGGGGACGAAGTGACCGCTACTCTATCGCGAATCGAGAAACCACTCGTTCAAGGTCGCCGCGTAGCGGCATCCGAATTTAGCCGTGGGTTTCAACCCACGGTCAGCGTCATTCACCACGAAGCGTCACGTAGTGATGCCCGATTCGACCGTCGCTACGGGACAATAACGGCATTTTCCAATTTTCCGTGGGTTGAAACCCATGGCTAAATTCGGATGCCGCTACGCGGCTTGTTCAAAATGCAATTCCTAATTAAATGGTTATAATTTGGCAAACCCGAGTACATCGATGTTCGATCGCTCGATCTCAACATCAGCCAGCCAATCTAACACAAAATCCCGCGCTGTGGCCGTCATTTGGGCATGTTGACTGGTGGGCATATTGATAGCGGTTTGTAAGGCATCGATCCATAAGTGCGGAGTTTCGAGGGTGATGTCCCATCCGATTCCCTTTTCTTCGAGGTTTCGCCACGGGGTCCTATCGCTGATCAGTAGCGGAAGCCCCGCTGCGAGGGCTTCGATGAAGACGTGGCCGAAGTTTTCGCCGAGCGTGGGCAGCAGGAAGAAGTCGTATCCGAAGAGTGTCGCGGAAACTTGGTCGTGGGCGACTATTCCCTTGTAATTTACCGATATGTTCGGCGGCAGAGCGGTCGTTATTCGCTGGCATTCGGCCCAGTAATCGGGCTCTTCCAGCGTTCCGTAGATGTCGATCGTCAAGGATCCTTCGATCGGGCCGAGCTTATCCAGCAGCCAATTTAGATTCTTTTTCCGCATAAAACGCGACAAGAAGACCATTCGGGCCTCGCCGCTTTTCTTCTGGCGTTTTTTTGATTGGTCGTACTCGGGGAAAACCACACGCGGCGGCATGTTTGGGGCTACCCGGATGTCGAGGCCGTGGCCGAGGCGTTTTATGATCTCTTCTTTTTCAGAATCGGAGGCGGCTTTCCAGATGATGTCGTTTGAGAGCAGGAAGGCCTTTGCGTTTGGGATGAACAGACTCTTTTTGAGGCCGTTTATCTCAAGAGCCCCAGGCGAAAACTCGCCTTCGGGGGCGAGGATCACTTTGGTTTTCCTAACGCGGCGGAACTTTAAGAGAGCCAGCGTGAATATCGTCAGGCGGCTGAAAAAGCTGTTGAGATAGATCGCATCCGGCTCGATCTCATTGACCAGTTTTCGTATCGCTCCCGCGTTTACCTCGTTTTTCTTCAGGTAGTAGACCTGTGCGTTTCCGACGGTGTTCCATTCGCCGATATTGACAGTCGTGTAGGATTCGCGGTTAAAAACCCCATCATGATCGCGGCATATCAGCCAAAAATCAAAGCGGTCGCCAAGCCGGTCGACCATATTTGCCAAAGTCCGGGCCGCCCCGCCGCTTTCGAAGCCGGGGAGGTAGTAGTCGGCGATTATGAGGATCTTGGGCATGAGTTCTGTCAGTACCGCCTGCGGTAGCGGGCGGGGTTTTTAATACGTCGTGTCGAAAAGATCCCCACCCGCTACCGCAGGTGGTACTGACTCGGGCTGCCCACCCGCTACCGCAGGTGGTACTGACTCGACTCCGCGGCCATTTTTTGAATCATCGTCGGCCAATCGGGCAATTCGATGCCGGTTGCTTTGCTGAATGCCGTGCCGTCGAGGCTTCGGTCGATCATGACCTCGTCGTTCGGTACGATCTCGATATTTGCGGCGTAAAATTCGTTAAGCAATCGCAGCAGGTCGTACTTCGTGATCGGCTCGCTTGAGACGTTATAGACCCCGTTAAGTTCGGGGTGATCGGCTATCAGTTTTGCTATCAAGTCAGCAAATTCGATGGTCGGCAAGCCAGTGTAAATTGCTCTTGTGTAACCATTTACCGTTCCACCACGATTGCTCAGGAACCACTCGACAAGGCTGTGAGCCGTACCGAGTTCGCGGCCGATGATCGACGTTCGCAGCGTTAGACATCGCTCGCCGCTAACCTCGCCGAGGAATTTGCTCATGCCGTACAGATCGTGTGCGTCGGGCAAGTCTTTTTCAGTGTAATTCCCTCGCGTTCCGTCGAAAACGCAGTCGGTGCCGATGGTTATGAGGCGGAAACCGTACCGTTTTGACAATGCCTCCAACCGCAGCGGAAACATCGCATTCACGGCGATAGTTCGCTCGCGATCTAGTGCGTTCGGGGCCTGTTTGATGATGCCGACGGCATTTATGACCACATCGGGTCTTGCTGTTTTGATGGCGTGTTCGACGGAAGCTTCATCTGTAACCTCAATGTTTTCAATGATCTTCTCGCGGTCGAAGATTCCAAAGCGTTCGATATCCTCAAAATTCCCCCTGATCGTGCCCGACACCTCAAACGCCACGCCAAGCCGCTGATAAAGCTTGTGCCCGAGCATTCCGTTGGTGCCAAAAATGAGGATTTTCATCTAATAATAGCTGTGCGCAGAACAAGCAAGACCGGCTAGAGCGTCGACGGGTCGTGTCGCCAAAGGCGACAAATATTAAAGCCTAGGGTGGAGCGAGTCTTCGAGCGTAACCCTAGGTGATAAATAAGATCGGACCCGTCCCTGAAGGGGACGAATAAACCGCCGCCAATTGCTCGCCTTCAGCGAGCCGGTTCTTGCCTGCCGGTTACCTAGGGTTTGCCGAAGCGGCTACACCCTAGGCTTTAATGTTTGTCGCCGTTGGCGACACGAAATGCTCTACTCGTCAATCGGAGCGACCAATCCAGGAGATCAGCCCCTGATAAACCGCAGCGCACTCTCTTGCGATCGCCCCGGAATCAAACCGCTTTACATTCTCGATACCCTTTTCTATCAACGTTTGGCGAAAGCCCGCGTCGCCGCGGATCTTCTCGATCGCTGCTCGGATCGCCGGCGGAACTTTAGGATCGACCAAAACAGCCCCCTCGCCCGCGATGTCGCTCATCGGAGCTATATTGCTTGTTATAACCGGCTTTCGCATTGCCTGGGCTTCGATTATCGGCAATCCGAATCCCTCGTAAGTAGAACAAAACGTTACGATATCCGCATTTCTATATTCCTCGACTATCGCACCTGAGTCCAGCGAAGCAGTCGAGGAATATTCTATTGACGCTTCAGCGAGACGACGTTCTTGGTCGTCAGTAAGACCTCCGATGATACGCAGATGGCATGGAAACCCTCGAAGGGCTTCGATCAGCGTTTCGACGTTTTTATTTGGAGCAGTGCCTATCTGAAGGATGACTGGCCGCTCGGCGTTGAATGGCTTTAGGGGTTCGGCCACGAAGCCGTCGATCAGCGGGTTTGTTATCACCTCAACCGGTTTTGCCAGTGTCGGCATCTCGGCGGCGATCTCGTTGCGGGTCGCTTCAGAGATCGTGGTTACCTTCGCCACGCGGTTTACAGGGGCGGTCAGAAATAGCCATTTCAGCAAAGCTCGTCGCAAACCCGTTCGGCGGCGGAGAAATACAAGATCGTGGATCGTAAGTACCGTTTTCCGGGCCGGCAGACGGAGAGCGATGTAATGAATGTCGCCCGTGATGTGATAAATGTCAGCCGGTTTGGGGCGAAAAAACAGCAGATTCTTGACGATGGCACCGATGCCATATCCGTACGGAAGCTGCTGAAATTCGACGTCATATTCGTCGAGCTCCTGCGCGATCTGTCGAAAGACGCGCTCGATCGAGACCGAGGCGGTGGGCTTTCGCTCGATGAAAACGATCTTCGGCTTCATGCGTGGGACCGGTGAATGCTGGCATCGCCGGTGAGAAAATCGTTAAGCATTGAGGCTTCGATGCGAGTTGTTCCGACTGTGGCCACGACAAGCCCCGCGGCGGCGTTGGCTAACCGTGCGGCTTCGACGAAAGACGCTCCGGCGGCAACGGCGGCCGCAAAGGTAGCGATGACAGTGTCGCCTGCTCCGGTCACGTCATAGACCTTTCTTGCGAGCGAGGGCAGTTTTTCGACCGCATGGCCGCGTTCGAAAAGCGTCATACCGTCTTCGCCCTCGGTTATCAAAAGCGCTTTCAGGTCAAGCGTTTCGGCGAGATGCTTACCAGATTCCGCAACCACGTATCCCAAACCAAGATCTAGGCCGGCGGCATCCGCTGCCTCGCGTTTGTTTGGCGTGATGACGGCGGCTCCCCGATATTTCGTGAAATCGCGTCCTTTCGGATCGACAAGCACGGGCTTGTTCAACGACGCTCCGATCTCGATTATCGAACGAAGCAGCGGATCGACAAGGAGGCCTTTCGCGTAGTCCGAGATCACGACCGCATCGCATTGCTGCATCTCCGCGGCGAATTTCTCGGCGACCCTTCCCGCTTCGAGGTCGGAGATCGGTGCCGTCGTTTCGCTGTCGATGCGGACGACGTGCTGGCTGTGGGCGACGATGCGAGTTTTGATCGACGTTTTACGGCCGCTTACCGCAGTGATCTCGTGATCGGCGATACCGGCCTCCGTAAGGACGGTTGTAAGCATTTCGCCTTCGGCATCTTCGCCGCGGATGCCGAAAAGCTTGGTGCGAGCCCCCAGTCCGACCAAGTTCGCCGCGACGTTCGCCGCACCGCCGGCGACGAGGCTCATTTTCTCCATCTGCACGATCGGCACCGGAGCCTCAGGCGAGATCCGGCTGACCGAGCCCCACCAATAGCGGTCGAGCATCACGTCGCCGATGACGAGGATGCGGGTGTTTTTGATCCTGTCGAGAATTTCGATCATCAAAAAGTTTTATGAGTTGCCTCCACCTTTAGGTGGAGGAGAAAGTATTAATAATAAGGGCTTTAGCCGAATCTTCGGCTAGTGTTTTTGCTCTTTCAGCCCTGCTAAATACTATTGCGATCTGTTCGGCTAAAGCCTTTCAAAATATTACCGAAGACCTCCACCTAAAGGTGGAGGCAATTCATAGGATTACACAAACGCCTCGTCGACCATTTCGCACCAGATGTGGGCGATGGTGATGTGGGCTTCCTGAATACGGGCCGTGCGTTCGGACGGGACGAGAATGCACGCGTCCGTCAGCGAAGCGAGTTTCTTGCCTGCGGCCCCGGTCATTCCGATCACGCGGCAGCCGCGATTTCTGGCTGCCATGACTGCAGCGATCACATTACGCGAATTTCCGCTCGTCGATATCGCTATCAGGCAATCGCCTTCGGCGGCGAGAGCATCGACCTGTCTTGCAAAAATGCGTTCGAAATCGTAATCGTTCGCGAGAGCTGTTAAGGCGGATGTGTCGGTCGTCAACGCTATCGCGGGCAGGGCTACGCGTTCGGTCTCGTATCTGCCGACAAATTCGGCCGCGATGTGCTGTGCGTCTGCGGCACTTCCGCCATTGCCGCAGATGAGGACTTTTTTTCCGCTTTTTACCGTGTCGACAAGGATCTGGCCGCATTCGGCGATCGTCGGTTTTAGTTCGGCGATGACTCTTTCGAAGACTTCGCGGTGTTCGTTCAGCGATCGATCGATAACGGTGGCCGATCTCTCTACTGTCTCACTGGCAGGCAGGATGCCTGCGCTCCAGTTGGTTTTGCGGCTTTTTTCGATGATCTTACTGGATGAAAACCCTTCGACAAGCGGTAGCGAGTGTACCTGGCCGCCGTTTGCGATGACAAAATCTGCTCCGATAATTTCGTCCGGTTTCCAGTCGCCGCCTTTTACGAGCACATCCGGCATTATCTCGCGGATGATGCGTTCGGGCGTAAGTTCGTCAAAGATGACAACTTCGTCTACGGCTTTCAGCCCAAGCAAAACAGCCTTGCGGGCTTCCTGGTCCTGAACCGGACGATCGGGGCCTTTGATCTTTCGCACTGATTCGTCGCTGTTGATGCCCACGACGAGTTTCGTACCGAGGGCTTTCGCACGATTCAAAAGGTCGACGTGGCCTGCGTGGAGTATGTCGAAACAGCCGTTTGTGAAAACCGTCATATCTGAGTCAGTACATTGAGCGGCGGGGTCACACCGCTTTCGATACCATCTGCCGCTGCCGTCCCGCATGAATTCTTTTCGCAATGAACGCGACAAAAACGATGCCGATCATCGCTGTAAATCCTGTCTTGAACATCACCGGAATGATCGTACCGTAAAATCCCTCGTAAGAGATCGACGTGATGAGCATAAAAAACAGCGTCAAGCGCCAAACGACTGGTGGTTTGCCTTCAACCAGTGTGCTGTAAATGAGCCTCAGCACCAAGCCGAGGGCGAACATGCCGAAAAAGACGCCCGGAATTCCAAAGTTTCGCAGCAGATCGCCGATAGGCGTGATCGCATATGACGATTCGCCATAGTCGAAATAAAGATCACTGTACTTTCGCGGATCGGAAACGACCGGACGTTCGGGCCAAAAGACGCGGGGTATCATGAACGTCGTCATCTCGATGTAAATATTATCGCTCAGGCCATAGATCTCTTCATAGGGAGCGAGTTCTTCGTGGTTTGAGACAACGACAGCCAAAGTTGACAGGATATCGATCCGCTCGGCAAAGCTGGTGGCTCCAAACTGCAGCGTATCGACGACATCGCTGTTACTCACCTGCGAAACGGCCTGCAGGACGTTCTCAGCGTAAACATCTGCCGACTGGCTTTCCTCGGTTCCCTTCGTGTTTCGAAATGTAGTGCCGTAGATCATGCCGACGGTCAGCCCGATGGTCAGAAGAAGTCCGGCGATCGTTCCCTGCTTAACCGTAAATCGCCTGCCAGACAGAATGTAAGCGAATGAGACGAGCAGGAAAAGTTGGATGATGTTGCCGCGGCTGCCGGAAAAAAGGAACTTGATCAGGCTCGCCCCGGTCAGCACGAAAACTAGAAACCCCGCGATGAAATCCCATTTTCGCCGCCTAAAGACAACGTACCAAAGCAAAAAGCTAGCCTGCACCCAAAACAATGTCGTGAAATACACTAGCCCGTCCCACGAAGCAAAGTCCGCTACCCGCTGGTAACCGAATCGCCCGAGGATCAGAGCCATGAGGGTATTGAAAACCCCGGCGAATAAAAGCAGCCCGCCCGGTGTGATGTGCGAATCAGGCGAGTATTCGGCGCTGGGAAGAAACTCCGAGATCCGATGCCCGATCTTTGCCGTAAACGGCATCAGATAACCGACCGAAAGCCCGGCATAGCCGAGGGCTACGAGCGAGATGGTCAGCGGAAACGCGGTCGTCTGATCCTGTACCAGATTCGCAAATGAGGGCTGTGAGATACCGAGGGCAAAAAACAATCCTCCGACGACGAAAGCCGGAAAGAGATATGAAAGGGTCGCAAAAACGAGCGGGTCGACGAACGTAAACCTCCCCTTTACATACAGATAGCCCATCGGTACGGCCATTACGAGAGCGAGCCCGAGCAGCCACGGAACAAGATAGAGATTCGGAAAAGCGTCGAGCGAACCGCTCGTATACAGGAGTGCGATCACACCAACCAGCAGCGCGGCGGCCATCAAAAGGACGCCGACCAGGATCGAGCGGTCGGTGCGGAGGTCTCGTGACTGTAAATAGCGGGCGGATTGCATCTACATTCTAATTCCCCTCTGGACAGGAGGGGAGGACCGGCTTTGCGGGCCCAGGCGGTTGCTTGGCGTGCGTGTTTCTAAAGTCATGTTGGAAAGAACTACGTTGAGCATACCCAGATTGTCCTTCTCATTCGGTGGAGGTATCAACCACCCCGTCAGCCGAAGCGGCTGCCACCCCTCCTGTCCAGGAGGGGAGTTTTACTTCTCTAACCGACATACCGCGATCAATCCGTCCGCCCATTGCGGGGCGATCTTGACCGATACATCGTTTATCAGGTTAGCAAACCAGCGATTGTGCGGCCGGTGCTCGTTACCTACATCATAGAACAAAAAGCTTTCGACGCGCAGGCCGTGACGTTCGATCAGAAGCTTTAGGGTTGAGTACGAGTAGTACGCGACGTGGTCCGGGTGAACGAATTCCTGCCGCCCTCGCTTTCCTCTGAGGCCATACAGCCAGAAACGCATGCCGCAATAGGCGTTGATGGTCGTCAGCACTAACTGCGTTTCCGCGTTCATGAAACGCTTGATGCCGCTGAGGAAAAGCCCAGGATTATTGAGATGTTCGATCATCTCACCGGCGATTATCACGTCGAAAGTTTGATCTAGCTCAAGATCTTCGAGATGTTCGAGATCGGTAACGTATAGGTTTTTTGAGCCATTATCTTTAAGAACCTCGATTCCCTCTTTGTCTGCGTCGATGCCGACGACCTCGGCCGCGATCTCTTCGAGGTCGCTATGCAGTAGCATGTTGTTTTTGAGGGATTCTAGGGTATACGGCCAGTTGGTACAGCCAAGATGCAGCACGCGCTTGCCGCGACTCAGATCGCGGATGAGGTCAAGACGTTGTACTAATTGAAAGTCCGCAGGCATCGGTAAATGTTAGCAGAAAGACTTAATAATCGGGACTATGTCTTTCTGAAGGTCTCCTTGAGGATCCTTCGGTCATCGCTGTTAAGGTAGTCGGTCAACAGCAAGACCCATAGATAGACGACCCCGCTGATCGAAACGGCCAGTACGAGCCCAAACCATGAGCCGCCTGTAAGCGAAAGCGTTGATGCCTGTACTGCGACGGCGAGAGCGGCAGCCAGCAATGTTCGAGCAAGTGTACCTATCCAGAATTTACCGAACACGCCGCCTAGAAAGCGATGTTCCGTGTAGAAAATAGCAAAAATAAATGCCGCAACTCCTGCGAGCCGTGCAACGGCGGAACCGGTTGAGTTCATCGAGGGACTCAAGGCGAGCATGAGACCGATCGCGACGAGCATCCAGGCCATGGTTGCAAATGCGTTTACGCGGGCGGAGCGAAAACTGTCTGCGATTTGCCACGCGACGGTATGGATACCGAGTATCGAGAACGTAACCGTGTGGATGATCAACAGCGAATACGACGCAACCGCGTAAGTCTCGCCGAGCCAAAGGTTTAGAAAGACAAAACCGCCGCCAATCGCTGATGCTAAGGCGAAGAAAACCAGAGCGGCGACAACCTTTGTAGCTCTCGTGTAGAGCCGTGCAAGCTGTTCGGGGCGGTCGAGGAGTTCGTTTACCTTGGGAAACATTGCGAGGACGAGGCTCGCTACAAACATATGGACGTACATCGCGAGTGACATCGGGATGACGTAAAACGTCAGAGCCTCGCCTCCGAACTGGCTCATTATCCAACCGCGTTCGAAGAGGAGCAGGACGTTGCCAAAAAGCTGATACGCCATCAGGCTGAGACCGTAGCTGACCACTAAACGGAAGACCGGCGTGCCGACCTTTAGCGTAAATCTGAACTCGGGCAAGGCCTTTTTGGCTGCCAGATACGAAGCGGCGCAGACGATCAGCCACGTTACAAGATTCCACCAGAGAAGGGCGACGATGCCGTAACCGAGCAAGACCAACACGATGCTGCCAAGGCTGAACGATACACTGCTCAAATTTGCGAGCAACAGAAAACGGTCGAAGCGGTGAAGGCCCTGAAGTACGAGCTGAAAGACTTGTCCGATGACGATGGCGATGATCGTTGCGGCAGCGAGATACAGGCCGGTGACCGCCTGATCCTGAAGTACGGGCTCGATGAAAAGCACTCGCTCGACGATGAATCGGGCGAGGAAAACCGTGATCAGCGAACCCGCAAGCGTAGTGACAAAACCAAATATGAGCGTGCCGGAGATGACAGGCGATATCTTTTCTTTCTCACCGGTCGCGGTATATTCGGCGACATATTTCGCAGCGACCTTGCCTATCGCGGTCGTGAAGAAATAGCTTATAAACCCAATTATTACAACAAGTACGCCGTACTGCTCATTGCCGAGCGTTTTGACGACAATGGGCGTTGCAACAAATGTCGGGATGATCGGCAACAGCCAGGAAAGCAGCCCGAGCAGGCTGTTTTTGAAGAATGTTCGCTGCGTCACCACCTTTTCACTCGGCATCGGCGAAACACTCCTTGTATTTTGCGATAGCTATCTGTGAGGCGACGCGTTCATCGAAATGTTTGATAACCAGCTCGCGGCCGTTCTCGGCGATCTTTTTGCGCAATGCCTCATCCTGTTTTAGCTCTCGAATGGCCGCGGCGAGGGCATCGGCGTCGCCCGCTTCGATCAGAATTCCGGTTTCGTGGTCCTTTACAGCCTCGGGAATTGCATAAACGTTGGTCGAAATGCTCGGAATGCCAAGTGCCATCGCTTCGAGCAAGGCGATCGGCAAGCCTTCGACAAAGCTCGGCAGGGCGAAAACATCGGCGACGCGGAAAAATTCAAGAATTTCCTCACGCGTTTTTCCGGTTTCACTGGAGAGTCGAATTTCAAAATTCTTTAGCCCGTAGCCGTTGATCCGTTCCTGATCCTCGTCGCTCGGTTGTTTGGGCGTGAGCCAGACGAAGGCGATGTCATTATCCTCACTCAGATTTTTGGCAGCTTCCAGGAATATCCACCTTCCCTTTCGGTCGATGAACTGGCCGACGCAGAGGACGAGGAATTTGTCGGCATCGATATTGTGTTTCTCCCTGATCTCGCCTCTCGATCGCCCATTTTTGAGCACGGCGTCGATCTGACGCGGGTCGACGCAGGTATATGTGACGGCGATGTCATCCCAGAATTTCGGCGATACGAGCGGCTTTATTTTGTTTTTCGTGTCCTGATTCGAAGCGAAAATATGAAAGCCGCGAAGCCTCGAGACGAAGTGCATCCGCATTTTCCAGATCGTTTCACGCACGGCCGAGCCAGAGATCGCATTGTGCATCGTGACAAAAAAATTCGCTCCGCGACGCGACAGCACCGCAAGGAATTGCCAGGATTGCCACGGACTTATCTCGATGTGGAGAATGCTGTTCTTCAGGTCATACTTTCTAAGATATTTGAGGACGGCGAGTTCGGTCTTGATCCGGTTTGACTGGCGTTCCAGCTTTCGTCCGATGTTTGGAGCAGCGTCGTGATCGAGCGCCACATCGAGGAGATCGATCTGCACGCCGATCTGCTCCAGATAGCCGACAACCTCGGGCGATGAGCCGCGGGGCAAGGCAACGACCACATCCCATTCCGCAAGAGCTTCCTTCATGATCGCCATCATGTACACCTGAGCACCGCCCCATTCGAGATAGGTCCACAGGAAGATGATGGTTCGTTTAGGGTAAGGTGACATTTGGTCGCTTAAAAAAACGGGTTTACGCATCACGCGTTTTAATGAACGATGATGAGAGCCTCGCCGAATAGTCTGGTCGCCAACGGCGACAAACATTAAAGCCTAGGGTTAAGCGAGTCTTCGAGCGAAACCCTAGGTTAGGTCGGCAACATTGTTGGGTCCCTGAAGGGGACGAACGATCGCGATCTATTTCTAGCTCGCCTCCAGCGAGCGAAATCCTTTCCATCCCCAACCTAGGGTTCCATTCGCTAACGCTCATTCCACCATAGGCTTTAATGTTAGTCGCCGTTGGCGACGGGAAACTTCGAGGCTTCCGACTTAACCACCACTGACGCAAAAGTCTCGGCTAGCGGCGATTCCGGCTGCGTTATTGCCCAGCTTGATTCGTAGCTCCGGCCGGCGAGAATTCGTGCGATCGATATCGGAAGCGAGATCAATCCCTGTAATCGGCTCGGCGCACCCAGGTAATTCGAGTAAAAACGCCTTCGTAGCGAGTATCCGCTGTGTGGATCGGTAAAAAGAACACGCATCTTTTTGCCGAATGGAAGACGGCGAAATCCTGTGATCACATCGTTGGGCTTGCAAAAAACCCGTGCACGCGGTTCGATCATGAGTCTCCAGCCGGCCCGCCGCATCCGAGGGGTGTATTCCGCATCGCCAAATTGTGGCAGCCGCTTCTCATCCATCAAGCCAACTTCACTTACTGCCGCCGCCGGGTATAGAACGCAGTTCCCGACGATAATCTCAACTTCCCATGGCCTCTCGGGTATCGTCCAAACGGTTTGGTTGTACCAGTGACGAAAGCCGCCTTTCAATGTTTCCCACCGCGGCGATATCTGAAAGATCTTGTGCGGCGTTTCCCAGTTTAACAGGAGCCCGCCGACTACAGATCGGGGATATCGTTCGGCACATTCTACGAGATTTACAATGCATTTCTCGTCGAAGATCTGATCGTTGTTGATCGCAAGAATGTAGTCCGGTTCATGAAGCAAAGCCGCAGATATGCCACGATTTGTGCCCGCGGTGTACCACAAGTTGCCGTCGCCCGTTACGATCTCGACATCGGGAAATTCGTTTGCGATAGCCTCGGCCGTTCCATCCGTCGAACCGTCATCGACGACGATGACGTGGAGCCGAAGCCCGGCAGAATCGGAGCGGGCGATGCTGCGCAGGCATTGCAGCGTTTCTTCGCGGCGGTTATGCACCGGAGTTACGATTTCGACATTTAGCGGCATTATCCAAGATCGCTCGACCGGCGTTGTCCGGCTTCGATATCCGCTTCGATCATGAGGCGTGTAAGTTCCTTGAATTTGGTCTTAGCTTTCCATCCCAGTAGACGCTCCGCTTTCGCGGCATCGCCGATCAGTGAATCGACCTCGGTCGGGCGATAGTAGTTTGGGTCGATGCCCACGATGACATCGCCTTCGCTGATAGGAAGAAAATCGATCCCAAATTTATCTTTGAGCACCGACGGATCGATGCCCGATATCGTACCCGTTTCGTTCTCGGCTTTGCCCGACCACGTTAGCTGAATGCCAATGTTATCGAGGACTTCCACCACAAATTCCCTTACGGAATGCGTTTCACCGGTTGCTAGCACAAAATCATCGGCAGTTTCCTGCTGTAAGATACGCCACATTCCCTCGCAGAATTCCGGAGCGTAACCCCAATCGCGGGTCGCGTCCAGATTGCCGAGGGTTAGCTTGCCACCGGTTCCATGAACCATCTGAGCGACTGCCCGCGTGATCTTTTTGGTTACAAAGGTATTGCCGCGGCGAGGAGATTCGTGATTAAACAAGATACCGTTGCACGCGAACATATCGTACGCCTCGCGATAATTTACGATCGTCCAGTAAGCAAATAATTTTGAAACGCCATAGGGCGAGCGCGGATAGAACGGCGTGCGTTCATTTTGCGGGGTCTCCTGCACCTTTCCGAAGAGTTCGGAGGTAGACGCCTGGTAGAATTTGACCTGTCGCAACCCCGTCTCCCTGATCGCATCCAGGAATCGCAAAGTTCCAAGAGCGTCAACCTGAGCCGTATAATCGGGTATCTCGAAAGAGACTTTGACGTGACTCTGGGCGGCCAGATTGTAGATCTCATCCGGTTCTATCTTTTCGAGCAGGCGGTTGAGGCTGCTCGGGTCGATCAGATCGCCGTAGTGGAGGAAAAGGGTCTTGTCGAGGATCTCGGGATCGCGGTAAAGATGATCTATTCGCCCGGTATTGAAGGAACTGGATTTGCGAATAATGCCATGGACCTCATAGCCTTTTTCGAGCAGGATCTCGGTCAGATAGCTGCCGTCCTGCCCAGTGATCCCGGTGATAAGTGCTTTCTTCATCTCAAGTTAACTGACGGGATTCGCGCTCAAAAACCAGTCGTATGTCTTCCTTAATCCTTCCGCAAGCGATGTCGTGTGAGTCCATCCCATTCTGGACATACGCGAAGTATCGAGCAGCTTCCGCGGCGTACCGTCTGGTTTGCTGGTGTCGAATACGATATGGCCGTCGAAGCCCACGATCTGTGCGATCAAGCTTGCCAACTCGCCGATCTCGATATCCTTGCCGACGCCAATATTAACATGCGACACACCGTCGCCATAGATATCGCGAGCGTCTACATTCTCGACGAGAAAGGCGATCGCGTTTGCGAGATCGTCAACATACAAAAATTCTCGAAGCGGCTTCCCTGTGCCCCAAACCGTAACATTCGCACGGTTTTCTATCTTTGCAGTGTGAAACTTTCGTATCAGTGCCGGGATAACGTGAGATGTGTCGAGATCAAAATTGTCATTGCGCCCGTAGAGATTGGTCGGCATAACGGAGTAGAAATTTGCTCCGTATTGACGGAAATAGCTTTCGCAGAGCTTTACGCCCGCGATCTTGGCGATGGCGTAGGGCTCGTTTGTCGACTCCAGAACGCCTGTGAGAAGGGCCTCTTCTGTGATCGGCTGAACGGCATTTCGCGGATAAATGCAGGAGCTTCCGAGAAAGATCAGCTTCTCGACACCAGCCCCTTGAGCCTCGTGAATAACATTGGCCTCGATCATGAGATTGTTATACAAAAACTCGGCCCGGTGGGTGTCGTTTGCGAGAATTCCGCCAACTTTTGCTGCGGCGAGGATCACGATCTCCGGCTTTTTCTCGGAGAAGAAAGCTCGAACGGCTCGTTGATCAATAAGGTCGAGTTCGCTGGATGCCGGTGTTTGCAGTGAGCGGCAGCCTCTGCTTTCAAGCTCACGACGAATCGAGCTTCCGACCATTCCGCCGGAACCGGCAATGTAGATCCTCTTGTTTTTATGCATTGCCAGCGAATCTCACCGCAGTTATCAGATCAGCCCTCGTCTCTCTCGGTGTAAGTGCTTCGGTGATAGTAGCTCTGGTAGTAGTAATAATTGTCTTTGTTGTTCAGGTTAACGTTGTTTAGGACGACGCCGAATATTTTAGCCCCGATCTCCTGCAGCATTTGGCGCGAACGGCGGACCACCTGGCGTGAAGACTTGCCTGCATGGACGACGAGGATAACGCCGTCGACCATTGAGGCGATCAGGACGCCATCGGTAAATGACGCGATCGGCGGCGAATCGATGACGATGTGGGTGAATTTGCTGTTGAGGATACGCAGCAGCGAGATCATCTGCTCGGAGCCGATCAACTCGGCCGGATTCGGCGGGATCGGGCCCGACGTCATCACGAACAGCTTCGTTTTGTCGTCCTGCTTGATCGAGTCCATCACGTCGGTGTCAGCTAGTTCGCTTGCGAGCAGCGAGCTGAGGCCTTCGCCATTCTTCATGTTGAAGATCGAGTGCAACCGCGGGCGACGCATATCGGCGTCGATGATCAGAACCTTCGCACCGGTTTGAGCGAGGCTGATCGCCGTGTTCGTGGCGATCGTCGATTTGCCTTCGGACGGTAGACTCGACGAGATGAGCAGCGATTTTGGAGCGTGTCCGGCGGTCGAAAGCAGGATCGAAGTTCGCAGATGGCGATAGGCCTCAGCCAGCGACGAGCGCGAATCGGCCGAGATCAGCAAAGGCGTTTGCGGCGAATCATCGTCTCCGTCACCAGCACCAACCAGCAAAAGTTTTCGCTTTGGAACCGAATCGATTGACGGTATAGCGGCGAGAGCCGGAAGCTGCAGGTAGTTTTCGATCTCTTCGGTCGTCCTGATCGTATCGTCAAGATACTCGAGAAACAACGCGAGTCCCATCCCAAACAGCGTGGACAAAACCAGAGCGGCGGCGACAGTCGCAAGCCGTCGCGGCGATACAGGGACCTTGGGCGGAATAGCCTGATCGCTGACGCTAATGTTATTGTCCGAGCCCTGCGAAGCGACGTCGTTCCCGCTTTGCTGTTTTCGAAGGTTATCGAGAAATCCCTTGTTGGTCTCGATGTTTTGCTGAAGAAGCCGGATGCTGACCGCACTTTGACTCTGGCCCTGTGCCTCACCGAATTGTTTATTAAAATCGATGCGGATCTTGTTCTCTTTGTCCTGTGCTTGGAGATATTTTGTCCGCAGATTTTCGAGTAGAACCTTCGTCGAATTTGCCCGGTATGTTTCGATGTCGCGGCGGCTCTTTTCGGTCGCGGTGCTTAGAGAATCTTGATAGCTCTTGATCTGTGCATCGATCTCGGTTATCTCGGGAGCGGTTTCGAGAAATTCCTGCAATCGAAGGGCACGCTGCTGTTTCAGCAGTGCCGTTTGCTTGACCGTCTCGATCTCGAGGCTGCGAAGGCTTGCCTGTTGTTCGGTGATGAACCTAGCCGATTCCGCCTCGGCTAAAGCCTTAGCTCTTTCCGGGGATTTTTGAACGGTTAGGAAGTTCGCTTCGGCATTCTTTCGCTCGAATTCGGCAACTAGCAGATCGCGATTTAGCCCGCTCAAACGGTCGGAAACGATGGTTTGCTCGCCCTCTGTCTTTACAATGCCGGCTTTCTGGTTCAGATCGACGAGTGCCTGCTCATCGCGTTTAATGTCCGATTCGACGGCGGAGATCCGCTCGGCGAGAAAGTCGTTGGTCTTTCGGCTTATACCAGTTCGTCGCTCTTGATTCTGGTCCGTAAAAGTTTTTGCGATCGCGTTTACGACGAAAGCGGCGAGATCAGGGTCGGTGTGGCGATAATTGATGGCGATGAGGCGCGTATCCTTAAAGGTCGTACGCGATTCGCGGATCGGCTCGGTCTGCAGATTTCGTTTTATCGCCTCGACATAAGGAGCGAGGCGTATCGCCTCAGCCATTTCTTCGGCGTTGCCAAGCGATTCCTGTAGCGACTCGACTGAGCTTTTCTTATTCTTTTGCTCTGCTTCGTCCGTTGCAAGTCCTAACGATCGCAGCATCGAACGCCACGCCGAAACTGACTCCTCTGCTCGAGCCTGCTGAAATTCCTTGTTTGAATCGAGGTTATGCTCCTTTATAACGCGGCGGATAAGGCTGTCGCTGCCCAGCAACTGAAGCTGCGTATTGATGTACGCCGGATCGGCATTAAGGACGGAACGCTGTCGGTCGCTGGTGACAAGATCCGGGTTAACCTGCTCCAGGTCGACCCGAACCTGAGCCGTCGCCTGATAAATATCCGGCCGACGGGCCATATAGATCGCGGCGAGTGTTGTCATCAATACGGCGATACCGATAACGAGCCATAGACGCTTGCGGATCGCCCGCCAGTAATCGACAAGCTGAAACCCCGTTCCTGCCTGGTTGTCACGATAGGACGGATAGTGTCCTGTCGGATACGCCTCGAGGTCGCGCAGGATATCGCCTGCGTCATGTATCGGGGTCCTGATTATTTCGCGCGAATCTTTCATCAATTAGGGAATACGGTAGATCGCATTCGGGATCGTACCCTTCAGAGAATCGACGAATCCCAGGAGGATCGATTTCACTTTATCTTCTGAAACCGCGACCATATCGTTCGGTTCGAGATAAGGGTCTTTGATTTTACCTTTGTCGATCTGGTTAAGGTCATAAATGATCTCTTCTCTCTCAGTCGCACCCTCACGGCGTCGAAGAACACGGATCTTATCCTTTCTCGCGGCACTCTTAAATCCTTCTGCAGTCGCTATCGCCTGACGCAGAGTGATCGGTTCGCTAACCTTGTAGGCTCCTTGTTTATTTACGTTTCCGTAAACATAAATGATATCCGACGTCAGCACCGAAACCGCATCGCCGGGCTTGACCCAGAATGTCGTTTTACCCTCAAGGATGTCGCGGATCTTCATGTCGTAGACGGTCAAGGTGTCATCCACCGGGTCGTCAGGCTTTCTGCAAACCGACTGAGCTCCCGAACGAACGAGGATGAGACGTGTTCCCGCCTCTTTATTAGCCCCGCCCGCAAGGCCGAGCAGTTCAAGTAGGTGCAGCCGACGCGTAAGGTAATAAATATTAGGTTTTTCAACCGAGCCGATAACCGTAACTGGCTGTGATCGCTGTTCTGTGACGGTGACCCGAACCAGCGGATTTCGCAGGATCTTTTCGCCGAACGCGGCACGCAAATCTTCCGCAAGCTCGGCCTCGGTTTTGCAGACGGCAACGATAGGGCGTTCGAGCCGGAATAGATTGATCGTCCCGTCCGGACTGACCGGAACGGTCTGGTTCATATCAGCATGCCGGTCGATCTGTACGCTGATGACGTCCTGATAGCCGATGCGGTATTTTTCGTTCGACGGAGATGACGCTACCGTTTTGTCAGACGGTAAGGCAGTTTGCCCCGAGACGGACAGGATGAGCATAAACGAGAGCGCGAGGCCCGTTAACAACTTATTTTGGCTCATGGAAACGTATCTCCTGGGAAAAAACCACTTCGGAACTAAATTACAAACGAGAATCATAACAAAGTACTGTTGCTTTTGAAACATAAACTAATCCTCTACTCGACACGGAGAGGTTTTTCTGTGCCTTCTTTAAAACGGCAATAAGATTGGCTAAACTCTCAAAATCAAAATGGAAAACGCCACGCCGATGCTTCGGCAGTATCTCGAGATGAAAAAGCAGTATCCGGGGACGATCTTGTTCTTTCGGCTCGGTGACTTTTATGAGATGTTCAACGAGGACGCTATCGTTGGCTCTCGCGAACTCGAGATCACACTCACCGCCCGGCAAAAAGACAGCCCTAACCCGATTCCCATGTGCGGCATACCGCATCACGCGGCGGCGACCTATATTGCGAGGCTTGTAAAAAAAGGCTACCGCGTCGCGATCTGTGACCAGACCGAGACCCCGACAAAAGGCACGAAGCTCGTAAAACGCGAGGTGGTACGAGTAATAACGCCCGGGACAGCGGTCGATCCGCAACTGGTCGAGGCTAAGGACACGATATATCTTGCGGCGGTTTTCGGCAGCGGTGACCGGTTTGGGGCCACATTTCTCGAAACCTCTTCAGGCCAGTTTTTTGCGACCGAGATCGAGGGCAGCGATGCGTGGAACAAGGTCTCCGCCGAGATCGATTCTTACTCGCCGCGCGAGTTGCTGTTTCCAAAGTCGCTCGAAAAACTCATCGCGGGCACGTTTGGCGCGTCAGCAAGCATTGCTTCGCGTTCTCTTTTTGCGGAGGCGGCCGGAATTCGGGCTGATTCATCAGGCTTGACGTTGACACCGCTCGATGACGTAAATTTCGAGCTGAAAGAGGCTGAACGCCTTCTTAAAGACCAGATGCAGGTGCTCGAACTCGCAGGATTCGGTCTAGAAGGCCATGCGGCGGCGCTTTCGGCGGCCGGAGCGTGTTTGCGATACGCTCGCGAAACGCAGCGGGCGTCAGCCGGGCATATTTCGGAAATAAAGTTCTTTTCGTCGAGCGATTTCATGATCCTCGATGCCGTTACGCTGCGAAATCTTGAAATCTTTGAATCGCGTGGCGAGAAGAGCAAGAACACCCTCTTCGGCGTGATGGACGAATGCGTGACGGGCATGGGCTCGCGGCTGTTACGAGGCTGGATATCGCGGCCGTCATTAAAGCGCAGCGAGGTACAGACGCGCCTCGCGGCAGTCGGCGAGCTTTCCGATACGATACTTCGCGAAAAGCTACGGTTTCTGATGAAAGAGGTCAGCGATCTCGAAAGGCTGATCGGGCGCCTCAATCTCGGCACCGCCAGCCCTCGCGATCTGCTGGCTCTGCGGCGTTCCGTCGGGCAGTCGTCGCCAATAAATGAGACGCTGAGCGACGCAAGTTCTCTTCTGCTTCAAGTTTTAGCTGAGAACATCTTCGAATTGCCAGAAGTGTGCGACCTGATCGACCGTTCGATCAGCGATGAACCGCCGGTCAACCCGGCGGATGGCGGCGTTATCCGAGCTGGATTTGATGCGGAGCTTGACGAACTTCGTGATATCTCGGCATCAGCAAAACAGATCATTGCCGCGTTTGAGGAACAGGAACGCGAACGCACCGGTATTGGAAATTTGAAGGTGCGTTTCAACAACGTCTTTGGCTATTACATCGAGATCTCGAAGGGCAATGTTTCGCGGGTTCCCGACGACTACGAACGTCGCCAAACGCTTGCAAACGCTGAACGTTACACGACGCCGCAGCTTAAGGAATGGGAGCAGAAGGTACTCGGTGCGGAAGAGCGGATACTGCAGATCGAGGCGGAACTCTTTAAGCAGGTTCGGAACGCAGTATGCGCTGAAACGCGGAAACTGCAGTCAACGGCCCGTGCGCTCGCAACGCTCGATTGCCTTTGCTCGCTAGCTGAGGTTGCGGCAACTAGAAATTACGTTTGCCCTACTTTGCATGATGGTGATGAGATCGAGATCAAGAATGGACGTCATCCTGTAGTTGAGGTTTCGATCGGAAACTCATTCATCCCTAACGACTTAGTGATGAATAACTCGACGGACCGCCTGCTCATCATCACGGGAGCAAACATGGGAGGTAAGTCAACCGTTCTGCGGCAGATCGCTTTGATCCAGATCCTGGGGCAGATCGGATCGTTTGTACCGGCATCCTTTGCCCGACTGCCCATCCTCGACCGCATCTGGACTCGTGTCGGAGCTTCGGATGATCTAGCGTCAGGGCGTTCGACATTCATGGTCGAGATGACGGAAACTGCGGCCATCCTTCACAACGCGACGCCGCGAAGCCTGATCCTGCTTGACGAAATAGGACGCGGAACGTCGACCTTCGATGGCCTATCGATAGCATGGGCGGTTGCCGAGCATTTGCATAACTCGCCTGAACATTCGGCTAAAACGCTTTTCGCAACGCATTATCACGAGTTGACCGAACTCGCCGAAAATCTGCCCGGGGCCAAAAATTATCAGATCACTGCGACCGAAAAAGACGGCGACGTCGTCTTCCTGCACAAACTCGAACCAGGAAAAGCGTCAAAATCCTACGGTATCGCTGTCGCAAAACTAGCAGGCCTTCCCGCGAAGGTCATCGAGCGAGCAAAAAGTGTTCTTGAAAAGCTTGAAAAATACGAGCTTGCAGTCTTCGCCGAGCAAAAGCAAGAAGGCCTGGCGAAGGCTGCCGGAGGCCGGATCGCCTCACAGTTTTCGTTGTTCGCCGTGAACAATGAAACTGCTATAGATGAACTACGGTCGGTTGATATCGATTCATTGTCAGCCGACGAGTCGAAGGCGATGCTCGAGCGGATAAAAGGCAAGATAGTCTAGCCCAGAATACCGGCGAGGATCTTTGCGTTGCGGGTTTATTCCATTTCGACGGCTTTCGGCTTTACATGCGGTTTAATAGTAAGCCGGATGACGTTATTTCCCTCGCCGTGCAGTTCAGCGACGCGTCCATCAATTATTTTTCGGCTCCAGCCTTTCGGATTCGAACCGAGTATTTTCATCGAGGACGCGAGCCATAGATGTATATCGGCCTGATCGGCATAGAGGTTTTTTAGCACCTTGCTGAAGATCTTATCGTTTGCAGGCGAGTCGGTGCTTATAACGGTTATGCTTGCAACGTCATCATTCTCGCCGGTGATCTCTATCTTGATCCGTCTATCGGCTGATTCTCCGTACCACCGTCTGCTGGCCCGCATAAGAGAATCTTTAAAAACCACGATGCCGGTTTCCGCAATTGCCTTATTAACCGAAACACCAAGTCCCGAACCAGGTGTCGCCTCAACGATCTTTGCTCCCGCTGCCCGATATCCAAGCCATAGTGATGCATAAGAGCCATCGATCGCCACGCCGATCTCTTCCCAAGGCATTCTCCCAAACATTCCCTTGTTCAGGATGATCGAACTATGCAGATCGCTTTTCTTCCATGCATCGAGGGCGGCCGTTGGTTCAGCATTTGGTCGGGTCGTTCGAAATAGCGTTTCGTAGCCTTCGCCGGTATAGCCGACATTTAGGCGGGTAGGCGACGCGGTAAGGCAGGGCCAGGTTGATTCGTCTTTAATGTCGTATCGGCAGTTGCTCCAACTGTGCGTGATCGTCTTCATGTTTTGGATCAGGTCGAGCATTCGGCGGTTGCCGAGGCGGCTGAGCGGTGCCGACAGGCGGAGCGGTGCCAGTCCGTTGGACTCACGATAGGCGTTGACGGCGTTAAAAAGGTCCATTTCTTTTGCCGAGACCGCGTCACCTTCGCAGGACCTGGAATCAAATATCGCCGGGCCGGCGCAATCAGCCTGTGCCGACAGAGTGATAAAGCCCGTGAGAACAAGAACGAATAACAAGGCTAGGTTTGAAAAGCGCATGTCAGGATTTTCTATCTTTTTGACTAGAAATCAAAGCTTTTCCTAACAATACTCTGACGTTCTCATCGGACGTCGGGTTTGCGTGATAGAGGCCCATTTTCAACGCAAAGATCGCAAAAAGAAACGCAAAGCAAAGAAATCGAAGGACTTAGTGCTACATTGCCATTATTTGGAGTTCCGCCTTAGGGTTCATTTTTTGATAAAACGTATTAGAATACCCGAATGGCAAACAGAAGAGATTTTTTGAAGTCCGCAGCCGTTCTGCCAGTAATCGCTGCGGCTGAGCCGGTTTTGGGGGCTAATTCGGGGCAGAAATTTGCCCGCCCCGTCGTCGTTTCGACCTGGGACAGCGGTATGACGGCGAACGCGGCGGCGTGGAGAATATTGAAAGCAAAAGGCAGAGCGATCGACGCGGTCGAGGCGGCAGCGAGGGCGTCGGAAGAGGAGCCAAGCTGCTGCGTCGGGCTCGAAGCATATCCCGATCGAGACGGTTATGTAACTCTCGATGCGTCGATAATGGACCACAGATCGAACTGCGGCAGTGTAGTTTACCTTCAGCAGATCAAACACCCGATCTCGGTCGCTCGAAAGCTGATGGAAACGACTAAACACGTCCTCCTGGCGGGCGACGGGGCTCTGCAGTTTGCCCGTGAGAATGGTTTCGAGGTGATGCCGCGAAAACTTTCGGCTGACGCCGAAAAGGAGTGGAAAGAATGGCTTAAGAAATCGGAATACAAGCCTGTGATCAATATAGAAAACCGCAAGATCAGTCAAAACGAAAAATCGGCACCGTACACGATAAACGGGGCGGTCAATCACGACACGATGGGCACGATCGCGCTCGACGCTGGCGGCGACCTGTCGGGAGCATGTACGACGAGCGGCATGGCCTTTAAGATGCATGGCCGCGTAGGAGATTCGCCGATAATCGGTGCGGGGCTTTTTGTTGATAACAAGGTCGGAGCGGCGACGAGCTCTGGCGTTGGAGAAGAGGTCATCCGGATCTGCGGTACGCATTTGATCGTCGAACTAATGCGATTCGGCTATTCTCCGACTCGAGCCTGCCGCGAAGCAGTCCGCCGAATAGTAGATCGAGACAGAGCAGCGGCAAAGGAAATGCAGGTCGGTTTCATCGCGATCTCGAGAACGGGCGAGGTCGGGGCTTTTGCTATCCAGTCAGGGTTCACATATTCCGTCACGAACTCAGGAACAAGCAAGGTTTTTGCGTCCGATAGCATCTTCAAGGCCCCGCCTCAACAACCTGGCTCATAGCAAAAGAGGCGGCCTTTTCAGACAGCCTCTTGTGCTTTGCGTTTTTACGGCTCGGGGCGCTTAGTTACCGTTGCGCGGTGTAGCCGAGTTACGGTTAGCATTCGTAGGCGAATTGGCCATATTCGAATTCGTTCGCGAATTGCCCATGCCGTTCGAACTGCCCGACATGTTGCCAGGCGTAATGTTTGTTGCGTTGGTTGGCATAGACGGAACGGTGTTGGTCCTCGAATTTGTCACATAACCAGTGTTGGTATTTGTGCCGCGAATATTGGCATTGTTCGTGTTGGCCGTTGACGTGCACCCTGCAAATGCAGAGGCACCGAGGATCAATGTTAGTGATAGATATTTCATGGTCTTCTCCTGTCTTTATAAGAGAACGAGGGCGGATCAATGATCCACCCCCGCCCGGTAATTTAAGTTAAAAAACTAGCGATAAATTTCGCGTCCACGATGGTTTGTTTTCCATTCGTTTTCGAAATACTCGGCGTCTTCCGCGCTTCTCGGCTTTACGGCAAAGACCGTGGCGCCGTTCTTGACTCCTTCTTCGTAGATCTTGGCACGCTCCTCAGGGATACCGGCGCCGATCAACATTCCGACCAGTCCGCCGGTCAAACCGCCAACTCCAGCTCCAGCTATCGCCGCAGCGAGAGGCCCCCAAACGATAAGTCCAAGTCCCGGCAGTACCAGGTTGGTTCCGACCGCCGCAACGCCCGCGATGATAGCACCTAAAGTGCCGCCGATCGCGCCGCCGTAGCCTGTCCCCTCAGCAGCTTTGGATCCGAGTTCAGTTTCCGGCATGCCTTCGCCGTAATAGGTGTCTCGTGTTTTGTCCGACATCAGCACGTTGATCTCTTCGTCCGTGTAGCCGCGATCGCGCAGCGACTTGTACGCACTCTCCGAACTCTCTCTGTCGTTAAACATACCAGTTAGCATGCCCGGTGACTTTTCAGTTGCTGTAGCTTGATTGTTCATAATGAATGTATTCTCCCCTGGTCTTTATTTCTGAAATGGCTTTCGCCCATCGCGAGACGATCCTATTTTTCGTTCAACCATCTCGCTTAGGAAAAGACTAGTTTGTTTTGGGCAACTTTTCTGTATGGTACAGCACACTACTCGCCAGCATTCCAAACAACCTTGCCAACTCTCGGCAAATGACAGTGATCACGACCGAGTATGCCCTCCGCTTTTCAATGTCGCTCCCTGATTGCTAAACTATAGTTTTTGCGAAAAAAGATTTGAGTAGTACTGAATTGGGAAAATTTAATTCGCTAACGCTTGCCGAAAAGGTTGGTCAATTGTTTGTGATCGGCATTGCGGGTCCAGAGCTCGACCAGGCAACGATCGATCTGGTCGATGAGATACAACCCGGCGGGGTTTGTCTCTTTGCCCGGAATATCAAGTCACTCGAACAGACCCGCGAACTGCTTGACTCGATCGCTCGACGCAGCAAGATCACGCCGATCCTTGCAGTCGACGAGGAGGGCGGATCGGTAGACCGTTTGCGGCGAGTGATGACGCCAAGTCCGGCGGCGAACAAACTTCGGACCGCTAAGGATGCGGCAGACCAAGCTGCGATCATCGGCGAAACTCTCCACCTGCTCGGTTTCAATACCGACTTCGCACCGGTCGTGGACGTAGTCGATGCGGAGCGAGCGAAGCATTCAAATGGGCTTTTTTCCAGGGCTTACGGTTCAACAAAGGAAGAAGTGACGGATCTTGCGGGGGCTTTTCTCGGCGAACTGCAGACGAGGAATATTACCGGCTGCATAAAGCACTTTCCTGGGCTCGGAGCGGCGCGTGTCGATTCTCATGAAGCATTGCCCTTCGTCGAGATCACGGAAGCGGAACTTAGTGAGGTTGATCTCTTTCCGTATCGTGTTCTCATCGAAAGCGGCGATGTGAGGATGATCATGGTTGCCCACGTCGCATTCCCAAACCACCAACTTCAGCAACTCAGCTCCGATGGCAAGCCATTGCCCGCATCCTTAAGCTATAATTTTGTTACAAAGACGCTTCGGGGCCAGCTAGGCTACGATGGTGTCGTCATTACAGACGATCTTGAAATGGGTGCCATCATGCGGAATTATGGCATCGGCGAAGCTTGCAAATTGGCGGTGCTCGCAGGGAACGACCTGCTGGCAATCTGCGCCGAACCGGCGAACATCCGCGATGGCTTCCGCTTTGTCTTACAGGCGGTCGAAAACGGTGAGATCAGCGAATCCAGGCTGGATGAATCGCTCGATCGCATCGCCTGCTTTAAGGAAAGATTTAACCAGCCGCCGCCGCTCGATATCGGCCGGCTAGATCAGCTATCGGCTGCAACGGCACAACTTGCCGCTCGCGTCGGCTGACAGAATTTTGTTTTGGGGGAGTTTATTTTGCGTAAATTAATTTTCGTTCTTTTGGTGATCACTCTATCGCTCTCGCTTGCTTGCAGAGAGCGAAACACAGGCGCGGTGACCATCTCTCTATCAGAGAAATTCACAGGTTTCGATACTCTGACTACTCCCGGAACCGACGTGGCAGCCGAACGCATCAAAACGCTAATTTTCAATGCTCTCGTCAAGAAAGACGCTAATTTTGATTACGTCGGCGAGCTGGCTAAGGAGATCAAGACCTCAGAAGACGGAACCGTCATCACCTTTATCTTGCAGGATGGGGTGAAGTTTCACAACGGACGTGAATTTACATCGGCAGATGTAAAATATACGTTTGACCAGCTTTTTAACTCTAACGGATTTAAGGCCGGGGCATTTTTTGATTCGGTTCCTGATGATACCGCTCCGGCGGCAAAGCCCGCCGACGGAGCTCAGCCTGAACCAAAAACGAAGCGTGTAGCTCACATCAAGTCGATCGAAACACCCGATCCAAAGACCGTTGTCTTCACGCTCGAACGGGCCGCCCTCCGGACACAGTTGATGTCAAATCTGGTCGCTATACCGATCATTCCGACTGATTCGGCGGCTCAGCAAAAAGATAAACCGCTCGGTTCCGGGCCCTTTAAATTCGCTACTTTTGACGCTTCGCAGAACATCGTCGAACTCGACGCAAATCCGAATTACTGGGAAGGAGCCCCGAAGATCGCGAAGATCCGTGTAAAGACCGTAACAGATGCGCAATCGCTGCAGTCAGAACTCCAGACCGGCGGCGTCGACATCGCACCGCTTCCGACGAATCTTCCGCCGGACATCCTCAAGTCGCTTGGGGCCTCGGGAAACTTGAAGGTAGACCAATTTGACGGATCAAACATCCAATATCTGGTTCTAAACACACAATCGCCGCCCCTCGACAACGTCAAGATCAGGCAGGCAATAGGTTACGCCATCGACCGACAAAAGATCGTCTCGCAGCTGCTCTTTGACCAGGCAAAAGTCGCCAATTCGCCTATCCCGACGCAGTCCTGGGCTTATTCGGCGGGCACGGAGTATAAGTTCGATCCGGAGAAGGCGAAGCAGCTTTTGCAGGAGGCCGGTTACAAAGGCGAGCCAATAACGTTCAAATACGGCTCGGGTAACGCTGCGACAAACCAGTATTCACAGGTCATCCAGAGCTCGCTTAACGATGTGGGCCTAAACATCCGGATCGAGACGCTCGAGGTCAACACTATCCGCCAACAGCTGGCCCAGGGGCAATTTCAGATGTTCACCGGGCAGTTCGTCGGCGGGAATCAAGATCCGATCTTCCTTCGCGACCTTTTTAGCACTGGTAAGATCCCGACTGCAAAGCTCGCCGGATTCAATCGGAGCCGATACTCGAACCCGGAGTTGGATAAACTTGTTGAGGAGGCGACCAGTTCGACGGACCGGGCAAGAGCCAAAGAACTCTACGCACAGGTATGGGCGATCGCGAGCCGCGACCTGCCTCTTCTGCCGCTGTGGTATCAGGCAAATATGGTCGTATCCAGCAAACGCGTTTCGAATATCAAGCTAAACCCAAGCGGAGATTGGAGTTTTGTTAAAGATGTTACCGTAAGTAATTAAGGCGGGCTTGACAATCTTTTCGCGGAATGTAGAATTAAGGTTTGCCACATGCGGGAGTAGCTCAGTGGTAGAGCGCGACCTTGCCAAGGTCGAAGTCGCGAGTTCGACCCTCGTCTCCCGCTCCATTTTGAAAGGATAAAGGCGAAAGGATAAAGGATAAATTTTATCTTTCTCCTTTTGCCTTTATCCTTTTTAACTTTATACGGCGGCGTAGCCAAGTGGTAAGGCAGAGCTCTGCAAAAGCTTTATTCATCGGTTCGATTCCGATCGCCGCCTCCAAACTAACTGTTGTTAGCAATATATCTATGCAGGTAAAAAGGGTGATCTTGAGACCGCCCTTTTCCCTTGTGCTCCCACAGGAGATCATTCGTGCACCCGCCGTTACGCAGCTCTCAGCGCTGATTCAATCAGTAGTCCGAGAGCCCGTGAGATGAGCGGTGTATGATAAACAGGACAGTTGTTTTTTAATCCCAACCTTGACTTATGATACCGCTAGAATCAGAATTCAGTTTTGATCTATCTATTCGTTACTCTATTCGTTGAGAAAGATTGTTTTGTTGATCCGGTTTCGAAAAAAACAGAGAAGGCTCGCCCGGCAGATCATTGCCGGGGCGTTTTTACTGTTTTTGTTTTTTGAGATCGGGTCGCACTCGTTTCTTGACCATCACAGTCACGAGGTCGAAGATCACGAGGTGTCGTTGGAACCGTCAGTTCACGAGCACCACGAGACTGATTGCACGCCTTCATTTGTTTGTGAACCTAGTGAGGATCACGATCCGTCTACTCCTGAGATGCGGGATCAATTATCGCATCATGACGTTGTCGTGGCTTCGGTTTTTGCCATAGGGCTCATCGAGGATCGTGTTTTTTCCGCCCCGCATACCTTTGCGCCGGGTCGGGCCGAATTTCAACCGCCCACGCCCCCTTTCCACCCTCCAAAAGTATCCTAAGCAACTGCTCGTTCACCGGTTTTGACCGAAGGTTGTCGCGCGTTTGTTTGCGCCTTCGTGTCTTGACCGAAACTGCATTTTGGCGCTGTTTGGCGCCCAAATTCCGACGATGCTTCGGACCGAATAGCATCCACTAAAACTATGATTGATCTGCGATCGCGCAGGTTTTGGTCGGCTGTTCTGCTGTCGATCTCCGCGATGCTGGTTGTCGCCTGCGGTTCCGCACCGAAGGCGGAGAGCGACGAGGAAGAGGCTATCGCACGCACGGAATTTACCGACCGCATCGAGAATTTCTTTGAGTACGCACCGCTCAAGGCCGGAAAACCAAGCCAATTCCTTATCCATTTGACCGACCTCAGCGACGGTGCTCCCGTCGAGAAAGCGGATGTGAAGCTGACAATTCGCAAAGCGAGTGGCGGCGAAGCCCGCGAGGTGGTCGCGAAAGTTGGCAGGGTTACCGGGATATATGTTGCCGAAGTCGAGTTGCCGGATAAGGGCAGTTACGACATCGTTTTCCATGTGAAGAACGCGACGCTGGATGAGCGAATGCCGCTCAAGGAGTTCGAGGTCGAATGAGACACATCAATAGATCTATCGCTCTCCTTTCGTTGATTCTCATGGCGCTCATGGTCGGCAATGCTAACGCCCAGACATCGATGCCAGATGTACTCACCTTGGCGGAGGCTAACGATCGCGTTCTGACGCGCAATCTTGCGATCGAATCGGCTCGTTTGCAGGTGACCAAGGCGGAGGCCGAGCGCGTAGCCGCGAAGCTGCGGCCGCGTCCAACGATCACGGTTAGCGGAGAGAATCTTGGAGTGACCGGCCCTACGCAGTTCAGTCGGCTCTACGAGGCCGGAGCGGTCGTGACGCAGCCCTTTGAGATCGGCGGTCAGCGGAAGGCTCGTAAGGAGTTGGCGGAGAAAACCGTCTCGCTTGCTGAAGCTCAGTTAACGGCAGTGATCCGCCAGCGACAGACGGAAATGCGTCGGGCCTTTTACGATGTACTTTTTGCTCAGGCATTGCTCGGTGTCGAGGAGTCGAATCAGACGAATTTTGCCGAACTGCTGCGCTACAACACCGTTCGCCTCGAAGAAGGCGAAATTGCTCCTGGGGAACTTCTGAAAGTCCGGTTGGAAAAGATCAAATACGACACCTCGGTCGCGGCGGCACGGCTAGCATTGCGTCAGGCGAAGGTTAGGTTGGTGGAGATCCTGGGCGAAACCGATTTTTCCCGCATTGATGCCATCGAGGCTCGGGAAAGGTTCGATCTGGTCGATTTTCCTGTGAGCTTATCGGCTCTCAAGCAACTCGCACTTGAAAATCGGCCCGAGATAAAAGCCGCCGAGGCCGAGGTGGAGCGTTTCGGCGCGTCGACGAGATTGGAAAAGGCACGCGGGAGCGGCGAGATAGCTCCATTCACGGGCTACCGGCGCGTCGGGCCGGATAATACGGTGCTTGTCGGGGTTACGGTGCCGCTTCCCTTCGGCAATCGGAATCAAGGCGAGATAGCCCGTGCCGAAGCTGAAGAAAAGATAGCTCGGAACGCGCTCGTCCAAACCAGAAATCGCACACTTGCGGATATTGAAGCCGCGCACCTTGCGTTCGAGACCGCTCGCGAACAGGCCAGGTCGTTTGAGACAGGCATTCTAACGCAGGCGGACGAATCGCTAAGCATAACACTGCTAATGTATCGCGAAGGTGCAACTGAGCTGGTGAACTTGCTCGATGCTCAGCGGACTCGGAACGAGATCCGAACGGGCTATTACCGAAGTTTGCTTGCGTATTATCAAAGCCTTTTCCAATTGGAACTAGCGACCGGTACGGAGATCCGAAAATGATGAACGAACACGAAGAAAAAAACAGAAGTCATGACGATGCCAATGTTACGGTGGAAGGGTCGCCAAAAAGGTGGCTGATACCGGTGGTGATCGGCAGTATTGTCATTCTCTCGATCGTGGGTCTTTTGGTCTGGCGTCGCGGCAATGCGACGACGGAACAAGCAAAACCCGAGGCCGAGAAGAACGAGACCGGGACTGTCAAGTTCCTGATGGAACAGCAATGGCTGATCAAGATGAAACTTGCGTTGCCCGAAGAGCAGACTGTCGCTCGACAGATCAAGACTATCGGGCGAGTCGTACCGGCTGCGAACAGTCAGGCAATGGTTTCGACTCCAGTCGGCGGAATTTTGAGCGAACGGCAATTACCGCGAATCGGCCAGTACATTGCCGGCGGACAGCCCGTTGCCGTGATCAAACAAACCGCCACTTCGGCAGAGCAGGCACAGACGCGAGCGGCGATCGTTCAGGCGGAAGCTCAGCGTGTGCAGATCGACGCGCAGAACGCCCAGATCAACGTCGAAAATGCCCGGCTCGAAGCGGAGAAACGCACCGCCGCGGGCGAAGTAGATGCTGCACGAATCCGTCTCGAAGCCGCGAAACGAGAAGCAGATCGGATGCAGCGCCTTTTCGATGGAAAAGCGGCGTCCGACAAACAGCTTCAGGCTGCCCGTTCGGAACGCGATTCGGCGCAGAATTCATATGATTCCGCATTAAAGCGACGCGACGCTCTTGCGGCAGCGCGACCGATCGTGCCGCGCAAAGTTGACGTCGGTCTCATCGGAGGTCCCGACGGACGGTTGACGGTGACCGCTCCCTTCGGCGGATATGTGACAAAGGTGAACAAGTCTATCGGCGAGCAGGTTTCCCCCGGTGACGCGATCATTGAGATCAGTAATCTCGACACAGTCTATGTCGAGGCACCCGTGTTCGAGCGTGATCTCAATTTGCTTAGCGGCAGCCGAACGGCGACCTTCACTACGTCGGCCTATACGCAAACATTCAAAGGGTCCGTGCTCGATATAGGAGCGACCATCAATGAGCAAACTCGAGCGGCTAATGTGATCTTCGAGGTCGAAAACGCCGGGCGAGCGTTGCGTCTAGGGATGCAGGCAAATGTTCAGCTCGACGGAGAACAGACTGTGACCGCGATGATGATCCCAAAAGAAGCGATCATCGAAAGTGAAGGAAAACGTTATGTTTATGTCCTACTATCGGGCGAAGAGTTTCAGCGCCGGGAGGTAACGGTGGGCGATGAATACGGCGAAAAGGTCGCGGTTCTGACCGGCGTCGAAAAGGGTGAACGGGTCGTGACGCAGGGCGCGTATCAATTGAGACTGCAGGAACTGAAACCTGCTGATACGGGCGTACATTCACATGAAACTTAAACCAAAGCTAATAGGAGATAAGTTATGAACAAGATAAACAGACGCGAGGCTCTCGCAGTATTCGCGGCGACGGGCGTTGCGGCAATTTCTCCGGTAAGTTCGATAGCTCAGGCTACGCAAACCGCGGTTGCTCCTGCATTTTCCGGCAAGCATCAGCCAACGCCTTTGCCGTTTGACCCGACGAAACTCAGTGGCATCTCGGAACGGCTGATCCGCTCCCATCACGAGAACAACTACACGGGTGCGGTCAGGGCCCTCAATGTTGTCGAGAATCGGCTCGCTGCGATGATGAATGACAAGGACTTGCCCGCTTATATTTATGGCGATCTAAAGCGGCAGGAATTGGTCCGCACCGGCTCGGTCGTGCTGCACGAGCGGTACTTCGCCAATCTCGGAGGAAATGGGAAGGCCGACGGAACCGCCTTGAATATTATCAAGCAAAACTGGGGAAGCTACGAGGCGTGGGAAGCCGAGTTCAAACGCGTCGGCAACTCGCTCGCGGGCGGGTCGGGCTGGACGATCTTCGGCTATAACTTTCATACGAAGCAATATCACACGTACTGGGCCGCCGATCATTCGACGAGCGCCGCATTCTCAATTCCGCTGCTCGTACTCGATATGTACGAACACGCTTACCAGATCGATCACGGTGCGGCGGCGGCAAAGTATGTGGATGCCTTTATGACGAACGTTAATTGGGAAGAGGTAAATCGCCGGGTCGAATCTCTCGGCCAGGCGAAGCTCGTTTGATATAGAAATATGCAAATTAACCAAACATACAGATGGCTGCTAGCCAGTTTTGCGTCGCTCGCTTTGTTGGCCTCAACGGCACTCGCACACGGTGTGGCTGAGGGTGACAAGGGCTATATCCAGGAGATCACGGGCGTGCATCTGCTGCCGTTTGTCTATCTCGGGGCAAAGCACATGTTCACGGGGTACGACCATATTTTGTTCCTGCTCGGCGTGATCTTCTTTCTTTACAAGCTGAAGGACATAGGGATATACGTCAGCCTGTTTGCGATCGGGCATTCGACGACGATGCTCGCGGGCGTGTATTTCGGGACGAACATCAACGGCTTTCTGATCGATGCGATCATCGGTTTGTCAGTGGTTTACAAAGCCCTCGATAACATCGGCGCGTTTCAGCGTTGGTTTGGGTTCCAGCCGAATACTAAGATCGCGACGCTTGTTTTCGGGTTGTTTCACGGCTTTGGCCTCGCGACTAAGATCAAGGAATACGAGATATCGAAAGACGGTTTGATACCTAATATGCTCGCGTTCAACGTCGGTGTCGAGATCGGGCAGCTTTTGGCCTTGGGAGCGATCCTGATCGCGATGAGTTATTGGCGACGCACAGGCAGCTTTATGCGGCACGCCTACACCGCCAATGTCCTTATGATGATCGCCGGATTCATGCTGGTCGGCTACCAACTGACCGGTTACTTTGTTTTGAACTAGAGAGGAAAAGATATGTATAACACCGAATTACCAAATAAAGCCGATCTTCCGAGCAGCGGGCAATTGCTGCGTTCAACCATTATCGCCATCGTGGTCGCTGGCGTGCTGCTGACAACGGTCGTGCTGCCGTCCGAATACGGCATCGACCCGACAGGCATCGGCCGCGTTGCTGGACTGACGCAAATGGGCGAAATAAAAATGACCCTCGCGGAAGAAGCCAAACGCGACCGAGAAGCCGACGCGTCGAGAAACGCTGCTGCACCGCCACAACCGCAACCCGCCGCCGCACCACCCGCACAAGCAAATCCACCGGCGGGTAGAACCGATTCCATGACGGTTACGCTCAAACCCGGTCAAGGCGTCGAGATAAAGCTCGATATGGTCAAAGGGGCGAAAGCAAAGTACGAATGGACGACGAGCGGTGGCGGCCTAAATTTTGACGTTCACGGCGACAACGCGAGCAAGGCGTTTATCAGCTACAAAAAAGGCACGAACGCTGAGCAGGATAGCGGTGAACTCGTAGCCAATTTCGACGGCAGCCATGGCTGGTTCTGGCGAAACCGGACAAACGGCGACGTTACCGTAACGCTGAAAACAAACGGCGAATACACAGACATCAAGCGAGTAGTTTAGTTCGATAACAAAAGATAATGCTGAATCGAATAATCCAGTTTGCCCTGAAAAACCGTCTGCTCGTGCTGATCGCATCGGCTGCGTTGCTGATCTATGGCGGCATCGTCGCTTTGCGTGCACCGGTCGATGTTTTTCCAGATCTGACGGCGCCCACCGTAACGGTTCTCGTCGAAGCTCACGGCCTTGCGCCGGAAGAGGTCGAATCGCTCGTGACGCTTCCGATAGAATCGGCGATGAACGGTACGGCCGGCGTTTTTCGCGTACGTTCGAATTCGGCGATCGGCATCTCGATCGTGTTTGTCGAGTTTGACTATTCAACCGACATCTATCGAGCAAGACAGTTGGTTACGGAAAAGCTGCAGCAGGTTCGCCTTCCCGATGGTGTCTCGCCTCCCGCTCTCGGGCCGATCTCTTCGACGATGGGCGAGATCATGGAAATTTCCATGACCGGCAAAGAAACCTCGGCAATGGAGCTTCGTTCGATCGCCGACTGGATCGTGCGGCCTCGAATTCTGGGAGTCTCGGGCGTTTCGCAGGTGATGATCATTGGCGGAGATACGAAGGAGTACCAAATCCTGATCGACCCCGCTAAACTCGCCGATTACAAACTAAGCGTCGAAGAGGTCGTCGAGGCCGTCAGCGAATCGAACTCAAACGCGTCGGGCGGCTTTATGGAGCGGCCAAACGAGGAGTTTCTGATCCGAATACGTGCTCGTGCTTATTCGGTCGAAGACCTCGGAGATTCGGTGATCACGGTTCGCGATAATGTTCCGATCCTTGTTAAGAACATCGCGACGGTACAGATCGCCCCGGCCCTGAAACGCGGCGATGCGAGCTTTAACGCGAAACCGGCCGTGGTCGCCACGATCCAAAAGCAGCCGAACGCCAACACGCTCGAACTGACTGCAAACATCGAAGAAACGCTAGCTTCGCTCAAATCGTCGCTTCCTGCCGATGTCACGCTCGACACAAAAGCATTTCGCCAGGCCGATTTTATCGAACGGGCAATCGGTAATATTCAGGCTTCGATCATCGAAGGCGGGATAATGGTGACCATTGTCCTGTTTCTGTTTCTGTGGAATTTCCGCACCACGTTCATCAGTCTTACGGCGATCCCATTGTCGCTGGTGACGGCCGTCCTAGTGATGAACTATTTTGACATCACGATCAACACGATGACGCTCGGCGGAATGGCGATCGCGATCGGAGCCTTGGTTGATGACGCGATCATTGATGTAGAAAACGTGTTTCGCCGTCTAAAGCAGAACGCACATTTGGACGAACCGCTTCCGATCCTCACCGTTATTTACAACGCATCAGCAGAGATCCGCAGTTCGATACTCTTCGCAACGCTGATCATTATCCTAGTCTTTCTACCGCTTTTCTCACTCGGCGGATTCGAGGGGCGGATGTTTGCTCCGCTGGCATTTGCGTACATTATTTCGATCACCGCCTCGCTGATCGTCGCTCTGACGGTAACGCCCGTTCTTTGCTATTTTCTGCTCGGCAACTCAAAACTGCTGGAGCACGAAGGCGATTCCCGCCTCGTCACCTGGCTAAAGAGACATTATCGAACATTGCTCGATTGGACGCTGCGGCATCCGTTCAAGATCATTGGTGCGTCGGCCGTGATGCTGGTAGTCGCCGTTTCGATGTTCTTTTTGATGGGACGTGAATTCCTGCCGCCCTTTAATGAAGGGGCATATAACATCAATGCCAGCCTGCCGCCAGGCACTTCGCTCAAAGAATCGAACCGCATCGGCCGGGTCGTAGAGAATGTTCTGCTCGGCGTACCCGAGGTTGTTTCAACAACACGCCGCACAGGTCGTGCCGAACTCGATGAACACGCCGCCGGCGTCAACATGAGCGAGATCGAGGTCGTCACAATGGAATCTGACCGTTCGCATGCCGAGGTGACCGAAGAAGTGCGTGAGAAACTCTCGCAGATCCCCGGCGTCGAATCCGAAGTCGGCCAGCCGATCTCACATCGCATCGACCACCTGCTTTCAGGTACACGGGCTCAGATCGCCATCAAACTTTTCGGCCCCGATCTCGGGACGCTTCGTACAAAGGCTAACGAGATCCGCGACCAAATGTCGAAGATTCCCGGGGTCGTTGATCTGCTCGTCGAGCCGCAGGTCGGCGTGCCGCAGGTGCAGGTCAACCTTAACCGCCAACAGGCTGCTGCACTTGGGATCAAAGCCGAAGACCTCGCCGAAACCGTCGATACGGCTTTCAATGGCCACATCGCATCGCAGATCCTGGAGGAACAACGGACGTATAACGTGATGATCCGTTTTGATGACGCATCGCGCGCATCGCTTGATGCGATTGGCAGAACGCTCATCGATACGCCAAGCGGCGCAAAGGTACCGATCGCCCAGGTTGCCGAAGTTCGCACCGATCAAGGGCCGAACACGATCAATCGCGAAAACGTCCAACGCCGCATCATTATTCAGGCAAATGTCGCCGACCGCGACCTCGGCAGCGTGATCGCAGATGTGCGCGAAAACATAGGCCAGAACGTCTCGCTTCCGCAAGGATATTTCGTCCAATACGGCGGCCAGTTCGAAGCTCAGGAGAAAGCATCGACACAGATCATGCTTCTTTCGATCATCGCGATCGCCGGAATATTTTTGTTGCTGTTTATCGCTCTAAAATCTTCTCGAGCCGCTTTTCTAGTCATGGCAAACTTACCGCTCGCCCTGATCGGCGGTGTTGTAATGGTTTTCTTATCTGGCGGCACGCTGTCGATCGCCTCGCTCGTCGGGTTTATCACGCTCTTCGGTATCGCCACCCGGAACGGCATAATGCTCATCTCGCACTATCAACATCTTATGGAGTTTGAGGGGAAATCATTCAACGAGGCTATTGTCCAAGGCTCGATGGAACGCCTCTCGCCAATCCTTATGACGGCTTTAGTTACGGGCATCGGTCTAGTTCCCCTAGCCTTCGGAGCAGGCGATCCGGGCAAGGAAATTCAACAGCCAATGGCCGTCGTAATCCTCGGGGGCATTGTCACTTCCACGTTCCTGAACATGATCGTGATCCCGGCGTTGTATCTGAAATACGGCTTACCGACGAAGGCAGGTGAACAGACCGGTTCGTAATTTAAGGGGACTTCTCGATCGATGGAAGAACGAATGCGTGATACATGTCGTCCGCAGTTTCGGGTGGAGACCGGGTTCTCCGAAAGATTCTCGATCATCACCGACCGCTGCTCAAACTGGGCTCCCGGATCGAAATTAAGGGATTCTCTAATTGCGAAAACCTCGAATAGGTGTTGGGAACTTTGTGCGCCAAATGTGTGCCAACTATGCCGATTCTGCCGATTCCAAAGTAATCTGAAAGAATGTGTCCCGTGCCATTTTCCAGTGATAATCTGCCTGAAAGCTACACAGCCAAACAAAACCAAAGTGGCTCTGAAATACTGCAAAAGCTTTATTCATCGGTTCGATTCCGATCGCCGCCTCCAAAATCAGCATTGTACGTAGCGAAAACGGCCTCCGAGGTCGTTTTTTTCATTTTTGCGGTTGATGTTGCGGGCATCCCTGGCATTTATGTTATCTTCTGAGTAAATATGCAATCCAGGTGTTTTCGCATTTCGATTTTATTTGCAGAGGCTAGATATTCCGCGGTCTTTTTGCTGGCATTTTTGGTTTTTTCTCCGAACTCGCTATTTGCTCAATCGGAGGGGCCAGTTATAGTGCGGCCGGGTGCACCGGGCGAGAGCACGAAAGTACTTCCTGCCGGTACAAAGGCTACGCTTCCCGCGCGATCTGCTAAGGATGTTGAGTTCATGCAGGGCATGATAATGCACCACGCTCAAGCGGTTGAGATGACGGCGATGATCGCAGAACGGACAAAAAATAAGGACATCCTCCTTATCGGCGAGCGAATAAGCAAATCGCAATCCGACGAGATCGTCTTTATGAAGCAATGGCTTGCCGTTCGGGGTGAGAGCCTCGAAATGGACCATTCGTCGCACGGCGGACACTCGATGCTCATGCCGGGAATGCTCACAAAACGCGAGATGGACGCGATGAGAAAGGCGTCGGGAACGGAATTCGACCGGCTTTTCCTTGAGGGCATGATCAAGCATCACCAAGGGGCTCTTGTGATGGTCGATGACCTGCACCAAACGCCTGGAGCGGCTCACAATGCCGAAATATTTAGCTTCGCAACCGACGTCGACACCGGGCAGCGGGCCGAGATAAAAAGTATGGAAACTGTTCTCGCGAAAATTTCGTATAAGCGTAAAAACTAACCATGAAAAGAATCAAAAACCTTAACGTACTCATCTTAGTTCTTGTTTTTCTTTGCTCGTTCTTTCTCGTTCAGGCTATCGCCCAGAGCACGGAACCGCCTCCGGCCTTGCCGCCGGGAATGACCGGTTCAAATCCGAACGATCCGCGCTCTAAGCTTTCTCCCGGTCTTTTTGATGCGGGCGAAGCATCGTTTGGTATCAAGCATCTGGCATTGGTCAAAAAGCCGGATGTCTTTGATCTCGGCGTTGACCCCAATGGTCCGAACGTGTCGAAGGCTCTGACAGCTCTTGGCGTTCCGGCCGAGATGCACGATAAGATCCCGGCGGCCATGAAAATGGCAAATGCGGGGCTTGCTCTCGCGAATTCCGATCTGGCGTTTCAGGGAGATCACTTATTCCTCGGTAATTTCTACGGTATCAACATTTACAACATTGCCGATCCGTCGAAACCGAAGCTCGTCACGACCTTGCTTTGTCCGGGTGGACAGGGCGATGTGTCGGTTTACAAAAACCTGATGTTTATGTCCGTCGAGATGCCAAATGGCCGTCTCGATTGCGGCGAGCAGTCCTTCCCGGGTCCCAAGCCGGGTGCAACGCCGGGACTTCCTGCGGCTGAGAAGGACCGTTTTCGTGGCGTAAGGATCTTTGATATTTCAGACATCACCAAACCGAAACAGGTTGGAGCTGTTCAATCGTGCCGCGGTTCGCACACGCATACGCTTGTGACCGATCCGAAAGATCCCGCGAATATCTATTTTTACATCCAGGGAGCGTCTTTTGTTCGCCCGGATGCGGAACTTCCAGGATGTTCTGATGGTGCGCCGGATAAGAACCCGAATCTCTCACGGTACAGCATTGACGTCGTAAAAGTGCCGCTGGCTGCCCCGCAAAATTCAAAGATCATCGCCAGCCCGCGTCTGTTTAGCGATGATAAGGGCAAGATCAATGCTCTGACCGATGGCGGTTCGCACGCGAATAAAGGCCGCCCGGAAGAAACCGACCATTGTCACGACATCACCGCATATCCCGAGATCGGGCTGGCGGCGGGAGCGTGTTCGGGCAACGGCATTTTGCTCGACATCAAAGATCCGGCGAACCCAAAACGCATCGAAGCCGTTAACGACCCGAACTATGCGTATTGGCACTCGGCGTCCTTCTCGAACGATGGCAAAAAGGTTGTATTCACTGACGAATGGGGCGGTGGAGGCGGAGCACGCTGCCGTGAGACCGACCCGAACAAATGGGGAGCAAACGCGATCTTCAACCTCGCGGGCGGAAAGCTCAGTTTTGCAAATTACTACAAACTGCCAGCTGCTCAGGGCCCGACCGAAAACTGTGTCGCGCATAACGGTTCGCTTATCCCGGTTCCGGGGCGTGATCTGAAGATCCAGGCGTGGTATCAGGGCGGGATATCGATAATGGAATTTACCGATCCTATGAACCCCGTCGAGATCGGCTATTTCGACCGCGGCCCGATCGACGCAAAAATGTTGATCATGGGCGGTTCGTGGTCCGCGTATTGGTACAACGGGCACATTTACTCGTCAGAGATCGCCCGCGGACTCGACGTTTTTGACCTCGTTCCTACCAAGCACCTTACTCAGAATGAGATCGATGCGGCAAAAACCGTCCGTGTCGGCGAACTTAACGTTCAAATGCAGGAGCGGCTCGTATGGTCAAATAAGCTCGTCGTCGCCAAGGCTTACATCGATCAGTTGGAACGATCGAACGCACTCGCAGCCGACAAGATCGCTTCCCTGCGACAAGCGATCCAAAAGGCCGAAGGATCACCTGCTGAGCTTGGAAAGCTGAAGAACCACGCTGGCTCCCTCGAAAAGAGCGCCGGTTCGAGCAAGAACGCGCAGGACGCCATGAGAATGAAGGCACTTGCGGACCTCCTGAAGCAACCCGCCGCATAAGAACTTTTATTTCGTTCTCAAATTGGACCCGCGGACGGTTGAACATCAACCATCTGCGGGTTTTTTGAAGGTAAGCAAGAATCTTTGCGGCTACATTCAACGGAGACAATAGCAGGCGTTTCGCGTTAGCGGTTTCGCAACATCAAAAGACGTTATTGACAACATACCTGTTCGAGCCGATAATTCTCGTATTCTAATAATTTGAAACGCCGGTAGTCGTCCCACGAGCTACCGATGCGCCAAACTAAACGATTGCTGACCGTTACGTCTGCAGGAAACTGGCGGAGCTGGTTGTAGATGCCCCTAGTGTCAGCGTTTTTTAACTTAGATCAAAACCGAATAACGGAGACACGATGAAAAATAGCGAAAATATTGTCAATAAGGTACTCGCAAGTAAATTGAGGATCGGCGTGGTAGTAGCCTCAGTTCTTCTCTTAACGGTTTTGACGGTTCTTTCGATGCAGCGAGCACTGCCTTGGATAACCGCTAGTGCGGAATCAGAGGCCAGTGTAAATGGCCCGAAGCAAAAGCCACTTGTAACGCTCAACGAACGAGGTGAGACTGTCGTGCTCGACCGGCAGACCGGCCAGAGCCGAAGGCTATCCCAGGATGAATCTCGCCGACTGGCCGAGGGGCTCAAACAAATAATCAACGACTCATCCGCAGGACTCGTCGAGGTCGCTAAAGAGGACGGCACGGTGTCGATCGATCTCAAGGGACACTTTCACAATGCGATGGTCGTCAGGAAGGAAGAAGATGGAACGCTGACGCACTCATGCATCAATGATCTGAGGACGGCGGCGGCTTTCTTTGAGATCGATCCGAAGCTTCTGGACATCGACGGTCCGGTTCCAAGCTTCCGCCCTACATCTTCACAGTCGCAGACCGATCGCTAGGCGTAAAGGATACAAAATGAAAACCACCATTATACGACGCGTCCTTCTTTTTACGCTGACAAGCCTGTTAGCCCTCGCTGCTTCATCACCTGCTTTCGGTGCTGCCACCATTGTTATTAACAACATCAACGCTCCCGGAGTAGGTTTTAATGACCCGACACCTGTTGCTCCCGTAGGAGGCAATACAGGCAATACGCTCGGCCAACAACGACTCATAGCGTTTCAGCATGCAGCAAATATTTGGGGCGCCACGTTAACGAGCAATGTCGTGATCGTCGTCAACGCCCAATTTACTGCATTGACCTGCACCGAGACCAGTGCCGTTCTCGGTTCTGCAGGTGCGACTCAGGTCTTTAGAGATTTTGCAGGGGCTCCTCTTGCCGGTCATTGGTACTCAGTTGCCCTTGCAAGTAAGCTTACAGGAACGGATCTGGCTGGTGCTGGTGCTGACCTCAATGCAAATTTTAACGTGAATCTTGGCCAGCCCGGATGCTTGACCGGAACTCCATTCTACTGGGGCCTCGACGGAAACCACGGAACGAACATAGATTTTGTCGCTGTTCTTCTGCATGAGATGGCACATGGACTTGGGTTTCAGACGTTTACTAACGGCTCAACTGGAGTTCAATTATCTGGGTTTCCTGCGGTTTGGGACAATTTTTTGTTCGATGTGACCACAAATAAGCTATGGAATGCCATGACAAATGCCGAACGGACCGCGTCAGCGATCAATAGCGGAAATTTGGTTTGGAACGGAGCGGCTGTTGATACTCATGCTTCGAGGGTGCTTGGTGGAACACCCGTGGTGCAAGTAAATTCACCGCCAGTTGTTGCAGGCACGTATATCGGAGCTTCTGCTGCCTTTGGTCCCCCAGTCTCAATTAGCGGGCTTACCGGCAATCTAGTGCAGGCAGCGCCGGCCGATGGATGCACCGCTCTTACAAATGCGGCTGCGATCACGGGAAATATTGCGGTCATCGACCGCGGCACCTGCGGTTTTACAATAAAGGTGAAGAATGCTCAGGATGCCGGAGCCATAGGGGTGATCATTGTTAACAATGTTGCCGGCAACCCTGGTCTGGGTGGAGCCGATCCAACCGTTACGATCCCTTCATTGATGCTCAGCTTAGCGGACGGCACTACGCTAAAAGCGAACTTGCCTGGCGTAAATGCCGCCTTAAAGAACGACATCACGATCGATCAGGGCATCAACGTGGCTTCGGGCAAGATCCGAATGAACGCGCCTAATCCCTTCGCGACCGGTTCATCAGTGTCTCACTGGGACACCGCTCCGTTCCCTAATCAGTTGATGGAGCCGTCGATAAATCCTGGCCTTACTCAGAGTGTTATTCCACCGCAAGATCTAACCGTTCCGCTCTTCAATGACATCGGCTGGAACGTGGCACTCGCACCGCCGCCGCCACCTAATCTGTATATCGATGACGTTGTCCTGAGCGAGGGAAATGCTGGCACCACGAGCTTTACATTTAGGGTCATGCTTGACGCCCAGGCCGGTGCCGGCGGCGTTACGTTTGACATCGCGACCGCAGACAACACCGCTCAGGATGATACGCCAACAAGCGAGGACAACGACTATGTCGCACGAGCGCTCACTAGTCAGACCATTCCTGCAGACTCATCCGGACCTTTTACCTTCACGGTGCAAGTTAACGGAGATACAACAGTCGAATCAAACGAGACCTTTTTTGTAAATGTAACCAACGTGACCGGTGCGACGGTTGTCGACGGGCAGGGTCAAGGCACGATCGTCAATGACGATCTAGCGCCGCCGCCGATCACGGTAATTATCAACGAGGTTGATGCGGACACGCCGGGTACTGACGCAGCTGAATTTGTCGAATTGTATGACGGCGGAGTTGGCAATACATCTCTCGTCGGGCTGTCTTTGGTTTTTTATAACGGTTCGAATGATCTTTCATATTTTGCGGTCGACCTGACTGGAACAACGAATGCTCAGGGTTACTACACCATTGGTAACGCGGCCGTAGCCGGCGTAGATCAAACCTTTACAGGCGATGGACTCCAGAATGGACAGGACGCGGTAGCTCTTTATAACGCTCCGGCTAGTACTTTTCCAACAAATACGGCAGTTACGACGACCAACTTGGTTGACGCCCTGGTTTATGACACCTCGGACGCTGACGATGCAGCCCTGCTCGTTTTGCTAAACGCAGGGCAGCCCCAGGTCGATGAAAACGGCACAGCCTCAAGTGCGACAGTTTCAAATCAGCGTTGCCCGAATGGCAGCGGTGGAGCACGGAATTCGTCTACCTACGCTCAGTTCGTACCTACGCCCGACTCAATAAATGTTTGTGGTGGGTCGACGCCTACTCCAACTCCGACAGCAACACCGACACCTACGGCAACACCGACACCAACACCAACTCCTGTAACTCAGCAGTTGGCGATACTTGCGGCGACTAGTGCTAGCAATCAGGCGGTCGTCTATACGGATGCTGCCAATCCTGCGGCGCAGGCGTTGGTGACGGGACTTCCGGCTGGGGCTCAACCACAGGGAGCCTCATATTTCGGTGCGGACAGCGCTCTTCTCTCGGATTTCAACAACTCGAGGGTATTTGTGGTTAATATCTCGACCGCGTCCGTGGTCTCAACCATCGCCACCCCGACTTATAACGGTACGGGTACGATCACCGTCGCACCTAATCGCACTTCCGCATTGGCGATGGGAGGCAATGTGCTAAATGTTATCCAGGCTCCCTTTGGCCCGGGTTCAGCGATCTCGACTGTTACTCTGCCAGGCGTGATAGCCGGCTATCAAGGCCAGGCGATCGTATTTAACAATGCCGGAAGAGCCTTTGTTTATCACAGCACGGGCATCTCGGTGCTGGATGCGCCATACACATCGATCGCGTTCACGATACCAGTATCAAACGCCAATTCGGGAGCGATCGCTATAACGCCGGACGGTAATCAATTGCTCACAACGCAGTTAAACGGCAATACAGTCCGCATATTTCAGGCACCATTCAGTGCGGCGTCGACTTTTACATCATTAACAATTCCCGGCGGAAACGCACTCGATGGAATTATGGTCGCTCCCGACGGCGGGAAAGCGATCGTAGTCAGTGCCTCTGCATATCACGCCGCTGCGATAAGCGCACCGTTTAGCTCCAGCTCGGTCGTCGAGACGCTTCCACTTCCCGCAGGCAATTCCGGCGGCTTTGAGGATGTAGGTATCAGTGCCGACAGCCAGATCGCGATCCTTGCCGGAAATAGTACGTCTCAGCCACCAGTGTTTGTCCGGGCGCCATTCACCGCGGCGGGGGCCGTTACAACGAGCGAGCCAATTCTGAATGTCGCCAACCCCGCTCGCGGGAACGGTTCCGTCAGGTTCCGTCCGCCGGGCCTCGCCCCGGGGCTTACAGTCTCGAAGTCTGCTCCGGCAACCGTGGTGTCAGGTTCTACCCTTACTTACACGATAACCTACGACAATACCGGTGCACTTAGTGCGAGTAATGTCGTGATCCGCGATACCGTCCCTGCTGGAACTTCTTTTCTGTCAGCAGCGAATGGCGGAACTCTTGTAGGTACCGATGTCGTCTTTAATGTCGGAACTGTCAACGCTGGAGCGGGACCGCAAACAGTTTCATTCACCGTCACCGTAAATACTCCTGGCGGCGGTACTGTCGACAACAACAATTACAGCATAGCGGCTGACGCAGTTGTACCAATTCCCGGCCCCCCGATCACTACCTCGGTTGAGGTTCCGGCCATCATTTACGAAACAGGCATCGTTGTAACCGGGGGATCGGTCACGATCACGGATGAAAACGGAGGCGATTCGAACGACGATCTGCGTTTGTCGTGCGTCGCTCCAAACCTTGTCATTTTCGATCCGACCAATACGATAGCTGCCGGAGCATTGCCTGCGGTTCAGATCGATGCAAATACGGTTCACATTCCTTTGACGTCGGTAACGGGTTCGATAACGTTCAATTCTCTCGGTGGTAACGACATGCTTACGGTAGATGGGACCGGATGCGGGCTCGTGCCTACCGGACTTGTCTTTAATGGTGGCACTGGTGACGATACTTTCACCATCAACAATCCAACAGGCTCCCTCTTTGCACCTGCAAGCGGCATTGACTTTAATGGGGGCGGACAACCGGGCGACAACATGAACCTGCTCGGTGGCGGCGGACCGGCATTTAATGAAACTTATTTTGTCGGGACGACGACGCCACCCATTGGGATCGGGCCGGGGAATAATGGCGACGGCCTGGTCAGATTCACCGGTCCTAACCCGGTGGACATTCGATTTACCGGACTCGCTCCGATCATCGACACGGTCGCTGCTGCCAGCCTTACGGTCAACTCGACTGATGCCGCAAATACGATCTCGATCACAAACGGCTCCGCCTCACCAAGGCTGCGTATTGCTGTGGATGCTTTCGAGCCGATCGAGTTTGACAACAAATCAACGGTGAACGTCAACGGCGGCGACGGCGTGGCCCTCGGCGATACCGGCGATACTGTGACTATTAATTACTCCAATACTCCCGCGGCTTTGACTAGTTTCGTTATCAATGGTAACGAAGGAAGCGATACGATAAACATCCTTGCGAGATCGGGGTCATATGCCCTTATCGCTCGGGGTGGCGACGGGAATGATGACATCGATGCGAGCGCACTCGCTGCAGGCCCGGGCGATCTCGCGTTAGACGGCGGAAACGACGACGACACCATAAACGGTAGTGTAGGCGATGACTCGCTGGATGGAGGGGCAGGTAATGACATCTTCATCGGAAACGGAGGAGTTGACGATGTTGGCGGGGGAGGCGGAGTATCGCTCGATGACCGGATACTAGTGCCGGGCACCGCAGGGCCAGACACTATCACCCTTGCCGACAACGCGGGTAAATTGTCCGTGACGATCAACGGCCTCACGACCATTTATGGGAATTTCCTTTCCGGCCCAATAAACTCATCTGGCATCGAGTTCGTTGTTGTGAACGGTGAAGCAGACAATGATGTGGTCGACGCCAGCGCAACGCTTGCCGGTCCGATACTACTGCAACTAAATGGTAATGGCGGCGATGATACGCTGATCGGCGGCCCGGGCGACGACACGTTCGATGGCGGTGGCGGCGATGATTCCTTCCTCGGAAATGGCGGCACAGATAATGTCGGCGGCGGGATCGATCCCGATGGCCCTGCAGGCGATCAGATACTTGTACCCGGCACGGTCGCGGCCGACACTATCACCCTCTCACTTAACGCTGGAAACCTGGTCGCGACGGTCAATGCGGCAACCACGACCTACCGAAACTTCCTTGGTGGACCGATCGCAGGTTCGGGCGTCGAATTTATATCAGTTAGTGCAGATAGCGGTAACGATAATATTAGTGTTGAACCATTCGTTAATCAGGCTATCAATATTGACGGCGGGAGCCCGGTTTTGCCCACACTTCCGGGCGATTCGCTCGATGTTGATTTCACCGGAGCCACGGGTACTGTGTTTACTCCGGGCGTTCCTGGTGCCGGCGTTATTTCATTTACCAACCGATCTCCGATCTCCTTTGTGAGCATCGAGACGGCTCCGTTTTCGACTGCAATGACGATAACTTCGTCAGCAAATCCGTCTGTTTTCGGGCAGACTGTGACGTTTACGGCAGCGGTTGTCAGCACTTCGGGCGTTGGCACACCGACCGGCACGGTTCAGTTCTTTGATGGGGTAACACCATTAGGCGCAGTCACTGTTACAGCCGGAGTTGCATCTCTTTCCACCTCGAACCTGTCAGTCGGCCCCCACGTGATAACGGCAACCTATTTCAGTAATTCGTCTCTGTACGACAATAGTGGCGGATCTTTGATAGGTGATCCGCAAGTCGTTAACAAGGCAAATACGACAACTGTCGTCCAGACTTTGCAGAATGCACCGACGTATGGGCAGACGTTTACGATAACTGGTTCGGTGGCGGCGAATCCGCCGGGGGCTGGGGTTCCGCAGGGGACGATCA
>LNFM01001870.1_pt1 | contig 47410 bp, 42 predicted proteins | sample 596031 | NCBI WGS metagenome assembly LNFM01 (sample SAMN04254537, study PRJNA301005) | activated carbon metagenome | isolation source: dual media filters at the Ann Arbor, Michigan drinking water treatment plant | place: USA: Ann Arbor
CAGCGCGCCGCGACCGAGCGCGCGACCCGTCTCGCCACGCTGCGCCTCACCCTCACCACTCAGGGCCCGCCCCCGCCGATCACCGGCGAGGGGCGTTTCACCGGCCCGCTCTCGCGCGCCGGGGAGCGGCTCGGGGACGCGGCGGCGTGGACGCTCGCCGCGGTGGTGCTCGTGGGGCCGTTCGCCCTGCTCGCCGCCGGCGCCGGCTGGGGGGCGCTGCGCCTCCGCGGCCGCGCGCAGCGCCGCCTGATGGGCTCCGCCTGAGCGGAGCCCCGCGGGCCTACGGCGTCCGGATGGTCGCCAGGTCCTCGGGGATGATCTCCAGGTGGGCGCGCAGGCCCGAGTCGCGTGCCTCGAGCCAGCCCCACCGGGGCCGGCGGTCGCCGTCGATCGCCTCGCCCACGCTGCCCGGGTTCACGAACAGGCAGCCTCCGGCCACACGCACCAGCGCGTGGTGCGTGTGGCCGCTGACGATGCAGTGGGGCCTGCCCAGATCCTCCACCAGGCGGGAGAGGTCCCTGTCGGACGTTTCGGCGCCGATCGCGTCGCGGGGATCGTCGGGTCCTCCGTGCATGAGGAGGATGACGTGGCCGCGCAGCTTCACCCGCACCACGAGCGGCAGGGCAGCCAGGTACTCGATGTTCGCGGCGCTGAGCTGGTTGGTGCTCCAGGCGCGGGATCCGACGCGTCCGGCCTTGGGGTGGTCAGGGTCGCGCCGCGGCCGGTTCGCGACCTTTCGATCGGTGTTGCCCATCACGCACGGCCAGCCGGTCTGACGGAGCGTCGTGACGCAGGTCTCGGGGTCGTCGCCGCGCATCACCAGGTCGCCCGTGCAGATGCCTCGCATGAAGCCCGCCGCCAAGATCGCCCCGAGCGTCGCCCGCAGGGCCTGCGCGTTGGCGTGGATGTCCCCGAGCAGGGCGAGTCGCTCAGGCACCGTCACCGATGCCGAGCGCCGCCTCCAGTCGCGGCCGGAACCGCTCCTTCTTCAGTCGCCTCCACTCGTCCATGAAGTGCACGTAGAGCTCATCACGCTCGCGCCGCCGCCGGCCGATCAGCGCGTGGACGCCGATCCGCTCGTCGGCGCGCCGTCCCACCTCGAGCCGGGCCTGGAACTCGCGGAACGCGGCCTCCGACCGCGGCCGCCGCCCCGGGCGCGCCGCGGCCTCGGCCACGAGCCGCTGCGCCGCGCCCGCCTCGCGGCCGGAGAGCCAGGCGAGGTGCTCCTCGAGCATCGGGATCTGGACGTCGCAGTCGTGGATGTCGCCGAGCACGTCCTGCAGGCCCGCGACCTCCTCGGTGAACGGCTTCAGGTCGCCCCCGAAGGCGACGCCGAAGATCTCCAGCAGGTAGCGCAGTCGCTTGCAGGCGATCCGCATGTCGTGCAGCTCGGTCACGTTGGCCGGATCGGCCACCAGGCCGTCGTACGAGTAGACCTCGTCGATGCGCACGGCCAGGATCGCCCGCGCGTTCGGGCGCAGGCGGCGGTCGGGGTCCAGGCCCTCGACGGCGCGGGGCTTGGCCATCAGCCCGCCGCCGGGGGGCGGGGGTCGAGCCGCTTCATCGTGACGCCCGTGTGCTTCTCCATGTAGCGCACCAGGCGCGCCTCGAACCCCTCGGCGTCGATGCGGGAGAACAGCTCGGCGATCACGGGAGCCTCGGCCGCCCGGTCCTGGCGGTAGCGCGCGATCAGCCCCTCGATGCCGGGCCGCTCGTCGGCGTCCATCGTCGCCAGGGTCGCGGTCAGCCGCTGCACCGCGACGTCCAGGTCGCGCGCGTCGCCGAGCACGTCGGTGATCTCCTTCACCTGGCGCAGCAGGGGGCGGAACGACTTCCGGGGGAAGGCCGCGTCGAAGGCGTCCATCGCGGCGCGCAGCCGGCGTGAGGAGACGCGCATCGCGTGCAGCTCCTCGATGTCCTCGCCCAGCAGCGTCCCCTCGCGGTAGCTCATCATCTCCCGCCACCGGGTCAGGATCACGCGCCCCGCGGCGTCCCGGAAGCCCGCGCCCGGCCGCAGGCCGGGGACATCCCACGCCCGTGCCATCGCGGCCTACTCCGCGGCCCGGCGGCGCACCATCACCGATTCGCGGACGGCGGTGCGCAGCGACTTGCCGCTCGCGATGACAGCCCAGTCGATGTCGAGCTCGGTACCCAGGTCGACCAGCGCGCGGATCACCGCCCCCTCGTCGATGTCGGGGCCCGAGAGGGCGAGGGCCTCCTTCAGCCATCCGGTCTGCGGCTTGGAGAGGGCGACCGTCACCTCGCGGCGGGCGTCCTTGCGCTTGGTGCGGATGGCGTCGTCGCCGAGCCGGACGTACACCGACGCGGGCGGCCCGGTGGGGGCGCCGAGAACCGACTGGTAGCTGACGCGCCTCATGCCCCGTCCCCCTGATCGGTCATGCCGGCCTCCAGGCTCAGGCGCCGGTCCTCGGCGAGGTCGCGGATCGTGTCCTCGCCGATCTGCTCCTCGCCCCGCTCGGCGGCGACGAAGAGGGCGTTGGCGAGCAGCAGGTTCACGAGCCGGGGCACGCCGCCGGTCTCGGCGTGCACCGCGCGGGCGGCGCGCTTGGAGAGGATCCGCCGCCCGGCGCCCGCCACGCGGGTGCGGTGCAGCGCGTAGGCGTCGACCTCCTCGGGGCTCATCGCGCCCATGTGGTACCGCACCACGACGCGCTGGGCGACCTGCGGCTGGCGCTCGATGCGCCCGGTCAGCTCGGGCTGGCCGAGCAGCACCACCGGCGCGCCGGGGCCGTCGGCACCGCGGTTGGTCAGCAGGCGCACCTCGTCGAGGGCGCGGGCGTCGAGGCGCTGCGCCTCGTCGATCGCCAGCACCACCCGCCGTCCCTGCTCGGCCGTCTCGGCGAGCCGGTGCCGCACGAGGCCGGCCAGTCGGGCCGCCGACCCGCCGGCCGGCTCGGCGCCCATCGCGGGCAGCACCGCCGCCAGCAGTGCCGCCGCCGTGCGCGGAGGGTTCGCCACCTCGGCCACGGCGAAGCCCTCCCCGTCGAGGGTCTGTCGCAGCGTCTGGGCGAGCAGGGTCTTGCCCGAGCCGATCTCGCCCGTGATGGCCACCAGGCCGCCGAGCTGGGTGATGCCGAACAGGATGCGGGCGAGGCCCTCGCGGTGGTCGGTGCGCTCGAAGGCGAAGCGCGGATCGGGATCGAGCTGGAACGGCGCCTCGGCCAGGCCCCAGTGGGCGAGGTACGACGGCGTCTCGGCGCTCACCCTGCCGACTCCAGCAGCAGGCCCTCGCGCAGGCCGGCCTGGCTCACGCGCAGGTCGTCCAGCTCGAAGGAGCGCCTCACGGCTTCGAGGGCGGCCGCCCCCGCGAGCGACAGCCGCACCCGGGCGGCCTCGAGGCCGGTCTCCTCGGCGATGTCGTCGGAGTGGGAGGCGGCGAGCCGCTCGACGGCGCGCACCAGGGCGTCGCGGTCGAGGACGTCCGTGCCCGCGAGCGCCATCAGCGCGAGCGCCGAGCCGCCGGCGGCGAGGGCCTCGCGTCCGTGGGCCGGGACCGTCACGGGATCGATCATCTCGCGCACGGCGGCGATCATCGGTTCCAGCAGGTCGATCACCGGAGGGTCGCCGGGGGAGAACCGCTCGGTCAGCGAGCGCACCCCGATCGGCACCGAGGTCGCCCAGCGCAGGCGCCCGCCCTCGCCGCCCATCAGCTCCAGGCTGCCCCCGCCGAGGTCGATCGCCAGCAGCGGGTCGGGCGCGCCCGCGGCGACCATGCCGCGGAAGGCGAGCTCCGCCTCCTCGGGGCCCGACAGCACCCGCGGCACCACGCCCGACGCGAGCTCGAGCCGGTCGAGGAGCTCGGCGGCGTTGCCCGCCACACGGGCGGGGGCGGTGCAGGCGACGACGATCCTCTCCACCCCGAGGGCGCGCGCCTCGGCCACCATCTGCCGCACGGTCAGCTCGACGAGGTCGAGGCCGTGGGCGCGGATCCGGCCTCCGGGCTTCAGGCCCGCCCCGAGCGCGGTCATCGCGCTGCCGCTGGCGATCGGCTCCACACGGCCACCGGTCGCCCGCGCCACGAGAAGGCGCGTCGTATTGGTGCCGACGTCGATCGCCGCGATCGGGGCGGGGGGAGGCGCGAGATCGTCGGTCCGCGAGGTCATCAGAGGCCGTTCCACGTCGGGGCGGGAGTCTAGCGCCGCCCTGGCGTGGCCTGGCCCGTTCACACCGTTGTTACAGGGCGGCGGGGCGCGTCCTCGGTGTGGAACGCCGGCGCGCCACCGCGCGGGCGCGGACGAGCGCGAGGCCGGCGACGACGGCCGCGGCGAGGGCCAGCGTCATCTGCCCCGCGACGATGGCGCCGCCTCCCGGCGCCGAGGCCAGCGCGGCGAGCAGGAAACCGGCGGTCAGCCCGAGCGCGTAGACGGCGATGGTCGCGGCGCTCGGATGGCGCCGCCGCCGCGGCGCCGGGACCTCACGGAGACGCGGCCGGGCCGGGGCGAGGGGCGCCTCGGCGAGCTGGTGGGTGCGAGCGGTTGCGTGCATGGGGGGAACTGTAGTTCGCCCCTCGGACGCGAACAAGTGTTCGGACGCCTCCCGGTGTTGCGGCCGCTGCAACACCGCGTGCGCCCCCCGGATCTGCGAACTGGCGTTGCGCGGGGGTTCTCGGGGGGGAATCCCCTACCTATGGGGGGGAAGATGGGTTGGCTGGTGGGGTGATGTGGGGTAACGTGGGGAAATGCAACGCCGGCTGCTCAGCGGGACGTACGAGTGCAAGCTCGACGACAGGTTCCGTCTGGCTATTCCCGCACGCATCCGCGAGCCCTTCGCGGCCGGGGCGACGGTGGGCTGGTGGATCGACGACTGCCTGATCGTCGTGCCCTCGCTGGAGTGGACGGGGCTCGTGGAGCGCACCTTCGGCACCATGAGCCTGTTCGACGACTCGGCCCGCGACATGAACCGCTTCATCATCGGCAGCGCGCTGCATCACGACCTGGACCGCCAGGGCCGCATCCCGCTCAGCGCCGAGCTCCGCGAGTACGCCGGCATCGCCGGCGGCACCGTGAAGCTCGTCGGGGTGGGGGAGTACCTGGAGGCCTGGGACCCGGGCCAGCTGTCCGAGCGATTCGCCCGGCTCCGTCGAGAGGGGGTGTCCGTCCATGCCAAGCGCCTTGCCGATCGAGTCGCGTAGGCCGCGCAACGGCCACGAGCCCGTCCTGGCCGACGAGGTGGTCCGGATGCTCGGCCTGCGCTCCGGCGAGACCGTCGTCGACTGCACCTTCGGCGCGGGCGGCCACGCGCGCCGGCTCGCCCCCGCCCTGGGGGAGTCCGGCCGCTACATCGCCATCGACCAGGATCCGGAGGCCGCGACCTGGTTCTCCGACCTGGCTGACGACGTCGTGTGCGAGACCCGGTTCATCCGGGCCAACTTCGCCGAGGCGCTGCCGCGGCTCGTCGACCAGGGCTTGCGGGCCGACGCCGTCCTGATGGACCTCGGCCTGTCGTCGATGCAGGTCGACCAGACCCAGCGCGGCTTCTCCTACTCGCGTCAGGCGCCGCTCGACATGCGCATGGACCCCTCCCAGGAGCGCTCGGCCGCCGACCTGGTCGCCGAGATGACCGAGCGCGAGCTGACCGACGTCATGCGCACCTACGGCGAGGAGCGCTACGCCCGCCCGATCGCCCGCGCCATCGTGCGCCGCCGTGACGCCCACCCCATCCTCACCACCGGCGACCTCGTGGAGGTCGTGCGCTCCGCCGTGCCGACGCCGGCGCTCTTCGCCGGCGGGCACCCGGCCAAGCGCGTCTTCCAGGCCCTGCGGATCGCGGTCAACGACGAGCTCGGCAGCCTGGAGGCGGGGCTCGAGGCCGCCTTCGCCCTGCTCGCCCCCGGCGGCCGGCTCGCCGTGATCTCGTTCCACTCGCTCGAGGACCGGATGGTGAAGCGCTTCATGCGGGCCCGCAGCCAGGGCTGCATCTGCCCGCCCGAGATGCCGGTCTGCGGCTGCGGCCGCACGGCCGAGGGCGCGCTGCTCGCCGCCAAGGCCCAGCGCCCGCGCCAGGCCGAGCTCGACCGCAACCCGCGCGCCCGCTCGGCCCTGCTGCGCGGCGTGCGCCGGGTGGACGCATGAGCACCCGCGCCACCGCGCGCGCCCGGTCGGCCGCCCCGGCCACCGCGCCGCGGCCGCGCACGCGCCCGGCCGCCGCCCCCGATCCGCGTCCGCGCCGTCCCGCCCCCGCCCGCCCCCGCAGCCGCCCGCGCGCGCAGCCGCTGTCGGCGGGCCTGCGCAACCCGCGCCTGTTGATCCCGCTGATCGCCCTGATCCTCGGCGGCATCGTCTTCGTCAACGTCGCCAAGCTCTCGCTCACGAACCGCACCGGCCAGGTGATCGAGCGCGCGCGCAGCGTCGAGAGCGAGACGGCCCGCCTCAAGGCGTCCCTCGAGGCCAAGAACGCCGCGGTGCGCCGCACCGCGCAGGGACGCCTCGGGATGGTCGAGCCCGCGCCCGGGACGGTCGGCTACCTCGACCCCCGCCCGGCCCCGACCGCGGCTCCGTAGTGGCGCAGGGCGCCCCCCGCCGACCGCCGGCCCGCCGGCCGCGCGGCAGCCGCGTCGCGTCGCGCACGCGCACGCGCCGCATCCGCGCGCTCACCGGCGTGGCCGTGCTGCTCATGGGCCTGCTCGGCGCCCGGGCCGCCTTCCTCGGCACCGTGCGGGCCGACGACCTCGCCGACCGCGGCCGCCAGGCCCAGCGCGCCGAGGTCGACCTCCTGGCCCAGCGCGGGGCGATCCTCGCCGCCGACGGCACCGACCTCTCCACCGACCAGCTCGCGGTCGACGTCACCGCCTCGCCGATGGTGATCGTCGACCCCGGCGGGGTCGCGGCCCAGCTCGGGGCCGCGCTCAAGCGCGACCCCAACGAGATCGCCAACATCCTCGCCAAGGGCGGCGGCTACGCCGTGATCGCGCGCTCCGTCCCGCCGGCGGCGGCCGACAGGGCGCGCGCGCTCGGCCTGCCGGGCATCTACTTCTCCGACACCTACAAGCGCTTCCTGCCGGGCCGCTTCCAGGCCTCGCAGGTGATCGGCCTGACCGGCGACGTGCACGAGGGCATCTCCGGGCTCGAGAAGCAGTACGACGAGACCCTCACGGGGACGCCGGGCCGCCGGGTCGAGGTGCGCGACCTGTTCGGGCGCCCGATCCAGGTGCTGTCCGACCGGGAGGCGATCGAGGGCACCGACGTGCGCACCACGCTCGATCCGGCGATCCAGGACTTCACCGAGAAGACGCTCGCCGCGACCCGCGAGCAGTACGGGGCCAAGAGCGCGATGGCGATCGTGATGAACCCCCAGGACGGGGCGATCCTCGCGATGGCCACCGTCCCGCGCTTCGACCCCAACGACCGGCGCGTGATCAACCCCGAGCTCGAGCGCAACCGCCCGGTGGTCGACACGTTCGAGCCGGGCTCGACCTTCAAGATCGTCCCGATGGTCGCCGCTCTCGAGGACGGCAAGGTGACCCCGGGCACCACCTTCCACATCCCCGGCGACAAGATCGTGCTGTACGACGGCAAGTTCACGCTCCGCGACGCGCACGAGCACGGACCCCAGACGCTCACCGCGACGCAGATCCTCGAGGAGTCGAGCAACATCGGGATCTCGCAGATCTCGCTGAAGGTCGGCCGCGAACGGCTCGAGGCGTGGATGAAGCGCTTCGGCTTCGGCGCGTCGACCGGCATCGACTTCCCGGGCGAGGCGGCGGGCTACCTGCCGCCGGGCGACAAGTGGTTCGGCACCGGCATCTACACCTTCCCGATCGGCCAGGGCATCACGACCAACCTGACCCAGATGGCCCGGGCCTACGCCGCGATCGCCAACGGCGGCGACCTGGTGACGCCCCACCTCGTGGCGGGACCCCAGGCGGCGGCCACCCGCCGGATCATGAGCGCCCGCACGGCCGCCCAGGTCGACCGGATGCTGCGCAAGGTGGTCTCCGAGGCCGGGACGGGCACCCTGGCGGAGGTCGAGGGCTACGACGTGGCCGGTAAGACCGGCACGGCGGAGAAGATCGACCCCGGGACGGGCCTCTACAACCACCTCCTCTACACGTCCTCGTTCGTCGGGTACGCCCCCGCGGACGACCCGCAGCTGCTGGTCGCGGTGGTGGTGGACGAGCCCACCGCCGGCTCGTACTACGGCGGGGATGTCGCCGCGCCCGCATTCGCCGAGATCACGGAGTTTGCCCTGCAAAGGATGAGAATCCGCCCGTGAGGCGCCGAGGGGGCGTGGTAGTGTCCGGCCCCGCATGACGCTGGATGAGCTGATCGGGAGCGGACTCGGAGGGCGTGTGCTCCCGCCGCCGGAGGGCACCCCGCCGACGGGCACGGTGACGATCACGTCGGTGGTCCAGCGGCCCGCCGACGCCGGGCCCGGCGCCCTGTTCTGCGCGATCCGCGGCCTCCGGGCCGACGGCCACGACTTCGCCGCCGAGGCCGTCGCCCGCGGCGCCGCCGCGGTGCTGGTGGAGCGCCCCCTCGACGTCGCCGTGCCGCAGGTGCTGGTGGACGACTCCCGGCTCGGTACCGCCCTCGCGGCGGCCGCGCTCCACGGGCACCCCTCCCGGGCGCTCGAGGTCGTCGGCGTGACGGGCACCAACGGCAAGACCACCTCGGCCTTCCTCCTCCACGCGGTGCTCGAGGCGGCCGGGCGGCGCTGCGGGTTGATCGGCACGATCGAGGCGCGCGTCGGCGGCGCGACGGTGCCGGTGCATCACACGACCCCCGACGCGATCGACCTCCAGGAGCTCTTCGCGCGCATGCGCGATGCCGGCGACACCGCCTGCGCGATGGAGGTCTCCTCGCACGCGCTCTCGCAGCGCCGCGTGGCCGGCACGCGCTTCGCGGCGGCGCTCTTCACCAACCTCACGCGCGACCACCTCGACTACCACCCCGACGTCGAGCACTACTACGCCGCCAAGCGCAGCCTCTTCGCCCGCCCGGCGGGCGAGGGCGACGATCCGCCGGGGGCGGCGAACCTCGACGACGAGTACGGGCGGCGCCTGGCGCGCGACACCGGGGCGCTCGGCTATGCGGTCGAGGCGCCGGCCGACGTGCGGCCGGCGGCCGCGACCGGCCTCGAGACCGGCATCCGGGCGACCTTCGACACCCCGCGCGGCCGCCTCGACGTCGAGAGCCGTCTGCGCGGCCGCTTCAACCTCGCGAACCTGGCGGGCGTCGTCGCGGTCGGCGAGCTGCTCGCCCTGCCGCACGACGCCGTCGCGGCGGGCATCGCCGCCGTGGCCGGCGTGCCCGGCCGCTTCGAGGCGATCGAGGGCGGCCAGCCGTTCCCGGTGATCGTCGACTACGCCCACACGCCCGACTCCCTCGACAACGTCCTGCGCGCGGCACGCGGCATCGTCACCGGCGGGCGGCTGATCGTCGTGTTCGGCTGCGGCGGCGACCGCGACCGGGGCAAGCGCCCCCAGATGGGCGACGTGGCGCGGCGGCTCGCCGACGTGGCCGTGGTGACGTCGGACAATCCACGCTCAGAGGACCCGGAGGCGATCGTGGCGGAGATCCTGGTGGGGGCCGAGGGCGGCCCGGCCGAGCTGGTGGTGGAGGTCGACCGCCGCGCGGCGATCGCGCGGGCCCTGGCGGAGGCGTCCGGCGGGGACGTCGTCCTGATCGCCGGCAAGGGCCACGAGCAGGGGCAGGAGCGCGCGGGCGTCGTGACGCCGTTCGACGACCGCGACGTGGCGCGCGAGCTGCTCGCGGGGTCGCCGGCATGAGGCTCACCGTCAACGAGCTGCTGAAGTCGGTGCCGGGGGTCCGGATCCCGGTCGGAAAGCCGGACGCCGAGGTCGAGGGCGCGTTCGTCGACTCCCGCGAGGTCGTGGAGGGGGCGGTGTTCGTCGGCGTCAGGGGCGAGCTCGCCGACGGCGGCACCTACGCGCCCGACGCCCTGCGCGACGGCGCGGCGGCGGCGGTGGTCACCGAGTCGGCCTGGCGCTGGATCGAGGGCGACGCCCTCGCGATCCGCAAGCCCGTGCTGGTCGCGCCCGACCCCCTCGCCGTCCTCCAGGCCGCCGGGCGGATCGCCCTGGAGCGCAGCGGCGCCCGGGTGGTGGGGGTCACCGGCTCCACGGGCAAGACCACGACCAAGGACATCCTGGTCGCGATGCTGCGCGCGGCCGGCGTGGCGGTGGAGGGGACCCCCGGCAACCGCAACACCGAGTTCGGCGTGCCGATGTTCCTGATGGGCCTCTCCGAGGGCTGCGAGGTGGCGGTCGTCGAGATGGGCATGCGGGGCACCGGGCAGATCGCCGCGCTCGCCGCGCTGGCGCCGCCCGACGTCGCCTGCATCACCGCCATCGGCCCCGTCCATCTGGAGTTGCTGGGCACCGTCGAGGCCGTCGCCGCCGCGAAGGCCGAGATCCTCCAGGCCCTCCGCCCGGGCGGGACGGCGGTGGTGCCGGCCGGCGAGGCGCTGCTCGAGCCGCACCTGGCCGCGCTCGACCCGGGCGTCGCGGTGGTCCGCGTGGGCGACGCCCCGCCGGTGGCGCTCGACATGGACCTCTCCAAGGCGTGGGAACTGCGCAACGCCGCCGTCGCCTACGCCTGCTGCGAGGCCCTCGGCGCGGCGCCGGCCGCGGGCGCCCGCGTGGAGGTGGCGCTGTCGGCGATGCGGGGGCAGGAGCGCCCGCTCGCGGCCGGCGGCGTGGTGATCGAGGACTGCTACAACGCCAACCCGGTCGCGATGCGCGCGGCGCTCGCCGACCTCGCGACGCGCAGCGGGCGCAGGGTGGCCGTGCTCGCCGACATGATGGAGCTCGGCGCCGACGAGGGGCGCTTCCACCGCGAGGTGGGAGAGGCCGTCGCCGCGGCCGGCATCGACCTCCTGATCGCCGTGGGCGAGCGGGCGGCCGCCTACGCGGCCGGGGCCGCGGGCGTCGAGGCGGTGCACATCCCCACGGTCGATGACGCGGTCGGGCAGGTTCCCGGGATGCTTCGCGAGGGCGACGTGGTGCTGCTCAAGGGCTCCCGTTCGATGCGCCTCGAGCGCATCGCCGACGCGATCGCCGGAGGCTGACGCTGCCCCGCGTGCTCATCGCCGCGATCTCCGCGGCCACGCTCCTGATGTTCCTCGGCCCGAAGTTCATCGCCTGGCTGCGCGCCAACGAGGTGGGCCAGTTCGTCCGCCCGCCGGGGATGATCCCCGCAGGCCACGCCGAGAAGCAGGGCACGCCCACCATGGGCGGCCTGCTGATCCTGCTGGCCACCACCCTGCCCTTCGTCATCCTCTCCAGCCGTAGCACCGAGGCGATGCTGGTGCTCTTCACCACCATCGCCTGCGGCGCGATCGGCTTCGTCGACGACTTCATGAAGATCGTCAAGAAGCGCTCCCTCGGCCTGTCGGGGCGCTGGCGCATGTTCGGCCTCCTGATCGTGGCGGCGATCCTGGTGTGGGCGTCGGTCGACGTCGTCGGCCTGCCGACCACGCTCACCGTGCCGCTGCTCGACCGCTCCTTCGAGATCGGCGTCGTGGCGTTCTTCGTCGTCGTGTTCCTGGTGGTCTCGGGCTTCGCCAACGCGGTCAACCTGACCGACGGCCTCGACGGCCTCGCGGCCGGCGTGTGCGCGATGGTGCTGCTCGCCTACACGGCCATCGCGTTCGTCTCCGAGCAGCGCGACCTGGCGATCTTCGGCGCGACGCTGGTCGGCGCGTGCGTCGGCTTCCTCTGGTTCAACTCGTTCCCGGCGGCCGTCTTCATGGGCGACACCGGCTCCTACGCGCTCGGCGGGGCCATCGCCGCGATGGCCGTGATGACCAAGACGGAGCTGCTCCTGATCGTGATCGGTGCGATCCTCGTGGCCGAGGCGCTCTCGGTCATCATCCAGGTGATCGTGTTCAAGCGCTTCCGGCGCCGCGTGTTCCTGATGACGCCCGTCCACCACCACTTCGAGATGGCCGCGTGGAGCGAGACCAAGATCATCGTGCGCTTCTGGCTCCTCGCCGCGATGTTCGCGGGCGTCGGGTTCACGCTGTACTTCCGCGACCTCCAGAACATCCCGACCCTGACCCCGTGAGCGGGCCGGGCCCCGCGCCCGCGCCGCCCTTCGACCCGGCGGCGGTGGGGGAGTTCCACTTCACCGGGTGGACGGCCGACTGGGCGGCCGGCGTGGTCGAGCTCGGCTACGCGCTCGGCGACGCGCACCGGTTCACCGAGCGCTACACGTTCCCCCTGCCCGCCGGCGCGCCGTCGCCCGCCCGCCGCGCCGCGCTCGACTGCGCCGTCCGGCTGCTGCACCTGGTGGCCGGGGTGAGCTACTTCAAGGCCGCGGTACCGCCCCGCATCGTGGTGGAGGGGGCGCCCCTCGGGGCACCGACGGCCGGCTTCCTCGGCCGCCTCTACACCCAGGGGCTCGGGGAGTTCGCCTACCGCAACGATATGCCCGGGATCGGGCGCGGCATCCGCTTCCCCTCCGAGGGGGAGGGCCCGTCACCGGCCGCCCCGGCCGCCCCGGCCGGCCTGTCCGCCCGCTCGCTGGTGCCGGTGGGCGGGGGCAAGGACTCGGTCGTCAGCCTCGCCGCACTCGCCGCGGCGGGCGAGGACGTGCTCGCCCTGTCGGTGGGCCGCAAGCCCTCCTCCGACGCGGCGGCCCGCATCGAGGGCGTGCCGCTGCTGCACGTCGACCGCGCGATCGACCCGGCCCTCTTCGCCCTGAACGCCGCCGGCGCGCTCAACGGCCACGTGCCGATCACCGCCATCGTCACCTGCGTCGCCCTCGTCGCGGCGCTGCTGCACGACTGCGACGCGGTGGTGATGTCCAACGAGCGGTCGGCCTCGTCGGGCAACTTCGACTGGCCCGAGTTCGGCGCGGTGATCAACCACCAGTTCAGCAAGGGCTGGGAGGCCGAGCGGGGCCTGGCGGAGGTGGTGGCGCGCGACGTCGCGCCCGATCTGCGCTGCTTCTCACTGCTGCGCCCGTGGTCCGAGCTCGCCATCAGCCGGGCGTTCGCGGCGCTCGAGGGCCATCACGCCACCTTCATGAGCTGCAACACCGGCTTCCGCATCCACGAGCCGGCCGTGCCGGGGTGGTGCGGCAACTGCCCCAAGTGCCGCTTCGTGTTCCTGGCGCTGGCGCCGTTCATGGCGCGCGACGCGCTCACGGCCGTCTTCGGGGCCGATCTCCTCGACGACCCCGCCCAGGAGGCGGGCTTCCGGGCGATCCTCGGCATCGATGCGGAGAAGCCGTTCGAGTGCGTCGGTGAGACCGACGAGGCGCGGGCGGCGCTGCGCGTCGTCGCGGCCTCGCCGGACTGGGCGGCCGACACGATCGTCGCCCGGCTGGCGCCCGCCGTCGGCGGGCCCGACGCCGGTGCCGTGGAGCCCTGGCTCCGGCGCTCGGGCGAGCACGCCATCCCCCCACGGCACGACCGGGCCATCGGTGCGCTTCTCGGAGCTTGAGGGGCTCCGCGTCGGGATCTGGGGCCTCGGGAGGGAGGGCCTCGCGACGGCGCGGGCCATCGAGGCGCGGCTCCCCGGCACCCGCCCGCTGCTCGTCGACGAGGGCGCGCCGCCGGCCGGACGGGTGGTCTCGTCCGACCCGGCCGACCTTCTCGCCTGCGACGTCGTCGTGCGCTCGCCGGGGATCAGCCGGTACCGGCCGGAGGCCCTGCGCCTGGCCGAGGCCGGGGTGCGCCTGACGACCGGCACGAACCTCTGGTTCGCCGAGCACCCGGACGCCGCGACGATCGGCGTCACCGGCACGAAGGGCAAGAGCACGACGAGCGCGCTGATCGCGCACCTGGCCTCGGCCCAGGGGCTGCGCGTGCGCCTGGCGGGCAACATCGGCACGCCCCTGATCGACCTCCTCGACGAGGATCCCGGGGGAGTCGACCTCTGGGTGCTCGAGCTGTCGAGCTTCCAGACCAGCGACCTCGACGCCTCGCCGCGCGTGGGAGTGCTCCTGAACCTCTACCGCGAGCACACCGACTGGCACGGCACGCAGGAGCGCTACTGGGGCGACAAGCTCGCCCTCTTCGCCCACCGCCCGGACATGCGCTCGGTGGTCAACGCCGCCGACCCGGCCATCCGCGCCCGCGCGGGCGCCTTCCCGAACCCCCTCTGGTTCCGCTCGCCGGACGGCTTCGACGTCGGCCCGGCGGGGATCACGGCCCGCGGCCGGCCCCATCTCGACCGTGCCGCGATCCCCCTCGCCGGCGACCACAACCTCGACAACGTCTGCGCCGCCCTGGCCGCCCTCGAGGTCGCGGGCGTGGAGGTCGCCGATCCGGCCGCCGCCCTCGCCGGCTTCCGCCCCCTGGCGCACCGTCTCGAGCCCCTCGGCGAGGCGGGCGGCGTCCTCTGGGTCAACGACAGCATCGCGACGATCCCGGAGGCCACCGTCGCCGCGGCGCGCGCGCTGGCCCCGCGGCCGACCGTGCTGCTGGTCGGCGGGCGCGACCGGGCGCAGGACTACGCGCCGCTCGCCGACCATCTCGCGTCCGGCAGCGCGGTCGTGGGCGTCGTCGCGATGCCCGCCAACGGCCCGGCGATCCTCGAGCGCCTGCGCGCGGCGCCGGTCGCCGCCGAGCTGGCCGCCGACCTGCCCGACGCGGTCCGGCGCGCCCGTGCCCTGGTCCCGCCGGGAGGGGCGGTGCTGCTGTCGCCGGGCGCGCCCTCGGGCGACGACTTCGCCGACTTCCAGGTCCGGGGCGACGCCTTCCGGGCGCTCGTCGTGGAGATCGGGGTGACGCGGGCTCCTTAAGAGACCCTGAACGTCGGGTTCAGGGGCAGGTGAGCGGGGACGCCCCGGCGAAGACCCCTGGGCCGTGGCCACCTCCCGACCCGCCGCGCGGTCCGACGCCCGCTCAACGAGCGCCCGCGCCGCCCCGCGCCCCGCACCCCAGCCCCCGCGGGCGCCCGCCCGGCAGGGCCTCCACGCGGTCGGGCCCGATCGCGTGCTGAGCGCCACCGTCCTGGCCCTCGTGTGCTTCGGCCTCGTGATGGTGTTCTCCACCTCCAGCGCCACGGCTCTCCTGTCCGACGGCGACCCGCTGGGTCTCGCCCTCCGCCAGGCCGTCTACGCCCTGCTCGGCCTCGCGGCGTTCACCGCCTTCACCCGGATGTCGCCGGAGGGGATGAAGCGCCTCGGGCCGCCCGCCCTCGCCTTCTCGGCCTTCCTCCTGCTGATCGTGCTGGTGCCGTCCATCGGTGCGGAGGTCAACGGCGCGCGTCGCTGGATCCCCCTGGGGGGCCTCGGCAACCTGCAGCCCTCCGAGGTCGCCAAGCTGGCGCTGGCGCTCTGGGTCGCCCAGGCGCTCGCCCGGCCCACGGCGCGGCTCACGACCCCGGCGGGCCTCGCGCCCTTCCTCCTCGTGACCGGCGTGATCGCGGTCCTGATCCTGATCGAGCCGGACATGGAGACCGCGGTGATCTGCTTCGCGATCACCCTCACGATGCTCCTGGTTGCCGGGGCGCGGATGAAGCACCTCGGCGTGCTCGTCGGGGTGGGGGCGGCTCTCGCCACCGTCGCGATGCTCGCGGCGCCCTACCGGCGGCAGCGGTTCTTCAGCTTCCTCGACCCCTGGGCCGATCCGGACGGCGCCGGGTTCCAGAGCGTGCAGGCCCAGATCGCCGTGGGCTCGGGGGGGCTGCACGGCGTGGGCCTCGGCGACGGGGTGCAGAAGGCGTTCTATCTCCCCGAAGCGCACACGGATATGATCCTCGCGACGGTGGGGGAGGAGCTCGGCCTCATCGGCGTGATGGCGGTCCTCGCGGCGTTCGTGCTCTTCGCCGTCTGCGGATACCGCATCGCGCTGGGCGCCCGGGATCTCCACCAGCAGGTTCTCGCCGCCGGTCTGACCACGTTCGTGGTGATGCAGGCGGTCATCAACATCGGCGCCGTCCTGGGACTCCTGCCCGTGGCCGGCGTGCCGCTGCCCTTCGTCTCGTTCGGGGGCAGCAGCCTCATCATGCTCCTTGCCTGCACGGGGATCCTTGTCAACATCGGACGCCGATCACCGCGACACACCGGCCGACTCGCCGCCGTCGCCGACCCTGCGGGTGACGATCGCGGCCGGGGGCACGGGCGGCCACGTGATGCCCGCGCTGGCGGTGGCCGACGCGCTCCGGGCGCGGGGCGCTGAGGTCCGCTTCATCGGCGCCCGCGGCACCGGGGCGTCGGGAACGGTGACACGGGCGGGGTACGCCGAGGACCTGATCCCCCTGCGCGGGTTCGTGCGCCGCCTCTCGGTGCGCAACCTCTGGACCGTCGTGCTGGCGGCGACGGCGACCCCGCGTGCCGCGTCGCTGCTGGTGCGCCGTCGCACGCGGGTCGTGCTGGGCGGGGGGAGCTACGTCGCGGGACCCGTCGCGCTGGCCGCCTGGCTCACCCGGCGGCCGATCGTGCTGATGGAGGCCGACTCGCACCTCGGGGTCGCCAACCGCATGGCGGCCCCGCTCGCGCGCCGGGTCACCCTCGCCTTCCCGCTCGCCGGCCGCTCCGGGTCGCGGTACGTGGTCACCGGCCGCCCGGTCAGCCGCGCCGTCGCCGAGGCCACCCGCACCGCAGGGCGGCGGGCGTTCGGGCTCGATCCCGGCGCCACGGTGATCCTGGTGGTCGGCGGCAGCCAGGGCGCGCGGACGCTCAACCTCGCCGCGATCGAGGCCTTCGGGGACGATCCGCCCTTCGAGGTGATCCACGTCGCGGGCCCGAAGCAGGTCGACGAGGCGCGGGCGCTGCTCGAGGCCCACGCGCCCGGCGCCCGCTACCGCCTGCTCGGCTGGCTCGACAACCTCCCCGAGGCGATCGCGGCGGCCGACCTCGTGATCTCCCGCTCGGGTGGATCGGTGTTCGAGCTCGCCGCCATCGGCCGGCCGTCGATCCTGGTGCCGTATCCGCAGGCCACCGGCGACCACCAGGCCAAGAACGCCCGCTGGCTGGCCGAGGCCGGGGCCGCGATGGTGCTGCCCGACGCCGACTGCACCGGCGAGCGCCTGCGCGGGCTCGTCGGGGCGCTGCTGGCGGACCGTCGCCGCCTCGATGCCATGGCCGATTCGGCCCGGGCCGTGGGGCGGCCCGACGCCGCCGAGCGCGTCGCCGACGAGGTGTTCGCCGCGGCCGCCCGCCGCCGCCGGTTGCCCCGTCCGCGCCTGCCCCGGCTGCGGCGGCGCGGGCGCGGGTGAGCGGCCCGGCGGCGGCCGGGCCCCGCTCAATCCACATGGTGGGGATCGGGGGCGCCGGCATGAGCGGGCTCGCCCTGCTCGCCCGGGAGGCGGGCTACGCCGTGGGCGGCACCGACCGCGACGAGTCGCCCATGCTCGACACGCTGCGCCGGGCCGGCATCGCCGCGCGCGCCGGCCACGGCGCGGACGCCCTCGCCCCCGGTGCGGCGGCCCTGGTGGTGTCGACGGCGATCGCCGCCGAAAACCCGGAGCTCGCGGAGGCGCGACGGCGCGGGATCCCCGTGCTGCACCGCTCGGAGCTGCTCGCGGAGCTGATGGCGGGCCGGCGCGGGCTGGCCGTCGCCGGGGCCCACGGCAAGTCGACGACGAGCGCGATGCTCCACGCCGCGCTCGGCGACTCGTCGGCGTGCGTGGGCGCCACCATCGCCGGCGGCCGCGGCACGGGAGCGGTGTGGGGCACGGGCCCGTGGTTCGTGGCCGAGGCCGACGAGAGCGACCGCTCCCTGCTCAACCTGGCCCCCGAGGCGGCGATCCTCCTGAACGTCGACCACGACCACCACGCCACCTACGCGACGCTCGAGGAGGTGCGCGAGGTGTTCCGGGCGTTCGTCGCGCGGCTCCCCGCCGACGGCGTCCTGGTGGTGGGCCCCGACGAGGACGCCCGCGCCTGCGCCGCGGACGCGCCCTGCGCCGTTCGCCGGGTCGGCGACGTGGAGGGGTCCTTCTGCCGGGTCGAGCGCGCCCCCGGCTCGCCGGCCTTCACCCTCGCGCTGGCCGACGGCCGGCGCATCGCCGTGCCCCTGGCCGTGACGGGGCTGCACAACGCCGAGAACGCCGCCTGCGCCCTCGCGCTCGCCGACTGGTGCGGCGCCGACCTGGAGGAGGCCGCCCGGCGGCTGGCGGGCTTCACCGGGGTCGGGCGCCGCATGGATCCGAGGGGGGCGGCGGCGGGCGTCGAGGTCATCGACGACTATGCGCACCACCCGGCCGAGATCCGCGCGACGATCGCCGCCGCCCGCGAGCGCGATCCCGCCCGGGTCGTCGTGGTCTTCCAGCCGCACCTGCCCTCGCGCACGCGTGCGCTCGGCGCCGAGCTGGCCGAGGCCCTCGGTGCGGCCGACGTCGCGATCGTCACCGACGTCTACCTCGCCCGGGAGCCCGCCGATCCGGCGGTGACGGGGCGCGGGGTCGCCGAGCGCGTCCCCGTCCCGGCCCGCGCCGTGTACGCGCCGAGCCTCGCCGACGCCGCCGACGCGGTGATGGCCGAGGTCCGCCCGGGAGACCTCGTGCTGACGATGGGGGCGGGCGACATCACGTCTCTCGGGAAGGAGTTGGTGGGTCGCCTGGAAAGACTCTCCGGTGATGGCGACCGCGACCCTCTCTCCGACCCTGCCTGACCTCCAGCCCGACGCCCCGCTCGCACCGCTCACGACGATCCGCGTCGGCGGCTCCGCCGACTGGCTGTGCCGGGCGGCCTCCTTCCGCGACGTGGTCGGCGCCCTCGCCTGGGCGCGCGAGGCCGGCGTGCCGGTGGCCGTCGTCGGCCGCGGCTCCAACCTGCTCGTGTCGGACGCGGGCTTCCGCGGCCTCGTGCTGCGACTGGTCGGGCGCCTGACGACGATCTCCGTGCGGGGCACCGACGTGTGGTGCGGGGGCGGCGCGTCGCTGCCGCGCGCCGTGCAGCGCGCCGCCGCGAACGGTCTCGAGGGGCTCGAGTGGGGTGCCAGCATCCCGGGCACCGTCGGCGGCGCGGTCGCGATGAACGCCGGCGCGCACGCGGGCGAGCTGGCCCACGACCTGCGCTGGGCCGTGATCTGCGGGCCCGACGGCCGTCGCCGCGTCGGTGTGGACGATCTCGCCCTGGGCTACCGGCGCTCGTCGGTCGCCCCCGGAGAGGTGGTGGCGGCCGCCGGCTTCGCCCTGCGGCGGGGCGACCCCGAGGTCATCGCGGCGCGACTCGCCGACTTCCGCGCCCGCCGGCGGGCCACCCAGCCCCAGGGCGTGCGGACCTTCGGCAGCGTCTTCACCAACCCCCCGGGCGACTCGGCCGGCCGCCTGCTGGAGGCGGCCGGGTGCAAGGGGCTCGCCCGCGGAGGCGCTCGGTTCTCACCGGTGCACGCCAACTTCATCGAGGCCTCCCCGGGCTGCCGGGCCGCCGACGTCCTGGCCCTGATGTCGGAGGGGCTCCGCCGCGTGGCCGGCGCGGGCGGTCCGGTCCTCACCCCCGAGGTGCGCTACCTCGACCCCGTGCGGGGCGTGATCCACGCGCCGGTGGAGGCCCCGTGAGCACCGCCGGCCCCAGCGCCCCGCGCACCCGGCCTCACCCGGCCGTCGTCGAGCGCCGCCGAGCCGTCGCGCGCGCACGCGGCCGCCGCCGCCGCTCGGTGGTCCTGATCGCCCTGGGGGTCCTCGCGGCCGCGGCCGCGCTGTACTGGATGGCCACCGGTCCGCTGGTGGCCGTCGGCGGCGTCTCGATGACCGGGTACGACCGGGCCGACCGCGCCGAGCTGGAGAGCGCCCTGGAGGCCGCGGCGGGGGAGGGGACGATCCTCTCGCCGGCCACCGGCGAGATGCGCGCGGCCGCCCGCGAGTTCGCGTGGGTCGAGTCGATCACCGTCGTCCGCAGCTGGCCCCGGTCGCTGGCGGTGCGCGTCGTCGAGGCGACGCCGGCGGCGGTCGCCGCGTTCGAGGACCAGGCCGTGCTGGTGTCGGCCGACGGCAGGGTGCTCGGGGTGAAGGACGCGACCCGCGGCCTCGGCTGGCTGCGCCTCGGCGCGGTGCCGCCGGGGGAGGGGGGCACGCTCCCCGCGGCGGCCCGGGCGAGCCTCGCGTTCATCGCCGCCGCGCCCCCGGAGGTCGCCGGCCGCGTGCGGGCGCTCCGCGCGACGCCCGAGGGCCTGGTCGTCGGCCGCGTCACCGACGGACCCGACCTCCGGCTCGGGGCTCCGGAGCGCATGGCGGCGAAGGCGAGATCGCTCGCTCTGCTGCTCGCCAGCCTGTCTCCGGAGGAGGAGGCGTCGGCCTCCTACATCGACCTCTCGGTGCCGGAGAACCCGGCCCTCGGACCGGCGTCGTAACCCTCAGATATGAGTCGAGGGTTGACCGGGTTGGTCGCCACAACCCTCAAGTCATGAGTGAGATCGCCTTGACACATGGGAGGGGCGTCTCTAGTTTCCAGGCTGGCGAAGCCGTGCCTCAGCCAGGTCGATCCGGGCCAGAGAGACGTCTTTCCAGCCTCGACCCCAACTCGAGGCTGTCCTGTATCACCGCATGAGCAGTGCCGATCGGGGGATTCCGGTGGAGACGAGCAACTACTTGGCGGTCATCAAGGTCGTCGGCGTCGGCGGGGGTGGCGTCAACGCCGTCAACCGCATGATCGATGCCGGCGTGCGCGGCGTGGAGTTCATCGCCGTCAACACCGACGCCCAGGCGCTGTCCATGTGCGACGCCGACGTGAAGATCCACATCGGCGGCACGATCACCAAGGGTCTCGGCGCGGGCGCCGACCCGCGCGTCGGCCGCGACGCCGCCGAGGAGAGCCGCGAGGAGCTGAAGGAGGCCGTCCGAGGTGCGGACATGGTCTTCGTCACCGCCGGCGAGGGCGGCGGCACCGGTACCGGCGCGGCGCCGGTGATCGCCCAGATCGCCCGCGAGCAGGGCGCGCTGACCGTGGGCGTCGTCACGCGTCCGTTCTCGTTCGAGGGCGCCCAGCGCACCCGCCGCGCCGAGGACGGCATCGAGGAGCTGCAGAAGCAGGTCGATTCGGTGATCGTCATCCCGAACGAGCGCCTGATCCAGGTGGTCGAGCGCCGCACATCGATCATCGACGCCTTCCGCATGGCCGACGACGTGCTGCGGCAGGGCGTGCAGGGCATCACCGACCTCATCACGGTGCCGGGTCTGATCAACCTCGACTTCGCCGACGTGCGCACGATCATGCAGGACGCCGGCGCGTCGCTGATGGGCATCGGCACCGCCTCCGGGGAGAACCGGGCGGCCGAGGCCGCCAAGGCCGCGATCTCCTCGCCCCTCCTCGAGACCACCGTCGCCGGCGCGACCGGCGTGCTGCTCAACATCACCGGCGGCGCCGACCTCGGCCTCTTCGAGATCGACGAGGCCGCGGGCATCATCCGCCAGGCGGCCCACGACGACTGCAACGTCATCTTCGGCGCGGTCATCGACGAGGGCGCCGGCGACAGCCTGCGGGTCACCGTGATCGCCACCGGCTTCGACGGCGCCGAGGCGCCGCAGGCCTCGTCGTCCGCCCCCGAGCCCCGCTTCGGTCGCCGTGAGCGTGAGCGCGAGCCGGTCCCGGCCCGCCGGGCGCCTCAGCCGGTCGAGACCGGCCGCCCGCCGATCACCCTCGACTCGTCCGAGCGCAAGGGCTTCGAGATCCCCGACGACGCGCTGGAGATCCCCGACTTCCTGAAGTGAGGCCGGCCTCAGCGGGCGAGAAGCGCCGCGCCGAGCCGCGCGGTGACGTGCAGCATGCGCGTCCGCCCGTCGTTGACCGTCACGAGGGCGGCCCGGTCGCGGGCGGGTGAGACGACGGCCGTGGCGACCCACATCCGGTTGGAGCCCTGCTGGGCGACGCCGACGCCCGCGAGCCCGGCGTTCGGGGCCGGGTGGGCCCACCCCATGCCCTGGGCCGGGCCGCCCCCGGGCGGCACGGTGAGGATGCGGTCGATCGAGGCGGGCGAGAGGTGGGTGGCACCGCCCTCGAGGAACTGGGCGACGAACCGCGCCCAGTCGGCCAGCGTCAGGTGCAGCGTGCCGGCCGGCCCGAGCAGGGGCGGGTTGTCGGCGGGCCGGGGACGCCGCCCGCCCCCGGCCGGATCGACCGGGCGCCCGCGGCCCGCTCCGACCAGACGCGGGGCGTGGCCCCACGGCTGGTCGCCCACCGGGGCGCCGAACCCCGCCGACCGCACGCCGAGGGGGGCGAGCAGGAGCGCGACGATCGCGTCCTCCCAGGCGGTCCCGGTGACACGCTCGATCGCGGCCCCCGCGAGGACGTATCCGAGGTTTGAGTAGAGGAAGCGGCCGGGACGGCGGGGAGGGCGGGCGAGGGCGGCGGCGGCCGCGGCCGTGCGCTGCTCGGTCAGCGGCCGCCGGTCGGCGTACGCCGACCGCATCCCGGCGAGGTCGAGGTTGGCGGCCAGCCCGGCCCGGTGGGTCAGGACCTGGTCGATGGTGATCGACTCCCAGCCGGGCGCGGCGGCGCCCGCGAGGTCGGGCAGCAGCTCCGTCACCGGGGCGCCCCACCGGGCCCGGCCGTCCTCCACCAGGCGCGCGTAGAGCGAGGCCGTCATCGACTTGGCGCACGACCCGATGTGCCAGAGATCGTCGTCCCGGACGGGGGCGTCGCCTCCCCGGATCCTGGTCCCGGCGACGGCGATGCCGGTCGCCCCCGTGGCGTCCACCAGCGCCGCGCCGAGGGCCGGCGGCCGGTGGCGCCGGTGCGCGGCCGCGACGGCCTCGGCGAGGGCGGCTGCGGTCATCCGTCGTCCTCCGGGGCGTCGGGGCCCGCCAGGTCGAGGGCGCACGATAGAGCTGCGAGCAGGGGCACGACGTGGGTGCGGCGCAGCGCGTAGGTGCCGCGCACCGGCTGGTGGACGAGGCCCGCGCCGAGGAGCTCCTTGAGATGGTGGAAGAGCCGGCCGGTCGACGACGCGTCGATGCGCGACGACAGGGCGGCGGTGGGCAGGGGGCCGTCGAGGAGCGCGCGCACGATCTCCACCCTCGTCGGGCTCGCCAGGGCCGCGAAGACGCCCGCCGGGATCGCGCTGCGGCCCCCGCGCACGTCCTCCCAGCTGCGCCGCATCTCCCAGGCCACGGTGCCGCCCTCCCAGGGGCCCGCGCCCGCTGTGACGACGCTCGCACCGCCCGCGGCGGACGCCTCGACGAGCCCGCCGACGAGGCCGAGCTCGCGAGGGGCCGCCGCGGGCTCGGCCCGCGCCTCGAGCCTCCGGACGCGCTCGGCCAGGTCGCCGAGATCGCGGGCGAGGTCACGGGGCGAAGGGTCCATGGGTCAACGATACCGGAATTACGGAATTAGTGTTACGGGCGGCGTCGGACGCCTGTCCCGCGGGGCCGCGGACGGCCGCGTCCGGCCGGACACGCGTGGTAGCGTCCGATCGGATGGCGGCCGCCCCTGCGCACACCTCTCTGCACGGTCGCCACACGGCGCTCGGGGCGCGGATGGGCGAGTTCGCGGGCTGGGACATGCCGCTCTACTACTCGACCGCGTCCGCTGAGCACCGGGCGGTGCGTACGGCCTGCGGGCTGTTCGACGTCTCGCACATGGGGCAGCTGGAGGTGTCGGGTGCGGCGGCGCGGGAGGGGCTGTCGCGCGCGCTCACCAACGACCTCTCGGAGATCGGGCCCGGGCAGGGCCAGTACTCGCTGCTCTGCCAGGACGACGGCGGCGTGATCGACGACCTGATCGTCTACGCGCTCGCCGACCGCTACCTGCTGGTGGTCAACGCCTCCAACATCGCGGCCTGCCGCGAATGGCTCGCCGAGCGCCTGCCCACCGGGGCCGATCTGGCCGACCGCTCGCCCGAGGTCGCCATGCTGGCGCTCCAGGGCCCGCGCTGGGCCGAGGCGCTGCGTCCGCTGGCGGCGACGCCGCTGGCCTTCTCGCTCGACTACTTCGACATCGGTGAGGACGTCATCGCCGGCGTCCCCTGTCTGATCGCCCGCACGGGCTACACCGGCGAGCCCGGGGTCGAGCTGATGTGCCCCTGGGACGGCGCGCCGGCGATCTGGGACGCGCTGATGTCGGTCGAGGGCGCCCCCGCCCCCGCGGGCCTCGTGGCGCGCGACACCCTGCGCCTGGAGATGGGCTACCCGCTCTACGGCCAGGAGCTGTCGCGGGAGCGCACGCCGATCGAGGCCGGCCTGAAGTGGGCGTGCGACATCGTCGGTGGCGGCTTCGCCGGGGCCGAGGTGATGCGGCGGCAGGTGGAGGAGGGCACCGCCGACCGGCTGGCGATGTTCCGCCTCACCGAGCCCGGCATCCCGCGCCCCGGCCAGGACGTCCTGATCGACGGCCGGCCCGCCGGGCGGGTCACCAGCGGGACGCTCTCCCCATCCCTCGACGTGGGCATCGGCATGGCGTACGTGCCCTCCGCGTCGGCCGCGCCCGACACCGATCTGGTCATCGACGTCCGCGGGAAGCCCAAGGCCGCCCGCACCGCCCGCCGCCCGCTCGTGGCGACATCCCCGAAGGAATAGAGGAGCGCACGTGCCTGCTGCCGACGAGTCCTACCCCGCCGACCTGCGGTACCACCCCGAGCACGACTGGGTGAGGGCCGACGGAGACGAGCACGTCTTCGGGATCACCTGGTACGCGCAGGACGCGCTCGGCGAGGTCGTCTACTACGATCCGCCGAAGGTGGGGGACACCATCACCAAGGACTCGTCCTACGGCGAGCTGGAGTCCGTCAAGGCGGTGTCCGACATCTTCGCGCCGGCGAGCGGCGAGGTGACCGCCGTCAACCCGGCCGTCAACGACCGGCCCGAGGTCGTCAACGAGGACCCCTATGGCGCGGGCTGGCTGGTGCGGGTGAAGCTGTCGGACCCGTCCGAGCTCGACTCCCTGATGGACGAGCCCGCCTACCGCGCGTACCTGGCCGGCCTGTGAGCCGCTACACCTCCCTCACCGACGATGATCTCCGCGAGATGCTGGCGGCGATCGGCGTGGACTCGATCGACGAGCTGTTCGACGCGATCCCCGCGTCGCTCCGCCTCGGCCGGCGCCTCGACCTGCCCGAGGGACTCTCCGAGCAGGAGGTGTACGCCCACCTGCGCGCGATGGCCGGGCGCAACGTCAGCGCCGAGGACGAGCTCACCTTCCTCGGCGCCGGCATGTACGACCACTACGTGCCGGCGCTGATCGACTCGATCCTCTCGCGCTCCGAGTTCCTGACGCCGTACACGCCCTACCAGCCCGAGATCTCGCAGGGCGGCCTGCAGGTGATGTTCGAGTACCAGACGGCCATCTCCGAGCTGACCGGCCTGCCGGTCTCGAACGCCTCGCTCTACGAGGGCCCGTCGGCGGTCGGCGCCGCGGCCTACCTCGCCAAGCTGGCCAACGGGCGCCGCGACGTCGTCGTGTCGCGCGGCGTCCACCCGCACAGCCGCGCCACGCTCGAGACCCTCGCGCCCGGGTACGGCCAGGCGGTCGCCGAGATCCGCCTGAGCGACGGCGTGACCGACCTGGCGGCCCTCGAGGCCCGGATCGGTCCCGACACGACGGCGGTCATCGTGCAGCAGCCGAACTTCCTCGGCGCGGTCGAGGACCTCGAGCCGATCGTCGCGGCGGCGAAGGCCGTCGGCGCCCTGGTGGTCTGCGCCTGCGACCCGCTGCCGATGGCGCTGCTGCGCACGCCCGGCGAGCTCGGGATCGACGTCGCGGTGGGCGAGGGGCAGTCGCTCGGCAACCGCCTCGACTTCGGCGGGCCCTCCTTCGGATTCTTCGCCGCGAGCCAGGAGCACATCCGGCGCATGCCCGGCCGCATCGCCGGCGAGACGCGCGACGTGGACGGGCGGCGCGGGTTCGTCCTGACGCTGCAGACACGCGAGCAGCACATCCGCCGCGAGAAGGCGACGAGCAACATCTGCACCGCCCAGGTGCTGAACGCCCTCGCCGGCGTCATCTACCTCTCCTGGCTGGGCAAACGCGGGGCGGTCGAGCTGGCCGAGCTGATGCTGCGCCGGGCCGACTACGCACGACGCACGCTCGCCGCCCTCCCGGGGGTCCGTGCGCTGCACGACCAGCCGGTCGTGCGCGAGTTCGCCCTCGCCCTGGACGCCCCCGTCGGGGCGGTGCTCGAGCGCTGCGCGGCCGAAGGGGTCAACGCGGGCTACGCGCTCGGCCGCGAGTACCCCGAGTTCGCCGACGGCCTGCTCGTCGCGATCACCGAGCAGCGCTCGCGGGCCGACATCGACCGCCTCGCCGACGTCCTCGGCCGTGCGGTCGCGGCCGAGCGATCCACCTCGATGGCGGGGGCGCGGTCGTGAGCGCCGGGGCCCAGACCCCGAACGGCGTGGCGACGCAGACGCCCCAGCAGCGCGAGGAGGTCACCACGATCTACGAGCGCTCGCGGCCGGGGCGGCGGGCCTTCAGCCCGCCGGCCCTCGACGTGCCCGAGCGCCCGCTCGACGAGCTGCTGCCCGAGCGCCTGCGCCGCGCCGCCCCGCCCGAGCTGCCCGAGATCGCCGAGCCGGAGATCGTCCGCCACTACAACGGCCTCAGCAAGCGCAACTTCGACCTCGACAGCGGCTTCTACCCGCTCGGCTCCTGCACCATGAAGCACAACCCGAAGCTGCACGAGCGGGTCGCGGCGCTCCCGGGCAACGCCCGCCTGCATCCGCTGCAGGCCCCGGCGCGCGCCCAGGGCGCCCTGGAGCTGATGTGGAACCTCGAGAGGGCGCTGGCCGAGGTCTCGGGGCTTCCGCACGTGTCTCTGCAGCCGAGCGCCGGATCCCACGGCGAGCTGGCCGGGGTGCTGCTGACCCGCGCCTACCACGCCGACCGCGGCGACGAGCGCACGCTCGTGCTCACGCCCGACACGGCCCACGGCACCAACCCCGCCACCGTGACGATGGCCGGGTACGAGGTCGTGAAGGTCGGCACCTCGCCCGACGGGGGCGTCGACCTCGAGGACCTGCGCCGCAAGGCCGACGACCGGGTCGCCTGCCTGATGCTCACCAACCCCAACACCCTCGGCCTGTTCGACCCCAACATCGAGGAGATCGCCCGCATCACGCACGACGCGGGGGCGACCCTCTACTACGACGGGGCCAACCTGAACGCGGTCATGGGCATCAGCCGCCCGGGCGACATGGGCTTCGACATCGTGCACTTCAACCTGCACAAGTCGTTCACCCAGCCCCACGGCGGCGGCGGCCCCGGCGCGGGCCCGATCGCGGTCTCGGATCGCATCGAGCCCTACCTCATGGTCCCCCGCATCGTGCGCACCGACGACGGCGAGGGGGGCGCGCCGCGCTTCGACCTCGAGGAGGAGCGCCCGAAGTCGATCGGCCGCCTGCGCGGCTTCCAGGGCAACTACGGCGTGTTCGTCCGCTCGTACGCCTACATCTGCTCCCTGGGCGCCGAGGGCCTCCGGGAGGCGTCGGAGATCGCGGTGCTGAACGCGAACTACCTGCTCGCGCTGCTGCGCCGTCCCGAGATCGCCCCGTACCTGCCCCTCGCCTACGGCGAGCGCTGCATGCACGAGTTCGTCCTCTCGGGCGCGCCGATGAAGCGCGACCTCGGCATCCGCACGACCGACCTGGCCAAGCGCCTGCTCGACCACGGCTACCACCCTCCGACGGTCTACTTCCCGCTGCTGGTGGAGGAGGCGCTGCTCGTCGAGCCGACCGAGACCGAGACGCGCGAGACCCTCGAGGAGTTCGCCGAGGCGATCGGGGCGATCCTCCGCGAGGCGGCCGAGGACCCCGAGATCGCCCGCAACGCGCCCTACAGCACGCCGGTGCGCCGTCTCGACGAGGCCGCCGCCGCCCGTACGCCGGTCGTGCGCCAGCCCGTCCGGGGCTAGCCGCCCGCCCCACCGGACGGCGCGGATGCGCTGGCCGTCCGGTGGGTTGCCCGCGCGCCGCGGGCGACCGTACAGTCGCCAGAACCGCCGATGCCGACCGCGCTCCGCCGATCCGACCTCTCCGACGCCCTGACCTTCGTCCGGGAGGCTGGTCAGGCGCCCGACTCGCACGCCTTCCGCCGGCACGTCCTGGAGCAGCTGCCCCGGCTCGTCCCGACGACGATGATCTCCTACAACGACATCTCGCCCGACGGCGAGCCCCTGCTGCTGCTCGACCCGCGCGACGCCTGGACCGAGGAGCGCGCCCGCGACTTCGTCCGGCTGGCGGGCGAGCACCCGCTGATCGCCCACTACCAGCGCACCGGCGACCCGCGGCCGCTGAAGATCTCCGACATGATGGGCCGCCGGGAGTTCCGTCGCACCGAGCTCTACCAGCGCGTGTACGGACCGATGGGCGTCGAGTTCCAGATGGCGGTGACGCTGCCCGCCGCTCCGGGCGCCATCGTGGGCATCGCGCTCAACCGCGATCGCACCGACTTCGGGGAGCGCGACCGCGCGATGCTCGAGCTGCTGCGGCCGCACCTGGCCCAGCTGCGGCGCGACGCGGCGGTGCGCGACGCCGCGCGTCTGCTCCAGTCGATCGTCGACCGCACGCTCGGAGACGAGGGGCGGGCCGCGATCGCGGTGGGCTCCGGGGGCGGGGTCGCCTACGCCAGCCCGGGCGCGCTCGACCTGCTCGCCTCCTACGTCCCGCAGTGGCGCACGCCCGACGTCCTGCCGCAGGTCCTCCTCGACTGGCGCACGCGCGAGCGCCGCAGGGGTCTGGCACCGTCGCGCGACCTGGTGCTCGACGGGCCGGAGGGGCGGATGCTGGTACGGCTGCTGCCGTCCACCGAGCCCGCCGGCCACGACGTCGTCCTGCTCCACGAGCACCGCATCGGGGCGAGCGTGCTGGCGCTGACCGGCCTGGGGCTGAGCGGCCGCCAGGCCGAGGTGCTGCTGCAGGTCGCGCGCGGGCGGACCAACGCCGAGGTCGCGCGCGCCCTCCACGTCAGCCCGCGCACGGTGCAGAAGCACCTGGAGAACATCTACGACCGCCTCGGGGTGCGCTCGCGCGCCGCCGCCACGGCCCGGGCGGTGGCCGCGATGCGGCACGACCCCCTGTGATCCGGCCGCGCCCGCCCCTACGCCGAACGGCGTATGGACAGCCGCGCCGCCGCTGAGGACGATCCGCCCGCCGAACTCCCGAGGAGACCAACAGATGCGCCGACGCACACGTCTCACCCTCGCCCTGGCCGCGGCCGGGACGCTGGCCGCGGGGTCGCCCGCGGTGGCGTCGTCCGCCGAGGCCGGCGGGTCGTCTGCCGGGGAGGCGGTCGTCATGGCCAAGCTCCAGCCGTTCTCCGCGGCGGCGGCGAAGGCCGTCGGGGAACGGAACGATCTTGTCCTGCGGACCACCATCCCGGAGATCGGCTGGGCCGCGTACACGGCTCCGGGGACCGCTGCGGCGGCCAGCGCCGCCCTCCTCCGGGACCCGGCCGTCTGGAGGACCCACCACGTGCGGCCCGGCGAGCGGCCGCCGCGCGATCTCATCCCGAACGACACGATCTTCACCCAGCAGGGGCAGGTCGTGGCCGGCCAGCTCACGGCCTCGTGGAACTGGCACTGGACGATCACCAACTTCCCGGCCGCCTGGGATCTCGCCCGCGGCGAGAACCAGCGCGTGGCGGTCATCGACTCCGAGTTCGACACCGAGCACATCGAGCTGAAGCCGAAGCTCCTCCAGGGCAAGAACTTCGATTCGGGCACGACCCGGTACCGCACCACCTCGGTCCGCGCCAACGCCGAGGACATCGCGGCCCAGACGTTGCACGGCACCCACGTCGCCGGCCTCGTGGCCGCCGTGAGCGACAACGCCAACGGCGTCCCCGGCGCCTGCTTCGACTGCGTCGTCGTCCCGTACAAGGTCTCGCTCCGGGGCGGCGCTCCGGGCACGCCCCAGGCGAGCGAGTCCAAGTGGGTGGCCGACGTCGCAGAGGCCCTCGTGGACGTGTCCAACCGCTCCGACGTGCGCGTGGTGAGCATGTCGCTCGGCACGGACCGTAACAACGCGCCGATGCGCGACGCCGTCAACCTGGCCCTCAGCAAGGGCAAGATCCTGGTCGCGTCAACGGGCAACAGCCAGCAGAACAACCCGGGCGTCCAGAACTACCCGGCCTCGTACCCCGGGGTGATCGGCGTCGGCGCGACCCAGCCCGACGACAACATCGCCCCGTTCAGCACCAACGGAGACTTCGTCGACATCTCCGCCCCCGGGCACGGGATCCTCTCGACGTGGGACTCCACCATCCCCGCCAACGCCCCGGCGTCGATCGCGCCGACGCACGGCGTGGGCTTCACGAACCTCTCCGGCACGTCGATGGCGACACCGATCGTCTCCGGTCTCGTGGCGCTGATGCTGCAGCTGCGACCCGACCTGACCGCCGCGGAGGTCCAGGGCATCCTCGAGGCGAGCGCGGTGGACCTCGGTGCCCCGGGCAAGGATCCCGTCTTCGGCGCCGGCCGCATCGACGCGGTGAAGACGCTCCAGAACACCGCGGCGTTCGTCCGTCCCGGCCCGGCGCCGGACACCCGCAAGGCCGTCCGCTTCTTCTGGTCGTGCACGCAGGGCTCGCGGAACCTCCCGGCCGGGAAGGCCTTCCGCACCGTCCCGGTCCGCGCGAAGCTGGTCTGCAAGGGCCGCACGCAGCCGGCGCTCCGCAAGGTCGTGCTCGAGGTGCAGCGCTACGCGGCGCGCGGCGGCTGGAAGAAGATCGGGACGCTGCGCACGACCAACACGGGTCGCTTCGGGTTCACCCGCCGGCTCTCGACGGTCGGCAACTGGCGGATCCGCCTCGCCTACGCGGGCGACGCGGCCCTGAAGCCCTCCGGCTCCCTCGGGATCAAGGCGCGGGCCATCCCGCGCCGCTGAGGCGGGGCCGGGGTCCGGACGCGGTCGGCAGATGGCACGACGAGGAGCGCCGGTGAACGGGCGGTCGATGGTGCTCGCGTGCCTCGCGGCCGCCGGGCTCGCGGCCGGCGTGGGCGCGGCGACGGCCGCCGCCACGCCGCCGCCGGCCCACCAGGAGGCGGCGAACGTGACGCTCCGTCACGCTCCCACCGGGTTCCGCGTCGTCGCGCCGAGCGGCTACCGGCTCCGCGTCGCCTCCGGGGTCTACCGCATCACCGGTGGCACGGTGGGCGTCACGGTCCGCATCGTCCGCTCGACGCAGGGGGCACGGGCCTACGGCGAGACGCTGAGGCGCTCGGGTGACAGGGTCGCCCTGCGGAGCGGCGGCCGGGCGCGCTTCCTGATGCTGAGCGATGCCGGCGGCGTCCGCACGAGCCGGCTGGTGGTGCGCCGCGGCACGGTGCTGGTCGTGACGATCGGGACCCATCCGCGAGGGCGCGCCGCGCTGGCGCGGATCGTGAGCCGGATCGGCGCCACGGTGCGCGGGGGCACCCCCGCGCCGGCGGCCGGGAGCCCGTCGGGCGGCCGCCTCGTGCCCCTCACGCCCTTCCGCGCGCCCGACGGCGGAGCGACCGCCTGGGTCCCCTCCGACCCCGACTGGTCGATCAACAGCGTCGGAGGCGCCCTCGAGGGGTCGGGGCCGCGCGGCAGCTTCCTGCTGGGGCGCTCGTTCAACATCCTCTATCCGGGGGTGCTGCCCCCGGGGCAGCTGCCGGGCGGCTCGGTCGAGCACCCCTTCGTCAGCGCGATCGACGCCCTGGAGAGGGTCTGGCCCCTGATCAACCGGAGCCAGGGCATCAACATGACCGACGTGAAGATGCGCTCTCTCATCGGCGACGCCACGCTGCCGACGTTCCGCTCGTCCGGGATGATGGTCTACGACTACACGATCAACGGGGTGCCCTTCACGGGCGTCGCCAACGTGGCCACCGAGGATCGCCTGTCCGCCAACGGCACGTTCTTCTGGCAGATGTACATCTCGTCGATCGCCGTCCCCGACGACGGCGACCCGACCGTCGGCGCGGCGCTGCGACTGGTCTGGCGGAGCTGGAACCCCAGCGGCGCCATCGCCCAGCGCAACGAGCAGGCGCGGCAGATCCTCAACGAGATCAACCAGACCTGGCGCGGCGTGGCCGAGTTCCGCTCACGGACGGCCGACCAGCAGAGCCGCGACGTCAGCTGCCTGCTGCGCACCGGTCCGTTCATCGACGACAACGCCCGCGCCCTCGGGTTGCCGCCGCTCCTGGACTGCGACAGCACCTACGTACCGCGGACATGACCCGCCGACCCGCCTGCCGGCCCCGGGGGCCGGCAGGCGGGTCGGCGACGGTCAGCGCTGCGGGGTGCCGCTCTCCAGCTCGAGGTCGGCGCTGATCTCGTACTCCGACGCGCCGCCGGTCTTCTGGTCGATCGACCACTTCACCGGCAGCGAGAGGGCGGGCGACCAGTGGATCAGGTCGGTGCGGGTGCCCGGCGTGGAGCCGGTGAAGGTGCTGTCGGTGCGCAGCACGACCACCGGGATGGCCCTGCCGTCGAGCGTGGCGGTGCCCTTCGAGACGACCCGGCCGCGGTACTCCACGCCGAGCTCTCCCAGCGCGTAACGGCCGCCCCAGCTGTCGCCCACCGTGAAGCGCGTGGGGTGGTCCACCGAGGGCGGCGACACGTCGCTGCGGTCGTCGGTGCCGATGCCGAGGAAGGTGATCTTCGTGCGGCGCCAGGTGGCCGTCACGGCGTCCTCGCTCACCGCGAAGTCGGCCTCCTCGACGTGCTCCTCGGAGAGCCGCAGATCCTCGTGGTAGCCGCCCGCGATGGGCGAGATGATGTAGACGGCCTGCGCGGGCAGGTCGCGCTCGGCCGAGAGCACGCCGCTGCCGGCGCGCTCGTTGCCGGTGGCCCGGTAGCGGTAGACGCCCGGGGCGGGCGCGCCGGGCGGGGGGGTCGTGTTGGTGACGCCGAGCGCGCGGTAGTCCGCCAGCGCGCTGTCGCCGTCGGCGGTCGTGCTGGAGTTCGCGCCGGACCAGAGGAGGAAGCCTCCGACGCCTGCTGCGGCGAGCACGAGCAGCGCGACGAGGCGCAGGGGGCGTGTGATGAAGGAGATCACCGTCGTCCTATCGGTGAGGGGGGATGAGGAGACCCACTTCCCTCCCATCGGCCGTCGAGCCGCGGACTTGCGGCATGAGGCGATCCAGAGGCTCGGCCGCCCCGGGCGGTGGGCTCAGGACCCTCGCGAGGGTGCGCCGGCGAGATCCAGCAGCGCGCTGCTCCACGGCGCGGGCGTCGCCTCACGGTGGGGGCGCGCCAGCAGGTAACCCTGCCCGAGGGGCACGCCCAGCTCGCGCAGCGTGCGCAGCTCCTCGGTGCTCTCGATGCCCTCTGCGACGACCTCGGCACCGAGGTCCTTCTCGAGGGTCACCATCGAGCGCACGAGGGCCCGCTTGGCGTAGTCGAGGTGGATGTCGTGGATCAGCGAACGGTCGATCTTGATGTAGTCGGGTGACAGCTGGGTGACGTGGCGCATCGATGCGTGTCCCGCGCCGGCGTCGTCGATGGCGACCCTCGCGCCGCGGCCGCGGTAGTCGGCGAGCCGCGCGGCCAGGCGGGCGTAGTCGCTCACCGCGTCGTGCTCGGTGATCTCGATGACGAGTCTCTCGAGGCTCTGGTCACCGAGCGCCGTCTCCATCTCCGGTGCGAGGATCGCGTCGGGGCTCATGTTGACCGACAGGTAGGCCCCGCCCGGGATCGTGTCGCGCAGCGCCATGGCCCTACGGACGCACTCCACCTCGATCTCGAGGCCGAGGCCCACGGCGTGCGCCTCGGCGATCCAGCGGTCCGGCGAGCGCTGCGGCTCGGCGCGGAAGCGCGACAGCGACTCGAAGCCGAGGGTCTGCCCGTCGGTCAGCGATACGATCGGCTGGAAGACGGTGGTGATCGTCCCGGGCTCGGTGAGCAGCTCGGTGATCACCTCGCGGCGCTGGGCGAGCGAGGCGGTGTAGCCCGCCGAGTACTCGACGCCGTCGAGGCGGCCGCGGTCGAAGGCGACGACCTGGCGCTGGCCCGTGCGCGCGGCGGCCAGGCCCTCCTCGGCGGCGGCGAGGGCGTTGGCGGCGTTCTCGGCGTCGTCGGGAAGGACGACGTACGTGGCGCGTGCGGTGAGGCCGCCTGCGTTGGCGCCGGCGATCGCCTGCACCGACTGGGCGAGGTCGCGGCCGCTCTCGGAGTCGTGGCCGATTCCGATCCACGCGAACCGGTCTCCACCGAGGCGGCTCCAGACGCCGCCGCTCAGGTGGGAGCCCTCGAGCCGGGTCGCCAGATCGGCGAGCAGGGCATCGCCCGCGCCGTACCCCTCCTGCGCGTTCCACTTGCCGAAGCCGTCGAGGTCGACCGCGATCAGCAGCGCGGGCCGGCCGGACGACGCCGCCTGGACCACGCCGGCCACGTGGCGCGAGAAGGCGCGCTGCTCCAGGAAGCCCGAGAGCGGATCGGTGTCGGACTGCCCGTGCACCCGCAGCAGCGCGGTGAGACGCCAGAACAGGAGCGCGGCGGCGACCCAGATCAGCGGACGGAGGGTGGTGGGGGCGAGCGTCGCCGCGGGGCCGCAGAGCCCGAGGCCGATGGCCGCGAGGAGCGTCTTCGAGGGTCCGAGCACCGCCTGCGCCTCGGTGACCCGGATGGGACGTCGCGCGGCGAGGGCGATGAGCGCCATCGCCACCATGAAGCCCAGCATCGAGGCGCCCACGACCGCGGTTGAGGCGTGCCGCGTCAGCAGGTAGGTCACCAGGCCGTCGGTGAGCGCGAGGGCGATGAAGGCGTACGCGAACCAGATGAAGGCGGTCTGACGGGTCACCGCCGATCGCCGGACCGCGTTGAAGAGGGCCGCGATCAGCAGGAGGTCGAGGACGACCGGAACCTGCAGTGCGATGTTCTGCCCCGCCGGCAGCGTCGGCTCCCAGAGGACCGCCACGACGATCACGAAGAGGGTGGCCAGAACCGAGAGCTCGATGGCCCAGCCCTCGATGCGCTGCGCGCGCGACTCGTGGAGCGCCGGCTGGCGCATGAGCCAGAGGGCCCGGTACCAGAAGGGGTACGCGAGGAGGAAGCCGATCTGCGACCAGGCCGCGGGGCTGCGGACGTCCCCGCCGGTCGCGAGGAAGGCGATGTAGGGCAGGCAGCCGAGCGTCCAGCTGGCGAGACCCCGGGCGAAGAGCCTCCAGACCTGCGCCTCGACGCCGCTGGTGCGGGAGGCCGCCTCGCAGGTCGCGATCAGGCCGAGAGCGGCGAGGCCGCTGACGAGGATCACGCCGATCGCCGCGGCCACGGGCGTCGATATACGCCCCGCCTGCGAGAGGGCGGCCGCGGTCATCAGTGCCATGGCGGCACCCGCCAGCGTCGCGACGATCATGCGGTCGCCGAGCCTCTGGAACGCCACGCGGGGAACGTGAATCGCGATCACAGGTCGGGTATCGGCAGCGTCGAAGAAGCCCCTGAGCAGCGGGGACCGGCCCCGAGGAGAGCTCTCCGCTACGCGACCATCGGCGTCCGGGCCCGGCGGAGGATCTGGGCGAGCACATGCGGATGCCGCTCGGAGAGCAACTCGATCTGGGCGGCGAGGGTCTGCGTGACCCCCTGCTCCTCGATCAGCGCCTCCACCCACGCGCGCGGAGGCGTGCGGTGCGTGCGACGGTCGGTCAGCCACGAGGGCCCCGGCTCCGTGATGAGTGCGTGCATCCGGCGCTGGCTCGGGGTCGCCCTCTGCGCGCAGTGCGCCGCCAGCGCGGCGCCTCCGGTGAGCAGCAGCACGGCGGGTGCACCGTAGAGCGGACGCTCGCCCGCCAACTCCCGGGCGCCGGCCAGCGATCCGTAGAACCGCTCGTTCTCGGGGGCCACGGCCATCGGCACGGGGGAGTCGGGGAACTCCTCGAGGGCGACCCGCGTCATCGCCGCGAAGAGCCGCATGACGATCCGTCGCGTGCTGCGCCGGTGCTGGCTGCGGATGACGAGCGATCCGGCCTCCCACAGGGGGTCGTCGCTGCCCGCCCGGAGCGCATCGTTCTCCTCGGCGAACGCGCGGTCGGAGGGGAGCCCGAAGGGTCCGTCGGCGATCAGCGCGCAGGTGCCGACGGCCTGGCCCTCGATGCGGGCGACGAAGAAGACCGTGCCCGGATTCAGGTAGGAGGCGTGCATGCGCCGCCCCGAGGCCTGGGGCGCGAGGTAGCCCGCCTCGACGAACCCGTCGTGCACCACCGAGAGCGCGTCGTCGACGTCCTCCACCCTGTCGGAGGCGACGACGTCGATCTCGGAGAGGCTCTGCTCCGCCCCCAGGGAGCGGGGCGCCGACCTGGTCACGAACGCAGCCTGTCCGTGTAGGCGGGCTTGTGCTGGAAGTCGCCGGCCTCGTGGAACGGGTAGTCGCGATAGTCGTGGATGATCACCTCGGCCGGCGCGCCGGCGGCGACGGTGGCCATGTGGCGCAGCGCCGCGTCGATGCCCGGACCCGGCCGCGCCCCGTCGCGCAGCTGGACGTGTAGCACCGGGCGGCCGTCGTCCGGGGCGATCCGGAAGCGGCCGGTCAGCGCACCCGCGTGCGCGGCGGTTGCGAACAGGCCCTCCTTCACCAGTTCGGGGCGCAACGACCACCCGTCACCGCCGACCGCCGCGCCGCGGCGCCCCCAGAGCGCCACGGCGGGCCGCTCGAGCCGCACATCGCTGCCCTGGCGCTCGAGCTCGGCGTTGGCCACGGCGGGGTCCACCAACTCGGCCTCGTCGTCGAGGTCGTACCGCACCAGTGGCAGCAGGCGTCGCGTGAGGGCGGTCATCACGAGCGTCCTGACCCCGTCGTCGTGGACCCGCTCCTCCACGAAGAGGCGATTCGGGTCCCACGTGAGCAGGGTGGGGGAGTATCCCGGGTCGCGCCCGAACAGCGAGCGTCGTGCGAGGGGACTGTCGAGCGCCCGGCGGGCCGCCCGCAGCGCCGGGGTCTCGTGGAGCACGTGCAGTCCCACCTCGGCGGCGCCCATCGAGACCATCAGGCCGAGGCGCTCGGTGGAGTCCTCGCGGAAGCCGAACAGCTCCGACACGTAACGCCGCCAGCTCTCGGCGACCCACTCGCCGCCGACGAAGCAGGCGACGACCTGGGAGCCGAACTCGGGCCCGCGCTGGCGCAGGGCCGTCTCGGCGAGCTCCTTGAGGAACACCGGCTCGGCGGCGATGACCACCCGGTCGAAGCTGGCGCCGGCGCGCGCCAGAAGCTCGACCGCCATCTCGAGGTGCACCGAGGGGGTGGCGACCGTCGCGAGGCGGGTCGGGATCGCGATCCCCATGGGCAGGCAGTTGAGCAGCAGGGTCGAGGTGTCCTCGCCGCCGCCCAGGGCGCGCAGCGTGAGGTCGAAGGTGCGCTCCTGGGCCCGGCGCTCCGACCGCGAGGTGACGCCGACCGAGAACTGGCCTGTCGAACCGCTCGAGGTGAGCAGCTCGGCGGCCTCGGAGATGCTGCCACCGTCGACCCAGAAGTCGATGTGGTCGCCGAAGACCGAGCGCTTGTCCGTGAAGGGCACCTGGGACAGGCGCGAGATGGTCCGGTGGTCCACGCCGAGGCGCTCCAGGTGGGCCCGGTAGCCGCGAGAGGTCAAAGCCGCGCGCCGGAAGCTGCGCAGCGCCGCCCGCTCGCCCGCCGTCAGCGGGATCTCAGAGCGGCTCATGATCTGCGCCTCCGGTGTCGATGTCTTCACCGATTCCCCCTCGTTCCGCATCGGACGAGGCGCACGCTATCCCTGGGACCCTTCGGCGAACATGGTCAGAATTGACCATCTCTTCGCGACGACATCATGTCCCGAAAGCCTCGGAAGCTCATGGTGGGACCGATCGTGGTCCCTCAGTACGTTGTATCTGTCTCGACGCCGGAAAGTAATCCACGCTGCATCCCCGCCCGCACCGCGGCGGTCCGGTTCGACACGCCGAGCTTCGCGTTGATCTGCACCAGATGGCGCGCCACCGTGCGCTCGCTGATGAAGAGCCGCTCGCCGATGTCGCGGTTGCGCAGGCCGAGGGCGAGGTGCGCGAGCACCTCCAGCTCCCGGGCCGAGAGACCCGCCGAGGGGGTCGCCGGGCGCCTCTCCCGGGTCGGGATCCTGCGCCCGATCGCCCGGAGGCGCGCCTCGGCGCGTCGACGCCACCCCTCGGCGCCGATCTCGCGGAAGACCCGGCGGGCGGCCAGCAGGTCCTCCGCCGCCTGATCGGTGCGCCCGTCGGCCAGTCCCGCGACGAAGAGCGCCCGCGCCCCCCACCAGCGCAGCCCGATCCGCTCGAACGCCGCGGCCGCCTCGCGCAGGCGCCCCGCCGCCGCGTCGTCGCCGCGCCGTCTGGCGCGGCTCCCGGCGGCGTAGGCGTGGGCGGCGGCCGCCAGGGGCACGCCGGCCGACGCGGCGTCGCCGAGGGCGGACACGCAGGCGTCCGCGTCGGGGCCGGTCAGCACCTCCGCCCCGGTCGCCAGCATCAGCACCGATGTCAGGCGGTCGTCGGTGCCGCGCCACGCGCCGAGGGCCGCGAGCAGGATCCGTCCGGCCTCCGCCTCCTCGCCCGCGCTGAGGGCGGCCAGGGCGTGACCGGCCGCGACGGTGGCGATCTGCTCGAACAGCTGCGCCTCCCCGGCCGCCATCTCGGCGAGGTCGCGGTAGTGGCGCAGAGCGTCGCCGATGCGCCCCTCGGCGAGCAGGAGCCAGGCCAGGCCGGGGTCGGCGGGTGAGGGCGTGCCGCGGCCGAGCATCGTCCATCCCCGGGCCGCGCGCTCGAGCTCGCGGCGCCCCTCGCCCAGGTCCCCCGCCGCGGTGAGCGCCTCCCCGAGGTTCCCCGCGAGGACGAGCTCGTGGTCGATCAGGCCGAGCTCGCGGGCCCGGACGGCGCCCACGCGCGCGCAGGCCGCCGCGTCGTCGGGGCGGCCGAGCGCCAGCAGTACGTGGCTCTCGTGGATCATCGCGAGCGTCTCGTTGCGCTGGCCCGATCCGGTCGCACTCTCGCCCTCGCGGCGCGCGCGCGAGAGGTGGAGGAGGCCGCCCTGGCTGCCGCGGCCGCTCTCGGCCATGCCCATGAAGATCAGCGCCCGCGTGGAGATCTCGTCGGCGCCGGCCGCGCTGGCCTCCTCGCGGGCCTCTCCGGCGAGGGCCATGGCGTCAGCGAAGCGCGAGGTCATGACGGCCATCCCCGCCGCCTGCGTCAGGGCCTCGCCCCGTTCGGCCGACCGCGGCTGACCCGGATCGCTGCTGCGGGCGAGGTGGTCCTGCAGCGCGCGCAGCGCGGCATCGTGCTGGCCGAGGTTCCACCGGGCGCTCGACGCCGCGGAGATGCTCGCGAGGGCCGGCTCGCGTTCGCCCAGCTCGCGCCTGCCATTGGCAGCGGCCTCCAGGGACTCCGCCGCCTCCGTCCACGCCGACAGGTCGAGGAGCGCCATGCCCTTCTCGTGGAGGGCCGCGAGGCGGGCGGTCTCGCCCATCGGCCCGCTCCACCAGGCCAGCGCCCGCGCCGCGTGCGTCAGCGCGGCCTCCGGATCGCCGTCCTCGCGCGCCAGGCGGGCCGCACGGGTTCCGTACGCCACGATGGCCTCGGGGTCGGACGCGCCGAGCGCATGGCGCACCAGCTCGGCCGGCCCCTGTCCCGCGGCCCGGCCGGACACCAGCGCCGCGGAGTGGCGGCGACGCAGCTCGGCCCCGCCGAGCGCGGCCCGCACCACCGCAGGGGTGAGGCGGTCGGGGAAGGCCCACCGGACTCCGGGTGGGCCGGGCAGCTCCTCGAGGATGCCGTCGCGCACGAGCTCCTCGAGGCCCCGCTCGACGCGCGGCGCCGCCTCGCGGCACACCCGCGAGAGCACCTGCGGCGTCACCGGGTCCCCGATCACTGCGATCCAGCCCGCGAGGTCGCGCGGCCAGTGCCCGAGGGGCGCGAGCCGGCCGCGCACCGGCGCCGCCATGTCGTCCGGGAGGGGCAGCGCGGCCTCGCCCCCGCGCCAGCGGCGCGCGGCCAGGGCCAGCGGCAGGATGCGCCCGGGCAGGCCGTCGCCGAGCTCCCCGACCGCCCGCGCCGTCTCGGGCGCGAGCCCCGGCGAGGTTGCGGCCGCGAGCTGCGCCGCATCGGCGGGTCCGAGGCGCACGAGCTCGACGGTCGGGGCCTCGGCGGTGGCCTCGTGCGATGTCAGCAGCACCAGCGCGCGGGTGCCCTGCAGCCGGCGTGCGAGCAGGCCCGCGAGGCGGGGCTCCCCGGGCCGGTCGCCGAGCAGGACCACGAGCGGGCGGATGCGCGCGAGCCCGGCGGTGTCGAGTGTGTGTCCGGCGGAGCGGAGCGCCTGCTCGAGCCTCTCCATCCCGGGCCCGGGCTCCTCGGCGGGCAGGACCACCGCGCCCTCGAGGGACAGCCGCCCGGCCGCCTCGTGCGCGAGGCGCGACGCCCCGGCTCCGGGCTCTCCGGCGATCACCACCGCGCCCGGCCGGGCGCCCGCCAGCGCGAGCACCTCCTCGAGTGCGTCGGTCCTGCCGATCAGGCGCGGGGCGCTGGCGACCGGTGGCGGGGCGTCGGACACACGGCGATCGTAGGGGCACGGCGCCCGAGGAGCGAAATCCACCGCGCCGGGATGGCAGGATCACGCCGTGCTGCACGGCCTCGACCACCACATCATCGACGTCGCCGGATCGCGGGTCGCCCTGTCGACGGGCGGCAGCGGCCCGCCCCTGCTTCTGCTGCACGGCTACCCGCAGACGCGCGCGTGCTGGCACAGGGTGGTCCCGGCGCTCGCCCAGCGCTTCACCGTCGTCGCCGCCGATCTGCGCGGCTACGGCGAGAGCGCCAAGCCGCCGGGGGGCGAGGGGCACGTCGCCTACTCCAAGCGCGAGATGGCCCGCGACCTCGTCGGCGCGATGGCGGCGCTCGGCCACGCGCGCTTCGCGGTCGCCGGCCACGACCGGGGCGGGCGCGTCGCCCACCGGATGGCCCTCGACCACCCCGACGTCGTCGAACGCCTGGCCGTCCTCGACATCGTGCCCACCCGGACGCTCTTCGCGAGCACCGACCAGGCGTTCGCCACGGCCTACTACCACTGGTTCTTCCTGATCCAGCCCGACGGCCTGCCGGAGACCATGATCGGCCACGACCCCGAGTGGTTCCTGCGCGAGACGCTCCGCCGCTGGTCGGGTCGCGCCGAGCCGATCTCCGAGGAGGCGATCCGCGAGTACGTGCGGCGCTTCCGCGACCCCGCGAGCATCCACGGGTCGTGCGAGGACTACCGGGCGGCCGCGACGATCGATCTCGCCCACGACGCGGAGGACGCGGGCACGCCGATCGCCTGCCCGCTGCTGGTGCTCTGGGGCGAGCACGGAGCCATGCACCGCCTCCACGACGTTCTGGGCGCCTGGAGGCCGCTGGCGTCCGACGTGCGGGGGCACACGGTCGCGTGCGGCCACTTCCTCCCGGAGGAGGCGCCCGGCCCCACCCAGGACGCGCTGATCGACTTCTTCGGAGCCTGAGCCCGGCGCCTCGTCAGGGCGGGGGCGCCGCCGGGCCGCCCCCGGACGGCGCGGTGGTCGCCGGCGGCGCGTCGGGCGCGTCGGGCGCGGTGGCGGGCGGCGCGTCGGGCTCGTCCTCCCCGGTGCGCGGCCGCGGCCGCTCCTCGCGCTCGGGCGGCCCGACCGTCACGTACTCGTCGACCGCGCCGTAGCGCCAGGTGTAGCGCTCGTCCCGCTTGACCGTGTCGCCGTCCCAGACCGTACGCGTGTAGCTGATGGTGAAGCCGGCGCCGCCCCGCTCCTGCTCGACCACGCGCTCTCCCGGCTCGAGGGAGCTGTCGAGGGTCTCGATCGTCTCCGGCTCGACCGGGTCGGTCGGCTCGCCGGTCTCGGTCGCGACGCGGCGGCCGAGCTTCGACGAGAAGAACCGCACCGTGACGGTGTTCGCGTCGGCTCTCGCCGAGACCAGCACCGCGGCCGGCCAGTCGTTGACGAACACCAGCTCCGGGCCCCCGTAGGACAGGGTCGCCTCGCGGCCCTGCGGATAGCGCGCGATCCAGAACTGGTGGGGCGTGTGGGTCACGATCTCGAGCCCCGCGAAGAACGCCGCGTTGAAGATCGTCGTGGCGACCTGTGACACGCCCCCGCCGACGGCGTCCTCGAGCCGTCCGGCCGCGATCTGCGGCGCCTCCACGAAGCCACCCTCGGGCGTACGCGGCCCGAGGGCCTCGTTGAGCGAGAAGCGACCGCCCGCCGGGATGATCGTGCCGTCGAGCATCTCCGCGGCGCGCTGGATGTTGGTCACCCGGGGCTCGCAGCAGTTGTAGGAGGTGGAGTACTCGGACACCAGCTCGGTGATGCGCAGGGCCTTCGCCTCGGCCGTCGTCCGCTCGGGGCGGCCGACCTTGAAGCGCGCGCGCACCGCGGTGGCGGAGGGGTCGGCGACGATCGCCTCGACGATGGCCGGCATGTCGAGGCTCCTGCCGATCCGGGAGGGGACCAGCCGCACCGACGAGCCCGAGATCCGGAAGCCGGCGTCGCGGGCGGGCTGCTCGCGGGTGCTGAAGGCGGACGCGATGTCGGCGTAGAGCGTGTCCGGATCGAGCGTGACCGCCAGGTCGGGCGGATCGGGAGAGAAGCGCAGCGCGTCGCGCAGCACGGGCGTCTCGATCGCCACGCCGCGCCCCTGGAGGGTCACCGAGACCGGCTGGTCGGTGAGCGCGAGGGCCCGCGCGCGGGCCTCCGCCGCAGCGGCATCGGTGACCGGGGGCGGCAGCTCGGCGGGGGTGAGGACGATGCTCTCGGGCAGCGCGAGGATGCGGGCGCGCAGGGCGACGGTGTCGATGCCGAATCCGGGCGCACCGGCGACGACGGCGATGTCGTCGTCGCCGACCTCGAGGCCGGCCGGGCGGGGCGGCGTGTCCGCGTCGGTGCGCGCCCGGCGCATGAGGGCCGCGACCCTGCGGGGGTCGAGCGTGAACGCGAGGTCCACCTCGCGCGAGGGCCCGAGCCCGACGATGGAGGCCAGGCGTCCCGCCACGCCGCGCGGCTCGAGCACCTCGTCCACCGCGCGGCGGATGCGCGGCCGGGCCCCGAGGCTCTCGCGGGTGGCCTCGACCCGGAACGACGGGTCGTCGGTGCGCGTGATCACGAGCGGCACGTCCATCAGGGAGTCCGCGCGCTCCTGCGCCGCCCGCCGCACCTCGTCGGGCGACAGGCCGCTCACGTCCACCCCGTCCAGGCGGACGCCGCCCGGCGCGACGTCGTCGTCGCCGGTGGCCGCGAACGCCACGCCGACCCCGATCAGCGCGACGACGCCGAGCGCCGCGGCCAGCGCGATCCGGCGCCTCCTGCGGAGGGCGCGTTCCCCACGGATCGGGGGTCGGATCCGCGGAGAGTCAGCCATCCGGTGGCGATTCTATCTCCGAAGACCTGCGGCTCTCCTGCGAACCGTCATCGATGACACGTTCCATCAACGCGTTCGGATCACTCGCGCGGCGTCTGTATCACCCCCCCTGTGATGAACCCCACCGTGTGATGTCGCTCACACGGCCGGCGCCGCGGGATCGGGAATCCTCGACGACGTGGACGACCTCGGCACGGCACTCGCAGAGCGGCTCGACATGACCCGGGGGCGCACGCTCGACCTCTTCGCGCCGCTGCCGCACGAGCACCTGGTGGGCCAGCCGTGCGCGCTCCTGAGTCCTCCGCTCTGGGATCTGGGCCACATCGCCGCCTACGAGGAGCTGTGGATCGCGCGGCGGCTCTCGGGACGCGCGCCGCTCCACCCCGGGCTCGACGACGTCTACGACGCCGCCGAGACGCCGCGCAGCGTCCGCGGAGAGGCGGCGATCCTCGACGAGGCCGCCGCGCGGCGGTACCTCGAGGTTGTGCGCGACCGCTCGCTGGAGGTGCTGGCCGCGAGCGACCTCGGTGACGACGGCGACCCGCTGACCCGTGGCGGCTTCGTCTTCGAGATGGTGGCCGAGCACGAGGCCCAGCACACCGAGACCATCCTCCAGGCCCTCCAGATGCTGCCGCCCGGCGCCTACCGGCCGCAGGGGCGGCGCGCGCACCCCCCGCGGCCGGCCGCGGAGGGTGGGCGCGTGACGGAGTGGGTCGAGGTCCCGTCAGGCGAGTTCCCGATGGGGGCCGGCGACGCCGGCTTCGCCTACGACTGCGAGCGGCCCCGGCACGCGCGCGGCGTCGACGCCTTCCTGATCGCGCGCGATCCCGTGAGCGCCGGCGCGCATCTCGGCTTCGTGGACGACGGCGGCTACCGGCGTCCCGAGCTCTGGTCGCCCGAGGGCTGGCTCTGGCGCGAGCGCGAGGACGCGGAGGCCCCGCTCCACTGGGAGCGCGACGGCGAGGGCGGCTGGCTCGCGCGGGAGTTCGACCGCATCGCGCCGGTCGATCCGACCCGCGTGCTCTGCCACGTCAGCGCGCACGAGGCCGACGCCCACGCGCGCTGGGCCGGCGCACGGCTGCCGACGGAGGCCGAATGGGAGCGTGCCGCCCAGGGCGCCGTCCCGGACGCGGCGTCCGGGAACCTCGACCAGCTCGCGTTCGGCACCGCCGCCGTCGGGTCCTACCCGCCGTCTCCGAGCGGCTGCCGCCATATGCTCGGCGACGTCTGGGAGTGGACCTCGACCGCCTTCGACGCGTACCCCGGCTTCCGCGCCTTCCCGTACCGCGAGTACTCCGAGGTCTTCTTCGGCGGGGGGTACCGGGTCCTGCGGGGGGGCTCGTGGGCGACCCAGCCGATCGCCGCGCGGACGAGCTTCCGCAACTGGGACCTGCCCGAGCGCCGCCAGATCTTCAGCGGCCTGCGTCTGGCGAGGGACGCCGCATGACGACCCGCCTGGTGGTCCCGCGGCCCTACCGGCTCGATGTGCACCCGATCGGCCCGGGCGAGCAGGGGCTCGCCGAGGACGCGCGGGCGGGGCTGTCCGCCTCGCCCAAGTCGTTGCCCCCGAAGCACTTCTACGACGAGCGCGGCTCCGACCTGTTCGAGCGCATCACCCGGCTGCCCGAGTACTACCAGAGCCGTTCCGAGCTCTCGATCCTCACCCGGATCGCCGACGGCCTGGTGGCCCGGCACGGCGTGAGCGAGCTCGTCGAGCTCGGCTCGGGCGCGTCGCGCAAGACGCGCGCGCTGCTCGACGCGATGCGCGACGCGCGGAGCCTCGGCCGCTACGTGCCGTTCGACGTCTGCCCCGAGGCCATCCTCGCCGCCGCGGGCCGGCTGGCCGAGGCCTACCCCGGGCTCGACGTCCACGGCGTGGCCGGCGACTTCGACCGGCACCTGCCGGGCGTGCCGGAGCGGGGACGCAGCGGACGGCGCCTGATCGCGTTCCTCGGGGGGACGATCGGAAACCTGGAGCCGGACGCGCGGACGCCGTTCCTCGAGTCGGTGGCCGAGCTGATGGAGCCGGGGGATCTGCTGCTCGTGGGTACCGACCTGGCCGGCGACCCGGGCCGCATCCAGCCCGCCTACGACGACGCCGAGGGCGTCACGGCCGAGTTCAACCTGAACGTCCTGCGCGTGCTCAACCGCGAGCTCGACGCCGACTTCGAGCTCGACGCGTTCGCGCACGTCGCGCTCTACGACCCGGGCCCGCCCTGGATCGAGATGCGCCTGCGTTCCCTGGCCGACCAGGTGGTGCGCATCGGGGCGCTCGACATGGACGTGGAGTTCGCCGAGGGGGAGGAGATGCGCACCGAGATCTCCTGCAAGTTCACCCGGCCCGCCGTCGAGGCGATGTACGCCGACGCGGGGCTCGTGCTGGAGGAGTGGCACGAGGACGCGCGCGGCTGGTTCGCGGTCTCGCTGGCCCGCCGTCCCTAGCCCGGTCGCCCCGCGTCCCGGGGCGCCGGGCACCGCCCGATCGGCGTAGCCTGGGTCCGTCGACGGGAGGGACGCGCATGAGCCTCGTCATCGGGGTGCTCTGGATCCTCATGGCGGTCTTCGGGGTCGCCAGCTCCGGTTCCAGCTCGGGCTCGAGCGCGGCGGGCGCGTCGCCGGCGCCCATCGAGAGCGTGCAGGCCGCTCCGGCCGCTCCCGTCCCGGTGCCCGGGGTGCAGGGCGGGCCCGCCCCGGCCGAGCCCGCCGTGGGGGCGCCCTAGTGGAGCGTCCACCAACGTTGCTGGTGTTCTGGCCGCGAAAATCCCGCGGGGCAAGGACGCAGGGAGATCGCATAGCCGAGGCTATGCGTTCGACCGAGGACGCAGCATCCGCGATGATTTGCAGCGAGCCAGAAACTCATCGTGCGGTATGGGGCCGGGCGACGGGGCTGCCGATCCCCCGGGCATGGCCGCACGACTCGCCCACGCCGCGCTCGAGCTCCGCGTCGCCGCGGCCGCGACGCTGGCGGTCGGCGTGCTGCGCGCGGCGGAGATCCTCTCGGGCGCGGACGCCCCGGAGGCGCGGGCCCTGGGGATGGGCCTGTTGGTGTCGGTCGTCGCCCTCTGGGGCCTCTGGGGCGCGCGCGTGGTCCGGGTCGCCATCCGCCTCGCCATGCCGGCGCGGGCACGGTGGCAGCCCGAGGGGACCACCGCGACCGTCACGCGCGTTCTCGTGCTGCAGGCGATCCCGCTCTGCGCTCTGGCCGTCGTGGCGGCGCCCCTGGCCGAGCCGCTGGTGGAGCACGCCACGGCGGTCGGCGCCGGAGCGCTGATCGGGGCGGGCCTGACCGCCCTCATGGGCGCCGTCAGGGTCTCCCGCGCCGAGCGCGCACGGGGCCGCCGACTCCTTCGCGAGCCCCGCTGGGGGGCGCTGATGCGCCGGAGCTCGCTCTACCTGGAGCCGATCGGCCTCTCGGAGCGGCCCATGAGCGCACCCGCCGCCCCCTGGCCGGCCCACCGCCCGCCGCCGCGGCCCCAGCGCTCGGCCATCGAGCTCGATCCCTCCAACCCCGCCGCGCACCACGCGGTCGGCGTGCGCGGGCGTCCCGCCGCCCTGCCTCCGTCCGACCGCCGGTCCTGACGTCCGTCCGCGGGCCGCGTCCGCCGGGAGCGTTCAATCGATCGCCCCCCGTTCGTTCAATTGAACCGCGCCCCGCGCGAGGGTGGGCCCCGGTCCGCCCGCCACCCGACCGTCCGACCGCCTCAGTCCGCCGGCGGGGTCTCCTCGCGGGGAGGCGGCGCATGGGAGGTGATCGTCAGGGTCCGGTTGCGCACCTCGATCTCTCCCGCCTCCGAGAGCCGGCCGAGCGCGAGGGTCACCGATTCGCGCACGGCACCGACCATGTTGGCCAGCTCCTGGTGCGTCAGGCGGAGGTCGAGGCGGATCCCGTCCGGCGTCACGCGACCCCAGCGCTCGGCGAGCTGACGGAGCTTGAGGAGCAGCCGGCGCTCCACGCGGGGCTCGAGGGCGATCGCGACGGCCAGCTCGCGCTCCGCGATCTGGGCGCTGAGCACCCGGACGAGGTTGGCGGCGAGCGCCGGATCGCGCAGCCAGGCCTCCATCCGCTGGCGGTCGACGAGGTGGATCAACGAGTCCTCGATGGCGAAGCAGCGGACGTGGGGTCCTGCGACCTGCCAGCCGTCGAGCGGCCGGACGATCAGATCCCCCTGCTCGAGCATCCCGATCGTGCGCTCGCGCTCGTCCTCCACGATCACCCCCTGCGCCAGGCGCCCTCCGCCGATCACGCAGCACACGGCCCCGCTGTCGGCGATCGAGAACTCGCCGCCGGGAGGGACC
>LNFM01004789.1_pt1 | contig 47384 bp, 45 predicted proteins | sample 596031 | NCBI WGS metagenome assembly LNFM01 (sample SAMN04254537, study PRJNA301005) | activated carbon metagenome | isolation source: dual media filters at the Ann Arbor, Michigan drinking water treatment plant | place: USA: Ann Arbor
AGGCTGCCGCCACCGCAGCCGGCCTCGATTTCCAGGCCTATGCCGGTGAAAAGGACGGCGACGCCGCCCCGCAGATCACCGCCATCGAAAACTGCATCGCCGCTGGCGCCAAGGGTATCCTGATCACGCCGTCGAACGACTCGGTCGGCCCGGCCCTCAAGGACGCCCGCGCTGCCGGCATCCTGGTCATCGCCCTGGACACGCCGCTGGCTGACGCCGAAGCCCAGGACATCACCTTTGCGACCGACAACTTCGAAGCAGGTCTGCTGATCGGCAAGTGGGCCGCAGCGACGATGGGCGAAGGTGCTGCCACCGCCAAGATCGCGATGCTGGACATCAACAAGGACAACATCTCGGTTGACGTTCAGCGCGACACCGGCTTCCTGGTCGGCTTCGGCATCGAAGTGCCTGATCTGACTGTGATGGGTTCGGAAACCGACCCGCGCGTCATCGGTCACGAATCCTCGGACGCCAACCCCGAGGGCGGTCTGCGCGCCATGGAAACCCTGCTGGCCAAAGACCCCGACATCAACGTGGTCTACACGATCAACGAACCGGCTGCCGAAGGTGCCTTCCAGGCGCTGAAGAACGCAGGCAAGGAAGGCCAGGCGCTGATCGTTTCGGTTGACGGCGGCTGCCCGGGCGTGGCTTCGGTCAAGTCGGGTGTCATCGGTGCCACCTCGCAGCAATACCCGCTGAAGATGGCCTCGCTGGGCATCGAAGCGATTTCCGCTTACGCCAAGGACGGCACCAAGCCGACCGTGACCGAGGGCCTGTCCTTCTTCAACACCGGCGTCAACCTCGTGACCGACAAGCCCGCCGAAGGCGTGCCGTCGATCGACACCACCGAAGGCACCGCGCTCTGCTGGGGCTGATGCCTCCGCACGATTGACTTGATTAGCACAAGGGCGGCTTTACAGTCGCCCTTGTTCTTGAGGCGGGCCCGGACTTCTTGAGGCAAGCCCAAACGAGCATCGGCGCAATCCGGGGGGAAACACTAGATGAGCAGCGAAGTCACGCCGACCAAGACAATTTCCGACTATGAGGCGACCCTGAACAAGGCGGACACCGCCGTCGCGAGCTTCGAAAAGGACGACAGGACCTTCGTCTTCAAGCTGCGCAACTTTCTGCGCCGCAACCCGACCATGATCCCGGCGCTGGTGCTTCTGCTTTCCATCGCCGCCTTCAGCATCGTCGCCCCCCGTTTCCTGAGCGTCGGCGCGCTGTCCACCGTCCTCAAGCAGGTCACCGTGACCGGCTTCGTGGCAATGGCCCAAACCCTGATCATCCTGACCGCCGGCATCGACTTGTCGGTCGGCGCCATTCTTGTCCTCAGTTCGCTGGTGATGGGAAATCTGGCGGTCTTTGCGGGCGTTCCGATCTTCTTTGCCGTGCTCATCGGAATCGCGGTTGGCGGCGCAATGGGCCTGATCAACGGCCTTCTGGTCACCAAGATGCGCCTGCCGCCGTTCATCGTCACGCTGGGCACGTTGTCGGTCTTCGAGTCGATCAAGCTATGGTATTCGCAGTCGGAATCGATCCGAAACGTCGACATCGAGGCCAACGCCCCCGGACTTCTCTTCTTCGGTCAGGGCTTCAATTACGGCGGCGCCAGCATCAGCTTTGGCGGGATTACCCTTATCCTTCTGGCTGCGGTCCTATGGTACGTGCTGAACCACACCGCCTGGGGTCGCCATGTCCACGCCATCGGCGACGATCCCGATGCGGCCATGCTGTCGGGCATCAAGGTGGACCGAACGCTGACCTCGGTCTACATGGTTGCCGGGCTGATCTGCGGCTTTGCCGCGTGGATCGCGATCGGCCGTGTCGGATCGGTTTCGCCCATCGCCTTTTCAGACGTCAACCTTGCCTCGATCACTGCCGTGGTCATCGGCGGCACCTCGCTGTTCGGCGGGCGCGGCTCGATCATCGGCTCCGTTCTTGGCGCGATGATCGTGGGCGTTTTCATCACCGGCCTGTCGCTTGCGGGGGTCGACGACTACTGGCAGAAATTTGCGGCGGGCTGCCTCGTGATCATCGCCGTGTCCCTTGACCAATGGCTGCGGAGGGCTTCGCAATGACCGGTGCAGTACCTATCCTTCAGGCCAAGGGTCTGATGAAACGCTACGGCACCGTCGTCGCGATGAGCGGCTGCGACTTCGAGCTGATGCCCGGCGAGATCATCGCCGTCATCGGCGACAACGGCGCGGGCAAGTCCACCATGATCAAGGCGCTGTCGGGGGCCGTGCTTCCCGATCACGGCGAAATCCTGCTGGACGGCAAGCCCGTGCATTTCCGCAGCCCTGAAGACGCCCGCGCTCTGGGCATCGAAACGGTCTACCAGAACCTTGCCATGTCGCCGGCACTGTCCATCGCGGACAACATGTTTCTGGGGCGCGAACTGCGCGTGCCCGGAGTTCTCGGCAGCGTCTTTCGCAAGATGGACCGCGCCCGGATGGAGAAGTTTGCCCGCGACAAGCTTTCCGAACTGGGCCTGATGACCATTCAGGACATCACCCAGCCGGTCGAGACCCTGTCGGGCGGCCAGCGTCAGGGTGTCGCCGTGGCCCGTGCCGCGGCCTTCGGGTCGAAAGTCGTGATCCTTGACGAACCGACCGCTGCCCTCGGTGTCAAGGAAAGCCGACGCGTGCTGGAACTGATCCGCGACGTGCGCGCACGCGGCATCCCGATCATCCTGATCAGCCACAACATGCCCCACGTCTTCGAGGTGGCAGACCGCATCCACATCCACCGCCTTGGTCGCAGGCTTTGCGTCATCAAGCCGTCGGATTACTCGATGTCGGACGCGGTCGCCTTCATGACCGGGGCAAAACTGCCCGAAGGCGTGACAGAACAGGTGTGACAGAACAGCGAACCGCGCCAAAAAGCTGCGGTTCGCTTCTTTCGGCCCCCTTGCACCTTTCCAAAAGTCACATAACTTGCGACAAACCCGCCGCGATGCACTCTGCGCGTTAGAACGCCAGGCCACGACGAGGATGCCGCCCTTATGTCTCTTGCCCTGATTGCGGCACTTCCCTTCCTCGGCGCCCTGCTTCCCGGCCTGATGATCCGTTCCGGCCGCAACGCCTGCGCGCTTGCCACCGGCCTTGTCACGGCACTCGCCCTCTTTTTCCTCGCCCTCCACGCCCCCGCCGTCCTGCGGGGCGAGGTGGTGCAGACCCGCATCGAATGGCTGCCCGCCCTTGGCCTCAACGCCAATTTCTTTCTCGACGGGCTGGGCCTTCTGTTTGCCGGGCTGATCCTCGGCATCGGCCTTCTCATCATCCTCTACGCCCGCTTCTACCTCGCGAAGTCCGATCCGATGGGGCAGTTCTATACCTACCTCCTCCTCTTTCAGGGCGCGATGGTGGGGATCGTGCTGTCCGACAACATCCTGTTGTTGCTCATCTTCTGGGAACTCACCTCGCTGTCGTCCTTCCTCTTGATCGGCTACTGGAAGCACCTGCCCGAAGGCCGCCAGGGCGCGCGCATGGCGCTGGCCGTCACCGGCGGCGGCGGTCTTGCAATGATCGCAGGCATGCTGATCCTCGGCAACATCGTCGGCAGCTATGACCTGACGGTGATCTTGCAGAACAAGGACGCGATCCAGGCATCGGACTGGTATCTGCCCGCCCTGATCCTGATCCTCCTTGGCGCCTTCACCAAGTCGGCGCAGTTTCCGTTCCATTTCTGGCTGCCACACGCGATGGCCGCGCCCACCCCCGTGTCGGCCTACCTCCACTCCGCCACCATGGTGAAGGCCGGCCTTTTCCTGATGGCGCGGCTCTGGCCCGTGCTGGCAGGCACCCCGGAATGGTTCTGGATCGTCGCCACCACCGGCCTTGTCACCATGGTGATGGCCGCCAAGATCGCGCTCTTCAAGGATGACCTGAAGGCGCTCCTCGCCTTTTCCACCGTCAGCCACCTTGGCCTCATCACCATGCTCTTGGGCTTCGGCACCAAGGCGGCAGCCACCGTCGCGGTCTTTCACATCATCAACCACGCCACCTTCAAGGCAGCACTCTTCATGACCGCCGGCATCGTCGACCACGAGGCCCACACCCGTGACCTGAAGCGCCTCGGCGGCCTACGCGTCCTGATGCCGATCACCTTCACGATCGCGCTTCTCGCCTCGCTGTCGATGGCAGGCATCCCGCCCCTGAACGGCTTCCTCTCCAAGGAACTGATGCTGGAAGAGGCCGCCCACACCGTCTGGCTGACGCCCTGGGCGATGGGTCTCCTTGCCACCATCGGGGCGCTCTTTTCGGTCGCCTACAGCTTTCGCTTCCTCGCCCACGGCTTCCTCGGCCCGGTGCGTGATGATTACCCGCACAAACCGCACGACCCCGGTTTCGGCCTCTGGGCCGCACCGGCCTTCCTTGCCGCGCTGGTCGTGGTGATCGGTCTCGTGCCCATGCTCTCGGCAAGCTGGCTCGTAAACGCAGCCGCCAGCGCCGTCACCGGCGAGGCAGTCAGCGTCAAGATCACCCATTGGCACGGTCTGGAAGCAGCCGCCCTCTGGATGTCTCTGGCGGCCGTCGGCGGCGGCCTTCTCCTGCTCGGCCTTCACCCCCGCCTGATGGCAATGTGGGATGCCACGCCCCGGCCCGATGCCAAGCGCATCTTCGACGGGGTGATCGAACCCCTCGCCGCCGCCGCGCGCGACATGACCGCCACCCTGCACAACGGCTCGCTGACCCGCGCCATCGGCATTGGCACGCTCGCCGTCGTGGCGGCGGCCGGCTATGCCTTCTACACCGGCACGCATCTTCCCGGCGACCGGCCACTCCTGCCGTTCGACCCCGTGGCCGGGACGGCCTGGGGCATCCTGATGGTCGCGGCACTTGCCACGGTGGTCATGCACCGCGACCGTGTGGTCGCGCTCCTTCTGACCGGGATTGTCGGCCTCGTCATCGCGCTCGGCTTTGCGTGGTTCTCCGCACCCGACCTTGCGCTGACCCAGATCAGTGTCGAGGTGGTCACGATCCTGCTCATGCTCCTCGCACTGAACTTCCTGCCCAAGACAACGCCCGTCGAAAGCTCGGCCCCGCGCCGCCTGCGCGATGCGGCGGTCGCGGGCATCGCCGGCCTCGGCATCGGCAGCCTCGTCTACGCGCTCCTGACCCGCTCTGCCGCCTTCGAGCCGATCTCGCATTTCCACCTCGCGCAATCGAAACCCGGCGCGGGCGGCACCAATGCGGTCAACACCATCATCGTCGACTTCCGCGGCTATGACACCTACGGCGAGATCATCGTGCTTGGCATCGCCGCTCTGGTGATCTTCGCCTTGTCCGAGGCCCTCCTGCGCAGCCCCACCGTCTCGGCCCGCCTCCGCGCGATCGGCCCGGGCGCCAATGATGCCGGCGACCGCCACCCGATGATGCTGGCCATCGCGGCGCGCGTCCTGCTGCCAATGGCGATGATGGTCGGCGTCTACATCTACCTGCGCGGCCATAACTTGCCCGGCGGCGGCTTTGTCGCGGGCCTCGTGTTTGCCATTGCCTACCTCATGCAATACCTCGCCTCCGGCTATGTCTGGAGCCACCGCCGCCAGCGCTATGACCACCACATTCTGATCGGCTGGGGCGTGATGGTCGCCACCATTGCGGGCGTCGGCGCGTGGTTCTTCGGCCTGCCGTTTCTGACCTCGGGCTACGAATACGTCACCCTCTGGCCGCTCGAGACGTTCGAACTGGCCACCGCCGCAATCTTCGATCTCGGCGTGTTCCTCTGCGTCCTCGGTGCGGTGATGCTGGCGCTCGCCTCGCTGTCGCGCATGGCCGTTCGCGCCGGAGAAAAGGCCAACCCGGACGCCTTCGACATCGATCCAAGCCGGGAGGCCCGCTGATGGAACTGCTCGTCGCCTCGGCCATCGGCCTGCTGACCTCGGTAGGCATTTACCTGACCTTGCGCCTGCGCACCTTCCCGGTGATCCTCGGGCTGACCTTCCTCAGCTACGCGGTCAACGTGTTCATCTTCGCCGCCGGCCGCCTTGCCGTGAACCAGCCCCCGATCATCGCCAAGGGGGCCACCTACGCCGACCCCCTGCCGCAGGCACTGGTGCTGACCGCCATCGTGATCTCGTTCGGCATGACCGCGGTCATCGTGATCATGTCGCTGGGCGGCTTCCTCGAGGCCGGGCACGACAAGGTCGACATCGAGGACGGTGACGCATGAACCACTGGATCATCGCCCCGGTCGTCCTGCCTGCCCTGACCGCCGCAATCATGGTCATTGCCATGCGCCGCGACATTGCGCTGCAACGCATCGCCTCGGTCGCGGCCATCCTTGCGCTGATCGGCATCGCGGTGGCGCTGCTGCTGGCCGCCACCGCCAACGGCCCCGAAGCCTATTTCCTCGGTGACTGGCCCGCCCCTTTCGGCATCGTGCTGGTGCTGGACCGGCTGTCCGCACTGATGGTCCTGCTGCTTGCGATCCTTGCGCTGCCCGTCGTGCTTTATGCCATCGGGTCGCGCTGGGATGCGAAGGGCGCGCATTTCCACCCCCTGCTGCAATTTCTGCTGATGGGCATCGGCGGCGCCTTCCTGACCGGCGACGCGTTCAACCTCTTTGTCTTCTTCGAGGTGCTGCTGATCGCCTCCTACGGCCTGATGGTGCATGGCGGCGGCCGCGTCCGCACCCGCGCCGGCATCCAGTACATCGCCTTCAATCTGGTCGGCTCGTCGCTGTTCCTCGTAGCCCTTGCCACGATCTACGCCGTCACCGGCACGCTCAACATGGCTGATCTGGCGCAAAAGCTGCCCGCCCTGCCCGAAGGCGACACCGCGCTGATCCGGGCGGCGGCGGTCATGCTGATCCTGGTCTTCGCCATCAAGGGCGCGCTGGTGCCGCTGCAGTTCTGGCTGCCCGGCACCTATGCCAACGCCCCCGGCGTGGTTGCCGCGATGTTTGCCGTGATGACCAAGGTCGGCGCCTACGCCACGATCCGTTTCGGCACGCTGGTGTTCCCCACCACCCTGCCTGCCACCGGCTCCCTAATCGCCGAGATGCTGCTGCCCGCGGCCCTCGTCACCCTCGCCATCGGCGCCATCGGCATCCTTGGTGCAACCACCCTGCCCCGACTGGTCGCGATGGGGGCAATCGCCTCGATGGGCACCGCCTTCATCGCCATCGCCGCCTTCACGCCGGCCACCACATCGGCCGCGCTCTACTACATCATCCACTCCACCCTCGCGACCGGAGCCCTGTTTCTGGTGGCCGACCTCGTCACCCGCCGCCGGGCGGACAGCACGCTCGTCGCACAACCCCCTATCGCCCAATCCGGCCTGATCGCCGCGCTTTTCATGGCCAGCGCCATTGCCATCGCCGGGATGCCGCCGCTGTCGGGTTTCATCGGCAAGCTCCTGATCCTCGATGCCTGGCGTGACGAGGCGGCACTGGTCTGGACCGCAATCCTCGTGTCGTCCTTCCTCACCATCCTCGGCCTGTCGCGCGCCGGTTCGGTGCTGTTCTGGAAGGCCCATGCTACCAAAGGCGACCCCGCCCCGCCGCCGCCGCATGAACCGCTAGCCCTGCTTTCGGTTGGCGCGCTTCTGGCCTCGCTCGTCGTGCTGACCGTGCTGGCCGGCCCGATCACCAGCTGGCTCGACGACACGGCGGCGGGCCTTTACGACCCCGCCCCCTATATCGCCGCCAACCAGCTTTACGAGGATCGCGCCGATGCTCCGTAAGCTTGTGCCGCACCCCTACCTGTCGCTGACGCTGTTCGTCGTCTGGATGCTTCTGGTCAACCAGTTCAAGATCGGCAGCCTCGTGATGGCGGCGATCCTCGCCCTCGTCATCCCGCTGCTGACCGCGGCATGGTGGCCCGACCGGCCACCGATGCGCCGCCCGCTCAGCCTTTTCGCCTACGCGGTTCTGGTGCTCTGGGACGTGATCGTCGCCAACTTCCAGGTCGCGTGGATCGTGCTTTTCGTGCCGAACCACAAGATCCGCTCTGCCTGGATCACCGTCCCCCTCGACCTCAAGACACCCGAGGCGATCACCCTGCTGGCCGGTACCATCACCATGACCCCGGGCACCCTGACCGCCGACATGTCCGCCTGCGGCCGCGCACTTTTGATCCACGCGCTCCACGCCCCCGACCCAGACGCCGTGCGCGACGATATCAAGTCGCGCTACGAGGCCCGCCTGAAAAGGATATTCGAATGATCCTGTCCTACGCACTCGACTTCGCGCTCGGCGCGTTCAGCCTTGCGCTGGTGATGAACCTGGTCCGGCTCTTCACCGCACCGACGCTGACCGACCGCATCCTCTCGGTCGACACCATGACGGTGAACGGCATCGCGATCCTGATGCTCTACACCGTTCGCAGCGGCTCCAGCCTGCTGTTCGAAGGTGCGCTCCTGCTGGCATTGACCGGCTTCATCGGCACCGTCGCCTACTGCAAGTACCTCCTCCGCGGGAGCATCATCGAATGATGCTCCTGGCGCTCGAACTCGGCATCGCGGCCCTCCTTGTCGCCGGGGGCGTGTTCGGCCTGATCGGCAGCTACGGCCTGCTCAAGCTGCGCGATCCGATGCAGCGGCTTCATGCGCCGACCAAGGCCACCACCATCGGCGTTGGCACGGCTCTGGTCGCCTCCGCCTTCCACCTCCTTCTGTCGGGCGAAGGCATCAGCTGGCACGAGCTGCTGATCACCCTCTTCCTGCTGCTGACCGCACCGCTCTCGGCACTGTTCATGGCCAAGACCCACATCTTCCGCAGCGTCCCCAAGGCTGATCTGCCCGACCCCGGAACAGATACCCCCTGGGCCACCCACGACCGGTCGCACTGACCGCCTCTGCACCAGGCCTCATTTGGCTTCCTTGACCAAACGGTCAGAAATTCCGCCCCGTCACCCTTGCGGCTCAAGGGGCCGCATGGCATCGTCGCGCCATCCGACAGGGGCGGAGGACCGTTTGGAAACGCTGACAGCCACGAAAGACCTTCTGCCGCAGGTCACCCACGCCCGTAACCCGGGAATGCCGCTCGATCTCGACTGGGTCGCGTCGGTGCAGGCCAACACCTCCGCCATCGAACGCCGTGCCGCCACGATTTCCGGCCGCCGCTCGGTCAAGAAGGAATGGCAGGCGGCGTGGCTGCTGAAGGCGATCTCCCTCATCGACCTTACCACCCTTGCGGGCGACGATACCGAAGGCCGCGTCAAGCGCCTCTGCGCCAAGGCCCGCCAGCCCGTCGCCCCCTGGATGCTGGAACGGCTTGGCCTCCCCCACCTCACCACCGGCGCCGTCTGCGTCTACCACGAGATGGTCGAAACCGCCGTCCGCGCCCTTGAAGGCACCTCGATCCCGGTCGCCGCCGTCTCCACCGGCTTCCCCGCCGGCCTCTCGCCCTACCGCCTCCGCATCGCCGAAATCGGTGAAAGCGTCCGCGCCGGCGCGAAGGAGATCGACATCGTCATCTCCCGCCGCCACGTCCTGACGCAAAACTGGCAGGCCCTCTACGACGAGATGGCCGAAATGCGCGCCGCCTGCGGTGACGCTCACGTCAAGGCAATCCTCGCCACCGGCGAGCTTGGCACCCTGCGCAACGTCGCCCGCGCTTCGCTGATCTGCATGATGGCCGGCGCCGATTTCATCAAGACCTCCACCGGCAAGGAACCGGTCAACGCCACCCTCCCCGTCACCCTCACCATGATCCGCTGCATCCGTGACTACGAGGACCGCACCGGCATCAAGGTTGGCTACAAACCCGCCGGCGGCATCGCCAAGGCCAAGGACGCGCTGGTCTACCTGAGCCTGATGAAAGACGAACTTGGCCACCCCTGGCTGCAACCCGACCTCTTCCGCTTCGGCGCCTCCTCCCTTCTGGGCGACATCGAACGCCAGCTTGAACACCACCTCACCGGCCACTACTCCGCCGCCAACCGCCACGCGATGGGCTGACCCGATGCCCATCCCTCGCTCTTTGCAGACATACTCCCCGCGCGGAGCGCACGCCGCCTGAAACGCGCGCCACGGCCCGTCATCCATAGGACCAAGCCCATGACCATCAAGGAAATCTTCGACAGCATGGCCTACGGCCCCGCCCCGGAATCCGCCACCGAGGCCCTCGCCTGGATCGCAAGACACAATGGCACCTTCGGCCACTGGATCGACGGCGCCTTCACCAAACCGGGCGACAGCTTCACCACCCACAACCCCGCCACCGGCAAACCCCTCGCCCAAGTCACCCAAGGCACCGAAGCCGACGTCGCGAAGGCCGTCAAAGCCGCCCGCCGCGCCCAACCCGGCTGGGCCAAACTCCCCGCCCACGCCCGCGCGAAAATCCTCTACGCCCTCGCCCGCCTGACGCAAAAACATGCCCGCCTCCTCGCGGTGCTGGAAACCCTCGACAACGGCAAACCGATCCGCGAGTCGCGCGACATCGACATCCCCCTCGTCACCCGGCACTTCTACTACCACGCCGGCCTCGCCCAGCTTCTCCCCTTCGAGCACCCCGACCTGCAACCGCTCGGCGTCTGCGGCGCTGTCATCCCGTGGAACTTCCCCCTCCTGATGCTCGCCTGGAAGGTCGCCCCCGCGCTGGCCGCCGGCAACACCATCGTCCTCAAGCCCGCCGAATACACCCCCCTCACCGCCCTCCTCTTTGCCGAGATATCCCGCGAAGCCGGCCTCCCGAAGGGCGTGCTCAACATCATAACCGGCGATGGCACCACCGGCGCGGCCCTCGTGGACGCACCCGTCGACAAGATCGCGTTCACCGGCTCCACCTCCGTCGGCAAGCGCATCCGCGCCGCCACCGCAGGCACCGGCAAGGCCCTGACCCTCGAGCTTGGCGGCAAATCCCCTTACATCGTCTTCGACGACGCCGATCTTGATAGCGCCGTCGAAGGCCTCGTCGACGCGATCTGGTTCAACCAGGGCCAGGTCTGCTGCGCCGGCTCCCGCCTTCTCGTGCAGGAAGGCGTCGCAGACCGCTTCCACGCCAAACTGAAGCGCCGGATGGACGGCCTCCGCATCGGCGACCCGCTCGATAAGGCCATCGACATCGGCGCCATCATCGACCCGGTCCAACTGAAGACCATCACCGACATGGTCGCCGCCAACACCGAAGGCGAAACCTACCAACCTAGCCTCGCGCTCCCCACTGGCTGTTTCTACCCGCCAACCCTGATCACCGGCCTCTCTGCCGCCTCGACGCTGATGCAGGAAGAAATCTTCGGTCCCGTCCTCGTCTCGATGACCTTCCGCACGCCCGAAGAGGCGGTCGCGCTTGCCAACAACACCCGCTACGGCCTTGCCGCCACCGTATGGTCCGAGAATATCAACCTTGCCCTCGACATCGCGCCAAAACTCAAGGCCGGCATCGTCTGGGTCAACGCCACCAACCTCTTCGATGCCGCCGCAGGCTTCGGCGGGGTGCGCGAAAGCGGCTTTGGCCGCGAGGGCGGCTGGGAAGGCCTGATGGCCTACCTCAAGCCCGCCGCCAAACCCGCCACCCTGAAACCGGTCACCGCCACCCCGGAACCCGCCAACCCCGCAGCCCCCGCCTTCGACCGCACCGCCAAACTCTACATCGGCGGCAAGCAGGCCCGCCCCGACGGCGGCTATTCCCAACCGATCTACAGCCCGAAAGCAAAGCTTCTCGGCCACGTCGGCATCGGCAATCGCAAGGACATCCGCAACGCGGTAGAGGCCGCCCACGCCGCCAAAGGCTGGGGCAAGGCCACCGGCCACAACCGCGCGCAGATCCTCTATTACATCGCCGAAAACCTCTCCGCCCGCGCCGAGGAATTTGCCGCGCGCCTGAAAGACCTCACCGGCCAGAACGGCGCAGCCGAGGTCGAGGCGTCGATCCAGCGCCTCTTCACCTACGCCGCCTGGTCCGACAAGTTCGACGGCGCCGCGAAATCCGTCCCGATCCGTGGCATCGCGCTCGCCATGAACGAACCCGTCGGCGTGATCGGCGCCCTTTGCCCGGATGAGGCCCCGCTCCTCGGCCTCGTCTCCGTGATGGCCCCCGCCATTTCGATGGGCAACACCTGCGTCCTCGTCCCCTCCGCCGCCTTCCCCCTCGCCGCGACCGACTTCTACCAGGTGCTGGAAACCTCCGACCTCCCGGCCGGCGTCGTGAACATCGTCACCGGCCCGCCTACCGACCTCGCCAAATCCCTCGCCGGCCACATGGATGTCGATGCGGTCTGGAGCTTCTCCTCCCAGAACCTCTCCGGCCTGATCGAACGCGAAGCCGCCCTCAACGTCAAACGCACTTGGGTTAACAACGGCCACGCGCGCAACTGGCTTGGGTCAAGCGGCGAAGGCCGTGAATTCCTGCGCCACGCCACCGAAATCAAAACCATCTGGGTGCCCTATGGCGAATGACCAAACCCGCGTCGTCCTGTCCAGCGACCACGCCGCAATCCCCCTCCGCCAGGCCATTGCCAGCCATCTGACGGCAAGCGGCTACGACGTCGTCGACATCGGCCCGACCACCCCGGAAAGCACGCATTACCCGCTGCACGGCAAGGCCGCAGCCGAGCGTGTCGCCTCCGGTGACTGCCACCTCGGCATCATCGTCTGCGGCACCGGGCAAGGCATCATGATGGCCGCGAACAAGGTGAAGGGCATCCGCTGCGGCGTCTGCTCCGACACCTTCTCCGCCCGGATGATCCGCCAGCACAACGACGCCAACATGCTGTCGCTTGGCGCCCGCGTGGTAGGCGAAGGCCTCGCGCTTGAAATCGTCGACGCCTTCCTCTCGGCCAGCTTCGAAGGTGGCCGCCACGCCACCCGCGTCGAGATGATCGAGACGCCCTGATCCGATTCGCCAATCAAGGTTAACGCATCGCCCGCCAGCCTTTCGTATGGCTGGATGCCAGACGTTTGCCAGACGCCTGCCATACCGTTAACCTGTTCGAAACCCGCAAGTTTAACCCAGCGTTCCCAAGGCGTTACGCACGCCCCGCCGATCCGCTCAGGGTCACCGGGTCAATTCCCATCCGCCGCAGCGCCGCCGCCCATTTCCCGCCGTCATCGGCCGAGAATACCAGCCCCGCCTCCGGCTCTCCGGTCAGCCAGTCATTGCGGCCGATCTCGGCCTCCAACTGCCCCGGCCCCCACCCCGCATAGCCCAACGCAAGGATCGCCGCCTCCGGCCCGCCCCCCCGCGCCAACGCCTCCAGCACATCCAGCGTGGCCGTCATCTCGAACCCGCCCGGCACCGTCATCGAGGTGCCAGCCTGCGGCCGCCAGTCGGCTGAATGCAGCACGAACCCGCGCCCCCGCTCCACCGGCCCGCCGATATGCACGCGGATGTCGCGCCCCTGGCGGCCCATCGGAATATCAAGCTGTTCCAAGAGCCCGGTGAAGCTCAACTCCGCCGCCGGCTTGTTGACGATGATGCCCATCGCCCCCTCGGGCGTATGCGCGCAGATCAGCACCACGCTCCGCTCGAAGCGCGGATCGAGCATCCCCGGCATCGCGATCAGGATCTTGCCTGCCAGGTCCATTGCGGCACCCTCCATTGTTTCTAACATGGCGCTGCATCGGCCCCGCCTCAAGCCCGTTCTCGCGTCCGCACCGCCACACTCACGTCCCGTCGCTGCAAAGTGATTTCCACTGTCGTTCCAAACCACTATCTTGGCGCGATGATCCGATGCTGTCTCTTGCTTGCGCTCGCAGCCACCCCCGCCCTGGCCACCACCCAGGAGGAAGTGCTTGCCGGAGCGATTCTTCCCGGCTGGCAATTGCCCGACGGCGGCCACATGGCCGGCGTGCAACTGACCCTCGCGCCCGGCTGGAAAACCTATTGGCGCAGCCCCGGCGATGCCGGCATCCCGCCCAGCTTCGATTGGACCGGATCGGAAAACGTCCGTGCCGTCCGCATCCACTGGCCCTCGCCTAGCGTGTTTTTCACCAACGGAATGCAAAGCATCGGCTACCACGATCAGGTCGTGCTTCCGGTCGAGGTTACCGCGATCGACCCCGCTTTGCCGATGCGCCTCGCGGCCACCGTCGAACTTGGCGTCTGCGACGAGATCTGCCTGCCTGCCAGCCTCACCCTGGCCTCCGACCTGATCCCACCCGGGGCAAGCGACGCCGCCATCAAGGCCGCGCTGAACAGCCGCCCCGCCTCACCCGGCGAGGGCGGGGTAACAGCGGTCGCCTGCTCGGTCGAACCCATCAAAGACGGATTGCGCATCACAGCCAGCATTGACATGCCCGACCGTGGCGCGCCGGAAACCGTAACCTTCGAGACGTCGGACCCGACGATCTGGGTCGCCGAAAGCACGACCAGCCGCTCCGGCAACCGCCTGACCGCGATGACCGAGATGGTCCCGCAATCCGGCTCGCCCTTCGCGCTTGAACGCTCGGGCGTGATCGTCACCGTGCTTTCCGACGGTGGCGCGGTAGAAATCCGCGGCTGTCCGGCGCCGTGAAGGCTGGCTAGGAAGATCGCCTGATGTGCGACCGCGCACCCCTAGCGCGGCGACCGCACGTCGCGCCGCAACATCAGCCCGGCGGCACCTGCGGCGAACAGCACGATCACAGCTGCACCCAGCAGATATAGTCCAAACCCCGCCACCATCGCCGACATGTTGCCCGCCGGAGGGATCAGCGCCGTAACCCAGCCCGGCAGGCCACCCGTCACCACCACAGGCCCGATCACCGCAAGCGCAAGCGCAAGCAGACCCGCCAAAGCCGCACCAAAGGTCAGCCGCAGTCGTGCCGGCGCCCCTTTCAGCATTCGACGCAACGCCGCGACTGCACGCGCCAGATCATCCTGCGCCGCCATCAAGGCAGGCACCACCAGCAGCACCAGCACCATGCCGAAGCCAAGTCCGAACACCAGCGTTATCACCGTAGGCTTCAGGAACTCGGCCTGCGAGCTTTGTTCATAAAGCAGCGGCGACAAGCCAAGCACCGTGGTCAGCGTGGTCAGCAGCACCGGCCGGAACCGGTCCGACACGCCGTCCACGATCGCTGGAAACAGCCCGCGCTTTTCCTGATACTCGTCCACGGTCGATACCAGTACGATCGCATCGTTGATGATGATCCCCGCCATGCCGATCAGCCCGACGATCGAGAACAGCGACATCGGCACGCCCCAGACCCAATGCCCGAAGATCGCCCCGACCAGACCGAAGGGGATCACCGACATCACCACCAGCGGCCGGGTCCAGTGCCCGAAGATCCACGCCAGCGTCAGATAGATGCCGATCAGGCAGGCCACCAGCGCGACCGCGCTGTCGCCCAGAAAATCACGCTCGTCGGCGGCCTGCCCCGATAGCTGCCAGGCGACGCCGTAATCCTCGGCCACCCGTGGAAGAACCTCGTCGCGCAGCGCACTCTGCACCTCGCTTGCCCGCGCCGGATCATCCTCGGCCAGGTTGCCCGACACCGTCACCAATCGCAGGCCGTTCTCTCGGCGCACCGTGGAAAAGCCCGACCGGCTCTCGATCGAAACGATGTCGGACAACGGCACATAGACCCCCGGCCCGGCGCGCATCAGGGTGCGATCGAGGAAATCGGCGGTCAACTCCTCGGCCGGCAGTTCGACCCGAATCGTCGCCTGTCGCGGCCCGTCGGGATAGCTGGCCGCCTCGATGCCGTTAAGCCGGTCGCGCAGCGCGCGCGCAAGGGTGTCGGTATCGAACCCAAGCATCTGGCCCTGCGCCGTAAGGTTCAGCACCAGTTCTTCCTTGTCGTAGGCGAGGCTGTCCTCCAGACCCGACACCTCGGGATAAACTGAAAGCTCGGCCTTCAAGGCTTCGGCCGCAGATTTCAACTGCGCGGCATCCGCCCCGTAAAGATCGACCGACAGGCTGTCGCCACCGGGGCCGAAGCGCAGGGAACGAAAGCTCAACTCCTCCAGTTTCGGGTGCGCGCGCACCTCAGCTTCCAAGGCGCTGACGAACTGGGATGTCGAGAAGGGCCGCAGGTCCGGGCTGACCAGTTCCATCGAAATCGCGCCCAGAAGATCCGGCTCCTTGCTGTCCGCCCCAGCCAGACCACGACCCGAGCTGCCGCCCACCTCGGCCAGCACATAGGTCGTGGGAGTCACACCGTGTTCGGCCTCGAAAGCTTCGCTCACCACCGCAGTCGCCCGCTGCAACTCGCGCATCATTGCAAGGCTGTCATCACGCGACGCGCCCGGCAACATCGCGAAATTGCCCGTGACCGAGGCCTGCTCCGGCGCGTTGAAGAAGCGAAACTGCACCTCGCCCTTCAGAAACAGCGCCGCCTGCGACGCCAGCGCCACGACCGCCAGCGCGAGCACAGGATAACGCGCGACAATGACCAGACGCATCGTCGGACGGATCACCCGGCGCTGGAACCAGGCCATGCCCCGGTTCATCTGGCGCGACGGCCAGTCATACCATTTTTCCTGGCCCGAATGGACCAGCGCCTTGACCAGATGGTTCGGCAGGATCAGGAAACACTCGATCAGCGACGCGATCAGCACGATGGTCACCGTCACCGGAATATCGCGGATCAGCCCGCCGAACTGCCCGCCGATCACGATCAGGCCAAGGAACGCCACGATCGTGGTGACGGACGAAGCAAACACCGGTGCGGCCATCCAATGCGCCGCATTTTCGGCCGCTTCGCGCGGCGGCTCGCCCAAGATCCGCGCGCGAAAATCGGCATGTTCGCCGACGACGATGGCATCGTCGACCACGATCCCCAGCATGATGATCAGCGCGAACAGCGAGATCATGTTCAATGTCAGACCCGCCGCATACATCATCGCCAGCGACGCGATCATTGCCACCGGGATACCTGCCGCAACCCACAAGGCGACCCGGGCATTCAGAAACAGAAACAACAGCCCGACCACCAGTGCCAGTCCGGTCAGCCCGTTGTCGATCAGCAGCACAAGCCGGTCGCTGATCTGCTCGGCGCGGGTACGCACCAGTTCCACCACGACCCCGGGTGGCAGGCCCGCCTGCATCTCCACCGCAACCTTGGCCGCAGCCGCCTGCATCCGGATCGCATCGCCGTCGTCGGCGCGGTCGATCCGCACCGTCATTGCCGGGCTTTCACCGACAAAGGCCGCCCGCCGGGCATTCGCCTCGTTCATGCTCAGCTTCGCGACCTCGCCCAGTGTAAGCTTCGACCCGTCAGGCTGCGAACGCAGCACAATGGCCGAAAGCTCTTGCAGACTGCGTCGTTCGGTTCCGGTGCGGACGCGCGCACCGTCGCCTACCTCGCCCGCAGGCGCGGTCCGCACCGCCGCCGCGATCGCCTCGGCAATTTCGGCCATAGTCAGGTCATGCTGCATCAGCGTTGTCGACGACACCTCGACCACCGTTTCCGGTGAAGCAAGCCCCTGGATCGTCGCGCGGGTAATTCCGGCCGCAAACAGCCGCCTGATCAGTTCATCGGAAAACCGCGCAAGCTGATCCACCCCGACGGGACCGGAAATCATCACATCGGTGACCCGGTCGCGCCAGCCTGACGCTGAAATCTCTGGTTCCTCCGCACCCTCCGGCAAGGTGGCGATCGCATCGACGGCGTCCTGGGCATCTGCTTCGGCGCGGGCAAGATCGGTGCCGGTCTCGAAGGTGATGTCCATCACGGCGCGGCCTTCGGTTGCCCGCGAACTCACATCGCTGACACCGTCCAGAGCCAGAAAGACCGGCTCCAGGATCTGCACGATCCCGCGGTCCACGTCCTCGGCGCCGGCCCCTTCCCAAGCGACAGTCACCGTCACCTCGGATTGCACCACATCCGGGAAATACTGCGCCCGGATGCGCGTCGCAGCGATCAGACCAGCGACCACCATCAGGACAAGCAGCAGGTTGGCGCTGGTCCGGTGGCGAGCGAAATAGCGGATCAATCCCATCTTCAGCCGCCCTTGCGCTGCTCAAGCCGCTCGATCACCTGGGCCGGAACCTCGCTGGCTTGGAGGGTCTGCAACATGCGGGCCTTGGCCTCGGCGGGCATCGCGACAGATGCCTCGACCAAGGCCACTAGTTCGGCCCGCCGAGCGTCCGACAAGGCGACCATCTCCGTCTCGCTCCCGCTGGTCGCAGCGGCCGAGGGGCGTACCGGGCGGATGCGGATGCCATCGCCCAGAAGCACCGTCCGCTCGGCCACGATCTCTCGCCCGGCAAGGCTGCCGACGCGAATGATCACCTCGTCGCCCTGGCGGCGCAGAACATCCACCGGCACTTCTTCCAACCGGTCCTCGGGGCCAAGCGCAAGCACGGTTCCGTTGCGGCCCAATGCGGTTGCCGCAATCACTGTGGCATCGGCAAGCGGTGCCTCCTTGATCTCGACGGTCACGAAATCGCCCGGTCGCAGGCCGTCGCCACCATCAAGCGCGACATAGACAAGCCTGCCCGTCTGCCCCTCACCGACCGAGGCCGCCACCCTGTCCAGCCGGCCGGTAGCGGTGATCTCGGTGGCGCCGGCATCCAGCGTCACCCCGACCTCGGCGTTGACAAGTTCGCCCACCCCGTTGATCAGAAGACCGAATTGAGACGTCGACAGCCGCATCGCCACATCCAGCGCAGCCGGGTCCAACAAACGGCCAACCGCTTCATTCGCGCCGACCTCGGCCCCAACCACCGGTGTCACGGCATCAACAAGTCCGGCAAACTCGGCATGAACTTCGGTTTCTGCCAGCGCACGCTCGGCTTCGGCCACCGCTATAGCCGCACGGGTTCCGGCAACGACGGCCTGGCTGATCGTGGCTTCCGCCGAGGCCAGCGCCTGCCGTCGCGCCAGCACCGCCTGATCGGCGGATGAAACCGCCAGTTCCGCCGTCTCGACCGCCTGCGACGACCCGACGCCACGCCCCACCAGTTCCTGCTGCCGGGTCAGGGCCTGACGCCGCAACAGGGCCTGTGCCTCGGCGGCGGCCAGATCATCGCGTGCCAAGGTCACTGCAGCCCGTGCCTCAGCCTCGCGCGCTTTCGCTTCTTCGGCATCCGCCGTCGCCAAGGCCAGGGCATCCTCTGCCGGCACCGGGTCGATGCGGAACAACGGCTCGCCCGCTGCCACCTTGCCACCATTGCGGAAGGTGTCTGACACCCAGACCACAGTTCCCGCCTGTCGGGATCGGAGGTCCAGAGTCCGACGCGACTCGACCTGTCCAAAGGCGGTCAGCACCGGGGAAATCCCCTCCGGCGAAAGCTTGATCACATTGGCCGCAATGACCCGCTCTTCCTGCGGACGCGCCATGTCGCGCCCCTCGTCCTGCCCGCGCAGAACGCTCGCAACCATCTGCACCGCCAGCCCCAGAAGGCCGATCGTTACCGCCGCAAGGAAAAGGCCCGTAAGACTCCGCCCGAAAAACCGCATGGCGTCTCCGAATTGCGTCCCGTTCTCAGCACCGGTTCCGCGGTCCTGCGGGACTGGCCTGCTGTTCCGGCAGGCTGCGCCCACCCTGACATTAACGCCAACCTAGTCCGCTTGGCGTCGCATACCAGCCACAAACCCGTGACGCGCCAGTCATTTCCGACGCCGGTGTTCTTCAAGACGCGGCATGATCTCGACAAAGTTGCAGGGCTGATGTCGATAATCCAGCTGCCAGCGCAAGATTTCATCCCACGCATCGCGGCAGGCGCCGGGACTGCCAGGCAAAGCGAACAGATAGGTTCCCCCCGCCACGCCGCCACAGGCGCGGCTTTGCACCGCCGACGTCCCGATCTTCTGCATCGACACCATGGTGAAAACGGTGCCGAACGCCTCGATCTCCTTTTCATAGACGTCGCGGTGAGCCTCGACCGTCACATCGCGCCCGGTCAGCCCGGTGCCGCCCGTGGTCAGGATCACGTCCACGCCCGGATCGGCGATCCACGAACGCAGCCGCGCTGCGATCTCGGGCCGATCATCCCGAACGATGTCGCGTGCCGCCAGCACATGCCCGGCGCCCGCCAGCCGTTCGACCAGCGTATCGCCTGACCGGTCATCGGCGACCGAGCGCGTGTCACTGACCGTCAGCACCGCGATGCGAACCGGGATAAAGTCCTTCGTCTCGTCAATGCGCGCCATGCCACTTTTTCCTCTTTGCAGTTACGCTGCCATTGCTTGCCACGTCACGTCGCTGCGGTTTCGCGCCTTAACCTTGCCTGCAGCGCCAGAAGATCAGCCCAGGCCTCGCGCTTGGCGGCGGGATTGCGCAGCAGATACGCCGGATGCGTCATGGGAAGCAGGGGTTTGCCCACCGCCGTCATCCAGGTGCCGCGCGCCCGGACGATCCCTTTCGTCCCGGTCAGCGCGAACAACGGCGTGTTGCCCATTACCACGATCACGTCCGGATCGACCAATGCGATGTGTCTTTCGACAAAAGGACGCATCATGGCAATCTCGGCTGCATCCGGGTCGCGGTTGGCGGGCGGGCGCCACGGCATGACGTTGGTGATGTAAATTGCCGCCGCCGGATCGGGCGACGTGCGGGCAAGCCCGATCGCTGCGAACATCCGGTTCAGCAGGTGTCCGGCCTGGCCGACGAACGGGCGCCCCTCGCGGTCCTCCTCGCTGCCCGGTGCCTCGCCTAGGATCAAGACCCGCGCTTTCGGATTGCCGTCGGCAAACACCAGGTTCCGCGCACCGCGCTTCAACTCGCAGTGGTCATAGGCCGCCAGCGCCACCTGCAATTCTTCCAGCGTGGCCGCCGCACCGGCCATTGCTGCCGCCACCGCCACGGCGTCCTGCCCAAGCGCGGCAGGGGCCGGGGCGGCAGGTGCCGCCGCGGACGCAACCGCCCGCACCGGATCACCCAGCTCATAGCGGTTGACCGGCGCGTCCCCCAAGGGTTCCGTCGCGCCCAGATCAACCTGCCATGCCAGCGCCGCCAGCGCCGCGTGCCAGTCGTCCGCAATGATGTCGGCCCCGATTCCCATGCCGCCACCCTATTGCCTTGCGGCCCCCACGGCCAGAACCGCGAACGCCGAACAGCACCATTGCCCCGCATCCCCCGCTTTGGCATAAGCGCCCCATCCCGGCAGGAGACACCCATGATCTTTCGCGCGCGCCATCTTCTGGGCATCGAACACCTCGCGCCGCAGGAGATCATCACCGTCCTTGATCTGGCCGACCGCTACGTTGACTTGAACCGCCGCACCGTCAAGCAATCCGCCGTGCTGGCCGGGATGACGCAGATCAACATGTTCTTCGAGAACTCCACCCGCACCCAAGCCAGTTTCGAACTGGCCGGCAAACGTCTTGGCGCGGATGTGATGAACATGTCGGTGGCCTCCTCCTCGGTGAAGAAGGGCGAGACGCTGATCGACACCGCAATGACGCTGAACGCAATGCACCCCGACCTTCTGGTGGTGCGGCACGGCTCGTCCGGTGCCGTCAACCTTCTAGCGTCGAAAGTGAATTGCGCCGTCCTGAACGCAGGCGACGGGCGCCACGAACACCCGACGCAGGCCCTGCTGGATGCCCTCACCATCCGCCGCGCGAAGGGCCGCATTCAGCGGCTGACGGTGGCGATCTGCGGCGACATCGCGCACAGCCGCGTCGCCCGGTCGAACCTGATCCTCCTCGGCAAGATGGAAAACCGCCTGCGCCTGATCGCGCCCCCGACCCTGATGCCCTCGGGTGTCGAGGATTTCGGCTGCGAGTTGTTCGACGACATGCGCAAGGGGTTGGAAGGCGCTGACGTGGTGATGATGCTGCGCCTGCAGAATGAACGGATGGACGGTGGTTTCATCCCCTCCAGCCGTGAATACTACCACCGCTACGGCCTCGATGCCGAGAAACTCAGCCACGCCAAACCCGACGCCATCGTGATGCACCCCGGCCCGATGAACCGGGGGGTCGAGATTGACGGCGACCTCGCCGACGACATCAACCGCTCGGTGATCCAGGAGCAGGTCGAAATGGGCGTTGCGGTGCGGATGGCCTGCATGGACCTGTTGGCGCGGAATCTGCGGGCCGAACGCGGCCGCAAGGCAGTGGGGGCGATGGTATGACGCCCGACCCCGACCGCAAGCCCACCAAGCAGGAAATGCGCCAGTCGGGCATGGTCGCAACGGCCGTCCTCGTCTTCCTTGCCGTTTTCACCATCGTCATCGTCTGGATCGCCTGATGGCCCGAATCGAACCCGACAGCGTCATGGGCCACCCCGTTCCTCTTGCCGACAGCGAACGGATCGTCACCGAATTTCGCCCCGACCGCGCCGTCTACTGGCGCAGCCATCTGGTCATGGCGGTGGTTCTCGGCGCGCTCGCCGGGGCGGTGCTTTTGTGGCAGGCAAATCCCTATCCGGTGATGGGCCCGATCGGCGCGGTCATCGCGATCGCCGCCCGCGCCGCCTATGTGCAGTCCGAGGCGATGGCCGAGGTCTGGCGCCTGACCGACCGCCGCCTGCTCGGTCCCGCCAGCCGCGCAATCCCGCTGGCGCAGATCCAGACCGCGCGGCCCTTCCTTGGCGCGGTGCAGGTCGTGACGACGACCGGCGACAAGCATCTGATCAAGTATCAGGCCGACCCTGCCGCCACCGCCGCGCGGCTGATCGCCAGGCAAGAAAGGCGGGTCTGACCAATGGCCGATGCTTGGCAAGATTATTTTGAGCCTGGCGAGGCGCTGCTTTGGGAAGGCGCACCGGAGAAGGGGCTCCATGTCACCGGCAAGATGATCTTCATGTCGGCCTTCGGATTGCCGTTCCTTATCGGCGGGCTGGGCATCTTTGGCGCAGGGCTCGCCCACTTGCTGTCCGCCACCCTGACCGAAACAGGCTTCGGCCTGTTCATGATCGCGTTCTCACTGCCGTTCAGCGGCTTTGGCGCAGTGATGGTGTTCGGCGAGCTGTACACCAACGCCCGCGCACCGCAAAAGGTGCGCTACGCACTCAGCACCCGCGCCGCCTATATCGCCTCGTCCTGGCGCGGGCGCGAGATCAAGACCTACCCGATCATCAAAAGCTCTCCCACCGGGCTGGAACGGGGCCGCCGGGCGGACACGGTTTGGTTCCACGTCACGTCGGAACGTGATTCCGACGGTGACACCACCACCACGCGTGTCGGCTTCGACCGCATCGCGGACGGCGAAAAAGTGTACCGGATGATCCGCCAGATCCAGTCCGGCGCGCCGCTGCCTTGACCGCGACAGCCCCGGTCGGAGCGGTTCTCAAAGAGGTTTTCGACTACCATTTTCGCGTGGATCAGGCTACCGCAGGCGTGAAGTGCCGCGACAGGTAAGGGACAACCGGACGTGACCATCCATCTTTCCAACGCCCGTCTGATCGACCCCGAGGCGTTGACCGACGCACCGGGCAGCCTGACCATCGCCAAGGGCGTGATCGCCGCGATCAACGGCCCCGCACCCAAAGGCGCCAAGATCATCGACTGCGGCGGCCAGTGCCTTGCCCCCGGCATCGTCGACATCGGCGTCAAGATCGGCGAACCGGGCGAGCGTCACAAGGAATCCTTCCGCTCTGCCGGGCTTGCGGCAGCGGCGGGCGGCGTGACCACGATCATCGCCCGCCCCGACACCACCCCGGCCATCGACACGCCCGAAACGCTGGAATTCGTCACCCGCCGCGCTTCGGAAAGCCCGGTCCGCATCCGCCACATGGCCGCCCTGACCAAGGGCCGCGACGGGCGCGAGATGACCGAGATCAGCTTTCTCCTCGATGCCGGGGCCATCGCCTTTACCGATGCCGCGCGGGTCAGCACGGACGCCAAGGCACTTTCCCGTGCCATGACTTACGCCCGCAGCCTTGGCGCACTGATTATCGGCCACCCGCAAGACCCCAACCTTTCGGCCGGGGCCTCCGCCACCAGCGGCAAGTTCGCCAGCCTGCGCGGGATCCCGGCCGTGTCGCCAATGGCCGAACGGATGGGACTCGAACGCGACCTCGCGCTGGTGGAACTGACCGGCGCGGCTTACCACGCCGACCAGATCACCACCGCCCGCGCCCTGCCCGCCCTTGCCCGCGCCAAGGAAGCGGGCCTGAACGTGACCGCCGGCACCTCGATCCACCACCTTACGCTGAACGAGCTGGACGTTGGCGACTACCGCACCTTCTTCAAGTTCACCCCGCCTTTGCGCTCGGAGGATGACAGGCTGGCGATGGTCGATGCAGTGTCCACCGGCCTGATCGACGTCATTTCCTCGATGCACACCCCGGCTGACGAGGAGTCAAAGCGCCTGCCGTTCGAGGAGGCCGCCTCCGGTGCCGTTGCCCTTGAAACCTTCCTGCCAGCGGCGATGCGCGTCTACCATGCCGGGGCGATCGACTTGCCCACCCTGATCCGCGCCATGACGCTGAACCCCGCCCGCCGCCTTGGCCTGCCGCAAGGGCGCCTGTCGGTCGGCGCGCCCGCAGACCTTGTCCTGTTCAACCCCGATGCGCCGTTCCTGATGGACCGCTTCTCGCTCCGCTCAAAATCCAAGAACACTCCGTTTGACGGCGCCCGGATGGAAGGTAAGGTGCTCCGAACCTTCGTCGGCGGGACGCAGGTCTTTGCCGCGGAAAGCTGAGCCATGCCCCCGACTTGCCTACCTGCTCGGCTCTATCCCCTTCGGCATCGTCATCACGCGCGCACTTGGCCTTGGCGATCTGCGCCAGATCGGATCGGGCAATATCGGCGCGACCAACGTGCTGCGCACCGGCCACAGGGGCGCGGCCTTGGCGACACTCTTGCTGGACGCGGCAAAAGGCGGCATCGCCGTGCTGGTCGCCCGTGCAGCGCTTGGTGGCGAGGACGCGGCCCAGCTTGCCGGTCTGGCAGCTTTCATCGGCCACCTGTTTCCTGTGTGGCTCCGCTTCAAGGGCGGCAAGGGCGTGGCCACATTTCTCGGCACGCTGATCGCGCTCTCCTGGCCTGTCGGCCTTGCCGCCTGTGCAACCTGGGCCGTCACTGCCATGATTTTCCGGACATCCTCCATCGCCGCGCTGATGGCTGCGGGACTGACACCGCTCTGGCTGCTCTACATGAACGAAGGCTTGCTGCTGGTGCTGACGTTCGTGTTGACCGTCCTCGTCTATATTCGCCACGCCGAAAACCTCAAACGGATCAAGGCCGGAACCGAGCCGAAGTTCGGGCGCCAGACACCTTAGGGCCCTGCCATGACCAATGTGCAGTTCCTTGGCCTGATCGCGCTGACGCTGCTGGGCGTATTGCTTCTGCTTCTTTTGCTGCGGCGCAGGCCGAAGCGACCGGAAGCCGTGGTTGACGGATCGAACGTCATGTTCTGGCTGGACAACACGCCCCGGCTTGACCCCGTTTCCCAGGTGCTGCGTCAGTTGGACGAGCAGGGTTACAAGGTCGGCGTGATCTTCGACGCAAATGCCGGCTACAAGCCGTTCGGACGGCACGCCAACGAAGCACACATGAGCAAGTACCTCCGGATCGGCGCCAGCCGCGTGTTGGTTGTTCCGAAAGGCGTTCAGGCGGACCCCTATCTGTTGACTTATGCGCGCGACAACGGGGCGATCTTGGTCAGCAACGACCGTTTCCGCGACCGGATCGCCGATTTCCCTGAATTGAGTGCTCCCGGCCGCATCGTCTCTGGCGGGGTTCGTGACGGCAAGATCTGGCTGAAATTGCCCGAACCGGTGCGCGCCTAGAGGCTGGAGGCCTCATAAAGCGGTGTCAGGTCGTGGTTCCATTCGCCATTGTAGTGGTCAAGCCAGCGATCGGCCTGCACCTTGCCCGTCGTCACGCTCTCGACCATCGGTGCTAGGTGCCGCTCTTCGCTCAAGCCCCGTGCGGCAAGCCCGGCCTGTGACAGCGCCACCGCCGCCCGCGCAAGGTCATGCAGTTTCACGCCGTCCGCTTCGCCCTGCAACCCCGCGACCGACGCCGCAACCCGAAGCCCTTCGCGCGTCCCGGCATCCAGTCCCTTCACCAGATCCCAGGCCGCATCCAGTGCGCCGTCGTCATACATCAAACCCACCCAGAACGCAGGCAGACCGACGATATGCCCGAAATCGCCGCAATCGGCACCGCGCATCTCGATGTATTTCTTCACCCGGGCTTCGGGAAACACCGTCGTCATATGGTCGGCAAAATCGCTGAGCGTCGGCTTCTCACCCGGCAGCGCCGGCAGCTTTCCATCCAGGAAATCGCGGAACGACTGCCCCAGCGCGTTGATGTATTTCCCGTCACGGTAGACGAAGTACATCGGCACATCCAAGACCCAGTCGATATAGCGCTGGAACCCCATGCCATCCTCGAAGGCGAACGGCAGCATCCCCGTCCGGCTGTCATCAAGACCCCGCCAGATCCGGCTGCGCCAGCTTTTGTGGCCGTTGACCTTGCCGTCAAAGAACGGGCTCGAGGCGAACAGCGCCGTCGCCACCGGCTGCAATGCCAGCGCCACGCGCAGCTTTTTCACCATGTCGGCTTCCGACGCATAGTCGAGGTTCACCTGCACGGTCGAGGTGCGGTACATCATCTGCGTGCCGTGTGTGCCAACCCGGCCCATGTAATCGGTCATCAGCCGGTAGCGCCCCTTCGGCATCACCGGCATTTCGGCATGGCTCCACACCGGCGCGGCTCCGATCCCCATGAAGCGGATGCCAAGCGGCTCGGCAATCGAACGCACCTCGTCCAGATGTTCGCGCGTTTCCGCCTCTATCTCGTGTATCGACGCCAGCGGCGCCCCCGAAAGCTCGAACTGCCCGCCCGGCTCAAGGCTGATGTTGGCCCCGTTCCGCGTCAATCCGATGACATTGTGGCCCTCGCGCACCGGCTCCCAACCATAGCGGGCGGCCAACTGGTCAAACAGAACCGAGATCGACCGTGGCCCGTCATACGGCAACGGGGCGCGGCTGTCCGTCAGCCAGCCGAACTTTTCATGCTCGGTCCCGATACGCCACTGATCCTTCGGCTTCGAGCCCGACGCCATGTAATCGGCCAGTTGGGCAAAGCTTTCGATCGGTCCGCCGCCGGACTGGGGAATCGACATGGAATTTGGCTCCGGATGCGTGCGTCGCGGGTGGCAATGATTTCAGGCCGCAAGACCTGTCCCGCCGACGCGCCCAAGTCAAGTGTCGGCAACGAGAGATCCGATGTGCAGTCAGCGCACGACCGCCCCGCGCGAGGGTCTCTGCCAGACCAGCCGTGCATCCCCGCCCAGCGCGACAACATTGCCCGTGGCCGGACCTGCCGACCGCACAGCCGCCACCAGCGCGGCGGTGTCCATGCCGGGCAGTGCCGAGAATGCGTCGAACAGCCGTTCCGCACCCTCCGCCTCAACCGGGATGAGAATTGCCTGACCGTCCGCCTGCTTCAGCCGCCAGACCCGCCGGCCGCGCAGGGTCAGAAGCTGGATGTCCACCAGTTCTGGCATGCCCACCGATCCGCCCACGGTCGGCCCGAAATAGCTGATCTGTCCTTCCAGCACCTCGACGACGCCCGGTGCCTCGCCGGATTGTCCGAACCGCTGCCGCCTGACCGCAAGCACCATCCAGCTTGCGCCCAGCGCCAAGAGAACGAGCCCAAGCGGCACCAGAAGATATCCGCCTTGCCACACCAGCCAGCCACCCGCCGCGACAACCACAGCGCCCAGGGCCGCCTCGCGCCAGCGCAGGGCAAGGGTCACCACCTCTGGCCGGACAAAGCTCACCGCCAGTCTCCATGTGCGGTCTGCCACAGCGTGATCGCCGCCACCGCCGCCGTATCCGCCCGCAGGATACGTGGCCCAAGGCTAAGCACCCGCACCCTCTCCATGCCGCGCAGACGTGTCGTTTCGGTCTCGGCAAAGCCACCCTCCGGCCCGATCAGAATGGCCGCGCGCCCCGGTGTGCCACCCACCATCGGCGGCGTGCCGGCAGCCGCCTCATCGCACCAGAACAGCGTCCGCTCGGCTGGAAAACCGGCCAGCACCCGGTCCAGTGGCTGCAGATCGGCCACCTCGGGCACGTAGGTTGCGCCGCATTGCTCGGCTGCCTCGACGGCATGAGCCTGCAACCGGTCCTGCCGGATACGTTCCGAATTGGTATGCCGCGTCTGCACCGGCAGGATGCGCCGCACGCCCAGTTCAACCGCCTTTTCCACGATGAAGTCGGTCCGCGCCTTCTTGATCGGTGCGAACATCAGCCAAAGATCCGGCGGCATCGCCTGCGCGCGCGACTGCGCCTCGCACACCGCCACCGCACCACGCTTGCCAACCTCGGCCAGCACGGCGCGCCATTCCCCGTCCTGCCCGTTGAACAAGAGCACCGGCGCGCCGACGCCCAACCGCATCACCCCGGTCAGGTAATGCGTCTGGTCCGCTGACAGGCGCACCGCTTGCCCTAAGCCAAGCGGCTGCTCTACATAAAGCCTGATCTTTGCCTCCGACATGAGCCCAAGCCTATGCCCCAACCGCCGCGAACGCCAGAGGCAGCGCCCCTGGAAGAGCTTATCGGAACCGTCGCGGATGCCCCGCAAGGCAACTGGGTGGACCGCTATGCCCCCTTTGCCACACGCCCCTACCTGCGCCTCAGCCGGGCCGACCGCCCGATCGGGACCTGGCTTCTGCTGATCCCGTGCCTCTGGGCGATCACCCTTGCCTCCGCTATCGACGGCTTTCGTCCCTGGGACGTTTGGCTGGTGGTGTCCTGCGGCATCGGCGCGTTCCTGATGCGCGGCGCCGGCTGCACCTGGAACGACATCACCGACCGCCATATCGACGCGGCGGTCACCCGCACGCGCAGCCGCCCGATCCCGTCGGGCCAGGCCAGCGTGCGGCAGGCCTTGGTCTGGATGGTTGCGCAGGCGCTGATCGCCGCACTGATTCTGTTTTCCTACAACTCACTTGCCATCGCGCTTGGCATTGCCTCGCTTGGCCTTGTGGCGATCTACCCATTCGCCAAGCGGTTCACCTGGTGGCCCCAAGCCTTCCTTGGCCTCGCCTTCAACTGGGGCGCTCTTTTGGCCTGGGCCGCCCATGCCGGGACCGTACCGCCCGCCGCCGTGGCACTTTACGCCGCTGGCATCGCATGGACGCTTTATTACGACACCATCTACGCCCATCAGGACCGTGAGGACGATGCCCTTGTCGGCGTCAAATCGACCGCACGACTGTTCGGTACCGATACCCGCCGCTGGCTGGCAATCTTCTTTGCTCTGACGATCACGCTCTTCGCCCTTGCCGTCATTCTGGCGCTTGCACCTTTGGACAGGGCGCTGCCCTTGGTTGTCGCGCTTGCTGGAGTGTGGGCAATGGGCTGGCACATGGTCTGGCAAATGCGTCAGCTTGACATCGACGACCCGGCCTCCTGTCTGGCCGTGTTCAAGTCCAACCGCGATGCGGGACTGGTGCCTGTGCTGTTTCTTGCCGTCGCCGCCTTGCTTTGATTGAACCCGCCGCTCCAAACCCTTAGGAAGCAGCGGGGGAAATTGGCCGCCCGAGTCCCGGCAGAGAAGGCACAGTGTTGCAAAGTCGCCTGAAATCCTTGTCTCCCAACATTCTGGCACTGCTTGCCTTCGTGCTTGCGGCTGTGGTGATGGTAGGTGTAGCCGCCGCTGCCGCAATGGTGATCGAGCGGCGCTCAGACAATGTGATCAGCGCGCGGCTGGCTGAAGACCGGCTCGACTGGATAGCCGTCGAAACCGACGGCCTGCAGGTCATTCTGACCGGAACCGCGCCGAACGAAGCCGCCCGTTTTCGCGCCGTGAACATTGTCGGTTCCATCGTCGATGCGTCGCGAATCCGCGACGCGCTCGAGGTGACTCCGGCCAAGGCAATTGCCGCGCCGCGCTTCTCGGTCGAAATGCTGCGCAACGACGACGGCATCCAGCTGATCGGCCTGATGCCGGAAGACGCCGGCGAAAGCGGCATCGGCGAGGTCCAGCTTGCCGATCGGGCCGCCGCCCTGACACCGGGCAGCGACATCGTCAACATGCTCGAAACCGCCGACTATCCGGCGCCCGAGTCTTGGAACACGGCATTGAACTTCGGCATCAGCGCACTGCAACGGCTGCAGCGCTCCAAGATATCGGTTGCAGCCGACCGCGTCGAGATCACCGCCATCTCCGACAGCGAGGCCGAAAAGCGCCGGCTCGAAGCCGACCTGCGCGCAATCGCGCCCGACGGCGTGGCCTTGACCCTGAACATCAGCGCGCCGCGCCCGGTGATCACGCCCTTCACCCTGCGCTTCATCATCGACAACGAAGGCTCACGGTTCGACAGCTGCTCGGCAGATACAGATCGCGCCCGCTCCACCATCCTTGCCGCAGCCTCTGCCGCCGGTGTCACCGGCACGCCCCTGTGCACCATCGGCCTCGGCGTCCCGACCCCGCGCTGGTCCGATGCCGTGACCCAGGCCATAGCCGCCGTAGCCACGCTTGGCGAAGCGTCGGTTACCTTTTCCGATGCCGATGTCACCCTTCTGGCCGGAACCAGCGTCAGCCAGGCCACCTTTGACCGCGTCGTGGGCGAACTGGAAACCGGCCTGCCGGACGTGTTCTCGCTGACCTCGACCCTGGAAAAGGCCGAGACCGCCAGTCAGGGCCCAGCCGAATTCACCGCGACCCTGTCCGAGGCCGGCAGGATAGAATTGCGCGGCCGCCTGACCGACGAGATGCAGCGCAGTGCGGTCGACGCCTTCGCGCGCGCCGCCTTCGGGGCCGAGGCCGTCTACACCGCAACCCGCCTCGACGCGGCCTTGCCCGATGGCTGGGCGGTGCGCGTCCTCGCCGGACTCGAGGCATTGGCCGAGGTAGAAAACGGCGCCCTCACGGTCCGCGCGGACCTCGTCGAGGTAACTGGCGTTACCGGCTCGCAGAACGCCCGGTCGCGGATCACACAGATCCTTTCGGGCAAGCTTGGCCAGGGCCAGACATTCCGCGTCAACGTCCGCTATGACGAGGCGCTCGACCCCATCGCCTCGATCCCCACGCCCCAGGAATGTGCAGCCGATGTCAACGCGGTGATCGCCCGGACCAAGATCACCTTCACCCCCGCCTCTGCCGAAATAGCCTCGACCGCCCGCCCGGTGCTGGACTCGCTGGCCGAGATTCTGACCGAATGCCCGCCGATGACGATGGAAATCGGCGGCTATACGGATTCGCAGGGCTCCGAAGGCGGCAATCAGGCGCTCAGCCAGGCCCGTGCCGAGGCGGTGCTGGTGGCGCTGCAGGGCCGTCGCATCGACGTGTCCGGCATGACCGCCCTCGGTTACGGCGAAGCGAACCCGATCGCCGACAATGCTACCGAAGCCGGGCGCGAAGCGAACCGCCGGATCGAATTTGTGCTGAAAGGCGCGCTCGCGGCAACCGTTGAGGCCACCGTCGCAGACGATGCGGCAGGTAACATTGGCAGTCCCCCCGCCGATCGCCAACCCGATTTTTCTGGCGATGAAAGTCCTTCCGTGGCACCTACCGAAAAGACCATCCGACCGCTGCCGCGCCCGGCCGATGCCGGGGCTCAGGAAGATCAATGAACCGTACCGAATTCGTCATCGCCACTGCCATCATCCTTCTGGTTTCCTTCGCGATGGGCTGGTTCACCCACTGGCTCCTGCACCGTTTCACCCGCGTCGCTGGCGGTGACATGGCCGAAATGGACAAGCTGGCCCAGTCCCTGCACGAGGCCGAGGAATTGCGCGATCAGGCGCTGGTTTATCTCGAACAGCGCGAGGCCGAGCTGACGAACCACATCAGCCAGACCGAAGCCGAACTTCGCGCTGCGATGGAAGGCCTGCGCGACGCCCGCCATGAAGCCGAGGAAATGCGCACCTATATCGAGCGCATCCACGCCAATAGCTGACAGCCGGGCCGCAGACAGGTCCAGTCCCTGGCGAATTTGATCAAACGCTGGCATGATCCGCCCGCCCGAACTGGACAAGGCGGCGCCGAAGTGGCACCCCTTGATGCAACGCATATGGAGGCCCCCATGCTCGATTCCGTCACAGACCTCGCCTCGCTCCTCAAAGACCCCTCGCTTCTGGTGACCAAGTCCTACATCGCCGGCGAATGGATTGACGCGGCCGATGGCAGCACCTTCCCGGTCACCAACCCCGCCCGTGGCGACGTGATCTGCCACGTCCCGAACCTTGGCCGGGCCGAAGCCGCGCGCGCCATTACCGCCGCCCATGCCGCGCACCGCGAATGGGCCGCCCGCACCGCCAAGGAACGCGCGCAGGTAATGCGCAAGTGGTTCGACCTCTGCATGGCCGCGCAGGACGACCTCGCGGCCATCCTGACCGCCGAGATGGGCAAACCCCTTGCCGAAGCGAAGGGCGAGATTGCCTATGGCTCGTCCTACATCGAATTTTACGGCGAAGAGGCCAAGCGCACCTACGGCGACATCATCCCCGGCCACATGCGCGACAAGCGCATCCACGTTATCAAGCAGCCAATCGGCGTTGCCGCCTCGATCACGCCGTGGAACTTCCCGAACGCGATGATCGCCCGCAAGGTCGCCCCGGCGCTGGCCGCCGGTTGCGGCTTTGTTGCCCGCCCCGCCGCAGAAACTCCGCTGTCCGCATTGGCGCTGGCTGTGCTGGCCGAGCGCGCCGGCATCCCCGCCGGCCTCTTCTCGGTCATCACCTCGAAACGCTCCTCCGACATCGGCAAGGAATTCTGTGAAAATCCGCTGGTCCGCAAACTTACCTTCACTGGATCGACCGAGGTTGGCCGCATCCTTCTGAAGCAGGCTGCCGATCAGGTGCTGAAATGCTCGATGGAGCTTGGCGGCAACGCCCCCTTCATCGTGTTCGATGACGCCGACCTCGACGCCGCCGTCGAGGGCGCGATGATCTCCAAGTTCCGCAACAACGGCCAGACCTGCGTCTGCGCCAACCGCATCTATGTGCAGGCCGGAGTTTACGATGCCTTCGCCGAAAAGCTGGCAATAGCCGTGGCCAAGCTGAACATCGGTGACGGCCTGACCGCAGGCACCACCACCGGCCCCCTGATCAACGAAAGCGCGGTTGAGAAGGTCGAGGAACACATCGCAGACGTCCTCGCCGGCGGCGGCACCGTCGTCACCGGCGGCAAGCGTCACGCCCTGGGCGGCACGTTCTTCGAGCCGACCGTCGTCACGGGTGTCACGCCCACGATGATGGTGGCGCAGGAGGAAACCTTCGGCCCCCTCGCCCCGCTCTTCAAGTTCGACACCGAAGAGGAAGTCATCGCCCGCGCCAACGACACCATCTTCGGCCTCGCCTCCTACTTCTACGCCCGCGACATCGGCCGCATCACCCGCGTGCAGGAAGCGCTGGAATATGGCATGGTCGGCGTCAACACCGGCCTCATCTCCAATGAGATGGCCCCCTTCGGCGGCGTCAAGCAATCCGGCCTTGGCCGCGAAGGCTCGCGTCACGGGATCGACGACTACATGGAGCTGAAATACATCTGCCTCTCGATCTGACAGTTACCGGACTATATCCTGAAAGGGGCGGCCCATGCCGCCCCTTCGCATGAAGAGGGAAGCGCCATGACCACCGACTACGTCCCGCCAAAGGTTTGGACATGGGACAAGGAAAACGGCGGCCAGTTCGCCAACATCAACCGCCCCATCGCTGGCCCGACGCATGACAAGGTGCTGCCAATTGGCGAGCATCCGCTGCAGCTTTACTCCCTCGCCACACCGAACGGCGTAAAAGTCTGCGTGATGCTGGAGGAGCTTCTCGCTCTCGGCCATTCCGGCGCCGAATACGACGCCTGGCTGATCGACATCGGCAAGGGTGACCAGTTCGGCTCGGGCTTCGTCGAGGTAAACCCCAACTCCAAAATCCCCGCGATGATGGACCACTCCGTCAGCCCGCCGCAGCGCATCTTCGAATCCGGTGCCATTCTCCTTTACCTAGCCGAAAAGTTCGGCGCGCTGATCCCGCAGGATCACGCGGGCCGCACCGAATGTCTGTCCTGGCTGTTCTGGCAGATGGGCTCCGCCCCCTACCTCGGCGGCGGGTTCGGCCACTTCTACGCCTATGCGCCTTTCAAGATGGAATACCCGATCAACCGCTTCGCGATGGAAACCAAGCGCCAGCTTGACGTGCTGGACCGTCACCTTGCCGACAAGGACTGGATGGCGGGCGGCACCTACTCCATCGCCGACATCGCGATCTGGGCCTGGTATGGCAACCTCGTCCTCGGCCGCGCCTACAGTGCCGCCGAATTCCTTGACGTGGTCAGCTACAAGAACCTCCTCGCCTGGGCGCAACGGATCGAAGCCCGCCCCGCCGTGATCCGTGGCCGCGCTGTCAACCGCACCTGGGGCGAGGAAAACGAACAGGTCCGCGAACGCCACTCCGCCGCGGATTTTGACGGGCTCGGCAAGTGACCCGCATCGCCCTCGTCACAGGTGCAGCCGGCGGCATGGGCCGCGCGATCACCGACCGGCTTCTTGCCGACGGCATCGATGTCATCGGCGTCGACATCGACGGCCCGGCGCTTCTGACCATGGCCGCCGACCGTGACGGCTTCACACCCGAAGCCGTCGACCTGACCGACGCGGACGCCATCGCCGACCTCTTCGACCGCATCATCGCAGCCCACGGTGGCCTCGACGCGCTGGTGAACAACGCCGGAACCTGTTTCATGTCCGATTTTCCCGACATCCCCGCGGCCGAGCTTGACCGCCAGATGGCGATCAATTTCTCCTCCGCGTTCCATTGCTGCCAGGGTGCGGTCAAGGCGATGCAGGGCCGCCCCGGTGTGCGGAAAATCGTCAACATCTCCTCCAACGGCGCATACAATTTCGAGGTGTTTGACCCGCCGCACTACCGCGCCTCCAAGGCCGCGATGGACACGCTGACCAAAGACCTCGCCCGCCGCTACGCGCGCGACAAGATCGCAGTGAACTCCATTGCCCCCGCGATGACCGAAACCCCGCTTTTCAACGTGCTGACCGAGGACGTGCTGGCCCGCGCGATCAGCGCCATGCCACACGGCCACGCCATGCAGCCTTCGGAAATCGCCGCCTGGGTCAGCTTCCTGATCTCGCCCGCCGGCGACGTGTCTTCCGGCAACATCATCATCCTAAATCAAGGGCGCGACGTTCGCTGAGGATCGGGAGTTTTCCATAACGGGAATCGACAGAAATTCGGAATTCTTGGGCTGGCTCGAAAGGCGCGCATGAAGGTCACCATCCACAAACTTTTCGACTACCTGTTGGAGACCACCGCCGCCGAGCCACCTGAGTGCTTCATCGGCTTCTCCCTCGCCCGCTCGCCGCGCCTGAAGGACTTTCTCGCCGACCTCGACCCCGACCTTTCCCTTGACTGGAACGGCCAAAGCTTCCTCGGCCTGCCCTCCCTCCGCCAGCGTGTCCTTGATCAGGCGAACCTGAGCCTCAATCCCGACTCGGTGCTCATCACCGCTGGCGCGGCCGAGGCGAACTACCTCCTCTTCCGCCAGCACCTGCAAGCCGGCGACGAGGTCATCACCGACAGCCCGGGTTGGCCGCAGGTCGGCGTCATGGCCCGCGCCATCGGTGCCACCCTGCGCGAAGTGCCGCGGGACGAGGCCAACCACTGGCACCTCGACCCAGCGGAGATTGCCGCCGCCGTCACGCCCCGGACGCGGCTGATTTTCCTGACCAATCCGAACAACCCCACCGGCACCTTGATCCCGCCCGAAGACCTCGAGTCAATCGCCCGCATCGCCGAAACCCACGGCCTCTGGCTGATCGTCGACGAGGTCTACGCCGGCCTCGAATGGTCCGCCCCGCGCCCGCCCTCCATCGCAGGTCTCACCCCACGGGGCATCACCACCGGCTCCGTCTCAAAGGCTCTTGGTCTGCAAGGTTTGCGCACCGGCTGGATCATCGCGCAAGACGCGGGGATTCTGCGCGACGCGATGATCCTGCGCGAAAACTCGTCCGAGATCATGAACACGCTGGGCGAACACATCGCAGAAATCGCCCTTCGCCCCCATCGTCTTGCCGCGTCGCTGACCGAGGCGCGCAGCGAAGCCAGCGCCACCCTCGCCAGGCTTGATCATTTCGTCACCAGCGAACCGCGCCTGTCATGGCAGAAACCGCATGCCGGGCTGATCGGCCTCGCCCGGCTGGACGCAATCGACAGCGACGCTCTGGCCCGCCGCCTCCTCGCCGCGCCGTTTCGCACCTTCCTGCTTCCCGGCAGCGCCTACGGCCTGCCCCAGCACATTCGCCTGGGTGTCGGCGGCGGCCCGGAAACCCGTCTCAACGAAGGTTTATCTCGGCTATCGGCCCTTCTTGCGGCCTGGCAGGATTAAGCCAAACCTCTGATATATAAGAAGCTATCCGATAACATCCCGCTGATTTTGCCTAGCATGGCGAAACGGCCCATGTGTTTCCCATCGCCCCGCCAACCAGCCTTGAGACCAGGGCGAGGCCAACCGAAAGGAAACGACATGCTGCCCACTGTCATGACCGCGAAATCCACGATGATCGCCGCGCTTACCGCTCTCTCGATCGCCGCCGTGCCCGCCACGCCCGCCCTCGCATGGGGTGAGAAAGAGCAGGGCTTCGTCGCCGGCGTCGCCACTGCCGTGATCGTCGACGAGATCCTGAAACAAAACCGCAAGGCGCGTGAAGTGCGCCGCGCCCCCGAAGTCGTCTATGCCGACCCGCGTCCGACGCGGCCAGTGCAGGCCACTTCGGTCTACCGCACCCCCGCAGCACAAGCTTTCAACAGCTACTCCCGCTCCGAACGACTGGCGATCCAGCGCGCACTGCGCGCCTGGGGCTACTATCGCGGCGGGCTTGACGGCGCGTTCGGTCCCGGCACCTACAACGCAATAACTGCCTATGCCCGCGACGAAGGTCTGTCGGCCAACCTGCGCAACACCAAAAGCGCGTACGCGGTCTACGATAGCCTGATCTTCTGATCCGCGCGCTGATCAGGCTCACGACCCTCCTTCCCGGCCTCGGGCCGGGGAGGAGGCATCAGATGCCTTTTCGGAAAAGAAATTCGATCCCAAGAAATTTGACCAGCACCGATTCCTCCAAAATCAATTTTCCCCCCACCATCCCAAGGATTGCCGGGTGGCCCGCGTCTCACCTAACGTGATGCTGATGGACACGCCCGACGAGACCCTCGCCACTGCCGCCGCCGACGGTGATCGTGCGGCGTTCGGCGTGCTGATCGGCCGGCATTATGACCGGATCTTCGGCCTTGCCTTCCGGTTGACCGGCAACCGAGCCGAGGCCGAGGACCTGGCGCAGGACATCTCCGCCGCCCTTCCCGCCAAGCTCCGCCACTGGCGCGGCGAGGCACGCTTTACCACCTGGCTGTATCGCGTTGTGGTCAACGCCACCCACGACCTGCGCCGCCGCCAGGTCACTCGCAGCCGCGCGTCCGCCGGCTGGGGCGACTGGGAACGCGCCCGTCAGGACGAGATCGCCACCCAGGCCGAAACGCAGGATTGGCTGACCCAGTCGATGTCTCAGCTGTCACCCGAACTGCGCGACACAGTGGCGCTGGTCCTTGGCGAAGACATGACGCAAGCCGAGGCCGGTCAGGTGTTGGGTCTATCCGAAGGCACCATCGCATGGCGAATGAGCGAAGTGAAGAAACGCCTCAGGGCCATGGCACGGGAGGACGCGAAATGACCGACGATCTCGACGACCTCAAGGCCGCCTTGCGCGCCCTTCCATCGGCCGACCCAGACGTCAAAGCGCGCGCCATCACGCTTGCGATGGAAAATTTCGACCGGCTCCAAGGATCAGCCGATCCGGCCCGTTCCAGTGAGGACCGCCACCCGCAGGCGGCCCCCCTGAACGGAGTTCGTCGCATGTTGACCTACCTGGTTTCCCGCCCCGCCCTTGCCGCCACCACTTCGGTCGCGGCCCTTGTGATCGGCGTCGCCGTCTTGCTGCCGGTTGCAGATCTGCGGCTTGGCCAAACCGCCCCTCCTCCCGCCACCGCAAAACGCCAAGAGGTGCCGCTGGCCCAGGCACCCGTCGCCAAGGCCGGTCCGGAAGCCGCTGCCGACAGTCAGGTCCGCGCCGAACCGCCCACAGCCGACGGCGCCGTTTCTTCCTTGGCCGAAACCGCCCCGGAAGCGCCGGAAACGGAGATGGCCCCTGCGCCAGAGGCCGAACTTGCCCTTGCCGACGATGCCCGCTCCATCGGGCAAGGGAAGGTCGCGGAATACCAGGCGACCGAACCTGCCGCGACAGTCGTGTCGGAACCGACCGGCCTCCTGCCGCCGTCCGAAAACACCGAAGCCTATGCTAGCGCCCCGGCAAACCCGGTCAGGATCACGGCCGAAGAACCCGTCTCCACTTTCTCGATCGACGTCGATACAGCGTCTTACGCTGTGGTCCGCTCCACGCTTGGCGCCGGTGCCTTGCCCGCCCCCGATCAGGTCCGGATCGAGGAAATGATCAACTATTTCCCCTACGCCTACCCCGCCCCCGAGGCGTCCGAAGGGTTCCGCTCCACCGTCAGTGTCATGCAGACACCCTGGAATCCCGGAACGCGGCTGGTAACCATCGGCCTGCAAGGCGCTCTGCCCGCAATAGTCGACAGACCGGCCTTGAACCTGGTTTTCCTGATCGACACCTCCGGTTCGATGGACGACCCGATGAAACTCGGGCTCCTGAAGCAGTCCCTTGCCATGATGCTTGCCGAACTGCGCCCCGAAGACCGCATCGCCATCGTCGCCTACGCCGGCAGCGCGGGCGAGGTTCTGCCGCCCACCCCGGCGTCCGACCGCGCCACAATACTCGCAGCACTCGATGCCCTTGCCGCCGGTGGCGCGACGGCGGGCGCCGAAGGGCTTGAACTGGCCTATCAAGTCGCCGAGGGCATGCAGACCGAGGGCAGCATCAGCCGCATCCTGCTGGCCACCGACGGCGATTTCAACGTGGGCGTCAGCGACCCCGAGGGCCTCGAAACCTATGTCGCCAGAAAGCGCGACACTGGCACCTACCTTTCAGTCCTCGGTTTCGGGCGCGGCAACCTTGACGACGCGGTGATGCAGACGCTGGCACAGAACGGCAACGGCATTGCGGCCTACATCGACACCCTGTCCGAGGCCCGCAAGGTGCTTGTTGATCAGGTGACCGGGGCGCTTTTCCCTATCGCGGACGACGTGAAGATCCAGGTCGAATGGAACCCCGCCACCGTCGCCGAATACCGCCTCATCGGCTACGAGACCCGCGCCCTTCGCCGCGAGGATTTCAACAACGACGCCGTGGACGCCGGCGAAATCGGTGCCGGCACACAAGTGACCGCAATCTACGAGGTCACCGCCCCCGGCTCCGACGCGCTCTTGAACGATCCGCTGCGTTACGGCACCCCAGCCGAACCCGGCACCGCAAGCGAGCTTGGCCTCTTGAAACTGCGCTGGAAGGCCCCCGGCGCGCAGACCTCCACCCTGATCGAAACCCCGATCACCGGCACCGAACCCGCCACCGACGACAGCCGCTTCGCCGCCGCCATCGCGGGCTTTGGCCAGATCCTGCAAGGCTCGGTCTATCTGGGCGATTGGGGCTGGGACGACGCCATCGCCATCGCCCTTTCGGCCCGCGGCGCCGACGACTTCGGCTACCGGATCGAGGCGATCAACCTGATGCGCCTCGCACAAAGCCTCGACAACTGATCGGCAGCAAAAAGGGCGCGCCCTGCGGCGCGCCCTCCCTTCGGTCCGAACCGAAACGTCAGTTGACGGTCTCGGCCTGCGCTTCCAGAACCGGCGTCGCGCCGCCAGCCCGTGCGATCTCGATCCGGCGTGGTTTCAGCGCCTCTGGCGTCTCGCGCACCAGATCGACGTGCAGCATTCCATGCTCGTGCACGGCCCCGGTCACGCGCACATGATCGGCCAACGCAAAGCGGCGGTCAAAGGCGCGGGTCGCGATCCCGCGATGCAGGAAGTTGCGCTCGCCCTCATCGCCCGTCTTGCGGGCCGCGACATGCAGAGCGCCGTCACGAACGTCGACCGTCAGGTCCTCGGGCGAGAAACCTGCGACGGCAATCGAGATGCGGTAGGCGTCTTCCGCGGTCTTTTCGATGTTGTAGGGGGGATAGGTCGGCTGCGCCACGTCGCTCGACAGGACGCGATCCATCAGATCGGCAATCCGGTCAAACCCGACAGTGGCACGGTAAAGCGGTGCGAAGTCATAGCTACGCATGGTCATCCTCCAAAAAGCGATGCTCAACGAACCGGGCCCATCATGGCACCCGGTTGATGCTGAGGTAGGAAGCGAGATTTCAGGTTTCAAGGTCCGGCTACGCGGCCGCGCGCGTCACGGTTTGACGAAGCGCGCACCTATGTCGCGGTCTTGCCCGTCGCCGCCCAACATGCGCGGCTCGGGCGGCACTTCGGCCGCCTCGCTCAGCGCCTTGCCGTCCTGCAACATCGCGGTCAGTTGCGAAACCACGCCCGGCAGGTCCATGCCGATCGCCATCGCCGGACCACCCTCCGCCGACCCCGACGAAATGAACGACACCATCCGTGCCAGGCCGGTCGATCCGTCGAGCACCGGCGCACCCGAAGACCCAAAACTGACATCACAGTCCAGAGCGATCAGCCCTTCGCGGTTTCCCAGCACCGAACAGGCCTGAAGCAACGACAACGCCTCCGCCTGCCCGTCGGCATAGGACACCACGCTGACCGCATCGCCCTCAGCCGGGCTTTGCACCACGAAAGGCGCCACCAGTGCTGCGGGGATCGGCGTCTCAAGCTGCAGCAAAGCCAAGTTCAGACGCATCTCCTCCGGAGGTAGCGGTGCTGTACCGGAAAAGCCCGGCGGCACCACCGTGCGCAGCACCCTGGATACGGCTACAGCCGTGCCATCGGCCAGCCCCGCCTGAAACATGAGCCGTTCTGCCGCGACCGGCGTGCCGTCCGGCTCCAGCACGCAATGTCCGGCGGTCAACACAAGGTCGCTGGCAATCAAGGCACCGGTGCAAGACCCGTCACCGGAAACGTCAATCCGCCCGACGGCTTCGATGCCTGTCAGCTGCTCGCCAAGCGCCACACTACCCTGCCCGTTGTTGTCCTGGGCAATAGTGGGACCGGCCGCTGTCACCAGCGCGACTATGATCGAGGTGAATAGCCTCATGGCTTCAGAAACTTTGCCCCGCCATCGTCACCGCCGGAGAGGACACGCACCCCGGTGATCCCTTGCCGCACCTCGGTCGGGCTGGCCGCCAGCGCCGCGCGCAAGACAGCCAGCGGTGCGGCCAGCGCCACAGCCAGCGCTACCTTCTTGCCTTCGATCTCTGCCTTGGCCGAAATCACCGAAACCACCTTTATCGCTCCGTTCTGCATCGAGAATACCGGCGCACCCGACGACCCGAAATCCACGTCGCACGACAGGATCAGCGTCGTGCCGCGCTCGGCCAGCACTTCGCACACCTCCTGGATCGACGGCACCTCCGACCGGTCCTGCGCATAGGACACAACGCCAACCTGATCGCCCTCATTCGGCGCCACATCAGTCTCGAACGGCACCAGCGACGGCAGGCGGATGGCCTGGTTCAACTCCAGAAGTGCCAGATCGGATCCCACGCGTTCCAGTTTGTCGGTCCCGGCAAAGGAATAATCCGGATGCGCCACGGCGCGTCGCACGCTGCGATAGGCAACGGCACGACCATTGCGCCAGCCAGCGTAGAACTGGATGTCCTCGGCACGCATCGGCGCACCGCTCTCCTTGTCGAACAGGCAATGCGCCGCCGTCAGCACCAGCTTCGGTGCGATAAGCGTTCCGGTACAAAAACCGCGGTCGCCAAGCATCAGCTTTCCGACCGCATCCCAGCCCCGCGAATCGTCGGCCGTCTGCATCCCGAACATTGTTGCATCCTGCGCAACGATAGGCTGCGGCAGGGCAGATAACAGCAGTGCAAGCGCCACACGGAGCATCAATTTCCTCGCGGCGAACACCCGCCCTGCTCAACTCTGGGCGGTTTTGCCCTGCGCCGCAAGCCGGGTTTTCAGCCCCGCAATGCCCGCGGCGTCGGCCCGCCGGTGGCCCAGTCCAAGAGCTCCACCGTATGCACCACCGGTATCCCGGTCCCCGACCCGATCTGCATCATGCAACCGATGTTGCCAGCCGCGATCACGTCGGGTTTGCGTGCTTCCAGCGTCTCCACCTTGCGCGCTTTCAACTGCGCCGAGATCTCGGGCTGCAAGAGGTTGTAGGTGCCCGCAGACCCGCAGCACAGATGGCTGTCGGCAGGCTCCACCACGTCGAATCCCACCCGTTTCAGCAGGTCCTTCGGCGCAGTTTTGATCTGCTGGCCGTGCTGCAGGCTGCAAGCGGCGTGATAGGCCACCCGCAGTCCCTTGGCGGCCCCCTGTGGCAGCCCGATCTTCACCAGCACTTCGCTCACGTCCATCGCGAGCCCAGCCACAGTCGCAGCCTCCGCCGCCATCGGTTCGTTGCGAAACATGTGGCCATAATCCTTGACCGTCGTGCCGCAACCGCTCGTGTTGATCACGATCGCATCCAGTCCGCCGGCTGCCTTTTCCGCCATGAACGCCCGGATATTCGCCGCCGCCGACCCGTGTGCAAGGTCCGCCTTGCCCATGTGATGGGTGAGCGCCCCGCAGCAGCCCTGCCCCTTCGCGACCACCACCTCGCACCCCAACCGCCTGAGCAGCCGGATCGTCGCATCGTTGATGTCCGTGTTCAGCGCCTTTTGCGCGCAACCCGTCATCAGGGCCACCCGCATCCGCCGCTCGCCCATCGCGGCAAACACCTGCGGATCATCGTTGCGGCTGACCGGCGGGATCACCTTCGGCGCCATCGCCAGCATCGCCTTCAACCGTTTGTCGGGAACCAGAAACGAAAACGGCTTGGCGATCTTTGCGCCCAAAAGCGCCAACCGGAACCGCGTCGGATAAGGGATCACCCGTGCCAGAACGCTGCGCAACACCCGGTCGACGAGTGGCCGCTTGTAGGTCTGCTCGATGTACTCCCGCGCGTGATCGACGAGATGCATGTAATGCACCCCTGAAGGGCAGGTTGTCATGCAGGCCAGGCAGCTCAGACACCGGTCGATATGCTTGACCGTCTGCGCGTCTGCCGGGCGGCCCTGCTCCAGCATGTCCTTGATCAGGTAGATCCGGCCGCGTGGGCTGTCCAACTCGTCGCCCAAGACCTGATAGGTCGGGCAGGTCGCTGTGCAGAACCCGCAATGCACGCAGGTCCGCAAGATTTCGTTCGACCGCTGGATCGCAGGTTCGCGCAGTTGCTCGGGGGTGAAAACCGTCTGCATCAGCCCATCATCCCCTGGCTGAAAATCCCGCGAGGGTCGAACTTCGCCCTGAGGCCCGCCGTCACCCGCGCCAGCGCTGGCACCTCCGGCTGAAACGCCGGCCCTTCGCCGGTCCCCCGAACCCGCGTCGCATGGCCGCCCGGCAAGGCGCCCCGCACCACCGTGGCCGGCGTCCCGTCCTCGACCAGAAGCCACAACAGACCGCCGGCCCAGTCCATCACCACATCATGGACCACCGGTGCCAAGCCCTGCAGCACGACCGGCGCGTCCGACGGCTTGACCGACACCCGCCACACCGCCCCCTCGCGCCCGGCAAAAGCGGTCACATCACGGATCGTGCGCCAAGGCGATCCGCCCTCGACCTTCTCCCACCCCGGCCCCAACCGGCGCAGCAACTCGCCCGCCCGGTACGCCACCGATCCCGCCAGACCCTCGACCCTGACCAGCGCCCCAGCTGTCGGTGTCCACGCCGCACCCGAAACGTCGAACGGCGAGCCCATCGCGACGGCCAGCGCAGCCACCGCCGCCCGTGCATCCAACCCGTCGCAGCGCAAGGTGGCCTCTGTCTCCGGCACTGCCTGCACCTTCAGGCTGACCTCGGTCAGCACACCAAGCGTCCCATGCGACCCCGCCATCAGTTTCACCAGATCATAGCCGGTGACATTCTTCATCACCCGCCCACCGTTCTTGATGACCACTCCGGCGCCATCGACAAACCGCACGCCCAGAAGGCTGTCGCGGCACGCACCAACCTGCACCCGGCGTGGCCCGCTGGCATTCGCCGCCACCACGCCGCCAATCGTCGACGCCCCCTCGCGGCCCAGCAGCCCTCGCAGATCAGGCACCTCGAAGGCCAGCCGCTGCCGCTCCCCGGCCAGCACCGCCTCAACCTCAGCCAGCGGTGTCCCCGCCCGCACCACCAGCGTCAGCGCCCCCGGCTCATACAACTCCACGCCCGCCAATCCGCCAGTTTCGAGGACATCGCCGGCGGCGTCGCCAACCCCGCGCGTCCCGCCGCCCCGCACCACGACGGGCGCCACTGCAGCAGCCACGATCTCCGCCAGTTCCGCCTCGGTCGAAGCCCGCATCACCTTGCTCTTTTCCTACTCCGGGGGGACGGGGGCTGGCCCCCGGTCCGCCGCATCACGCCGCGCGCCGGTCGGCCGTCACCGCCAAGGGAAACACCTTCGCCGGGTTCAACAGCCACTTCGGGTCGAACACATCCTTCACCCTGAGCTGCGCCTCCATGTCCTCGGGCGTGAACTGCACCCCCATCAGATCGCGCTTCTCGATCCCCACGCCATGTTCGCCGGTCAGGCAGCCGCCAACCTCGACGCACAGCTTCAGGACCTCTGCCCCGAACCGCTCACAGGTTTCCAGATCGCCGGGCTTGTTCGCATCGTAAAGGATCAACGGGTGCATATTGCCGTCCCCGGCATGAAACACATTGCCGACGCCAAGGCCGAACTCCGCGCTCATCTCGCCGATCCGGCGCAAAACGTAGGGCAGGCTCGACACCGGGATGGTCCCGTCCAGACACATGTAATCCGAAATCTTGCCGATCGCGCTGAACGCCGACTTCCGCCCCAGCCAGATCCGCTTGGCCTGCGCCTCGTCCTCGGCCTCGATCACCGCCACCGGGTCATGCCGCGCCGCAATCGCCTTGATCAATGCCAGTTGTTCGTCGATCTCGGCATCCGACCCTTCAACCTCGATAATCAGCAGCGCCTCGCAATCGGGGTATCCTGCATGGGCGAAATCCTCGCACACCCGGATCAGCATCCGGTCCATGAACTCGATCGCCACCGGCAACACGCCCGCCTTGATAATGTCGGCGACACAAGCCCCCGCCACCTCGTTCGAGGCAAATCCCATCAGCACAGGCCGCGCCCCCTCGGGCTTTGGCAGGATTCGCAGGGTGGCTTCCGTCACTACGCCCAACTGCCCTTCCGACCCGCAGACCACGCCCAGCACGTCAAGGCCGCCCGCATCAGACCACGGTCCGCCGATCTCCAGCACCGTGCCGTCCATCTGCACCAGCGTGACACCCAGAAGGTTGTTCGTCGTCACCCCGTATTTCAGGCAATGCGCCCCGCCCGAATTCATCGCGATATTGCCGGCAATCGCACAGGCAAGCTGGCTCGACGGCGCCCGTCACGCTCAGGTTCGTGCGCCCCGATTGCACCCGGATGAACCGGTTGTCATAATCCGTCTCAAGCACGCCGTTCATCCGCGCCACGCCAAGGATCACGCAATCCGCTGTCGGCAGCGCCCCCCCGGCCAGCGAGGTGCCAGACCCGCGCGGCACCACCGGCACGCCCTCCTCCCAGCAAATCCGCAGCACCGCCGATACCTCTGCCGTCGTGCGCGGCAACACCGCCACCATCGGCGGGCAGCGATAGGCGCTCAGGGCGTCACATTCGTAGACCCGGACTTCCGCCTCATCCTCGATCACGGCATCCGCAGGCAGCACCGCGCGCAACCGCGCCACGATACGACCCTTGCGCGCAAGAATGGCAGCATCAGGCAACGGCATGTCCATGTGGCATCCTCCCGCGATTGGTAAATAATTATAACCAATTTTGAAAGATGACAAGCACGATCACCGCACCTACTGTCCGGGCATGGAAATCATCGCCCATCTCGGCCCGTTCACGCCCTACGACGGGGCCGCGCTGGCCTTTCTGCTGTTGACCTGGCTCATCACCGGCTGGCTGACCGAACACCCGCCTGCCACGCGGCCCTCGGTCTCGGTGCTGATGGAAGGCTACCGGCGCGACTGGATGCACGCCTTCGTCACCCGCCAGCCCCGGATCTTCGACGCAACCGTGATCGAAAGCCTGCGCCAGGGAACCGCCTTCTTCGCCTCTGCCTCGCTCATCGCCATCGGGGGCGGCCTTGCCCTCATCGGCAACGTCGCCTCCGTCACCGACCTGACCGGTGCGCTCAGCATCGAATCGAACCCGAGTTCGGTGCCGCTGAAGATCCTCGTCGTCGTCGGATTTCTCGCCAATGCGCTCCTGAAGTTCGTCTGGTCGAACCGGCTCTTTGGCTACTGCTCGGTGATGATGGCCGCCGTGCCGAACGACCCCGAGCATGTGCATGTCTACGCCCGCGCGGCGCAAGCTGCCGAAATCAACATTACCGCCGCAAGAAGCTTCAATCGCGGCCTGCGCTCGATCTATTTCGCGCTCGCGGCGCTTGGCTGGCTGCTGGGTCCGATCGGGCTTGGCCTTGCAACCCTCGCCGCCGGTACCGTCCTGATGCGCCGCGAGTTTGCCTCGCGCTCGCGCGAGGTGATCCTGCAGCGTTTGTCCGACTGATCTGGCCAATCTGGCCCACCTGTCAGGCCCGCCGCGCGCCCTTTCGCCCTTCGATCAGCCAGGCCGCCACCGCCAGCAACGCCGCCAGCAACAGGTAAGCCCAGCCCGGCAACAGCGCCGCCACATTCACATCCGCCGTCAGATAGGCCTCGCGTGGCGTGATGCCGATCCAGCCCCTGCCCACGGCCGGACGCCCGTCCCGCACCTCGCGGATATCCGGCAACCCGTCCTCGATCCGGGTGACACCGCCCAGCGTCGGCGCGGCCAGCGGGGCCAGCAGATCGCCCGTGGCGATGGTATCGACAAACTCGCGCGGCGCCGAAGGGCCGACCGCGACAACGCGCGTCAGATCCCCCTGCTCCAGCCGGTAGAGCCCCAGCATCGGCGCGTCCCATACCGTTTCATAGCGCCCCGGCCCGACCTCGGGCATCGGCAGCACCACTTCGGCCCCGTCCGGCGCGGTGATCGTCACGTCACCGGGCGGCTCCTCGGCCAGCGAACGGCGCGTGATGGTCAGCGCCTGACCGCGCGCTGTCGCCGTCAGCGTCTCCTCCTCAAGCTCCGGCTCCTTCAGCATCCAGTGCGCCAGCCGCCTCAGCAGTTCAAGCTGCGGTCCGCCGCCCTCGTAACCGCGCCCCCAAAGCCAGGCGTGGTCCGACGCCAGCACCGCCACGCGCCCCTCTTCCACCCGGTTCAGCACCAGCAAAGGCCGCTCGTCCGGCCCCGACATCAGCACCTGTCCGGCCGTCTGCACCACCTCGATCAGCCGGAACCAGCGCCCCCAGCCATCTTCCGGCGCCAGTGCATCCAGCCCCTCCGTCACCGGATGCCGCCGGCCAAGCTCAGTCAAGGCCGGGCGAAAGCCCCCCTCGATCACCTGCGCCGTCGGCTCCACCGGCAGGATCTCGGCCATCGGCGAGCGGTAAAGACTGTCCACCGCGCCAAACTCCGGCCCCGCCGCCACCAGCACCGTGCCGCCGTTCTTCACATACTGCACCACGTTGTCGATGTAGGACATCGGCAGGATGCCCCGCATCC
>LNFM01002213.1_pt1 | contig 47368 bp, 39 predicted proteins | sample 596031 | NCBI WGS metagenome assembly LNFM01 (sample SAMN04254537, study PRJNA301005) | activated carbon metagenome | isolation source: dual media filters at the Ann Arbor, Michigan drinking water treatment plant | place: USA: Ann Arbor
GCGGATTGCCGCCGCCGAGCAAGCGCGTGAGCGCGCGGCGCAGGAGCGTGACAGCGCCCGGACCAGTCGCCTGTTTCTTGCCGGAGAGACCGGAGCGACCGACAGTCGGTCTGCAACCGCAGTAGGGCCAGCGCCATCAGCGTCGATACCAGGTGGCGATCCGGCTCAACCGTCTGCACCAACAGCCACGTCCAGTCGCCGCGCCTTTCTCGGTCAGCGGGGCAGTCGCAGCACGGAAAGCCCTGAGCGGATCATGCGCCTCGCATCGCCTTACGTTGTGCAGGCCGGCAGCGTGATACCGGCGGCGCTCATAACCGGCATCCGGTCCGATCTTCCAGGTCAGATAACAGCGCAGGTCACGCAGAATGTCTATGACAGCCCCACTGGTCGCATCCTTCTGATCCCCCAAGGCTCAAGGCTGATCGGTGAATATGACAGCGACGTAGCCGCCGGACAGAACCGCGTGCTGCTGGCGTGGGACCGCCTCATCCTTCCCGGAGGTCAATCGATCCTGCTTGATCGCCTGCCCGGCGCTGATGCTGCCGGTATGGCCGGCCTTGAAGACCAGACCAATTATCATTGGGGCAACATGCTCCAGGCCGCGCTCATTTCGACATTGCTGGGGGCTGGTACAGAGCTCATCTCGAACGGTGATAGCGATCTCATTCGGGCGCTGCGTTTCGGCACGCAGGACACCATAAGCCAGACTGGCAGGCAGGTCGTGCAGCGGCAATTGAACGTGCCGCCGACACTGACCGTGCGCCCCGGATTTTCGCTGCGCATCATCGTGACGCGCGATCTGGTGCTCGCACCTGCGTCTGCGGGAGGAACGCGATGACCCGTCTCAAACTGGCTGATCTGGCCGATGAAAAGCCGGTGCGCCTGACCTTGGAGCTCTCTGCCCGGCTTCACCGCGATCTGGTGGCTTATGCACTCGCCGTAAACGGCGGGGATGCCAAAGGTGCGCCGACCACCGAGCGGCTTATTCCGCCCATGCTTGAGCGGTTTATCGCAACTGACCGGGCATTTGCCAAAGCGCGCAAGACACCTCAGACGGGGTAACGCTCGTTGATCAGGGTGAAGAAGCGTTGCAGCGCCGGATTGTCATTGTCTTCGCGCCAGTAGAGCGAGAATTCGAGGCGGGCGACGCTGCCCTGTTCATGGATCTCCCGAAAATGGAGATCGGGCCAGGTCACGCCCTGTGACGCTTCGGTCGCGATCGTCACGAAACGGCCGACCGAAACAATGCTCAGCACGCTTTCAAGGCTGGTATCCTGCATGATGATGCTCGGCCGATAGCCTTGTTCGGTGAGCCGCGCAGCGATTAGATTGGCAAGGATCTGGCCGATTCCGCCGTTGGGCAGAACGAACACTTCGCGGCGCAAATCGCTCCAATGGATGCGCTCATTTGCAAGCAGCTTATGATCCGCCAGGAGCGTGATCATCAAACGGTCCGACCACACTTTTCGCGAGACAATACCACCATCTTCCATGCCGGTCGGTGCGACCGCCACGTCAATGGTCCGCGACAACAGACTGCTCAGCAGCTTTTCAGGGCCAGCTTCCACGCCATCAAACTGGACGTCGGGGAACCGCGTGAGATATTCGGCAAATGTCTGCTTCAGATTGCCTGCCATGAGCGATGAACTGTAGCCAACGGCAAGCCGCCCCTGGTCGCCATAGCTGACGGCTCGTGCGGTCGTTTGAAGATTGTCGATGTCAGTGATTATGCGCCGCGCTGACTCGATAAAAACTCTGCCCATCTCGGTGGGCTCGGCGCCGCGAGTAGACCGCGTAAAGAGCTTGATACCAAGCTTGTCTTCGAGCTGCGTGACCCTTTGACTCAGCGTTGCCTGTCGCATGTTGAGAGCTGCTGCGGCCCGAGACAAGCTGCTCATGTCCGCCGTGAGCACCGCATAGCGCAACTGCCGAACCTCAATCGTCATGCGCTCGCCCCAAACTGCCCACTCTCACCTATAGAGCCAATTTCGGCGCATACTCGCAACGAAAAACTATCGTCAAGGTATGTAACGTGCTGAAATTGTGAATTGAATGGCCGCTTTATATGGATATGCGGCAAAATTCACCTATTACTCCATTTTGGAGAAATAGGTGAATTACCTTAGCATGGCTGCGGATTCGGTCTACTCTACAGACTTTTCCGCAAACCCAAGGGTATTGGCATTCTCGATAAGTGTGCGAACCTTGGCGCGATCGAGGCCACCGGGCACTTCGGCCTCAATTTCAAGTTTCAGACTTACCTTGCTGCCAGGGAGCGTCGTCAACTGTTCGACGATTGCCTCGACAATCTGATGCATGTCGCGCGCCGGACGATCGGGCGAGATCATGACAGTGCCGTTGAAGCGGGTCGGGTTCCGCTCAACAGGTGGTGTCGGGGCGGTTTCAGGTGGCAGCCCACCCGGCCCCGGAGGCGTGTCAGAAGTGGGTGCACCGGGTGCCGGAGCAGCAGGTTGCGAAGGTGCCGGCCGATGCAACTCTGCGACCTCAGGTTTGATGATCACACTATCGCCATCGATGACGATCATCGCATTGCTCGCGTGGTCAATCGCGAGGCCCAGATACTTGCCTGCCCCCTCATCCCATCGCTCAGCGTAGGCGAACGGTCCAGGCAACATGCCACCCACTGCGGATTGCACGGATTTGACCAGCACATCCTGATTCTTGAGACGTGGCAGGTAGATGTAGCGATTGAGGTATTCACGCAGATCTCTGAGCGAGAGGTGCGGCTTGTCGTTCCAGATGTACTTTTGCAAATCGCGATCAAGGCGCGTGGGGCCAAGTTCGGTCAGCAGCCCTTCTTCGCCGAGCAGCTTCTTGCTGGCGCGGGCAAGCAATCCGTCCTGTGCCTGAATTTTGCCGGATGACCATTCGAGATCGGCTTGGGCGCTTGCCTGGGCCGGGTAGTGCAAATAGCACCACGCTTCCTTGAGGCGAGTTTTGACGGTTTCGTTGGCCTCTGAAAGCTTTGCCTTGGCCAACGCGCTGTCGCTTTGAGTGAGGTTTAGGCGATCAGTATCACGGACGATCTCGTTCCAGGCCAGTGCTGCGCGCACGGCATCCTTCACATTGTCGAGCGTCCGCGCATCGGCGGCGATGAACACGAGCATATTGCGGTACACGCGCGGCGTACTGCCGCGCTGCATCAGGATTTCCTTGGCTTCGACCAAGGCGTCAGATCCATCCCGGCCATTGTGCGGATGCGCTACGCCCAGCACCACAGCCCTGACACCGCCGGCTTCGTCCGGCACTTCAGCCGAACCTGAAGGTGCTACTTGTACTGCGTCGAAATGCCCGCGGTCCGGGAGCGCATTGACATATTTGGTCAGCTCGGCGTCGATGGTGACGTCGACAAGCGCCGCTTCGATCTGCGCGGCGCGGTCCGTCGCAATGCGGTTGAGGCTCGCCGCCATCGAATACCAGTACCGCCCGAGGTCCGAGTGCATGAACTTGGCCTGGTTGGTAAGCCGGCGCAGCGCGTCGCCGAAAATAGCCGGGCGCTCGCCGGGCTGAACAACCCCAAGGTTGATCTGCTTGTCGTCCAGGCCGGTGTTCTGCTGCTGGTGGGTCGGCGCGGTGCCCATGAAAATCGCGCGCGCGACGCGGCGGGTCGCCGAATAGCGGTTCAGGTTCGGCGCAGCCTGGTCGATCTTGTAGGGGGTCGAGGCCGCGCCATCTACGTCACCGGCGATGATCGACTGCCAACTCACATCGAGATAGTGCAGTAGTTCCGGTTCCACGCGCGGCGAATTGATTGCGACGCTGCCCGGCATGATCATGACGGATGGATCACCGTTCATCCACAATTCGTGGATGGCCTGTGCCATCAGCCGCAGCACGCCGCGCGTGCGCTGGAATTTTTCGAGCGATCCCCAGCAGGTGTAAAGCTGATCGAACAGCTCGGGATGGATCGGATACGCCTTTTCCAACTTGCGCCGATAGTCCTCGTCGGCGCAACCCTGCGGAAAATCATTCGGGTTATCCCGATAAAGCGCGGCAAATTTCTTGAGAGTGTTATCGCGATGATGGAAGCGGTCGCCTGGAATTTCCTTGAAGAGGCGGCGACGAACGATTTCGTAGCTCTCCTCTTGGCTGGCCGGGCGCCAAGACGACTCAACGCGACTGAATGTCTGCTTGAGACGCGCCAACGCCTCCTGCCCACCTTCGCCGCCAACTTCGATCTGCGACGCGGGCAAGGATGCGACCAACAGCGTGCCCGGACTGGCTTTCACGGCTTCGGTTAGTGCTTGGACGAACGATAGATTGGAGTCGAAGGAGCCGGAGGGCAGGCCTTCAACCTTGTAGATCTGACGCAGGTAGGCGACCCATTCATCGATCAGGATGAGACATGGCGCGCACTTCCTGAAGATCTCTTCGAGAAGATTGGAGCCGGGCGCGATACCGGTCGCATCGTTCTCTGCGATCATGTCGAAGGCGTCCGCGCCACCCAACTGCCATGCCAGATCGCCCCACGTTGTTCGGATTTTCCGTCCGCCCTCGGCATTCAGGACATCCTGCGGCCCACGGGACGTTCCGACAAGAACAGCACGGTTGATGCCGTTGGGCACCATAAGGCCATTGGTCTCCAGCAGCTGATCGAGACCAGATAGGTCTTGCACCGACGTCGGTCCCGCCATGTGATAGAGAGCCAACATTGAGTGGGTCTTGCCGCCACCGAAATTGGTCTGCAATTCGACGACTGGATCGCCGCCGCTGCCCGACAAGCGCTTGGCGGCCCCGACGAGCAAGGCACTCAGGCCTTCGGTCAGGAATGTACGGCTGAAGAACTGCTTCGGGTCGCGATATTCAGCAGGCGCGCTTCCCGAGTGGACTTTCGCAAGGTCAGCTGCAAACTCGGCTTGCAGGAACTCGCCCGTCGCGACGTCCTGATGGGGTTCGACAACTTCACGCCACGGCTTAAGGCCAGCGGCCGTCTCGACCGAAATTTCGAGACGCTGGGTCTTGCGACGTTCCTCGTTGCGCTGAAGCTCGGCGAACTTGGTGCGCAGAATCGTATCGCGCATCCGGCTCAACTGTTCGGCGGCATCCCCGGCGCTGATGGCTTCCATTAGGCGACGCATAGAGTCGAGCGCACGCTCGGCATCGTCGTAGGTAAAGGTCTCGTTGTGCGAGAGCTTGTTCCGAACGTCGAGCAGTTCGGACACATAAGACCGCTCCGAATGACCCAGCACCGTGGCGAACGCGTCCTTCCAGAAGGCCATCATGCACTTGAGCAAACCCTGCTGGTCCCAACCGACGTCGCCCGTCGAATTCGGCCGCAAACCTTGGACGCGCTGAACTACTTCCAGCTGCCAGTGCCCTTTGATGGAGCTGTCCAAGCGCTTCTCCACGAACGGGATCAACGCAGAGGGGAGCAATTCCATTCCCTCGAACACATACTGGCGGGTGCTTTTTGCCATCGTAAATCCCTTTAAACGTCGAAGCGCATTTGGCCGTCACGGCGCGTGTCGTGGACAGCGGCTGCCTGCCGCGTCATTTCGGTCCAGTCGGCTATCAGGGCATTATATGCTGTCGCTTCCTTGGCATCTTTCCGCTTGTTGGCACTGATGTCGTAGAGGCAATAAGCAAGGTCTTTCACGGCCTCGGCTTGGATGCCGATCTTCTTGAGCAAGACGGCGGTGTCATGGGAAATACCGTCCTTCTCATGGACTTTGACTAGATGCTGGAGACATTCCCAAACGGTGAGGTGACTGTCGCCTTCCGGCTCCCAATCCTCGTCCAGTTCGCTGCGGGTTAGGATGCGAACATTGCCCGCCGAACTCTCGACAATGCCCGCATGCTTGACGCTATCGACCGAGATACCGCGAGCGCGGGCAAGGTTATCGGCTACGCCATAGTCGCCCTTCGCATTGCCGTTCTGCTCGAACCAGGTGATGGCGAACCGTGTGTCCGCGTCAAACTCACCTTGGATACCGCCGAGGTACTCGTCTAACTCGCGGTTGATTAGTTGAAGGGCCGTCTTCACAGCCATTGGGCTGTCGTCCGACTCCAGCACAGCTTTGTATCGAGAAAACACGCCCATGCCTGGGCCAATTGCTGATTGAGGCATGTCCGCTGGAGCAATGTTTGCGGCTTGCAATTCGGCGATCGCAGGCGGCAACTCTCGCTTGAGGGCACGGATAAATTCCGCCCTGGTGATGACTTCGGCCGTGGCATTCTTCTTACGACAGACGAGGACGACCGAGGTCGCCAGCGCGTTAGTGCCAACACTGATTGTCCGCCCTGCTCTTTCGGTGCGGACCGGCCAAGTTCCAACAACAGACAGGCCCGACAAAATTACGGCCTCAAGGAAGGTAGCCCAACCGGAAGATGTCAGGCCATCCTCAGAGACTTCACTTTGCTTGAACGCGTAATAAATAGTGGCGGGCAAATTGCTGTCGATTTGCGCCACGATGTTTGAGAAAGCTTCCGACATTCCGCTTAGGAAATATTCTTCAGCCGCACGACGGTTTTTGTGCCGATGCGGCATTGCGACCAACTCGTCTGACTTAGGAACCGTAATTGTCGAAAATACTTCTGGATAAATGTCACCAACCGACTGCTTTAGCCAAACGTAAAAATAATCGGACAGATCGGCATATCCAATGTTGTCATAATATGGAGGATCGGTCGAAAGGCAGCTTGCAGTTGGCAAAACGGCGAAACGGGCATCCGCTTGCTGCACACTACCGGTGTTCGCTGCAGGAAGCTCCGACAAAGCTTTCACTACCCAGTCGACAGCTCCGTTAAAATTCCCCGTAGATGAGCTGAATACGTTGCACTCGGCAAAATCCCACGTCATCGCAATCGCTTGCCGAGCAAATGTAAACCGTATGAACCCGCTTGTGGCCCAAGTTGCAATTGTGCTCCAAGCGTCTGCACATCTATCTATCGCGCACGAAAGATAAACACGAATTGCATTTGCATAATCCTCTGACGATATTGAATTGATGATTGTACTATCATGCGCATCCTGAAGAATTTTTTCTTTAAGACCTTTGGCAACATCGACGAATGTTGACAGTGCCGTCGCTTGGCGATCCGTGAAGGCAGCGCCCCAGGTTTTCATGCCGTACATTGGCAATCGATCAACCTCGTGGGAAGGGGTAGTGACCAATTCCTCTGGCGCCCATTTGGGCTTGGCAAGAAATGCCGTTTTTTCCATCTCTACTGTTGGCGAAATGAACACGCGGCCTCGCTTGCCCTCAACGACGACAGCCATTAGTCTCTGACCGAGGCCGCTCTTTCGCGCCATTTCCCTAATATAGGTCAGCGGCATCGCACTGTTTGACACCAAACATCGGCCACCTTGCCTGCTCACTGTTCCTGCGAGCTTGGCTGCGTTGGGCAAGCTGCCCGTGCGCACTTGGAAGGAGTACTGTTTACCGTCCACCACGGGTTCGACCCAAGCATTGTCGCTCAGCTGGAATGATCGCACCAGTGGAACTTCAACCCCTGCAAAGGCCGGGTCCGGGCTTGGAACAGTCCGCGACCAAATCCAAGCGACCACTGTTCCTTTGCCGCCGCCGATCTCCGTTGGCAGATCCACCTGCGGATAAAGGTGCCCAATCTCAGCATGAGCTTTCTCACGCATCCAGTCGCCGTAGTACTTCACATCCTCGGCCAGTCCTTCGGCATTGCGATAGAATTGGCGGTCCTTAGGGCCGGGATGTATAGGCGGCATATCCTTGAACTTGGGAGGTATTTCGATCATGGCCTTGCCGATCATCACCGCAACCGGATTTAGATCGGAGCCATATGCAGGCAGGCCCAGACGCTGAGCCTCAAGCGGAATCGACCCACCGCCCGAGAACGGATCATAGACTGGCGGCATGACGCCGCCGCAGCTCCGCCGAATTTCAGCCCGGGCACGCTCCAGGACTTCCTCATTCGTAGAGTTTTCCCACTTCACGAGATCCTCGATGATTTCGAACAGGCGCTTGCGCTCAATATCCGCAGCACAATCTTCCAGGCTCGGCTCCGGCGCGTCAGGCAGGTTTCCGTGAGCATCGACCTTGCGATCTCTCCAAGTCTGCACGCGCACTGCCAGATCCGCCTCGGCTCGCTCCCGAATTTTGGGATCGTCCAGCAGCTTGTCCGTGTAGCCAGAGGGATCGTCCACCAGCTGAGCGAACAACACCGCACGACAAGCCGCCAACGGCCGCCGTGCCCACCACAAGTGCAGCGTGGATGGATGCCCGTGCCGGATTGATTTTTCCCGTGCAGACGCTGTGTTGATCGCCTCGAGCGGGATGGCGACTTCGATCAGCTTCTTCTTGTAATTGGTCTCGGACATCGGATTCTTTCTTACTTACGTCGCGCGCGTATCAAGGTGGGATGGCAGCCAGCCGACCAGGACATGCTGATCGTCGTCCACCCATGCGAAATAGAGCCTGAAGCAGAAACGCTCCTCTCGACTGTTTCCCTTCTTCAGGTGGCGATCGAGCAAGAGTCGGCTTTTGCCCCACCGAACGAGATAGGTATCGCCATGTTCGCCCCAGCCTGCTCCGGCAAAAGACGGCTGTTCGTCTAACCCCAGGTGCGCACATTCCGTATCGTAAGCAGCTTTGGCAGCTTCCCCGCCGCCACGGCGCATCGGAACGTAAAAATCCCGCAGCAATAGCAGCGATCGATAGATCAGCTGGACATCGTCGAACTGCGACTTCTTGATACCCTGAAACGCCCGGCTGTGCAGCTCGACCGAACCCGACAGGTGTTCACGGCACCAGTTCTCAAAGCCCTCAAGGCTATCTGGAAGTTCAACTTGAGGCGGCGCGGATTGAGCCAAACGGCTTTCGAGCAACGAGATTCTGTGCCGCAGGAACACATTGCTTTGCCGCTGCTGCTCAGCCTGTTGCTCTGCTTCCTCGCGCTCTTGATCGGCAAGTGCGATGAAGCTGTCTTGCTCTTCCTTGACCTGTTCAAGCGATGAGGTCAGATCTCGAATCTCTTGCTCTGCAAGCGCCAACAAATCGCGATCCGAATCGCCCTCAATGCGCGCGGATTGCCGGCGGAGCTCGCCCGCGACCCGTTTCACTTCGAGGAATGGCGGGAGTTGCCGCTGGCTATCCCGACCACTTACAGTGCGGTTCAGCGTCTGGTTGACGAGAAAGGACCTATAAGCCTGCGGACCGCCCGCCCAATTCGCGATCCTGTTGGGGAGGCCGAGAGGGTGAGCGGCCGCCTCGTCGAGTGACGGATCAAAGCCAGGTCGATAGGTGCGTACTGCCTGTCGGTAGACGGACAACGCCTTACCTACCTGATCTGTTAGTCGATAACTCGCGGCTTGAGACACGATCGCCACGTGTGCGGCACCCGCGAGGCGGCGGGCGACATCACGAGCCGGAATGATCGTCTCCGACCAGTCGTTCGAATCCTCCGGCAGCGAGAATACGATGACATCGCTTCGTCGCCCTCTGTTCCAGAGCAGCTTGCAAAGCTCGTCTGCATCATCCTCAGTTTCAATGAACATCGGCTCCGCAGAAATTTTGATGCCATCAAGCCAAGCGTGACCAGATTCTACGACCTCGCGGACGAAGTTCGGGACAGATGCGTCAAACTCTTCATATTGGCCACGCGACACACATTGGAGGCGGGTGCCAAAAAGAACCCGACCGTCCGCTTGCGGTGCCAATGCAATTTCAGTTGTCCAGGTTCGCTGAGGCACATTTTTGTCTGCGTCGTCGATGCGCGCAGCCCAATAACGTGGAGCTTCAATGGAGATGGCTTCAGTCCGCTGCGAACCTATGTCATCGATTACGAAAGATTTTCCATCGTGCGCATGACTGGGAAGAGGGCGTCCCGAACGCCGCTCCATCCAGCCCAGTACCGATTGCATTAGTCCGTTGAACGCTGAAGCACTCCCTTCACCGTCGATCAGCAATGCACACTGACTGACCGGCTGAATTGCCGGACGCCGCGATTGATTGGGGCTGAAGCGCAGCAGTGATTCACCCATGATCGTCTCCCTTGCCAGTCTCATCCTGGAATCTCCGCGCGTTCCAACAGGCGTGGGAGGTGGAACTGTATGGCAGTTTCGAGGAACGAAGGCTCGCGTTCAACCAGCGGGCCGCGAATGTAGCGCGGCTCATGGGCGTACCCGTTGCTGACCGACACAACCGCGAGGATGAACTTTTCAGGCTCGTGCAGCGAGGTGATGATCTCCTGCCGCGTGATCATCACGCTGTCGGCGCCATCGATCCGGCCCTTGACCTCGATGAAGCGCAGATGCCCCGTCGTTGGATCGTGCGAGGCGATGTCATAGCCGATCTTCTGCATCGAGACGTCGGTGGGCGTATTGCCGAGCGTGCGCTCGGCGGCCATCACCGCCTCCATTGCAGCCAGCTCGATCACGCGGCGCGCTGCGGGATCTTCGGAGAAATGGTTGCCGATGGGCGCTGCGTTCTGCGCATCGAGCAGCCCGCGCGGGATCACCACCATACCGCCACGTACCCGCGGCGGCTGCGACGAAATGAACCGCTCCTTCTCAAGCTGGTCCATGCGCCGCTTCTGCCGTTCGGCGAGATCCTCGGCGCGGCGCTGCGCGTTCTGCCAATTGAGCCGCGTCTTCTTGCCCGCCTTTTCCTCTTCCTTGAGTTCAAAGGCGCGCGAATCCCAATAGTTGATCTCCTTCTTGAGCCGCGCGCGCACCTCCTGCTCGACCTTCTCGATCTCGGGCAGGCGCCGGGCCTTCACGTCAGCAACATGGTGCTGCGCCAGCTCGACCGTCGCGAACCGGATCGCGGTTTTTTCAAGATCGGTGGTGAGCCAGCCCTCGTCGAGCTGGCCGCGCACCGCTGTGACCTCTTCCGGTGTGGCCGGGCGCAAGTTAAGGTGCGGCGCAATCCCCGCATTGGTCGCATGGCCCGCCTTGTCGATCGCCGCGAACTGCAACTTTTGCGACAGCGTATGCGGCTTGCCGAGGCTGGTCAGCCTGCCGTCCTGAACGCTGTGCTCGAGCAGGAACACCGCCGAGATGGCCTCACCGGCATCGGTATCGTCGACAAGAATCGCGCCCTGCCGCATGATCTGCTCATACTGCTCGCGGATCATGCTGATCACTGCCTCAAGCAGGGGATGGCCGGGACATACGAATGCCGCCACCGGTTGCTGATTGATCTTGTCCTTCTCGAAACAGATCCGCTCATACTGCTTCTGGATCGGCGCGCCGGTCCCGATCTGACGATCCCGCTCACGAATACGCACTGGGACATGCGTGATTTCCCAGCGTCCTTCTTCGCGCCGCTTGATCCGCCCGCCGAGGTGCTGAAAGGCCTCGACAAAGAAGCTCTGGATGTGGTGCGGCTGCAGTCGCTGGGCCTCTGCACGCTCCATCTCAAGCCGCAGCTCTTCGACCCGGGCTTCGGGCATCGTGTCATTGGTAAGCGCGCGCCGGCGCAGCAGTTCGAGCAGATGCGTCTGGTCAACCGCGCCGTCGACCTGGCGGAACAACCGGGCCTTGACCTCGTCCTGCTCGCCATACTGGATCGCCTGGAACAGAAGATCCTTAAGCGCCGTCCCTTCGAACAGTTCGCCCAGCACGTCATAGACGCGCCCGCCCAGGGCTTCGCGCGCTGCTTCCAGCTTCTCGAGCAGACGGGCATAAACCTCGCCTTCGCGCGTGTCGGCGGCAACGAGGTTCCAGAGGTGGCACACCTCGGTCTGGCCAATTCGGTGAATACGACCGAACCGCTGCTCGATCTTGTTCGGGTTCCACGGCAGGTCATAGTTGACCATCAGATGTCCGCGCTGAAGGTTAACGCCTTCGCCTGCCGCATCATTAGCGATCAGCACCAGCAGGTCCTTGTCCTGCATGAAGCGCTCAACCACCTTGCGGCGCTCCTCGCGCGAAACTCCGCCATGGATCACGTCGACGGCCTCGGCATTGCCGATGCGGGCACGCACCTTGTCGAGCAGATAGTTAAGCGTGTCCTTGGGCTCAGTGAAAATGATGAGCTTTCGCCGGTTTCCGGCGGAATCCATCATCTGGTCCTCGTCGAGAATCCGGTTAAGCTGGCTCCACTTGGTGTCCACGCCCGAGCGCAGAACGCCCAGTGCCATGGACTCCAAGCCCTTGAGGGTCTCGACTTCGAGTGCGAGCTGCTCGACGGTCTCGGCGGTCGTCGCCCCGGTCGAGATCAGGTCTTCGAGTTCATCGACCTCGTCCTGACCATATTCGTCGATATTGCCGAGTATGTCAGCATTGATCTTGGGGACGGCGAAGTCTGCGCGGCGACCAGCGTTGGCGAGGCGCGCTTCGCCAAGCTCGGTCTCAAGCCGCTCGCGGCGGCGTTTCAGTGACTGGTAGATCGCAGCGGGGGATGACGCGAGACGCCGTTGCAGGATCTGGAGCGCGAAACCGACATTGTTGCGCTTCTTGCCATCGCCTTCGGCAAATCGCTGCACCCGGTTCATCTCGGTGCGCACATATTCGGTGACCGCCGTATAGAGCGCAGCCTCGCCCTCGGAGAGTTCATACTTGACCGTATAGGCCCGGCGCTCAGGGAACAGCGGGCGTCCGTCGAAGCGCAGCAGCTCTTCCTTGGTCAGCCGCCGCATCATGTCGGCCGTATCGGCATAATGCACGCCGTCACGGAACCGGCCCTCGAACCGATCGCCGTCGAGCAGTGCCATGAACAGCTGGAAATCCTCTTCCTTGCCGTTGTGCGGGGTCGCCGACATCAGCAGGAGGTGGCGGCAGACCTGACCCAGCTTCTGGCCGACCTGATAGCGGCGGGTATATTTGACATCGCCGCCGAAATAGGTCGCCGACATGCGATGCGCTTCGTCGCAGATGATGAGGTCCCATTCGCGGGCGCTCATCAGCTTTTCCTGCAAATCCTCGTTGCGCGCCAGCACATCGAGCCGAACGATCAACCGGTCCCGATCGGTGAACGGATTCCCCGAACGCGAGGTCTCGATCATGTCACGGCTCAGAATGTCGAACTCGAGGTTGAACTTCTGGCCAAGTTCGTCTTGCCATTGCTCGACCAGGCTGCCGGGCGCGACGATCAGGCAGCGTTCGAGATCGCTGCGTGCGATCAGTTCCTTGATCAGCAGGCCAGCCATGATCGTCTTGCCCGCCCCAGGATCGTCGGCAAGCAGGAAGCGCAGCGGCTGGCGAGGCAGCATCTCACCGTAAACCGCCGAAATCTGATGCGGCAGCGGATCGACCAGGCTGGTGTGGATGGCGAGATAGGGGTCGAAATAATGCGCCAGCTTGATCCGATTGGCTTCGGTGACCAGGCGCAGCAGCGCACCATCGGCATCGAACGACCACGGACGGCCATTCTGCTCGACTTCCAGGCGATGTTCGTCATCCCGGTAGAGAACGGATTCGGCAACCGCACCGTTGTGATCACGGTACACGACATTGATCGCCTGATCGCCGATCCAGTCGACCGAAATCACATGAACCGGCTGCGTCGAAGCAACGCCTCGCACCGATGCACCGTTCTTGATGTCTTCGAGTTTCGCCCCCATCGGCACTACCGTCCCCTACCTACACACTAAAGCTGAAACTCGGCGCGCTCCAGCGCAGCCTGCGTTTCCTTGCGGTTTACATTGACGATATGCTGGGTCCGCGCACTGCGCTTCACCGCATCATCAAGCAAACCGAGCCTTTTCAATACATAAAACAGCATTGCATAGCGCACGGAAAGTACCGTCTTGTCGATTTCAAGGCCGTAATCCTTTGCGACGACTTTCTTCTGACCTTCCGTGAGATCAGGATGCGGGCCGACGAGAATGTCGAAATAGTTGTTCCACAGCCAATCATGCTCGCTGGATTGTCCCGGTTCGTCCTTCGCCCCGACTTCAAGAATGCGGGGGAGGAGGAAGTCCTTAAATTTGGCTTCGACATGGCAATATGCACGCACGTGCCAGCGGAAGCCGTCATACCCGAACGCGTGCGGCGTCATCCGCCGCCAGATCGGGTCAGGCCGGGCACTGTTCATCGATTGGTAGAGCACCTCGATCGACTGGTTCTCGCGGACTGCTTCGAGAACCCGCCGCAGGATGCCAATGTCGATCTCGCGTTTAGGCGTAAGTGCGACGTCCGCACTGGGCATGGCCGCAATCCACGAATCGCCTGCCGGCAACATTCCTTCCGCGACCGCGCGCATCTGCGAGAGATATTTGTAAGGGTCGGGGTCAAGAAACCGCAGCACAAATGCGTCCGCTGCGACATAGCGCTTGGCCCGCGTATCGTAGAGCATGTTGCCCGGTGCGCGCGCTTGATACATCGCCAGATCCTTCGAGGCTTGCGGGGTCGAAACCCCGAAACACTCAATGATATCGGCGCGGTTGATCGTGCCCTCCCAGAACAGGCGGAACTCGATAAACTCCAGTCGTTGCTCGACACCCCAGCGCACCTTGGCGACTCTCCATCAGTATAGAAACTATGCTAACCTTGACGTTCGATGAGAATAGTTTATATGCGGTTAACATGAGTCGAGTCAAGGAGTGAGGTTATGGCAGACCGGTATGTGACGAAGCACCCGAACGGATGGGCCGTGAAGGCGGCGGGCGCGCAGCGCGCCAGCAGCGTGCATTCGACGCAGCGTTCCGCAGAGCAGGCCGCCAAGCAGACGGTGCGCAACCTGGGGGGCGGCGAAGTCCGTATCCAGGGGCGTGACGGGCGCTGGCGCGATTCGGATACGGTTGCGCCGGGCAACGACCCGATGCCGCCGCGCGACAACAAGCACTGAGCGAAGGGCGAGGGGCAGTGAAGCGTATCCTGACCATCGATGGCGGCGGTATCCGCGGGACATTCCCGGCGGCCTTTCTCGCCAATCTCGAACAGGACCTCGAATTGCCGATCGGGCGGTATTTCGACCTGATCGCGGGTACGTCGACGGGAGGTATCATCGCCATCGGCCTCGCATTGGGCCTGCGCGCTGCCGACATCCTGCGCCTTTATGAAGAAGAAGGCCCGGCGATTTTCGCGCAGAGCCGGAAGGGGTTCCTCGGCTGGCTCGGGCGCCACCTGCGAACCGGGCGATGGGCGCTCTGGGGGCCCAAGTACAGCTCCGCGCCGCTCCGCAATGCCCTGCATGGCGTTCTTGGCGACCGGTTGCTGGGCGAAGCGCAGACCCGGCTCGTGATCCCGGCATGGCACCCCCAGACCCAGGGCGTCTATGTCTTCAAGACTGCACATCATCCTCGGTTGCAGACCGACTGCCGCGAGCTGGCAATCGATGTGGCCATGGCGACGGCGGCCGCACCGACCTATTTCGCGCAGCACGTGACCGCCAATGACGTCGGGCTGGTCGACGGTGGCCTCTGGGCTAACAACCCTGCCGGGCTTGCCGTTGTCGAGGCCATTGGTACGCTTGGCTGGCCGGCTGATCAGATCAACGTCCTGAGCGTTGGCTGTCTGGATGACATCAAGACCTTGCGTGCTGCTTATGGGGCGGCGCGGATCGCGCCGCAGCTCTCGAGCATCTTCATGGCGGGACAATCGCACGGCTCGCTCGGCATCGCCAAGATCCTGACCGGCGACGAACATGAGCGCCGCGCCGTCTTCCGGGTCAGTCAGCCGGTCCCCGATGGCTTTTACTCTCTCGATGATACCCGCCGCATTCGCAGCCTCAAGGACCGCGCGTTCGCCGAGGCCCGCGTCCAGAAGCCGATCCTGCAGCCCTATTTCTTCGGCACGCCCGCCGATGAATTCACCCCCTATCACAAGGTGCCCTGATGACTGTTCATGACAAGCGGCTGGCTAGGTCGCACGACGACATCCTCGAAGCGATCGCTGCCGCGCTCGACATCCCGCCCGCCAAGTTCGAAGAGGCCAAGCAGCGCTATGAGGCGCTTGGCGGCTGGCTTGATCGGCCCGAATCTACCCTCGCTGATCTCGATCCTGCCATTTCGCCGCACGGTTCGTTCCTTCTGGGCACCGTCACCCGCCCGTTGACCGACGCGGACGAATATGACGTCGATCTGGTTTGCCGCGTCAACGGGTCCAAGACTGCGCTCACCCAGAAGCAGCTCAAGGATGCGGTCGGTCACGAGGTCGCACTCTATGCGCGGGCACGCAACATGGCCCATCCGGACGAGCGCCGTCGCTGCTGGACGCTCAATTATGCCGAAGGCGCGCAGTTCCACATGGATGTCCTGCCGGCGCTGCCCGACGCGCAGCGTTACCAGATGCAGTTGCGGGCCAAGGGATTTAGCACGCTGGCGTCGGATGGCGACCTTAGCGGCCACGCGATCGCGATTACCGACAACCAGCGCGACGACTATGCGGTGATTTCGGATGACTGGTTGCAGAGCAACCCCTACGGTTATGCCGCCTGGTTCCGGAGCCGGATGCGGGTGCGGTTGACCGAGGCCAAGCGGTCGTTCGCAGCGCGCGAGCGGATCACGGCCAGCGTCGATGAGATCCCCGACTACAAGGTCCGAACCCCGCTTCAGCAGGCAATTCAGCTCCTCAAGCGGCACCGCGACTGCATGTTTGCCGAGGATGGCGAGCACAAGCCGATCTCGATCATCATCACCACGCTGGCGGCACACGCCTATAATGAGGAAACCTCGCTGTCGGCGGCGCTTCAGACCATCCTGACCAACATGCACCTTCACATTCTCGAACGTGACGGCGTCGACTGGGTCGCCAACCCCGTCAATCCGGTCGAAAACTTCGCTGACAAATGGCCCGAAGATCCCATCAAGCGGGAAAATTTCTTCAGCTGGCTCGCACATGCCCGGCAGGACTTCGCCCAGTATCTGCGGGCCAGCCCCTTCGATACCGTTCCCGCCGAGCTGGAACGGCGCCTTGGACCGACGCTAGTGAGGCGCGCCGTTGCCAGCGTCATGCCGAACGAGACCGCCATTGGCGCGCCCGCTCTGCTGCTGGGCGCTGGGCACGATGCCGATCTGGAGCGCGCGCGCCGCGCGGTCGACGACGTGCAGCGCAGCGGTTCCGAGTCTCGCCCGTGGGTGCGCTAAGGGGGGACACTTGCTAAGCCTGCCCGAGGTTGAAGCTGCAATCGCGTTCGACCAACCCGGCCTTCGCGCATCGCAACAAGACGGTGGTATCGTCGTCGACGGGACTTTCGTGGTCACCGATGGCAACGCCGTGTGTGACCCGCAAGGACCCTTGGCCAGCTATGCGGTCAGGATCGAGCTTTCGTCGGCCTATCCGCGCATCGAACCCCGCGTCTTCGAGACTGGTGGGCGCATTACCCGCGATCCCGATCACCACATCAACGGTGACGGCGATTGCTGCGTGACGGTCTGGGAGAACTGGCTGGCCACGGCGCGCGATACAGGCATTTGCGCCTATCTTGCCGGACCCTTGCGCGAATATTTCCTCGGGCAGTTCTGGTTTGAAAAAACCGGCAGCTGGCCATTCGGCGAGCGTGCCCATGGTATGGCCGGAATGGAAGAGGCCTATGCCGATGCGCTGGGCATCGCCAACCGGCGCAAGGATATTCTCTATCACCTGCGGGTATTGCGTCTGTCGCGGCCCAAGGGCCATTGGCCATGTCCTTGCGGCAGCGGACAGCGCTTGCGCGCCTGTCACGAGGCCGATTTGTGGTCCCTACATCGCCGCATCCCGCCAAACCTGGCCCGCGCCATGCTGGCGCGTCTGCATCCGCACAAAGGCGAGTTGTTCAAGGCAGGCTTCTAGCCCCAGGTGGGGAAAGCCTTCCCCTGCCGCCGAGCCCTGCACGGTCTCGGCGGACCCCTTCGAGCGGGACTGCCGCCCCGCAACGCCCCACCAGAGCGAGAGTGCGCCGGTCAATCCGTGACGGATGAAGAGCGGCGAGAGAGGCTTGCCGCGGTCCGTCGCGGAGTTTCATGCGATGGCATCTCGAACCGCATCGCGTCCGTCCACCGGGCGCGCCAACCTCTACCAGCAGATCACCGACCGCATCATTGCCGACCTAGAGGCCGGGCGAGTGCCCTGGGCCCAGCCATGGACGAGCGCCCAGACGGGCGTCGGCATGCCGCACAATGCGGTCAGCCAGCGGGCTTATAGCGGCATCAACATCCTGACCTTGTGGGATGCGGTGGTTTCCAACGGCTATTCGGGCCACGCCTTCCTCACATTCCGACAGGCGTCCGTGCTCGGCGGCACCGTGAGGCGCGGCGAGCATGGCGTGCCGATCATCTACACGCGCAGGTTCGTGCCGGGCGAGGAGCAACGCCGTGCAGCCGCCGAAGGGCGCGACCCGGTCGGCGGCATCCCGTTCCTGCGTACCTTCACGGTGTTCTCGGTCGATCAGTGCGAGGGACTGCCCGAACATGTCTGCGTCCCGCCACCGCCCGTGCCCGCTGGGCTCATCCTGCCCCAGGCGGATGCGCTGATCCGCGCGACCGGCGCCGATTTCCGGATCGGTGGCGCCTCGGCCTATTACAGCCCGGCGCACGACTTCGTGGCCGTGCCCCGACCCGACGATTTTCACGATCCGGTCAATTGGCACCGCACGGCCTTCCATGAACTGGGGCACTGGACTGGCCATCGCAGTCGCCTCGATCGCGAACAGACAGGTGCGTTCGGATCGAAGCACTATGGGCGCGAAGAGCTGGTCGCGGAGATGACCGGTGCCTTCGTCTGCGCCGCGTTGGGGATCAGCCCAACCGTCCGTCACGCTGACTATATCGGGTCATGGCTGGAAATCATCCGGGAGGACAATCGCGCGATCCTGCGTGCCGCAAGCGCCGCATCCAAGGCGTCCAACTATCTGCTGGAGCATGGTCCGGTCGCCACGGCGTGCAAGGCCGCCAACGATGCCGGTGATCCGGACGAACCCGAGGCTGCGGGTGCTGCCGCCTCCAGGGCGGTCGCGTGACCGCGCGGCGGCGCACCGGCCCGCCTGCGGCGGCCCCAGAGGAAGAGGAGGGCCTGAAGTTTCGTGATGGGCTCGGGAGCCGGGAGAAAGTCTCGCGGCGGCCTGTCATGGAGAAACCACATGGGCAAACAGCCTGCGAAAATCACCCTCAGCCCGTCGCGCGACATCCCGTTCGACCAGCTGGTCCTGTCCCAGTCCAATGTCCGCCGGATCAAGGCCGGGGTGTCGATCCCCGAACTTGCCGAAGACATCGCGCGCCGCACCCTCCTGCAAAGCCTCAACGTGCGCCCGGTGCTCAACGAAGCTGGCATCGAAACCGGCATGTTCGAGGTTCCCGCGGGTGGCCGGCGTTACCGCGCGCTCGAACTGCTGGTGAAACAGAAGCGGCTGGCGCGCACAGCCCTCGTGCCCTGCATCGTCAAGTCGGCAACCACCGACATCTCTGCCGAAGAAGACAGCTATGCGGAAAATGCCGTGCGCGAGCAGCTCCATCCCCTCGACCAATTTCGCGCCATGCAGGCGATGGTCGACAAGGGCAGCGCTGTCGAGGACATCGCCGCCCACTTCGGTGTGACGCCCGCAGTGGTCCGCCAACGCCTGAAACTCGCGTCAGTCTCACCGCGCCTGTGCGAGTTCTATGCCGATGACGGCATGAGCCTGGAACAGTTGATGGCGTTCACCGTCTCGGACGACCACGCCCGCCAGGAGCAGGTGTGGGAGATGCTGGCCCACAGCTACAACAAGTCTGCCGCCTATATTCGCCAGCGCCTGACCGAAAACAGCGTGCGGGTGGCCGACAAGCGGGTCCGCTTCGTCACCGTTGAGGCCTATGTCGATGCCGGTGGCGGGGTGATGCGCGACCTGTTCGAGGACGATGATGGCGGCTGGCTGACCGACCCCGGATTGCTCGACACGCTCGTGGCGGACAAGCTGCGCCAGGTGGGTGAAGACATCGCCGCCGAAGGATGGAAATGGGTGGCGACGGCGGTCGACATGCCCTGGGCGGTCACCAACGGCCACCGCGAAATCAGCGGAACCGAAGTCGCCATGACCGAGGCCGAGCAAGCCCGCCTTGTCGCCTTGCAGGGCGAATCCGAAGAGATCGAGGCGCAATGGGCAGAACAGCGCGATGTGCCCCAGGACGTCTACGACCGGCTGGACGCCATCAACGCCGAGATCGGCAAGCTCGCGGATCGACCGCTGGTCTTCGAGCCTGTCGACATGGCGATCGCCGGCGCCTTCGTTTCGATTGAACGCGATGGCTCGCTGTGTGTCGAGCGCGGCTATGTCCGGCCCGAAGACGAGCCGACCGCTGACCTCGCTCCGGACATCGAGCACGAGCCGGGATTGGCAGGTGGCGACAGGGAGGGCAGCCGACCTGTCGGCACGGATGGCAACGGTCTCGGCGGGAACGAGGACGACGAGGAAGCGGAGGAGGGGCTCAAGCCATTGCCGGACCGTCTCGTTGCCGATCTGACCGCCTGGCGCACGCTCGCCCTGCAGGACGCGCTGGCGCAAAGTCCGGCCACGGCGTTCGCAGCCGTCCTGCACGCCCTGGTATTGCAGACCTGCTATTTCGCGAGCCGGGAAAGCTGCCTCCAGCTTATCGTCCAGGATGTGAGCTTCGCCAATCCGCCGTCCGGTCTGCGCGATAGCGCTCCTGCCCGCAGCCTCGCCGAGCGCGCCCGATTCTGGGAAGAACGGCTTCCCGAGTCGGATGCTGACCTGTGGGATGTGCTGCTCGCACTCGACGGCGACGAGCAGGCGGCATTGTTCGCCCACTGCGCGTCGCGCAGCGTGAATGCCCAGTGCGAGATCGTGCCCAAGTACGACAATGGCCGGGTGTCGAAGCACAGCATCGAACGCCGTCTCGCACACAGCCACGTCCTTGCGCGGGCCGTTGGTCTCGATCTCGTGGCGGCAGGATGGCGACCGACCGTCGACGGCTATTTCCGGAGCGTCACCAAGCCGCGCATTCTGGTAGATGTTACTGAAGCGCGCGGCGAGCAGTTCGCGGGCATGATCGATCACCTCAAAAAGGGTGACATGGCGCGCGAAGCCGAACGCCTGCTCGAAGACGCCCAATGGCTGCCTGAACCACTGCGCACTCCGCCAGCCCACGAACCGGAGCCGGGCGACACGAGCAACGATGCGCTGCCCGCCTTCCTCGACGAGGACGACGACGCTTACGCGATCGCCGCTGAATGACACTGGCAGGGCGGCGACAGCCGCCTAGCTCTTCCCCCTCTTCTTCGCGAGGCCCGGCCGTTTGCGCCGGGCCTTTGCCATTTTCAGGAGGCCATCATGGCAGATTCCCAGCAAGTTCCGACAACCCCGCAACCTGCAATCGACATTGCCGCGCTGATGCGCCGGCTGGACGAGGAGCAAGCCCGCGCGCGCAAGCTCGTCGAACCCAACAAGCGCGCCTTGTTCGCGGTCCTCGCGCCCGCTGGCATCACGCGCGTCACGGTGACTTTCGACGGCGGCGGCGACAGCGGCCAGATCGAAGCAATGGATGCCTTTTGCGGCGATGACAGCGCATCCCTGCCTGAGGGCGAGGTTATGCTCGAGCGACATTCCTATCGATCGGACGAGGTTGAGCAGATCGTGCTTTCCGTGCCCGAGGCGATCGAAGACCTCTGCTATGCGCTGCTTGGACAGGAGCATGGCGGATGGGAGAACAACGAGGGCGGCTACGGCGAGTTTGTCTTCGATGTTGCGGGCGGCAGCATCGCGCTGGACATGAATATTCGCATCGAGACGAGCGAATTTCATGGCCATCAGTGGTGAGGAGGCGATCATGGCGCATTGCTTTCACCACGCCCTGTCGTCGGTCCGCAAATGGGGCGGACGCGCCGAAGACTATCTGGCGCTGCACCAGTGGTTCGACGAGTCCAAGGCGATTACCGCAGACTTCCGGCATCGCGCTTTGCGACATCACGCCGAGGGCATCTTCATGCTCGAACGCTTCTTTGGCGCGACCATCACCATTTCGACGGGGCGGCAGGTTCCCGTCCGGCTGATCGGCGAACAGCATGTTCGCGAGGATCTGGGTTTCATTCCCGGGTTTGCCGACTGGGTCCGCTGCATCCGCCCGGAACCCTGGATGGGCCGTGCGCAGCCGATCCACCTCGAAGTCGATCCGTTCGCCATTCCGTTGTCGCAGGCCGCGTGACCGGCGCTCTCATTATTGGAAGGATCAGCCATGGCTGACTACCACTCACCGACCACGGTCCAGCCCGATATCCCGATCGCGGGGATGACCGCGCTGGAATTGCGGTTGCTCTGCGAACTGTTCGAGTTCGAACGCGACGACTGCACTATCTACCTCTTCGCGTCGGAGAATGTCGCCGACACCGCCTGGATAGACAGGGCCGAGTTACAGGCTCTGCTCGATACGGGCGATGACCGCCCGAGCGCGATCGCCGATGTGGTGCGTGCAGAACTGGCCGCCGCCGCTTCAGATGATGGCGAGTTTGAACTCGACTTTTCGCTGATCGGCTATGACCGCATCTTTCAGGACATCGTGCGACGCTGTCCCGATCTCGATCATATCCAGATCGTCGCGGCCTGGACCTGCACCCGCATGCGGCCTGACGGCTTCGGCGGGATGGCGACCGTCATCACCTCAGACGCCATCGAATCCATGTCGACGACCTCGTTCATCGAACAGGTCCTGGCCCGCCTTGCCGATCCCTGACGCCTGCACCGCTTAGTTCCCACTTCGTCACCAGATAGCCCGGTCACTGCGCCGGGCTTTTGCATTTTGAAAGGAATACCCCGTGTCAGCACAGCATATCTACACCAGCGCTCCGCTCGGCAGCCTGATCCGCTACTCCAACGGCAAACCCCGTCCGCCCGCCCGCTTTCGCCGCAAGCTGCGGGCATGGGAGCACGAAAACTGGACTTGTAACGGTTTCGTGCCGGTCACCTATCTCATTACGCCACTTTGGCTTCGAACGCGAGCGGGCTGATGCCGCCCAGATATGAATGGCGGCGTCGGGTGTTGTAGAAGCCGTTGATGTACTGGAAGATGGCTGCTTCGGCCTGGCGCCTCGTTGGCCAGCTCTGCCGCCATATGAGTTCAGCTTTCAGGGATTTGAAGAACGTCTCGACTGAGGCGTTATCGTAGCAATTGCCCTTGCCGCTCATCGATGGACGCAGGCCATAGGCCTGCAGCTTTTTCTGATAGTCGTAAGAACAATATTGGCTGCCGCGATCCGAGTGGAAAAGGCAGCCCTCTGGTGGCTGGCGCAGGCGCACCGCCATATCCAGCGCCCTGATCGCCAGGTCTTTCTTCATCCTGTCGCTGACCGCCCAGCCAACGACACGGCGGCTATGCAGGTCGAGAATGACGGCAAGGTAGAGCCAGCCTTCTGACGTCCAGATATATGTGATGTCGCCGGCCCATTTATGGTTGGGCGCGTCTGCGGCAAAATCGCCATCCAGCCAGTTCGCTGCGACACCCAGGCGATGGTGGCTGTCAGTCGTAACCTTGTGCTTGCGGGTGCGAACCGGCTTGATCCCGTTGATCTTCATCAACCGCCCGACACGGCGCTCGCCAACATCGAGGCCTGCCTCCTTGAGCTCCATTGTCATGCGAGGACGGCCGTAGCTGCCAAGGCTGAGGCTATACTGCTCACGGATATGGGCCAGCACCTTCATATCCGTGCGCGCACGCTGGCTGACCGGTCGTGACCGCCAGGAACGATAACCACGAGTGCTGATCTGCATCACCCGGCAGATCGTCTCGACCGGCCACACATGACGCCAGCTCTCCACGAACGCGAACCTCACGGTCGCTGGCTCGCGAAGAACTGTGTGGCCTTTTTTAGAATCTCCCTCTCCTCCTTGAGCACACGGTTCTCAAGGCGAAGACGTTCATTCTCGCGCGCCAAATCTACCTGCGGCGCAGGCACCAGATCAGAAGGCCGGTACTGCGACACCCATTTGCCCAGCGTCGACAGACCCACGCCCAAATCCGACGCAACACGCCGCCGCGACAGCCCGCTGGTCAGCGCAATCCGCACCGCTTCCTGCTTGAACTCTTCTGTATGCTTGATCATCTCGTCGGTCTCCTGTTGAGAGCATTAAACGCTCAGGCGACCGGCGCAAAACCGTTACAAGTCCAAACGGCATGGGCCGCCTGGTCGAGCGGTATCCGGGTTACGCCAGTGCGAGCTTCACCTCGCCGCCGCACTTCATGCTCCACCTTGGCGATTATGGCAGTCAGGGCACCATCGTCCTGACCGTGCGGCGCGCCTATGGCCTCGACAGCGATTTGCAATTCGAGATTGTCGAGACCCCGCGGGCGGGTGCGGTGCGCATCCTGACGAGCGTCGACGGCCGCGACGAACTGCGTCACCTCGCCAGCAATATGGTCGCCGCCGAGACCTGGATGCAGGTCAATCGCTACTCGAACATGCGGACTGAGATCGTGGCCGATCCAGACCCGGTCATCCTTCCTTCGTCGACGAGGAGGGCGGCATGAGCACGATCATGGTCGAATTTGGCACCACACGTGATGGCGACATGGCGGCGCGCGTGGGCGATCTCGCCTATATCGCCATCCCGCTGGAATCCGGCTTTTCCGTCGCCTCGGCTTGGCGTCTCAGTCGCCCCATAATCGAGTGGCACCGCGGAGATGTTTGCGGTGCTGAATGCTCGGTCAGCGATCAACAAGCCTTCCGGGCCTATGTCGGGGACATCGCGCTTCATCTGCGTCAGCGCCAGGCGCTCGGACGGATTGAAACGGTCCATCCCATTTCGACGCCCTGGGGCAAGTCGCAGACCGCCACGGTCTATGCCCCCGGGATCGTTTTCCACTCCACCGCAGGGCACGGCGGGTTCAAGCTCGATCGTATGCGCAACCAGGCCATGCCGGAAGCGCTGCGCATTGCTGGCGGCTGGTATGAGGAAGATGGGGACTGGGCGCGGGTCGCAGCAGGCTATCCTGACCTCTTCACCTATCGCGAGCAGGCATCAGCCGACCGGATCTTGCGCGACTGGTGTCCCGATGGCTGGGAAGCGGTGCACGGACGCGCGCTGGCACCGGGCGAATCCTTTTGCCGCGAGCGGGACGAATTTGCCCGCAGGCACGCCCATGACTGGGTTGTCATTTCTGCAAGGACATCGTCAGCCCATCCCGAATACGTCGAAGTGATCGCTTCGCCGGGCGGTCGCCGTGACGCTTCTCCGACGCGGGCGTTTCTCGTTCCCGCTGAAGACTATGCGCGCCGTGGCCGCCACGGCTTCGTCATCGCGCCAAGCCGTCACCGCGAAATCGAACTTTCACCGCGCTGACCTGCCAATTGCCGCGCCACGCGATCGAATGAGCCTCTGGCGCGGATTCCACCATCTCAGCTCTCCAGGAGTAATTACCATGTCCGATATCTTATCCGATGCGGCGGTCTGCGCCGCATCGCCGGCTGCCGCGCGCTTAACCGGCGGACGCGCCGATCCGCTGTTTGCCGCTGCAAATGCGCTGCTTCCTATGCTGGAAACCGGTTCGCCCCTTAGCACCACCCAATTGCGCAATGCCATGACCAACGCCTTTGCCGGCAGCGACGCCGAGGGCGCGTGGGACTGGAAGCTGGCCTATGACGCCTGCGAAGCCGCGCAGATATTGCTCCTTCGCCGCTATGGCGCGGCGCTGGCCCGCCGCAATCCTGAGCCCCAGCGCATGCTCACGGCTCTGGAGCGGATCGCGGCACGCTTGCCTACGCACACCCGTCGTTCGGAAGTCGGACAGGCGCTTCAGCAATTCTCGACGCCCCTTGGCCTTGCCTATGTCGCCGCGACCGCGGCGATGATCGAACCCGCCGATGTCGTGCTCGAGCCATCAGCCGGCACCGGAATGCTGGCGGTGCACGCCGAGCGCATGCGGGCCAGTCTCGTCCTCAACGAGCTTGGCGAGACCCGCGCCGAACTGCTGAGCAGGGTGATGGATGCGCCCGTGAGCCGGCTCGATTCAGCCTCGATCGACGACAGGCTTCCCGCTTGCCATCGGACAACGGTTGTTCTGATGAACCCGCCCTTTTCCGCTATTGCGCATGTCGATCGCGCGATGAAGGACGCTGCGCTCCGGCACATCGCATCGGCGCTGGCGCGGCTTGAAGCGGGCGGCCGACTGGTCGCAATCACCTCGGCGAGCTGCGGCCCCCACAATGAGAGCTGGCGCGCTGCGTTCGAGGCCTTGCAGCAGAGCGGCCGCATCGTCTTCACGGCCGCCATCGACGGCCGCATCTATCGCAAGCATGGAACGACGATCGAAACCCGGCTCACCGTGATCGACAAAGTGCCGGCGGACGATTCCACGCAATTTGTACCCTGCACAGGGCTCGCACCCGATGCTGCCACCCTCCTGCAATGGGTTGAACGTCTCGTGCCGCCACGGGAACCGATGGCCCCTCCACCGCAAGCGACGCTTGTGGGGACGCCATCAACGCCGACCGTTCGTACCCGACGAGTGGCTGCCCCGTTGGAAAGCGACATGACGGTCGAGGCGGACGAACTCGCCTATCAGGCCGTGGACTGGACTCCCGCTACCGAGCAACTCGGTAACACCATCTACGAAGCCTATGGGCTCCAATCCCTGGTCATTCCCGGCGCACAGCCTCATCCGACGCCGCTCGTCCAGTCGGCGTCGATGGCATCGGTCGCGCCGCCCAGGCCAGACTATCGGCCGCATATCCCGGCGGTGCTGGTGGCAAACGGCACCCTTTCGGACGCACAGCTTGAAGCGATCATCTATGCAGGCGAAGCCCATTCGGGGCATCTGTCCGGCGCATGGACTGTCGATGCGACGTGGGACGTCGTGTCCGCCGCCGCTGATGATGCTGAGGGCGCAGTCCGTTTCCGCCGAGGGTGGTTCCTGGGTGACGGCACCGGCGCAGGCAAAGGGCGTCAGGTCGCAGGCATCATGCTCGACAATTGGTGCAAAGGCCGCCGCCGCGCGGTGTGGATATCGGTCTCGGACCGGCTGCTTGAAGATGCACAGCGCGACTGGTCCGCACTCGGGCAGGAGCGATTGCTGGTGACACCCCTGTCCCGCTATCGGCAGGGGACGCCGATCCGACTGGCCGAGGGCATATTGTTCACGACCTATGCGACGCTGCGCTCGCAGGAGCGGGCGGGTAAGGCCAGCAGGGTCAGCCAGATCGTTGAGTGGCTCGGTCACGACTTCGACGGCGTCATCGTGTTCGATGAAGCCCACGCGATGGCCAATGCGGCGGGCGGCAAAGGCGAGCGCGGCGATGTCGCGGCGTCTCAACAGGGACGTGCAGGCCTGCGCCTCCAGCATGCGCTGCCCAATGCGCGCATTCTCTATGTGTCGGCGACCGGTGCCACGACCGTGCAAAATCTCGCCTACGCGCAGCGGCTCGGTCTTTGGGGCGGCGAAGATTTCCCGTTCGCATCGCGCGCGGACTTTGTATCGGCCATCGAGGAAGGCGGCGTTGCGGCCATGGAAGTTCTGGCGCGCGACTTGAAGGCCCTGGGCCTTTATGCTGCCCGCTCGCTCTCGTTCGACGGCGTGGAATACGACCTTCTCGAGCATCACCTGAGCGCAGAACAGGTCCGCATCTACGATGCCTATGCTGCGGCGTTTCAGATCATTCACACCCATCTCGATTCCGCTCTTGAGGCGTCCGGCGTAACCAGCTCGGCGCACGGCACGCTCAATACCCAGGCGAAATCGGCAGCGCGATCGGCGTTTGAAAGCGTGAAGCAACGCTTCTTCAACCACCTCATTACCGCCATGCAGACCCCGAGCACCATTGCGTCGATCGAGAGCGATCTCGAAGCAGGCTATGCCGCAGTCGTGCAAATTGTCTCGACCGGTGAGGCGCTGCAGGAACGGCGCCTTGCCGAAATTCCTACCGACCAGTGGGACGACGTGCGGCTCGATATCACGCCGCGCGAATATGTTCTGTCGTACCTCGATCACAGCTTCCCGGTTCAGCTTTACGAGCCCTACACAGACGGCGAGGGCAATCTTGCTTCACGGCCCGTCTTCGATCCCGACGGCAATCCGGTGCTCAATCGGGACGCCTGCCGCCGCCGTGACCAGATGATCGAACGCCTTGCCTCGCTGCCGCCCGTGCCGGGCGCACTCGATCAGATCGTTCAGCACTTCGGGAGCGAAGCCGTGGCCGAAGTCACCGGGCGGTCGCGCCGGATCGTGCCGCGCACAGGCAATGACGGCTCCGTCCGCTTCGCAGTCGAGAACCGGCCCGCAACAGCAAATATCGCCGAAACCCATGCCTTCATGGATGACGCCAAACGCATTCTGGTGTTTTCCGAAGCAGGCGGCACCGGCCGTTCCTATCATGCCGACCTCGGCGCGAAGAACCAGCGTCGCCGCGTTCACTATCTGCTGGAGGCCGGATGGAAGGCAGACGCCGCCATCCAGGGCTTTGGCCGCACCAATCGCACCAATCAGAAGCAGCCACCGCTGTTCCGGCCAGTTTCGACCGACGTGAAGGCGCAAAAGCGGTTCATCTCCACGATTGCGCGGCGTCTCGACAGCCTCGGTGCCATCACCCGTGGCCAACGCCAGACCGGCGGGCAGAACATGTTCCGACCGCAGGACAATCTCGAATCCTTCTACGCCCGCGATGCCTTGCGCCAGCTCTACATGCTGCTGGTTCGCGGCCGGATCGAAGGATGCTCGCTCACCGCCTTCGAGACAGCGACGGGGCTTTCGCTGCTCGACAGCGATGGCGGCATCAAGGACGAACTGCCCGGCATCACGACATTCCTCAACCGGATGCTGGCGCTGACAATCGACCTTCAGAATATCCTGTTTGAGGCATTCGAAGGCCTGCTTGCCGCCCGGATCGAAGGCGCGATCGCCAGCGGCACATTCGAGACCGGTCTTGAGACTCTCCAGGCCGAGAGTTTCACGATCTCGGAGCGGCGCACCATCTACACGCATCCGGGCACCGGTGCCCTGACCCATCTGCTTACCATCGCGCGCAAAGAAAAGCTCACGCCCGTATCGCTTGCGCGCGCTTTGGAGCTGGCGGGCGAGGCGCACGCCGATCTGATGATCAACGTCCGATCAGGCCGGGCCGCCGTCAAATTGCGCGCCCGCAGCATTGTCGATGACGAGGGCGCCATACTCTCCCGGGTCCGCCTCGTGCGCCCGATGGAAGCTTCCACCCTCTTCGCGGACCTGTTCGCCACGAGCCATTGGGAAACGGCGGACCATGCCCGCTTTTGTGCCGCGTGGACCGGTGAACTGGCCGAGCTGCCCGAATTCGAAGCCTCGACCTTGCACATAGTAACAGGGCTGCTTCTGCCGATCTGGAGACGGCTGCCGAACGAATCGACGCGGGTCTATCGCCTTCAGACCGATGTCGGTGAACGGGTCATCGGACGCCGCGTGTCGCCGGCCTGGGCGGCAAGCATTGTCCCCGATGCTGCGCCGGACATCGCGCCGGACATGGCCTGGTCGATGCTGATCGCGGATGAGGCATCGATCGAGATCGCGGAGGGTCAGACCCTGCGCCGCGTTCGCGCGATGCACGAATGGCGCATCGAACTGACCGGCTTCAACGATCTTGGTGTCGAACGGCTCAAGTCTATGGGCTTGATCTCCGAGATCGTCTCGTGGAAACTCAGGCTCTACGTGCCGACAGGGGCTGTCGGCGGTGATGTGTTGGAAAAGCTGCTCGACCGCTTCCCGGTTGTGCGCGTCAATCCACGCAAGGCCGCTTGAAGGAGCCCGGTGCATGGACAGTCCCGCCCGTGACATTGCCCGCCGTCTTGGTGAATGTGCAGAAGCCGTGTGCCGCCGCTACCTCGCCGCTGGACGCAAGGAAGGACGCTACTGGCTGGTCGGTGATGCGCGAAACGCACCTGGCCAGAGTCTTTACGTTCGTCTCAGCACATCGGCGGACGGCCGCGGCGCTGCGGGAAAATGGACCGATGCCCATACCGGAGAGCATGGCGACCTGCTCGACATCATCGCCGTCGCATCCGGTCACCATTCGATGCGCGAGACGCTGGAGGAAGCGCGCCGCTTTCTAAGCTTGCCGCAAGTGGATGCCCATGTGCAGAACCCCCGAACGGCAAAGGCTCGGCCTGGAACCGCGGAGGCAGCGCGGCGACTCTGGGCCGCTTCAAAGCCGATCGAGCGAACTGTCGTCTCGCGGTATTTCGAAAGCAGGGCGCTCCCATCCACCGGATATGACCAGGCGCTGCGCTACCATCCCTCGTGCTACTACCGTCCGTCGCGCAAAGACGCTCCGGACACACCGTGCGTGTGGCCTGCGATGATTGCTGCTGTCACCGATCTCCACGGGGCGATCACCGGCGTTCACCGCACTTGGCTTGATCCCGCGACATGCAGCAAGGCGCCGGTCACCAATCCGCGCCGCGCCATGGGTGGTCTCTTGGGCAATGGCGTCCGCTTCGGACCGGCCGGTTCCGTCATGGTCGCCGCCGAAGGCATCGAAACCACATTGTCGCTCCGCCAGGTCCTTCCGGAATTGCCAATGATCGCCTGCTTGTCGGCTGCCCATTTAGCTGCCGTGCAGTTTCCGCCCGTGTTGCGTCGTCTCTACGTAGGGCGCGATAACGACACGGCTGGCGAAAAGGCGGTGGCAACGCTTCATCACCGTGTTGCCGGGACCGGGATCGAGATCATCGCACTGGAACCCGGCCGCGATGACTTCAACACCGACCTGCAGGCCGACGGTGCCGACCAGCTGGCGATGGTGCTGCGGGCACAACTTGTCGGCGAGGATGCCGCTGCATTTCTGCGGCCCTAAAGGCGGGCGGTGATGCCCATCGCTCGCCGGTCTCTTTGGCGGGAGCGCATGGAAAATCTCCGCAATCGGTGAGTTGCCGCGCAACGGCTTCGTGAAGGGGCGACTGCAGCATGGGCGCCAGGCGCTGCAATGGGCGAGCTGCGCCTATTTTCCGCCGGAGCGGTGCTCCTTTGCATCGCGAAGCAAAATAGCCGCCTCCTTCCATCCTCCGCTCACGCTCCGGCCCGCTAGAGCGCGGGTGCATCTCTGTCTCCCCTGCCGCCACGCGTCGCCACGAAGCCGCGAGTGGCGCGGCGCACGATGCGGAGACAATCATGCAAGACACTCCCTACAACCTCGACGACGGCGATGAGGCGGAGCCCGGTCCCACTGCCTATCTCCTTCAGGAAATGCAGCTCTATGGCTATCGTCCCTTCGACGACGAGCCCGACGCACGACCATTGCCCGAAGCCCGTCTCGCAGGCGGCGCGGTCGCCGACATGTTCGACGGCATGGTCGCGGCGTTGATCGATACCCGGATCGAACCCGATCTTGAGGATCTGCTCTGGCAGCTCGTCAACGTCTTCCATCGCTCGGCCGAGCGGATCGAACGCGACCTCGACGACAACGAACAGGCGCAAAAACGACTGCAGCGCGAGCAGGATGGCAGCGAGGTTCGCTCGGTCGAGCTGGAACGGTCAATCTGCGAAGGCGTCTCGATGATCGAGCGCCGCGACACGATGGAGTTCTTTCGCGACGCGGCAGCCGATCAGTTCCGCATCCATCTTCGCAAGGCCTGGACACCGCGCTCGGGCTCGCGGGTCAATCATAAGGCGCTTACCTCTGCCGTCATTGATAGCCGGGATTTCCTCGACAAGCGCGTCCGCGAGAAGGCCCGCGTGATGCTCCCTCAAGGAACACGCGTCGGCTTTACAGGTGGCCCTGACTGCAATGACCATGCGGCGATCTGGGATGCGCTCGATCGGGTACATGCCCGCCATGCCGATATGGTCCTCCTACACGGGGCGACACCGACTGGTGCCGAGCGTGCCGCCGCCTGCTGGGCCGATGCCCGCCATGTGCCCCAGATTGCCTTTCGTCCCGATTGGAACCGGCACAAGAAGGCCGCGCCCTTCAAGCGAAATGATCGAATGCTCGAATCCTTGCCCGTCGGGCTCGTGGTATTCCCCGGCACAGGCATTCAGGACAACCTTGCCGACAAGGCACGCAAGATGGGCATCCCGTTGTGGGATTTCCGCGAACGGAAACCGGCGTGACTGGACATGTCTTGCTGGAATAGCAGGCAATTGACTTCATCGGGAAAATGGGGTGGACCCAGCTAGGCGACAACTGGTCCTGAAGTTCGCCGCGCGTAAGATATTCCGCCCGCGAACCCACTGAGGTGCCTTATCGCTTCGGTCGCATCGTAGCGAATTGGTTGATAGCAAACTCTGCAGCGAACTTTTCTTGTCGTCTGGTGCAATTAAACTCGCTCACATGTTTTGGGTCGGCCGAGCATATTTTCTCTTGGCCCGCCGGATTCATATCGTCAGCGCTCTCCGCTCAACGCTATTCTATGGGGATCAGCAGGACACAGACATCGTCTTTGGGCGACATGATCGTCGTTCGGTTCTTCGCGCGGGTCACGCTGACGCGGAAATTCTGGCGCGCCTGCGTCATCGGGCCAGTGTTCACATTGCCGCCGACGATCCGATCTGGGTTGCCCACGATCTCGCCTTTGACCCGCTTCGGCCAACCTTCGAAGATGATGACTTCGTCGAACTGCTTGCCCTTGGCCTTGTGCATGTTCATCACGACAACACCTGACTCAGGCTTATGCGCCGTTGCGAAATGCTCCTGGACGAATGACTGACGCGTGATGGCAAGGGCGTTCTTGTAGCTGCCGGTGTCGCGCCAATCCTGCGAGAGGCTCTGACGGAGCTGCGTGCCCCGTTCCAGCAGACGAACGTTACGGGCTTCGTGGGCAACCTCCACAAGCCGCTTGCAGGCGCCCGCCTCAAGGACGGCGCGAACCGCCGTCCAGTCGGCATCAGGCTGGCCGGTCAACACCACGGCGCTCGCAGCCTGGTGTACGGTGAAGGTCGCCTGCAGGACACTGTTGCCCGGTGTCGCCTTGCCTTTCGCAAGGCATCCGTTCCATTTTTCCAGCGCGGACCTGAACCGCACGGCTTCCTCCAGGTCGCCCTTCGTCGGCTTCGCTCCGCCGCGTCCGTCAAAGAAGCTGCAAAGCACGTCGATGAACTCGTCGAAGCAACTATTGTGGCTGCGCTGCTGCAGGAGGAACGCGATCACCTCGGCGGCCAGGATAGGGCCTTCCATATCGACGGCGGCCGTATGAGCGATCGGCGGCACGTTTCCGAACGGCGCGCGCAGATTGTCGGACACCAGACGCGTCATGCGCTTGGTCGGAACCAAGATCGCAAGCGACCACTCGCGCTGGCCTAACGCGAGGAGCCGTTGCCGGGCCTTCAGCACCTGAGCAACAAGCGAGGCATAGGCCTGGTTGGGGTTCGACGCGAACCATTCGGCTTCCACGCCCTGATAGGGCTCGTCGCGAAACTTGCCCGTGAGGAGATGATTGCCGAAGATGGCAATATCGGTGCCCTTGCTGCGGTGATTGTCGCCGGCGAGGTCGTGCTCCGACGGCGTGAACGCGGCCCTGAAGTGGTTCAGTCGCTCGGGATCAGCGCCGATGAAATCGAAGATGCGCTGCTCGGGATCGGCCAGCGCGATCAGCGTGCTGCTCTTGCCGATCGCCTCAACGGCGCGCCATTGCTCGGCGCTGGTGTCCTGAAATTCGTCCAGGATGATGAACGGGTACATGGTGGAGAGGAGCTCGCGCACCTTGGCCGAACCGTGGATCAAGATGGCTACACGCTCGGCGAACAGATCGAAACAGACCTTGCCTTCCTCGGTCGCGAGCCGCATGCGTTCGGCGACTTCCAATGCCGTCTTCTGCGCTTTCTCCTCGTCCGACAGCTTCGACGCGGCCTTGAAGCCGCTGCGGATCGACGACAGCGCGATCGCCTCGTTCGGAGGCGTCAGGATCGTCATCCGCCGCGGAAACCCGACCAGGTAGCCGTGGGCCTTGAGGATGCGCCAGAAGAACGAGTGATATGTATCGACCTCGATCCGCTTCTTTTCCTCCTTGGTGACCGACCGCTCTTCGTCGATCGCCTCGAAAACGCGCGAAACGGTCGCACGCGCGAAACTCAGGAAGAGGATGCGCTGCCCAGGCCGCAGTTTTTCACGCGCGATCTTCGCCGCCTTCAGGATCGACACCGTGGTCTTGCCCGAACCGGGACCGCCGACGACGAGCTGGGCTCCATCCGCGGTAAGAACTTCCTGTTGCGCCAGCGTCAGGTCGACCATGGTGCCCTCTAAGCAGCAGGCCCGAGGCCGGCCTGAACACCATTCCCGGCTGGAGGCGCTGGTGGAGCTTGCGGTGCCGGGGGTGCGATGGGTGCGGTCGGCGGATCGCAGATGGCTTTCAGCGTTATACACGCGTCGCGGATCCACGATGGAATCTCGGCCTCGGAACACTGACCCAGAAAATCGGCGATGCCCCAATTGCCCTTGGCCCACCCGAAATACTCTTTGAGCGCCGGGATCGGATTGACCTTGGGATCGGGAAATTTGCCGAGAATGTGCGGCGGCCAGTCGAGTGCATCCGAGAACCGCTCGAGCGCTTCCTGGGTCGTATTCTTGAGGATCAGATCCTCGATCCCCTTTTCATCGTGCATGAAGAGCCGCTCGACCTGAGCTTCGATCGACGCCTTCGCAGCATCGGTCTGCTTGTCGCATAGTCCGAAGGTACGCTTGCCAAGTCCCTTATATAGCCCCGCGAGGTCGGCGATCTGCGACTCGGTCCCTGCATCGATAATGCAGATGCCCAGCGCCTCGATCGAGGTATAGGTCGCGGCATTAAGCTCGGACAGCCGGCGCGCGGCAACGGGGAAGGCGCTGGCCTCAGTCGCCCCCTCGGCGATCAGCACGCGACGGGACAGAAGACCCTCGCAGAAACGTGTGCGAAACTCCTGACGATAGCGCTTGTGCTTGACGCTATCGGGCAACGCGATCTGCGCCTGGCTCAGCGTGCCCGAATTGTCCCGTGACAGGATCACCGTCTCGTCCAGCTTGAACTCCTCAAGGACGTAGGGCGAATGTGACGTGACGATCGACTGCGCAGCCAGCTTGCGCAGCTCGTGTACGATCCGCTTCTGCGCATAGGGCGGGATCGCCGTCTCGACCTCTTCCATCGCGAAGATAACGTTCTGCTTGTCCTCGGCGATTTGCGACAGCATCGCTAGGACCAGCATGTTGATCGTGCCGGTGCCCTGACGGAAGTAGGGCGCCGCGTGTGTACCGTCGCCGGTCGCGATGAAGGCGGTTACGACCTTGCGCAGGTGCTCGCGCGTCAGGTTCGACACCTTAAGGTGCGGCTTCACGCCCCATTCGCGCGGCACATATTTCTTCAGCGACTTGTCGATGCTGTCTAGCACGCCCGAAATGCCGAGCGCCGGATCGCTTGCGACGTCGAAGCCGGCGAGCGTACCGATCGTGCCTTCCCACATCTGCGGCCGGATTTCTTTCAGGCGCAAGATAATGTCGAGTAGGCTGCCGTGCTCCAGACTGAGCGCACGCGACCCTGTGCGCAGCGAGCGCAGGAAAAGGAAACCGCAATGTTGCTTGTCCTTCTTTGAGAAGGGCTCGGGCTTGTCGCCTTCGGTCAGGCTGCGCGAATAAAAGGTATTGCCGGTAAAATCGTCTTCGTCAGGGTCATAGGCGCCGATGAAAGTGACACGTAGCGCGGCCACGATGTCCGCAGCATCGACGCCCGCCGGATTGGCATCGGTGAAGAAATTGCCCGTTTTAACATTGAGCCATTCGACCTGCCCGCCGAATCTGGCCTCCTGCTCGTCGGACAGGCCAATGATAGTGACTTCGACCGTGATTTTGGGCGCCTCACCGGGGGCCGCGTCCGCACCCCCAATCGGCTCAGCGCCTTCCTCAGACGCGGATGGGGCTACGCCTAGATAATTGCCCCCGAAAAAATCATGCTCATCGATTGGCGTGCGCCGGCTCAGTCGATCCGGACCCAGCGCAAGGTCTATTGCTTCGAGGACAGTGGATTTGCCCGTGTTATTGTCGCCGATGAGGACGGCGTGATCAGGCAGAACTACCTTCGTAGAACTGATGCCTCGGAAATTATCGATTGATACGGCGTAGATCTTCAACGCAACCCCCCTGACGCATTTCAGTTCTATGGTATTCTCAGCGTCACAGCTACCTCCGATTCAATCCGACGTCACCGGCCATTCCGGCAAAAGCACCGCAAAGATTGACGAATGGCGGGGCGTTGAAATGCAGTCCCCGAGACCGGTCGAACACTTTTAGGGCACGTCGGTGAAGCTGGTGCGGCTTGGACAAAAGGGGTGGCTTATGGCCACTAGCTTATCTCACTGCAGACTTTCCGGATGGTCCGCTATCGCAGCCGCTTTGATCTCGTCAAAAACGGACTACTGTCGATGAGCGAGCTTGGGCATCGGAATGACTGAAACTTGGCTGAATTACCGTCGAAATTTACCCTTCCAGCATGCGCTTTTCATAGACTGTGCTGATCGCGCTGCCATCCCAGACATAAGTGAGATGGCGTTCCTGACGGCAATTGGACAGGAATCGCGGGCGGAACACCGCTGCACATTCGCCGCCCTCGTCGCGCACGCTCGCGTAGACGATGCCATTCGCACCCTCGTCGCGCAGGCGGCGCGCCGTCTCCTGAGCCACGGCGTAGCTGTCCGGATGATAGAGCGCGGCCTGGGTGCCTCGCATCTCGCGAATGTCATGCAAAGCGGCATGGAGATCGACTGCATAGACGCGCATATCGAGTTCCTGCGCGGGTTCGTCCGTCGCGGCGAGAAAGCGGGTTCTGTGGTGACGCGTTTCCGCAATCGCCGTGCCGAGAGTGCGACCAGCGTAGAACACGCCATAGCTCCCATCGGTGAACCGATCGCCTTCGGGATTGAGATGGGTAAAGGCGGCCATGATCGGCGAAGTGCCAGGGCCTGCGATGCGGTCTTCAGGGGGGACGAGCGCAAGGTCGCCGGCCTCCTCGCGCAAGCGGTCATTGGTCATTGCCTCGATCTGGAAGACGGCTTCGAGATCGGCGGGATCGGCAACCGCCTCGAACAGCGCAATAGGCGGAAAGCGGCTCGGAATGATCCGGTAACAGGGCTGCCACCGAACGTCGGTTACCGGAATGTCCAAGGGATCAGCCGCGCTGCCCGTCGACATATTGCCGCACGACATAGAGGTCCGAGACATTGCCCGACATCATGCGGTCGAGCGCCGACGCGCCGCCGAATGTCCGCGCCTTGTTTGGCTTGCGAACCCAGGCGTCGGCAGTCTTGGGCAAGAGGATATGCAGCCCCTTGTAGATTCCCATGACATAGGAAATCCGCTCCAGCGCATCTTTCGGAAGGGCTGCGATCGCTCCGCGCTTCCAGGACTGAAAGGTCGAGCGGCTATCGAGCCCGAGCAGGCGCATCTGTTCCTGCTCGCGGAGGCCCCAGGCTTCGGCAATGCGAAAGAATGTCCTGAGCGCCGGACCGGTCAGGTCCTTGCGATCGGTCGCCTTGGCTTCGCTCACGTTCATTGCTCATCCTTTCCAAGCAGCAATATGATTATAAATCTCACGAAAGTCAATGATGCGTCAGAATATGAACATGGCGCCGCTCATGCGAGGCTTTGTGTGGCGCGCGCCTCAGTCGTTCCTATGGTCGACCGCGAAGGCTGGGATTGCGCCTTGGGCGTAGGGGATGAACCCAGTGTGTGGGTCCGCTGCAACGCATGCTGAAGTCGCTGGCCATTGCTGGGAGCTTGGTATCGGTAGTTCTCCAGATCGTGCGCGAACCACCCCTTGCTTGTCGCCTGTCTGCGGGTCTCGTCAGCCTCATGCCGTCAACCCCGTGCGGGGTTCGCCCTCGCGCGGTGCGCTCGGTGACGCCAGCAGCCGGACCCTTTGGTGGGCGCCATCGGGGATAGTCCCCGACAATCGAAGGAGAATTTTCATGGCTACCATCGCTAACCTGACCGTGAAGGCCGACGACAGCTTCGAAGGCACGCTGGCGACGCTGACGGTCTCCGCGCCGATCGCGATCATCCCCAACAACCGCAAGGCGAAGGACTCCGAGCCCGATTATCGCATCGTCAGCCGCAAGAACGGCTTCGAACTGGGCGCAGGCTGGAAGCGCTTCTCGCAGAACACCGGCGCCGAATATGTTTCCGTGTCGCTGTCCGCACCCGAGTTCGGCACCATTTATGGCAATATCGCAAACGCGCCGGGCGATGACCCTTCGAAGAAGGTGATCATCTGGAATCCGCCGGCCTGACCCGCCGCACCGGCTCCACCCAACGGGGCGGGGCCGGTTCTCCCATCTTGTGACGGGCGCGCACGGCAGGACGCGCCCGTCACATTTTCAAATGGCGGTCGGACCCTATGACGGCCGACCTAGTGGGCTTCCTGCGGGTTCGCCGCCATTCCCACCGCCATGCTCGATCCGCCCCTCAGTGCGGCGTCTCCCATGGTCCCCGCGCTTATCGGGTCCGGGTCCCCATTGTCTCATTCAGCGTTGGGCGTTGCCAGGCCGCCAAGACTGTCGATCTCGGCAATGCGCTGAAACTCGGTCAGGTATTCCGCCCGGTGAACCGAGAGCCAGCGGACGATGCGCGCGTTTGCCAGCAGCTTTCCGAGATAGCCCCGCGCGAAGGTCAAATGGAGGTTGTCGATGCCGTAGGTTTCCTCGACCGATTTGACCTGCGTTTGCAGAGCGGCAAGCTCGCGTTCCATCCGACTGATCTGCTGGCTGGTCGGGCCAGTCACGTCGGGCTTGCGCGCCTTCTTGCCTGCGGGAACCAGCTGCTCTTCGGTCGTCGCCGCGAGCAGTGCGCGTGCGAACATCAGCGAGAAATTGTTCTGCCCGATCATCAGGTCGGCCGCCTCAATCTGCCGCAGCGCAGTCATGCGTCGCAGCAGGTCAAACACCTTCATCGAGCAATTGGTATCCTTGAGGGCATCGGCGGCCTCGGTGCAGATGCCATCGAGCAGGCGGAAGCGCGCCCGGATCGACTGCACTTCGAGACCGAGCGCATCGGCGATGACGGCTTCGGTCACCCCGCGCTCGATGGCGCGCACGATCATCCGATGTTCCTGGACCGGCGGGAGGCGGTTGACGCGCTTGTTGTAGGTGTAGGTCTCATCGTCATTGGCGACGAGGCACTCGACCGTCGGAATGTCGAGCTGGCGCAAGGCTTCGACTCGCAGATGCCCATCGAGCAGGAAATACTTGCCCGCATTCTTGGGATCGGGCGCGACAGCGGGAGCCTCGACAATCCCGATCGCCTTGATCGAACTGAGGATCTGAGCGAACTTCTTGCTCTCTCGCACGCCCTGCTGAAGTATCTTCAACGGAACGAGCTGATCAAGCGCGACGGTGACGGTCTCGCGTTCAAAGCCGAGCCGGACCCGGTGATCCGAGCCGGGTTCCATGTCGGGTGGGTTGGGTTCGGACCAGTCAGTCATCGCTTTCACCTGCAATTCGCATGGCCAGTGCGCGCGGCATCGTCTCGAGCGCCTCGGCGCGCAGCAGGGTCAGAAATCCGTCGTCGCCCAGCAGATCCTTGATGGCCTCGACGATGAACAGCAGCCGGGTCTGTGTGAAATCGGACTTCTTGACGAGCAGCCGCTGCTTCTCCGATTCCCGCTGGTAAACCTGCATGAGGTCGCTCGCGGTCAACTTGCGATTTGCGGAACGCCGACCGAGCTTTCCTGCGGGCATCGATTTGTTGTGCCCGCGCATTCGCAGCTCGAGGAGCCGTCGCACCGAAGCCAGCTTCTTGCCGCGCAGCTTGCCTGTCTCATAGGCATCGAGCAGCAGGTTCTGCGATTCCTCGGATTCCGCGCGGGAGATTTCCATGGCCAGGCTGATCGGGATGAGACCCGTTTCCACCGCCGCAACGAGCCGTTCCTCGCCGCGCTCGAGCAGCGAGACGATCATGCTGACCCATGAACTGCTGACCCCGATTTTTTGCCCGATCTGTGTTTCATTGTACCCGCGCCCGCGCAGGGCGCCGATCTCGCGCATCACGTCGATCGGGCGCGGCGTCCGGCGTGCGATGTTCTCGACCAGGCTCATCACCAGACAATCGCTCTCGCTCGCCTCGATGACGACTGCGGGAATTTCCGTCTGGCCCAGCATCTGAAATGCTTCGAGCCGGCCTTCGCCGCAGACGAGATCATAGCGAGGACCGCCCGGACCCTGATGGCGGCTCACGGTGATCGGCCGCTTCAATCCGATCGACTCGATGTTGTTCACGATCTCGCGGTGCTGACGCTTGTTGCGCGAGCGCGGATTGAGCACCGTGATCTTGGAGACCGGAATCATCTCGATCTGCTGGGGGCGCACAACGGGCATCAGGCAGCCTCCGGAATGGCGACGGGCGCCGTGATGTCATAGAAGAAGTCGAGCGTGTCGAAGCGATAGGCGTCGAGGTGCAGGTCGTTATCTTCGGCGAGCCGCAGCCGTTCGCTGGCGACGTCAATTCTTGGAAACAGATAATAATCGAACGGCGCGCGGTTGTGCATGTCCATGCGCACGACGACGGTGATGTCTGCGAGATGGCTGGTGTCGAAGCGGATCTTCCAGCGCAGGAGGCCGGTCGGTGTCGGTGTGCAGCGCACCAGAACAATGGCGAGGCTGAACTCGCCATTCACGCGGATGCTGTCGCTGGCGAGGTCCTGCCAGGCATCGCTCCCCTGGGCCTGAAGTCCACTCAATATGTCGCGGACAATGTCGGGGTGCAGGCGGCGCAGCGCCTTGTTGATGGCAACGTAGCGGTAATCGCGCTCCGGCGAAAAGCCCACCAGGCTGTAAGCGCGCAGGAGACTGCCAAATCGCGAGCTGAAGGCGCTGCTCGACGGCAATCCCTCGCATTCGTCGATAATGATGCCGGACAGCAGCCCCTTGCTGGCGTAGAGACACCGCAGAGCTTCCAGCATATCCTCGTCGGACAGGCGGAACGAGCGTGCAGCAATAATCGAATGGGCAGCCTCGAACAGCTCCCGTTCAACGATCCCCTCGAATGCGCCCTGTGACCTGATCCACATGTCCGGGGCATTGCGAACCCGCTTCTTCTTCAGCTTGAACGAGCGGCGATTCCAGACATTGTCGCCGACATATTTTTCATTGATCAGGAGCTGGTGCACGGTGCCGCGTGTCCACGGGCGTTCGAGGTCGGACAGGATGCCGCGAGCGTTCAGCTCCTCGGCGATCTCGCGTTCGGTTCGTCCGTCATGGACGAAAGCACGGTATATCTCTTGCACCACGCCAATCTCTTCCGGCGGTCCGGGTGTCAGGATGACGCGGTCGGTCTGGAGACTCTTCTGCTCGCCGCGGCCGAGCACCGCCTTGGTGTTGCCGTGTTCATCAATGAGCGTCCGGCGCAGGCCGAAACCAGCGGGACCGCCCTGGCGGTAGCCTTTCTCGATGAGCCGCCCCTGGCCGGCAAAAACCTTGACCGAAAGCTCCCGGCTGTATTCGCCAGCCATGGCGCGCTTGAAGCCCTTGAACATGGTGCTCATCGGCGACCCGTCATTTTCGAACTGTTCGGCGCAATAGGCGACGCTCTCGTCCGCGTCCTGGAAGCGCCCCCACCGGCTGACATCATAGACCAGGATCATCTCGAAATCGGCGCTGCCGGATTCGACGTCAGCAATCAGTCGTTGCAGTGAGGCGCGGCCATCGATCGACAGGCCGCTTTTGCCGTCGTCGGCATAGGTGCGGACAATTTCGATGCCCCGAGACGCCGCATAGTGGCGGATCGCGTCGGCCTGATTTTCCGTCGAGTATTTCTGATGGTCGGTGGACATCCGAACATATTCGGCCGCCCGCACCGTGGGCGGCTGTTCGGCGTCGCTTGGCGCGTATTCTTGATCCCAACCCGCCAATGCGCGCCCCTTTCGAAATCCGGACTGCAGTGGCCAGGGCGGCCAACCGCTGCAGCGCGAAACACGGACATCTCCGGCATTCCCGCACTCTCAACAGTATATGTGGGAAAGGACCGGAAGATGTTGCCGAAAAAGGGCAGGAAGTTGCCAGCTTGGGAAGGCGCGCTCGCCAGCCGCCAGGCCTATGCCGAAGTCATCGCCAATCTGCTGCGCAAGGAACATGGCGATACACATCGCGCGGTCAAGCAACTGATGCGTCTGACCCATGCCAGTGAGCGGTCCGCCAAGCACTGGATGGCCGCGCAACATGGGCCGGACACGGTCTTCTTCTTGCGCTTGGTTGCGACGTCTCCTGTTATCCGGGCGTTCGTCCTGGGCATCATCGAAAGCCAGCAATCGGCCTTGGCGGAGGCTGCCATAGCAGGGCCGAGCAGAGCATCTTTCGGGAATAGTCGCCGGGAAGAGATGGCTGCGGGCAGATATTGGCCGAATTCTGACCCTACAAATGACCCTGAAAGTGGCCCTGTAAATGACCCAATAACGGACGGGCTCAATGAGCGGCAGCGCTGGATACTCGACCGAGTCGCGCGCGGTTTGCAGACGAGGGCGCGCGATGTTGCAGCGCATTGGCAGGTGAGCATCAAGTCGGCGCGGCGCGATCTTGCAGGACTGTGCACCTGCAATCTTCTGCACTTTGTCGGTGCCCGAAAAAATGGACGCTATCACCTCGTTCGCGCGTGAACGCAGATGATGTCGGCAGGACGAGGCCTCGCGCACGGAAGGCATTGATTGATCGCTGTCCTTCCGGTGGGTCTGCAGTTAAGATCCATGCGATGAAACGTGACATGGATCTGGTCCGCAACCTGCTGCTGGAGATCGAGGACGGTCGGCGGGCGTTCGAGCTGATGACCCCGGAGATCGCCGAGATACTGGGCGAAAATGGTACAGGCAAAATGCCGCGCGATCAGGCTGAGCTGATCGAATACCATCTGGCTTTGCTTGACGAGGCTGGTCTCATCACGATCCACGCGAAGCTGTCCGGTGCGGTCTGGCAAATCGGTCAGATCACCTGGGCTGGCCACGACTTCCTCGACACCATCCGCGACCCTGCCATCTGGCGCGAGACAAAAGCTGGGGCCAAACAGGCCGGCGGTTTCAGCATAGACCTCCTGAAAGCGCTCGCCAAAGGGCTGATCAAGAAGAAGATTGAGCAGCACACCGGCGTTGAGTTGGACCTCTGATCTTCAGCGGAAACTGCGCGATTGTAGCCTGATCCGTCCCTCTTGCCGGCCCGCTCCGCGTGGTCGGGCCATTCGCGGCACCCGTTCGCGGGGGTCATCGGTGACCCCAATCCTACTTTTGCTTCTCGCGCTCTTGAGATGTGAAAAATGGGAAGAAGCTCTTCTGCTGCTTGAGCTTCAACATATCGCCGACAGCAATAGCGTTCGCGCTGCGCCTCTCGCCTCCGGCAGGCGTGATAACTTGCATATCCGGATTTTCCATGATGGCCTGATGTATGTCTTCGCTATGTGCCGGCGTCGAATTGTAGATCCCGGCATAGAAATCGGCCACGCCGATCACATCGCCCGATTCCGAGACGAGGCGGGGGATGTCGGACATTAGCTGGGTGCGCGCACTTTGACGGCCAGACACATCGAAGAGGTACAGCGCGCCATCCTCGTGGCTCGGGTCATAGGCGAGCATGTTGAGGCCTGATCGCCCGAAATGCGCCTGCTCCGAGCTGTTGTCGTGCAGCACGTTGTTGTAGACCTGCCGGGCGCGGTGAGCATTCGCGAAGTGGATCAGCCAGTATCGCCACCCATCCGGATTGTTGATCGAGAACGGGCTGACAAAGGTGGCGCAGGTGCGGAATGTGTCGAACACCAGCCGTTCTGCTGCGCCCAGCCATTGCTGTTTCTTGATCCCGAAATCGAGAGCTTCGATATCCTTGGACTGGATGCCGAAGGGCTGAAGCTGCGCCGCGAGCCGTATCGGATCATGGGTCTGAAGGTACGTCAGGAGCGACTGGATCGCGAAAGTGTAGAAGACTTCGACCGACGGGTATGAGTGCATGATGTCGACCAGCGTCGACCGGCTGACCTTGCTGTGGCCGCATTGGTCGAGGTTGAACAGCACATTCCGGAAGCGGCCTTGTTCCAGGAATTGCTTCATTGCCGGATAGGCATCTTCGAATGGCTGGTTCAGGTACTCAATGCGCAAATGAAGGCGCGGGACATTTTGGACGATTTCGGCCTGAAGCGGTGCAATATGCGCCTTGAGCGTTTCGAGAGCATCCCTGCTGAAATCATTCAGCACCAGCAGACATTCGACCTCAATGAGGCCGAGACCTTCCGCCGTCCGATGCATGTTGACCGCCTCGACTGCTCGTCGCAACTCCTCAATGAAGATGAGCGGCGAACCCGACGCGCCGCAGCGATATCGCCCTCCGCCGGCGAAGCCATCGACAATCGCCAAGCGGAACTTTTCCATCTGGGGGAGCTGGCAACGAACCGTCAGGTACTGGAAGAAATACTCCCGGAGGATCTTGTGCTTGCGCCGCGAGTGGTCCTCCAGCGTTGCGCCATCCACCCACTCATACGGTTTTTCAGCCATTCATTCCCCTTGCCGATGACCGGCCTGTTGCATGTCACACGGCAGCGAGGAACGCCGACGGCATTTCATCCCAGGTTTTGCCCCGATACTCGCGGCCGTTGGCCTTCTTTGAGCGGCGCTTGTTATCTTTCCCCCAGGTGCCCCATTGCTTGAAGAAGAAAGCCGTCTCGAATGCGACGCATTGATCGTGAATCTCGTCGATCCACTCCTCCCTGATCGGTCGGGCAGAGCGGCCACTTTCACCCCCGACGATCGCCCAGTCTATTCCAGCGAGGTCGATCTCACCGACCGGGCCAATCAGCGGTTCGAAGGACAGAAAACGGATTGCAGCCGGTACGCTTCGCAGGTGGTCTATTCGCTCCACCACATCTGCATTCTCGATACTTGTTCCGAGCCACACATTGGGAAGGACGTCCTTGATGAGCCGGGTTGTAATCGACGCCATGCGGTCAGGGCGCTTCGTCAGAATCTGGTAGTTGTGATGTGGGGTTTCGCGCATCACCTTCCAGACGTCCAGAATGAAGGCGTCGCTGACCTGTTCGTGAAAGAGATCGCTCATCGAGTTGACGAAGATCTTTCTTGGTTTGCGCCAGCGCAGCGGAATCAGGAGCGCATCGCGATCTTCCCGGATTACACCGTTCCAGATCGTGCGCTCGCCGCTCCGCCGTGTCAGCCCTGCGTACTTGCTGACGCCCATAGCTTCGAGGCGCCGAGCCATTTCCATAGCGTAGCAGTGCGTGCAGCCCGCGCTGACAATGGTGCAGCCAGCCACTGGATTCCACGTCGAATCCGTCCATTCAATCTGTGTTTCAGCCATTTCGACCTCGCTGATCTTGCTCAGCCAGCATCGCACCTACCACACATAGAACAAAAAAAGAACATAACATCTGCATCACGCGGCCTCGACGCCATGCGCTTCGAACGCCACGCCAAGGCGCTTGCGCACCGCGCCGAAGATCGCGGCGAGATTGTCCATGCTCGGATTGCCCTTCTCCGAAAGCATGCGGTGCAGGCTCTTGCTCGGCCGCTTGGTCTCACTGGCGAGCTCCTCGAACCCGACCGAGGCGTTGACGAGATCGCGCAGAATCAGGCGCGCGACATGCGGCTCGCCATTGAGAAAGGCGGTGGCTGCCTCATCTAGCATGGCTTTGGCAAAGGCTGGATCGCGCGCGGCACGATCCTTCACCGTTTCCTTGAAATCGCGTGTCAGCGCCACCGTGCCTAACTCCTTGCCTTCTTCGCCTTGGCCTTGCGGCCCTTGTATTCGTCGAGCAATGCGCTCGCCTGCCTGATGTCCGACTGCTGCCGCTTCTTCGTCCCGCCTACGAAGAGGATGATCAGTTGACCTCCGTCCTGCGTCAAATAGAGCCGGTATCCCGGCCCCCAATCGATCCGGTATTCGCCAAGCCCGCCACCGATCCATTTGACGTTCGACAGGTTGCCCAGTTCCATGCGGACGATGGCGGTTGCCACCTTGGCTGCGGCCTGGACATCGAGACCGTCAAACCAGCCCCGGAACGGGCAGGTGCCATCTTCACAGACATACTCCTCAACAATCACGTTGCACCGCCTTTGGTAACATATTCGTTACCTTGTGTCGAGAGTTCAATTCCGGATCAGGCGGCGAGACTAGGGTGTCGCAAGCTAGCCGCCCCCTTATTGAGCAGACGAGCAATCTCGTCCGACGTCCGTTGGACTGCGAGCTTCAGCGCCTCATCGATATGGATGTAATCCTGGGTCACGTTTTGGGAGGCGTGCCCGAGCATGGCTCGGATCGTGAGTTCCGAAAAACCGAGTTCGCCTGCGATGCTCCCGAATGTATGCCGCAGGGTGTGGGGCGTTACGCCCGAAATCCCGGCGAGTTTGCAAACACGATCCAGGCAGGAGCTCACGGCTGTGTACGGTCCAGCCCCGGCTTCCGATGGGAAAACGTGGGGGTTGCCTACGATTTCCGGCTGCCGCTGGACTATATTGAGCGCCGCAGGACCAAGCGCGCGCACTTGCGCGCCGCCCTTGGTATCGGGAAAACTGACAAATCCGCCCGTAGCATTGACCCAGGCTCTTTGCATGGCTTGCGCCTCTTCCCGGCGATAGCCGGTCAGAAGAAGCGTTTGCAGGACGCCCAGGGCCACAGGATTTTCGTGATTTTGCTCGGCATAGGCAATCGCCTTCCCGAGCATCTCGATCTCGGCGACGCTCAACCGCCGGGTCCGCTTCTTGCTGGCCAGCTTCTTGGCACCTTGGGTGGGATGGGCAGCCAGCAAACCCTTGTGCTTGGCGTGGCCGATGATTGCCTGAATTGTGCCGAGGCAACGGGAGGCGACACCGGCTCCGCCCGTCGCCTTTCCACCGCGCCCACCAGTTCGGGCTTTGGCCGTTTTCCCATTCTTCACGTCGGATTGCATCTGCTCGACATCGGCGATGCTCAACTGCGTGACCACGCGCTTGCCGAGGAGGGGAATGATGTGCGTCTTGATCCGGCTTTCATCCATATCAAGCGATGACGCCTTGATCGGCCGGTTCAGCCTTCCAAGGATGTTCCCGGCACGCGCCTCGTTCAGATACCAGTCGCACATCTCAGCGACCGTCATTCCTTTGCGAGCCCGGCGATTCTCGTCGGCGGGATCTTCGCCTTGAATAACAGAAGCGAGGTGCAGCTTCGCCTGATCGCGAGCCTGATCAACCGTCAGTATGCCATATCGGCCAATATTGATTCGGCGCTGGATGCCCTCTGGATTCCGATATTGCAGGATAAAGGTCCTTGTACCCGAAGGCAGGATGCGTGCGCCGAAGCCCCGGACTTCCGTATCCCAGAGCACGGCTTGCCCTTTGGCGGGAGGGAGCAGCCCATCTACGCTGCGTTTGGTTAGCTTGACCGTGGGCATGAATTCCCCCCGTTTGGTGACAAAATCTCTTGCCGAGCATTTTGTCACCATATTGTCACCAGACGCAAGCCCATTTTAGGCGATGTGATCGCGCTTCGGAAAAGATGATTATCACTATATCACTGGATTTGCGTACTTAATCTAAGTCAGGCGTACTCAGGAAAAACCAGTCGGTCTTCTTGCCAAGGTTGGGGTCGAGGGTTCGAATCCCTTCGCCCGCTCCAGTTTTCAAGCATTCGCTGAACGCCAGTATCGCGCCCTAACGGGCGTGTG
>LNFM01008488.1_pt1 | contig 47355 bp, 40 predicted proteins | sample 596031 | NCBI WGS metagenome assembly LNFM01 (sample SAMN04254537, study PRJNA301005) | activated carbon metagenome | isolation source: dual media filters at the Ann Arbor, Michigan drinking water treatment plant | place: USA: Ann Arbor
GATGCTGCCCACCACGCCCAGCACGCCGGCCTTGCTCATCTTGCCGGCGATGATGCCGGCCATGTAGGCGCCTTCGTAGGTGCGGCTGTCGTAGCTGCGCAGGTTGGCTGCGGTCTTGTAGCCGGTGGCGTGTTCGAACTTCACGCCGAGGTTGTCGGCCGCCACCTTCAGCATCGGCTCCATGTAGCCGAAGGTGGTGCCGAAGACCAACTGCGCGCCCTGGCCTGCCATGTCGCGGAACACACGTTCGGCGTCGGCGCTTTCGGGCACCTGCTCCACGAAGCTCGTCACCACGCGACTGCCGAATTCCTTCTCGATGGCCTTGCGGCCGTTGTCGTGCGCAAAGGTCCAGCCGCCGTCGCCCACCGGGCCCACGTAGGCGAAGGCGATCTTCAGCGGCGCCGCAGCGGCCGCCGACGCCGGTGCCGCCGCCGCGGGTGTGGCGGCTTCCTTCTTGCCGCAGCCCGCCAGCGCCGCCGCGGCGGCCACCGTGGCCCACGCGGCCAGGCGCATCAGTCCGCTTTTTGTGCATGCCTTGTTCATGTTGCTCTCTCCTGGTTGTGAATCAAAAACTCGCGGTTCGCTCACGTCAAGCGCCGGGGAAAAACGGTTTGCCCAAGGACGCCGGCATGTTGGCGCGCACCCAGCCGGCGTTGCGCGAGATCAGCACCAGCACCACGATGGTGGCCAGGTAGGGCAGCATGCTGAGCAACTGGCTGGCCACCTGCACGCCCTGGCCCTGGAGGTGGAATTGCAGCATCGTGACGCCGCCGAACAGGTAGGCGCCCAGCAGCACGCGGCCCGGACGCCAGGTGGCGAAGGTGGTCAGCGCCAGCGCGATCCAGCCCTTGCCGGCCACCATGCCCTGCACCCACAGCGGCGTGTAGACCACGCTGAGGTAGGCCCCGGCCAGCCCGCACAGCGCACCGCCGGCCACCACGGCGGCCAGGCGGATGCGCCGCACCGGGTAGCCCAGCGCGTGCGCCGCTTCGGGTGATTCACCCACCGCGCGCAGCACCAGGCCGGCGCGGCTGCGGTACAGGAACCAGGCCAGCGCCGCCGCCAGCAGCAGCGCGCCATAGACCAGCGGGTGCTGGCGGAACAGGGCCGGGCCGACGAAGGGCAGCTCGCCCAGCAGCGGCCAGTTGAAACTGGGTCTGGGCCCCAGCTTGGCCTGCACGAAACTCACGCCGACAAAAGCCGAGAAGCCGCCGCCGAAGAGGCTGAGCGCCAGGCCCGTGGCCACCTGGTTGGTGTTGAGCCAGATCACCAGCAGCCCGAACAGCGCCGCCATCGTGGCGCCCGCCGCGGCCCCGGCGGCGAAGGCCAGCGCATCACTGCCGGTGGCCACCCCAGTGGCAAAGCCGGCGATGGCGGCGACGAGCATCGTGCCTTCGGCGCCCAGGTTCACGATGCCCGCGCGTTCGTTGACGAGCAGGCCCAGGCCGGCCAGCGCCAGCACGGTGCCGGCGTTCAGCGTGGCGGCGATGAGCAGGGCCAGGGTGTCCATGTTCAGCGGCACGGTGCGCCTGCCGGCGTGGCACGCGGCCTCAAGACGCCACCCGCAAGCCCACCCACCGCACCCGGTAGGCGATCAGGGTGTCGCAGGCCAGCAAGGTGAACAGCAGCAGCCCCTGGAACACGCCCGTCAAGGACTTCGGCAGGCCCAGCCGCGACTGCGCCAGTTCACCGCCGATGTAGAACATGCTCATCAGCACGCCCGAGAACACGATGCCCACCGGGTGCAGCCGCCCGACGTAGGCCACGATGATGGCCGCGAAGCCGTAGCCGGCGGGCACATGGGGCGTCAGCTGCCCCAGCGGCCCGGCGGCTTCCAGGCCACCGGCCAGGCCGGCCAGGCCGCCGCTGAGCAGCAGCGCCGTCCACAGGGCCGTGCGCGACGAAAAGCCCGCGTAGCGCGCCGCCGCCGGCGCCAGCCCGCCCACCTGCAGCGCAAAACCGCGGTGGCTGCGGAAGAGAAACACCCACAGCACGGCCACCCCCAGCAAGGCCAGCAGCAGCCCGATGTGGGCGCGCAGGTTCGGCACCAGGCGCGGCACGCGCGTCTCGGCGGCGAAGCTGATGGTCTGCGGGAAGTTGTAGCCCTGCGGGTCTTTCCAGGGGCCGTAGACCAGCCAGCCCAGCAGCATCTCGGCCACGTACACCAGCATCAGGCTGACCAGGATCTCGTTGGCATTGAAGCGGTCGCGCAGCAGCGCCACCAGGGCCGCCCACGCCATGCCGCCCAGCACGCCGGCCAGCAGGACCGGCACCACGATGGCCCGGCCCAGCCCCGATGGCAGCGGCCCCGCCGGCCCGGCCTGCATGGCCACCCAGCCGGCACACAAGGCGCCGACGATGAACTGCCCCTCGGCGCCGATGTTCCAGACGTTGCTGCGAAAGCAAACCGCCAGGCCCAGGGCGATGAGGATCAGCGGCGTGGCCTTGACGCTGAGTTCGCTCAGCGCATACAGGCCGGACAGCGGCTCCACGAAAAACATCTGCAGGCCGCGCAGCGGGTCGCGGCCCAGCAGGACGAACAGACCGATGCCCACCAGCACCGTCACCGCCAGCGCGAGTAGCGGGCTCAGCAGGGCCATGGCCTGGGAAGGCTGCGCGCGGGCTTCCAGCTTCAGCATGCGGCGGCCTGTTCCGGTGCGGCTTGCTGCGGCGCTGTTTGCGGCGTCTCCCACAGCCCGCTCATCCAGGCCCCGATCTGCGCCACGCTGGCTTCGGCCACCGGCACCGCGGGCGACAAGCGCCCCTGGGCCATCACGCACAGCCGGTCGCTGAGCTGGAACAGCTCGTCCAGCTCTTCGCTCACCAGCAGGAGCGCGCAGCCCGCGTCGCGCAGCGCCAGCAGCTCGGCGCGGATCTGCGCCGCCGCGCCGACGTCCACGCCCCAGGTGGGCTGGCTCACGATCAAGAGCCTGGGCCGGGCCGAGATCTCGCGGCCGACGATGAACTTCTGCAGGTTGCCGCCCGACAGGCTCTGTGCCGCAGCGCCGGCGCCGCCGGCCCGCACGCCGAAACGGGCGATCAGGTCTTCGGCCAGCGCCCGCAGCTGCGCCACGCGCAGCCAGCCCCAGCGCGACACCGCTTCGGTGCGCGTCAGCAGCGTGTTCTGCGCCAGGCTCAGGCCGGGCACGGCGCCGCGGCCCAGGCGTTCTTCGGGCACGAAGTGCAGGCCCAGCGCGCGCCGCGCGCGCGGTCCGGCGCGCGAGATGTCGGTGCCGGCCAGCATCACGCTGCCCGGCGCGGCGCGCGGGTCTTCGCCCGACAGCGCCGCCATCAGTTCCTGCTGGCCGTTGCCCGAGACACCGGCCACGCCCAGCACCTCGCCGGCGCGCAGCTGCAGATGAACGTCGGCCAGCGCGGTGCCGAAGGGCTCGGCGCTCGGCAGGCACAGGCCGCGGACCTCCAGCACCGTGGCACCGGCCGTGGGCTTGCGCGCCTGCAGGGCCGGTGGCTCGGCGCCGATCATCAGGCGCGAGAGGCTGGCGTTGCTCTCTTCGCGCGGGTCCACCACGCCTGTCACGCGGCCGGCGCGCAGCACCGTGCAGCGATGACACAGCGCGCGGATCTCGTCGAGCTTGTGGCTGATGTAGAGGATGCTGCAGCCCTGCGCAGCGAGCCGCCGCAGCGTGACGAAGAGCTTGTCCACGGCCTGCGGTGTCAGCACCGAGGTGGGCTCGTCCAGGATCAGCAGCTGCGGCCGGGTCAGCAGCGCGCGCACGATCTCCACGCGCTGGCGCTCGCCCACGCTCAGCGTGTGCACCGGGCGCTCGGGCTGCACGTCCAGACCGTAGCTGGCGGCGACCTCGGTGATGCGCTGCGCCACCTCGGCCAGGCCCAGGTGCTTGTCCAGGCCCAGCCAGACGTTCTGCGCCACGCTCAGCGTGTCGAAGAGGCTGAAGTGCTGGTAGACCATGCTGATGCCTAAGGCGCGGGCCATCGCCGGGCTCTGGATGGCCACGCGCTCGCCGTTCCAGTGCACGCTGCCGGCGTCGGGCATCACGGCGCCGTGGATCACCTTCATCAGCGTGCTCTTGCCGGCGCCGTTTTCGCCCAGCACGGCGTGAATTTCGCCTGGCGCCACGGCCAGGTCCACGCCGTCGTTGGCGCGCACGGCGGGGTAGTGCTTGCTGATGCCGCGCAGTTCCAGGCGCTTCGGTTCGGGGCGGTTCATGGCGGGGGCATTGTCACCAATGCACGGGCCCCTGCCGCACCCGCGCGCACGGCTTCAGAAGGTGTGGCGCATGCCGGCGGCCAGGCTGGTGCCGCTGCTGCGGCCGGTGTACCTGTCGCTGAGGTGGATGCCGTAGAGCTCGGTGCGCTTGCTCAGCTTGTGCGTGTAGCCCAGCGTGAGCATGTCGCTCTCGGGCTTGATGGCGGCGCCGGCGGTCTTGATGCTGCTGCTGCCGTAGGCGGCGAGGAAGGCGCCAGTGGTGCCGACCGGCACCGAGGCGCCGAGGTGCAGGTTCTTCACCTTCACGCCTGCACTGGCGCTGGTGTCGATGCTGCCGTACTGCGCGAAGAACTTCGCGAAGCCGGCGTTGAAGGAGCCGCCCAGCTGGTAGGCGGTCTGGCTGCTGAAGACCGGGAAGGCCGAGATCGCGCGGCCCAGCGTGCCCTGGCTCTGCACCTTCTGCCAGGCCAAGCTCAGGCCCACCGGCCCGCCGAAGTAGACGAGGTTGGCGCCCCAGTTCGGCCCGCGCGAGGTGGCGGCGCCTTCGCCGGCAGCCACCTGCACGTTGGCCGTCAGGCCGCCGAAGCGCGGCGTGCTGTAGCCGATGCTGTTGTTCCAGCCCGAATCACCGACCAGCGGCGTGCCGTAGGCCGCGTTGTAGTACTGGCGGATGGTGGGTGAATAACCGAAGCTGTCGCCGAAGCTGTTGAAGAGCAGCGAGCTCACGAAGAGCGGCGGGCCCATGCGGCCCAGGCGCAGGCTGCCGAAGCCGCCCGACAGGCCGACGTTGGCATTGCGGCCCCAGAAGCCGTCCACGTTGTTCACGCGGCCGGCGGTGCCGGCGTTCACCAGCAGAAAGCTCTCCAGCGCGAAATTGGCCTTCAGGCCGCCGCCCAGGTCTTCACTGCCCTTGAAGCCCAGGTAGCTGGTGCTGAAGTTGCCGCTGTCCAGGCGCTTGACCCTCTGCCCGCCCGCCACCTGGAACTGGCCCGCGGCGACGTCCAGCAGGCCGTAGACCGAGACGGTGGACTGCGCCAGCGCGCCCGTGCCGGCCAGCAGCGTGGCCACGGCCGCGGCGAGAGAGACGGTGCTGGGGCGGAAGACAGGGCACAAAAACGGCTGGCGGTGCATGCAGGGGCTCCTCGGCGTGGGCGGGCAGGGGGGTCTCGGGGGCGGGTTCAGGGACCCCGCGCCTCGGCCGCCCTGACGGCAAGAACCAGGCCCTGCTCGTTATCAGGCCGTCACTCTGCTTCGCTGCCGCCGTGCACCCGGCGGCCGGCCACATAGGTGGCCGCCAAGGACTGCGCGTCGGCCAGCGTCATCCACGCGAACACGCGCGCGTGCAGCGGCTGCGCGGCCAGGCCGGGCACGGCGCCGGTGGCGACGGCGTCACGGTGGCCGGCCACGGCGCCGCGCGCCCAGTGCCACACGGCCAGGTCGGCCAGGGCGCCCGGCTCCAGGTGGCCGATCTCGTGCGCCAGGCCCAGCGCTTCGGCGGCGCCGCGCGTGGCGGCATGCAGTGCCGTCCAGGCATTGAGCCGCGTGCCGCGCAGCGCCTGCACCTTGTAGGCCTCGGCCAGGGTGCGCGGCAGGCTGAGCGTGGTGCCGCCGCCGACGTCGGTGGCCAGGCTCACGCGGTGGCCGCTGTCCTGGGCCGCCTGCCAGTCGAAAAGCCCGCTGCCCAGGAAAAGGTTGCTGCTGGGGCTGTGCGCGATCTGTGCACCGGTGTCGCGCAGCAATGCCCGGTCGTGGGCGTCCAGCCAGATGCCATGCGCCAGCACGGCGCGTTCGTGCAGCAGGCCGGCGCGGTGGTAGACGTCGAGGTAGCTGCGGGCTTCGGGGAAGAGCTTGGCCACCCAGGCCACCTCGTCGCGGTTTTCCGCCACGTGGGTCTGCATGTACAGGCCGCCTGCACCGGCACCGGTGCCAGCAGCGGCGTGGCGCCGGCACAGCTCGCCCGCCATCGCCAGCTGTTCGGGCGTGCTGGTGACGGCAAAACGCACCGTCACCGCATAGCTGTTGCGGCCCTGGCCGTGCCAGCGCCGGATCAGGGCCTCGCAGTCGGCGCGCGCGCCGGCCACGTCGTCACGCAGGCCGTCGGGCGCGTGGCGGTCCATCAGCACCTTGCCGGTGATGAGGCGCATGCCGCGCGCCTGGGCGGCCGCGAACAAGGCCTCGGCGCTGGCGCGGTGCACGGTGGCGAACACCACCGCCGCCGTGGTGCCGTGGGCCAGCAGCGCATCGAGGAAACGTGCCGCGCCCTCGGCCGCCACGGAGGCGTCGGCATAACGCCGTTCGGCCGGGAAGGTGTAGGTCTCCAGCCAGTCCAGCAGGCCGGTGCCCCAGCTGGCGATCACGTCCAGCTGCGGCGCGTGCACGTGGGTGTCGATGAAGCCGGGCATCAGCAGGCGGCCGCGGTGGTCGTGCTGCTGCCAATCGGGCCCGGGCGTGAAACTGGCGGCGGGCTCGGCGCCCTGGATGCGGCCGTCCTTGCCCACCAGCAGCCAGTGGTCGGCGCGAAAGCGCACGCCGTGCAGCGTGGGGCTGCCCCAGCCGGGCGTGGCCGTGAAGTCCAGCAGGTCGGCCCGGATGGCCAGCGGCCGGGTCGGGGCGGGGGTGGGTGTGGGGGCGGTTGAACTCATCGCCCGCGCATCATCGCCGAGGCCGGGCGCAGCCCTTGCAAGTGGCAAGCCGCAAATGACAAGCCGCAAAAGACCAGCCGCGAAAGGCAAGCCGCAAGTGGCTTAGGCTTGCACCCTGATGAAGAGCGAAAGAGCGCCTTGAGCCCCCCCCAACCCCGGCCCATCCAGTTCCTGCACCGCGGCGCGGTGGTGCAGGTCGCCAGTGCCGAGCCCACCCGCACGGTGCTGGAATGGCTGCGCGAGGACGCGCGCTGCACCGGCACCAAGGAAGGCTGCGGCGAAGGCGATTGCGGCGCCTGCACCGTGGTGCTGGGCGAGCGTGACGCCCAGGGTGAGCTGCAGCTGCGCCCGGTGAACGCCTGCATCCAGTTCCTGCCCACGCTGGACGGCAAGGCCTTGTTCACGGTGGAAGACCTGGCGCCGCTGGCCCGGCACGACGCCGCGCAGCCGGCGCCGCTGCACCCGGTGCAGCAATGCATGGTGGACCACCACGCCTCGCAGTGCGGCTTCTGCACGCCGGGTTTCGTGATGAGCCTGTGGGCCAGCTTCGAGAACCACCTGCAGCAGGCCGAGGTGCCGACGCGGCAGCAGCTGGCCGATGAACTTTCGGGCAATCTCTGCCGCTGCACCGGCTACCGGCCCATCCTGGACGCCGGCGAGGCGATGTTCCAGGCCGCGCCGGTGCGCCTGGCGCGCGCCCCGGTGCTGGCCGCGCTGCAGGCCCTGGAGGCCGCGCCGCCGCTGAACTACCAGGGCCGTTTTCACGCCCCGCGCACACTGGCCGAATTCGCCGCGCTGCGGGCCGCGAAACCCGAAGCGCGTGTGCTGGCGGGCAGCACCGACATCGGCCTGTGGGTGACGAAGCAGTTCCGCGCGCTGGGTGAACTGCTCTACATCGGCGGCGTGGCCGAGCTGCAGCAGGTCGAGACCACGGCCACGCACCTCCACATCGGCGCGGCGGCCAGCCTGGAAAGCGCCTGGGCCGCGCTGGTGGCCGAATGGCCGGCGCTGCACGACGTGTGGCAGCGCTTCGCCGGCCTGCCGGTGCGGCGCGCCGGCACCATGGGCGGCAACGTCGCCAACGGTTCGCCTATCGGTGACTCGGCGCCGGTGCTCATCGCGCTGGGCGCGGCCATCGTGCTGCGCCAGGGTGGGCGGGTGCGGCAGCTGCCGCTGGACGACTTCTACACCGGCTACATGCAGAACCGGCTCGAACCCGGCGAGTTCGTGCAGGCGCTGGCGGTGCCGCGTGCCAGGCCCGGCCAGGCGCTGCGCGCCTACAAGATCAGCAAGCGTTTTGACTGCGACATCTCGGCGGTGTGCGCGGCGTTTTCACTGCAGCTGGACGGTGGCGTGGTGGCCGGCGCGCGCATCGCCTGCGGGGGTCTGGCCGCCACCGTCTGCCGTGCGCCGCGGACCGAGGCCGCCCTGCAGGGCCAGCCCTGGAACGAGGCCACGCTGCAGGCCGCGATGGCCGCGCTGGCGCAGGACTACACGCCGCTGTCCGACATGCGTGCCAGCGCCGGCTACCGCCTGCAGGTGGTGCAGAACCTGTTGCGCCGCTGCTGGCTGGAAACCCGCCCGGATGCGCCGCTGCCGGTGGCGGCCGTGAACGTCTGGGCACGCGCGGAGCCGCCATGAACAAGCCCGTCGACGCCTTCGATCTGCCGGCCGCGCAGCAGGCCTGCACCCAGGTGGGCCTGAAGCGCCCGCATGAATCGGCGCACCTGCACGTCGCCGGCGCCGCGCCCTACACCGACGACCTGCCCGAGTTGGCCGGCACGCTGCACGCCGCGCTGGGCCTGTCGCCGCTGGCGCACGGCGTCATCGAAAGCCTGGACCTCGACCGCGTCCGTGCGATGCCCGGCGTGGTGGACGTGTTCAGCGCGCGCAGCCTGCCCGGCGCCAACCAGTGCGGCGCGCTGCTGCCCGACGAGCCCATCCTGGCCGGCGAAGCGGGCGACACGCTGCAATACCTCGGCCAGCCGGTGTTCGCCGTGGTCGCCCGCACGCGCGACGCCGCGCGCCGCGCCGCCGCGCTGGCACGCGAGGTGGTGCGCGCGCGGCCGCTGCCGCCCATCCTCACGCCGCAGGCGGCGCACGCGGCCCGGGCCTATGTGGTGCCGCCCATGCACCTGCGGCGCGGCGACGCGGCCGCCGCGCTGGCCGCCGCACCGCAGCGCCTGGCCCTGCAGTTCAGCCTGGGCGGGCAAGAGCAGTTTTATCTGGAAGGCCAGATCAGTTACGCGCTGCCCACCGAGGACGGCGGCATGAAGCTGCACTGCAGCACCCAGCATCCGAGCGAGATGCAGCACCATGTGGCGCAGGTGCTGGGCCTGCCGCTGCACGCGGTGCAGGTGGAGTGCCGGCGCATGGGCGGGGGCTTCGGCGGCAAGGAATCGCAGAGCGCGGTCTTCGCCTGCGTGGCCGCGGTGGCCGCGGCGCGCCTGGGCCGGCCCGTGAAGCTGCGCGTGGACCGCGACGACGACTTCATGATCACCGGCCGGCGCCACTGTTTCCACATCGAAGCCGAGGTGGGCCATGACGAGCAAGGCCGCCTGCTGGCGGCCGAGGCCACGCTGGTCTCGCGCGCCGGCCATTGCGCCGACCTCTCGGGCCCGGTGATGACGCGTGCGCTCTGCCACTTCGACAACGCCTACTGGCTGCCCGACGTGGCCGTGCACGGCTACAGCGGCAGGACGAACACCCAGAGCAACACCGCCTTCCGCGGCTTCGGCGGGCCGCAGGGGGCCTTTGCCATCGAATACCTGCTCGACAGCGTGGCGCGGCGCCTCGGCCGCGACGCGCTGGACGTGCGGCGTGCCAACTTCTACGGCACCGACACGCACAACGTCACGCCCTACGGCCAGACCGTGGACGACAACATCCTGCAGCCGCTGGTGGCGCAGCTGGAAGCCAGCAGCGACTACCGCGTGCGCCGTGCCGCCAGCCACGCCTTCAACGCCGGCAGCCCGGTGTTGAAGAAGGGCCTGGCGCTGACACCGCTGAAGTTCGGCATCAGCTTCAACGTCACGCACCTGAACCAGGCCGGGGCGCTGGTGCATGTCTACACCGACGGCAGCGTGCTCGTGAACCACGGCGGCACCGAGATGGGCCAGGGCCTGAACACCAAGGTGGCGCAGGTGGTGGCGCATGAACTGGGCCTGCCGCTGGCGGCCGTGCGCTGCACCGCCACCGACACGCAGAAGGTGGCCAACACCTCGGCCACCGCGGCCAGCACCGGCAGCGACCTCAACGGCAAGGCCGCGCAGGATGCCGCGGCGAAGGTTCGCGCACGGCTGGCCGCCTTCATCGCCGCCGAGTGGCAGTGCGCCGTGGCCGAGGTGGTGTTTGCGGGCGGGCGCGTGCACGGCGGCGGGCAGGGCGCCAGCTTTGCCGAGGTGGTGAAACGCGCCTACCTGGCGCGTGTGCAGCTGTGGAGCGACGGCTTCTACGCCACGCCCGGCCTGCACTGGGACAAGGCCACGCTGCAGGGCCGGCCCTTCTTCTATTTCGCCTACGGCGCGGCCTGCAGCGAAGTGCTGCTGGACACGCTGACCGGTGAATGGAAGCTGCTGCGCGCCGACGTGCTGCACGACGTGGGCCGCAGCCTGAACCCGGCCATCGACATCGGCCAGATCGAAGGCGCCTTCATCCAGGGCATGGGCTGGCTGACGATGGAAGAGCTGGTCTGGCACCCGGCCGATGGCTCGCCGCGCGCCGGCCTGCTGACGACCCACGCGCCCAGCACCTACAAGATTCCCACCGCCAACGACTGCCCGGCCGACTTCCGCGTGCGGCTGTTCGAGGGCGACAACCGCCACGACAGCATCCATCGCAGCAAGGCCGTGGGCGAGCCGCCGCTGTTGCTGCCCTTCAGCGTGTTCTTCGCTTTGCGCGATGCGGTGTCGGCCGCTGGCGGCCACCACGCCGACCCGCCGCTGACGGCCCCGGCCACGCCTGAGGCCCTGCTGCGCGCCATCACGGCCGTGCAGCAGGCGGCGGGCTGATGCTCGACCTGCGAGCCCGCGCACTGCAATGGCAGGCCGCGCGCCGGCCGGCCGTGGTGGTGGCGGTCGGCAGCACCCAAGGCAGCGTGCCGCGCGAGCGCGGCACGCGCATGCTGGTGGCGGCCGATGAGGTGCTGGGCACCATCGGCGGCGGGCACCTGGAACTGCAGGCCGTGGCCGATGCGCGCGCCATGCTGGCGCGCGGCACGGTGGCGGCGGTGCCGCCGGTCGAGCAGCGCATCGCGCTCGGCCCCAGCCTGGGCCAGTGCTGCGGCGGTACGCTGACGCTGCATTTCACGCCGCTGGCGCTGGACGCGCCGGCCGCCTGGGCCCCCGAGGCGCCGCGCTTTTTCCTGCAGCTGTACGGCGCCGGCCATGTCGGCCGTGCCATCGTGAAGCTGCTGGCCGACCTGCCCTGCCGCGTGCAGTGGGTGGACGAGCGCGACAGCGAGTTCCCGCCGGGTGAGCTGCCGCCGCACATCGAAAAACTTTGTGTCGAACCGGTGCAGGCCGAGGTGGCCGCGGCGCCGCCCGGGGCCTGCTTCCTGGTGCTGACGCACAGCCATGCGCTGGACCTCGCGCTCACCGAGGCCATCCTGCAGCGCGACGACTTCGCCTGGTTCGGGCTCATCGGTTCGAAGAGCAAACGTGCGCGGTTTGAACACCGCCTGCTGCAGCGCGGCCACAGCGCCGCGCAAGTGGCACGCATGGTCTGCCCCATCGGCCTGCCCGGCGTGACGGGCAAAGAACCCGCGGTGCTGGCAGTGGCCGTGGTGGCGCAGTTGCTGTGGGTGGCCGCGCAGGCGGGCTGAGCCCCGCCGCCCCGCCGGCCTGCCGCTGCCGGCCGGCCGGGCAAAGTCGCCGCAACGCAACAAGCCTCGCGCCGGGCCCGATTGACCGCGCGCCCCGCGTGTGACCACACTTGGTCACCCCGCCATCCCGCGGGAAAAAGCAGGAGTGAGGACATGAACCACCGGATTCTGGGTACTTTCACGGCCCTGGTGCTGGGCCTGGGCGCGGCCACCGCGATGGCGCAGAGCAGGTCGCCGTTTGTCATCGAGGGCTATTCCTTCGTCAATCAGGACGCCTTCGTCAAGGCCGGCAAGCGCTGCGCGGCGCGCGACTTCGACGCCGACGAGATGAACGAGATCGACAACTTCATCCTGGCCAACCGCGGCGGCCCCGGCAGGACCTGGAAGCCCGGCCTCACCGAGGCGCCGCAGGCGGCAGCCACCGGCGGGCAGATCAACGTCTATGTGCACGTCATCACCCGGGCCAACGGCACCGGCGGCGTCAGCACGCAGCAGATCCAGAACCAGATCCAGGTCCTGAATACGGGCTTTGCCAGCACCGGCTGGACCTATTACCTGGCCGGCGTGACGACCACGGCGAACGACGCCTGGTACGCCATGCAGCCGGGCACCACCGCCGAGACGCAGGCCAAGAACGCGCTGCGCGTGGGCACCGCCGAAACCCTGAACATGTACGTGGCCGGCATCGGTGGCGGGCTGCTGGGCTGGGCCACCTTCCCGTCGAGCTACGCCAGCCAGCCCAAGATGGACGGCGTGGTGCTGTTGAATGCCTCGCTGCCCGGCGGCACGGCAGCGCCCTACAACCTGGGCGACACCGCGACGCACGAGGTCGGCCATTGGATGGGCCTGTACCACACCTTCCAGGGCGGCTGCGCGCGCAGCACGACCAGCGGCGGTGACCTGGTGGCCGACACGCCGGCGGAAAAGTCACCGGCCTACGGCTGCCCCACGGGCCGTGACTCGTGCACCCGTCTGGCCGGTCTGGACCCCATCACCAACTTCATGGACTACACCGACGACGCCTGCATGAACACCTTCACCGCAGCGCAGGACACTCGCATGGACTCGGCCTACTCTGCCTACCGTCTGGGCCGCTGAGCGCGGCGGCCGTCGCCGCGCGGCGCCCGGGACATCAGGGCGTGCGCGGCGGCTGCCAGTCGACGGTGGCATTGCGGCCGTCGTCGCAGACCCAGGCGGCCGCGCGCATGGGTGCGCGCAGCCGGCCCGGGCTGGCCTCGATGCGCGGCCAGTCCTCGGGCTTGAAGGCCTGGCCCTCGAGCAGGTACCAGGCGCTCGCGTCAGGCCGGCCGGCGTGTTGCAGGACCACGGTCTCGGTGGTGCCCCAGTCGGTGGCGATGGTGATGCGCGTCTGGCCGCTGCGGCGCTGGTAGCGCTGCACTTCACCGCCATACATCGTGAGCTGGTTGCGCGGGCACGTCAGTGGCGCAGGCGGCCGCACGCGCGCGCCGTCGGCCTGGGCCCGCGCGGCGCCGGGCCCCAGCGGCAGCGCCAGCAGAACCAGCCCGGCCAGGGCCGCGGCGCGTGGTGTGAAGCGCTGGCTCCTCATGACCCGGGCCGTCAATCCAGCACCAGCAGGCGCCCGAAAGGCGCCACCGCCGCAGCGTGTTCGCGCTGCACGGCCCACACCACCGGCCAGCGCGGCCGGAAGTTCGCCGCGCCCTCCAGGTCGGTGAGCACCACGCCGATGTCGGGGCGGTGGTGGTCGGCCTCCTGCAGCAAAGGCGTGAAGTCGGTGCCGCCACCGCCTTCGAACTTCAGCTCGGCCAGCCGGGAGCGGCCGGGTTCGCAGTGCGTCACCGCGCGCACCCGGTCGTCGCCCACCACCAGGGTCAGGCCGGCCTCCAGGCGCCGCGTGATGGCGTCGATCTCGCCGGCAAAACGCACCAGCACCGCGTCGTCGATGCTGCCCGAGACGTCCACCACCACCGCCAGCCGCGGCACACGCCGCGCCGTGGTGAAGCCCGGCTCCCAGGGCAGGCGGTGGCCGGCGTGGTTGCGCCCCTGGTTGGCGATGTAGCTGCGCGCCGGGCGTGACCACGAGACACCCAGCCGGGGCGTGAGCCCGCGTGCCAGCTGCGTGCGCAGCACCTGCTGCCACGGTGTGCGGGTGCGCGGCAGGTCGGCCAGCAGCGCGCGCAGCATCGAGAACTCGCCGTCGCCGGTGTGGGCGCGCAGCAGGCGTTCGCTCCATTCGCGCGCGGCGGCCGCATCGGCCTCGGGCGCCTCGCGCGGGGTGGCCGCGGGCTGCAGGTCGCGCGCGGTCCTGGTGCCCAGCGCACGCGCGCGTGCCGCGCGCGGGCCGTCTTCCTTCATCGCGCGGCTGGCCTGCTGCTGGCCTGTGCGCTGCGCACCGCCCTGACCGCCGCGCTCTTTTTCGCTCTGCCCACCGCTGCGTCCGGGCCGGCGGTCGTCGATGGCGCGGTACAGGCGCTCCACGTCCCATTCCAGCAGCGACTTCTCCACCGGCTGCGCCAGCGCCAGCGTGGCCTCCAGCAGCGTGTCCAGGCCCACGCCGCCGGCGGGCAGTTCCAGCCAGGCCAGGTGCGACAGCGCGCTGTTCACCACGGCGTCGGCGCAGGTGTTGAAGAGCGTGAGGTCGACGTCGCCCAGCACGCCCTGCAGCGCGATGTAGCGCTGCGAATGGCGCAGTGCGATGTGCAGCACCGCGTGCGCGACATGGCCCACCTGCTGCGGCAGCGGCAGCGCGGCGAAGCCCGGGCCGTAGCGCAGCGTGATGCCGTCGGTGGTGACCGGCGGCGCTGCCGCGTCGCCGGCGTGGGCCTCGGTGTCGAGGTGATGCACCCACAGCGCCAGGCCGCCGGTGGACGGCGCGTACTCCACCATGCGCTGCACGGCGCGGGTGCCGCGGTGGCCGGTGGCCGGCAGGGTGTCAGCCACCGCCACCTTCTGCGGCCCGCTGGGCGCTGTAGCGGCGGTAGGCGGCGCTGTCCATCACCGTGGCCTCCAGGCCGGTTTCCAGCGCCTTCTGGAACAGCAGCTCCATCGCCAGGGTCTGGGCCTCGCGCAGCGGCAGGCCGGCGGCAGCACCTGCGCGGTGCTGCGGCAGGGCCTCGACGATGTCCAGCGCACGCGCCAGCGTCGGCGCCTCGGTGCAGGCGGCCAGCAGGCCGTAGAGCAGGCCGTACAGGCCGTCCAGCGTGGTCGGCAGCAGGGCCAGCGTGGCGTCGCCGGGGGCGGCGGCCAGCAGCTGCAGCACGTCGGCGCCGGCCTGCAGTTCACGCAGCACGCCGAAAAACTCGGCCGCGTTGGCGGCGCCGATGCGGCCCTGCACGAAGTGGCGCCGTGCCGCGTCGCTCAAGCCGGCCTTCAGCACGTTGGAGACATCTTCCCAGCCGCGCGGGCTGCTGCCCACCAGGTGGTCGGCAGCCAGTTGCGCGGCGGTGTCGTCGAGCTTGTCGGGGCGCACCTTCAGGTAGGCCATGACCTCGGGCGCAAAGCCCTGCTGCAGCGCGTGCGCGAGAAAGGCGTCGATGGTGCTCTGCACATGGAAGTGGAACAGCCGGTCGGCCAGCGCCGTGCCCATGTCGTGGCTGACGGCGCCGTGGAAACTGGCGTTGCCCGCGGCCACCACCAGCCAGCCCGGCGGCAGCTGGTAGTGGCCCACCTTGCGGTCGAGGATCAGCGAATAGGCGCTGATCTGCAGGCGCTGGTCGGCCGCGGTCAGCTCGTCGAGGAACAGGATGCCGGCGGGCACATCCTGCCCGGGCAGGAACTCGGGCGGGAACCACACCGTCTTGCCCTGCACCTCGTCGGCGTAGATGGCGCCGCGGATGTCCACCGGCTCGATGGTGGTTGCGCAGCCACCTGGCGCACGATGGACGACTTGCCGACACCGCGGGTGCCCCACAGCATGGTGGCGCGCTGGCGCAGCACGGGCTGGCCGAACTGTTCGATCAGCGCCGCCTTGGCCGCGGCAATGCTGACGGGCGGGATGTTCATCGGGTTGCCGTGCATCTTGGGCCAGCGGGTGAGCGGTGCGGTTGCGGGGTGGTTGCGGAGCGGTTGCGCAGGAATTGCAGCGTGTGGCGGCGCAGTGCGGTGGCAGCCCTCAGGCGCGGCCGGCCGGCGCGGTGTGGCGCCAGCTCGCCTGGCGCGGGCGTTTGGGGATGGGCGGTATCTCCACGCGCGGCAGTTCGTTCATGCAGAACAGCGCCACCATCAGGATCGGCGGGGCGTGGAAGATCAGCATGCGGAAGACCGAGTCTGCCGCGAGGTCGGGCTCGAGCTTCGCGAACACCGCCGCGCCGACGATCATCACGCCCGCGCCCAGCAGCGGAATCATGCGCCGCGCCACCACGCCCCAGCGGGCACCCACGCGCTGGTCGTGAAAGCGCGCCGGCGGCTCGGCCAGGGTCCTGGCCAGGTGGTGCACCGCCAGCTCCAGCTTGTCCTCGGCGTCGCGGCTGCGCTTGAAACCTTCGCCGCGCAGGCGCAGGCGTGTTGTCCAGCCGGCCTGGCGCTTCACCAGGCGCGCCCAGCTCCAGCCCAGCACGGCCAGCAGGTCGTCGGGCAGCGCCAGCGCCTCGCCGTCGCTGGCTTCGAGTTCGATCTCGCCCGGGATGCCTTTCACCGGGCTCAGCTTGAAGCGCAGCAGCAGGCCGTCCAGCTGCGCTGTCGCCTGGCTCAGCAGCAGCGGCGCGGCGGCCTCGGGCTCGCCGCTGGCGTGCTCGAAGCGCAAGGTCTTGGCCACCAGCAGCCCGGGGCCGGAGAGGAACTGTCGCTGCAGCGGAATGGCCGCCACGCGCGCCAGCAGCTCGGCCGGCGTGGCGTCCTCGGCCGTCAGCATGGCCTGCAGGCCGTTGTCGGGGTCACCCCGCAGGTGCAGGCTGCGCGTGAGGCGGGCGCGGCCCGACGGCGGGCACGCCAGCTGCAGCACTTCCTGCAGCGCAGGCTGGCCGGGGGCGGCGGGGTGGTCGATGGGCTTGAAGCGCAACAGGCGCGCGGCGCGGTCGCTGCCGGCCAGGTCGACGTGCCAGCCGGCGCGCGTGAACGGCTCCACCAGGCCCAGGATCTCGTGATGGCTGAGCGGTGTGACGGGGGCGGGTGGCGCTGTTCGCACGGCTGGCGGGGGGGTCAGCCGGGCGGGCCTGGGCTGTTGCTCGAAGATCGCCGCATTCTGCCCAAGCCCGTTTTCCGGTGCTGGCGCCGCGATACTTGAGGCCCTCCCTTCACTTTCACCGGAGACCGCACCATGAGCACCCGTGACGTCGTCGTTCTTTCCGCAGCCCGTTCCGCCATCGGCACCTTCAACGGCAGCCTGGCCGACATCGAACCCGCCGAACTCGCCGGCACCGTGATGAAGGAAGCCGTGCAGCGCTCGGGCGTGGACCCGAAACTCATCAACTACGTGACGGTGGGCAACACCATCCCCACCGAGGGCCGCTTTGCCTACGTGGCGCGTGTGGCCAGCATCCAGGCCGGCCTGCCGATGGAGAGCGTGGCGATGGCCGTGAACCGCCTGTGCAGCAGCGGCCTGCAGGGCATCGTGACGACGGCGCAGAACATCCTGCTGGGCGACTGTGACTACGGCATTGGCGGCGGCGTGGAGGTGATGAGCCGCGGCGGCTACCTCAGCCCGGCCATGCGCAGCGGCGCACGCATGGGCCACACCCAGATGCTCGACATGATGGTGGCCACGCTGACCGACCCCTTCGGCGTCGGCCACATGGGCATCACCGCCGAGAACCTGGCCACGAAGTGGGGCATCACGCGCGAGGCGCAAGACCAGCTCGCGGTGGACAGCCACCGCAAGGCCGCGGCGGCCATCGCCGAGGGGCGCTTCAAGAGCCAGATCGTGCCCATCGTGAAGCAGACGAAAAAGGGCGAGGTGGTCTTCGACACCGACGAACACGTGAAGGCCGGCACCACGCTGGAGACCCTGGCCAAGATGAAGCCCGCCTTCAAGAAGGACGGCAGCGTGACCGCCGGCAATGCCAGCGGCATCAACGACGGCGCGGCCTTTTTCGTGATGGCCGACGCCGCCGTGGCGGCGGCCGGTGGCCACAAGCCGCTGGCGCGCCTGGCGGGCTACGCGGTGGCCGGCGTGCCCAACGAGATCATGGGCGAAGGCCCGATCCCGGCCACCCGGCTGGCGCTGAAGAAGGCCGGCCTGCGGCTGGACCAGATGGACGTGATCGAAAGCAACGAGGCCTTCGCGGCGCAGGCCATCGCGGTGGCGCGCGGCCTCGAGTTCGACATGGCCAAGGTCAACCCCAACGGCGGCGCCATCGCGCTGGGCCACCCCATCGGCTGCAGCGGGGCCTTCCTGGCCACCAAGGCCGTCTACGAATTGCACCGCACCGGCGGGCGTTATGCGCTGGTGACGATGTGCATCGGCGGCGGCCAGGGCATTGCCGCGGTGTTGGAGCGCCTGTGACGGTGGCGGCGAAGCAGCGGCTCGCGGCGCCCCTGCCGCCCCAGCCGACACCGGCGCCAGCCCCGGCCTGGGCCGCCGGCCTGGACTACCTGCCGCGCTGGCTGGCCCACCAGCTGCGCGTGACCGAGCAGCCCGGCTGCAGCGTGGCCGTGGCCCACCACGGGCGCGTGCTGGCCGAGTTTGCGCTGGGGCACAGCGGCGACGGCAGCAAGCTGACGCCGCGCCACCGCTTCCGCGTGGCCTCGCATTCCAAGACCTTCACCGCCGTGGCGGTGCTGAAGCTGCGTGAACAGGGCCGGCTGAAGCTGGACGACGCCGTGGGGCAATACCTCGGCGGCCTGCACCCCGAGGTGGCCGCGGCGACGCTGGCGCAATTGCTCAGCCACAGCGCCGGCCTGGTGCGGGATGGCAGCGACGCCGGGCAGTGGAGCGACCGCCGCCCCTTCCTGGACGAAGCCGCGCTGCGTGCCGACCTCGCCGCCGGCACGGTGCTGCCGGTGAACACGCGCTTCAAGTACAGCAACCACGGCTACGGCCTGCTGGGCCTGGCCATCGCCGCGATCACCGGCGAGCCCTACAACGCCTGGGTGATGCGCGAGGTGGTGTCGGCCTCGGGCCTGAAACACACCGTGCCCGACAGCGCCTTGCTGCCGGCCGGCGCGCCTTTCGCCCAGGGCCACAGCGCCAAGTGGCCGCTGGGCCGGCGGCTGGCCATTCCCGGCAACAACGCCACCCACGCGCTGGCGGCCGCCACCGGCTTCGTCAGTACCGCGGCCGACCTGGCGCGCTTCTACGCCAGCCTGGCCCCCGAGGCGGCGCAGAGCGTGCTGGCACCGGCCAGCCGCCGTGAACTGGTGCGCCGCCAGTGGCGCGACCCCTACGGCACGGTGGAGCGCTGGTACGGCCTGGGCACGCTCAGCGGCAACACGCCGGGCGGTGGCAGCGAGTGGGAGCACTTCGGCCACACCGGGGGTTTCCAGGGCACGCTGAGCCGCACGGTGTGTGTGCCGGCGATGGGCCTGAGCCTGGCTATCCTGAGCAACGCGGCCGACGGCCAGGCCGGCGTGTGGGTGGACGGTGCGTTGCAGATCCTGCGCACCGCCGCGCAGCACGGTGCGCCCACGCCACACGCCGCCGCCTGGCATGGCCGCTGGTGGAGCCTGTGGGGCGCCAGCGACCTGTTGCCATTGGGCGAACGTGTTTTCGTGGCCAACCCGGGGCTGGCCAACCCGCTGCTGGACGCGCCGCAGATCGAAGCGGCCCCCGCCCCAGGCACGACCGGCGGCAGCACGCTGCACGGGCGGTTCGTGCTGGCCGGCGGTTTTGCCAGCCACGGCGAAGCGGTGCGGCTGGAACACGACGCCCGCGGCCGTGGCGCGGCGCTGTGGCTGGGGGGCACGCGGCTGCAGACCGAGGCGCAGGCGGCGAAGGAGTTGGCGCGCCGCTACGGGGTGGGCTGAGGACACGGGGCGCGGCCGCGCCAGGCGCGGCGGCCCTGCTCAGGGCAGCAGGTCGGCCACCTGGTCCCACAGTTCGGGCGGCACGCGGCCTTCGTGGCGCGAGCGCACGCCGCCCTGGCCGTCGATCACCAGCATCAGCGGCAGCCGGCCCCGGGCCTGCCAGGCCGGCGGCAGCTGCACGTCGCCCTGCCAGGTGCTGATGAGCGGGCCCCGGCCCGCGTTGAGGTCGCGGCGCAGGCGGTCGTAGGCCAGCGCGTCATCGCGGCGGCTGTCGGTGTTGATCAGCATCAGGTCGAAGGGCTGCGACTTCCAGCCCTGCGCGTTGGCGCGAAGTTCGGGCATCTTGTTCAGGCACACGGCGCAGTCGGTGCGCCAGAACATCAGCACGCGCACGCGGCCATCGCCCGGGCGCAGCGCAAAGGGCTGCCCGTCGAGCGCGGTGCCGCCGTGGCGTGCGGGCTGCGCGGCGTTGCTGGCCGTGCCGGCCGGCGCTTGCGCGGACTGCGGCGCCTGGGCCAGGCCGGGCAGCGGCGCGACGGCCAGCAGCGTGCACACGCGCGCGCTGCGCAGCAGGGCCGCCAGCAGGCGCGGCACACGAAGGGGTGGCGTGGTGCTCATGGGTCTGTGTCGGGCCGTGGGTGGTTGGCTTACAGCCAAGCGGGCCGGCGACGAGCAGTTCGTCACGGGCGCTTGGCCCGCGCGGTCCAGGCACTCTGATCAGAACTGCCGATGCGCGGTCAGGGCCCGCCCCTAGCATGGGACCGCGGCAAGACTGGCGCATCGTGTGCCGGTCTTCGTGTCCGCCATGAAGGGGGCGATGCAAATGGCACAAGTCGACACATGCTCACGCCGCTGGCCGGCCTTCAGTGCGGCCACGGCCATGGCCGCGCTGCTCTTGGGAGGCTGCGCGTCCATCCCCGACATCACCGTGAGCTACCGGCCGGTGACCTGGGCGCTGCTGGTCACCGTGGCGCACACCGTCACCTGCAACCGGGCGGGCAGCCAGGTCATCGTGGAACGGGGCGCAAGCTTTCTGCCGATCTATGCCGCTGGCCCGGCGGACCAGAAATACCAGATCCGCCTGAGCGAGCTGGACCGCTTCTATGCCGATGCCGACATCTCGGTGACCCTGACGGAAGACGGCCGGCTCAAGGCCATCAACCAGTCCAGCACGGGGCAGGGCGAAGCCATCGCCAAGAGCGCTATCGCCGCGGCCGCCACGCTGTCTTCGGTGCCTCTGGTGGCGGCAGCTGCCTTGCCACTTTCCGGCGGCGTCAGCCTGTTCAGCCACAACGTCTTCAAGGGCCAGGTGAAGGAAGCGGCGCCCCTGGATGTCTGCGGCGTCGTGCGCAAGTACAGCATCGCAGGCCCCGATCAATTGCCGCAGGTCTCGCTGGTGCAGACGGCCTTCATCAAGCCGGACAGCCCCGTGGCCGTGGGTGCCAAGCCCTCGGCCGACCAGAAGCCGTTGCTTGACGAATTGAAGACCGCCAAGCTGGACCTCGCCGCCAGTGTGACGCTGAGCCTCGGCGCGGATGAACTGCAACCGATCGCCCACCCCAGGACCGAGGTCGCTTCGGCCGAGGTGGCACTCACGCTGCAGCGCATGATTGCGCTCACCGCTGCGGTGGCCGACGTGCAGGGCGCTCTGGGCTCGAAGTCCATCGCGGTGCCCACGCCCAAGGTGTTCGTGCTGCCCGTGCCCAAGGCCGCCCTCTTCGGCAAGCAGTCCTTCTCGCTGGCGCTGGCCGACTCCGGCCGCATCACGAACATCGGCTATGGCCGCACGAGTGGCGTTGCCAGCGCGCTCGGTGCGGCTGCGGCGGTGGCCGGCGCCGAGACCACCGAAGACAGCATCGAGGCCGCGGCCATGAAGGCCGCCGCCGATCTGATCGCGCAGCAACAGCGCTACAACAACTGCAAGCTGAAACCTGCCGAGTGCAAGTGAGCCGCGGGCTGCCAGAATGCGAAACGAACCCTTGAGAGACTTCGATGTTGTTGTCGCAGCGCCGCATGTTTGCCAGCGTCTCGGTGGTGCTGTGTGCACTGCACCTGGCGGCCTGCACCACGCTCACCCCCGAGCTGCAGACCGCCGCCCTGGTGCGGCAGGCCGAGGCCGCGATGGGCAGCGAGGCCCTGAGCACCTTGACCGTCACCGGCCGTGGCAGCGGGGCCAGCGTCGGCCAGGCTTATGCACCCGGCACGGCCTGGCCCAGGCTGAAGCTGACGGCCTTGTCGCGCGCGATGAATTTCGACGACGCCAGCTTCCGCGAGGAATACATCCGCAGCCGCAGCGAAGCCCTGGGTGGCGGCACCGAGCCGCCCTTCGGTGATGGCGAGGCGCGCGGCGTGGTGCTGGCGCGCGAAGGCCACGCCTGGGACCTGGCCGGCACGGCCACGCTGGCCAACCCGGCCAGCTGGCCCGCGCGCGTGCACGACCTCTGGACCTTCACGCCGCAAGGCGCCATCAAGGCCGCGGCGCGCCTGGGCGCCCGTCCCGGCGTGCGGCGCGCCTTCCTGCGCCGCTGGGACACGCTCAGCGTCGAGATGCCCGGCCAGTTCAGTGCCACGCTGGTGCTGGAAGCCAACGGGCTGATCTCCCGCATCGAGTCGGTGCAGCCCCATGCGGTGCTGGGCGAGCTCGGCGTGGTCACCGAATTCCACGACTACAGGCCTTATGGCGAGCTGATGTTTCCTTCGCGCATCACGCAGACCCAGGGCGGCTTCGACGCGCTGGACCTGGCGGTCAGCGCGGCCAGCGCCAACCAGACGGTCGAGATCACCGTGCCCGAGGACGTGCGGGGCGCCAGCGAGGTGGTCAGCATCGAAGCGCTGGCCGACGGGGTGTGGTTGCTGGCCGGCGGCACGCACCACAGCGTGGCCATCGAGCTGGCGCAGCAGATCGTGCTGGTCGAAGCGCCCCTGCATGAAGGCCGTGCGCGGGCGGTGCTGGCCACCGCCAACCGGCTGGTGCCCGGCAAGAAGGTGCGCACCGTCATCAACACCCACCACCACTTCGACCATGCCGGCGGCCTGCGGCTGGCCGCGGCCGAAGGCGCGGCCCTGGTCACCAGCGTGCAGGCCCAGCGTTATTTCGAGGCCGCTTTTGCGCAGGTGCCGGCACGCGCGCCCGACACCCTGGCCAGGGCGGGGGTGAAGCCGGTCTTCATCGGCGTCGAGGACAAGACGGTGCTGGTGGACGCACGGCGCCCCATCGAAATCCACCGCCTGCAGGGCAGCCTGCATGCCAGCGGCCTGCTGGCGGTGTGGCTGCCGCGCGAGCAACTGCTGGTCGAGGCCGATGCCTACACGCCGGGCGCGGCCGGTGCACCGCCGCCCGAGAAGCCGGACGCCAACCAGCTGAACCTGGTGCAGAACCTGGCGCGGCTGGGCCTGGTGCCCAAGCGCATCGTGCCGCTGCACGGTCGCGTGGTGCCGGCCGCGGCGCTGCGGGAGCCGGCAGCGCGCAGACCAGCGCCCTGAACGGCGCTTCAGTCGACGGCCGGTGAAACCAGCAGCTGCACGTCCAGGCGCGGCGTCTTGATCTTGTTGTCGATGCGGCTCTCGACCAGGATCTTCTTCGGGTCCACACCCCGGTCGGTGAGAAAACGCCGCAGCGACTGCAGACGCGCCGCGTTGAGGTCGCGGTCGGTCTTGCCGGCGCCGTCGATCTTCCAGGGCCCGGTGGGCACCAGCAGCGCCAGTTCGATGCGCATGCCGATGGAGTCGAGGATGAGTTCCGTCAGCCGCTTCTTGGTGGCTTCGCTGAGCTGATCGCCGACGAACAGGCCCTTGGCCGGCAGGCTGGCGTTGCGCTGGCGCGATTTGTCCTCGGTCAGCTTGCTGGCGGGCACAGGCGCCACCGGCTTGTCGCCAGGGGCGGCCCAGCCGGGGGTGGCCACGGCCAGCACGGCAGCGGCCAGGCCTGAGCGCAAGAGGACGGGTAAGGCACGGTGGTACATGGTGAGTCCCAGGATGAATAAGGGGATTGTGGGTCCAGTGGCTGCGGCGTCAACGCCCGACGAAGCGCGCCGGGCGACGCCCGGCCCAGGCCGCCAGGCCCTCGCGCAGGTCGTCGCTGGCGGCGCACACGGCAACACGCTGGGCGATGTGTGCTGCGGTCTGCGCGGCGGCGGCGGCGTCCACGCCGCGCGCGGTGTCGTTGAGCGAAAGCTTCATGCCCTGCAGCGCCAGTGGCGCAGCGGCCAGCAGGGCTTGCACCGTGCCGGCGGTGGCCGCGTCCAGAGCGTCGGGTGGCACCAGGGTGTCGAGGTAGCCGATGTGCAGCAGCTCGTCGGCGGGCACCGCCTGCGCCAGCAGGAACAGGCGCTTGGCGGCCTGCAGGCCCAGGCGCGAGACGTAGCGCTGCAGGCCGCTGGCGTAGTAGTGCAGGCCCAGGCGCGCGGCGGGCATGCGCAGTTCCATGCCGTGCACGCCAATGCGGAAGTCGCAGGCCAGCGCCAGGTCGGTGGCGCCGCCGTAGACGCTGCCGTTCAGGCGCGCCACCGTCGGCAGGGGCAGGGCCTCCAGCGCGTCCACGGTGTGTTCGAACAGTTGCGGGTCGGCGCTGGCGGCCTCGGCCTGCTCGAGTTCGCCGAGATGAAAACCGCTGCAGAACACCGGGCCGGTGGCGGTGATGACCAGCACCCGCGCGGCCGCTTGGCTGGCCAGTGTCTGGAAGTGGCGCTGCAGCGCCAGCAGGTCCTCCCGGTGCAGCCGGTGGTGGTGCCGGGGGCGCTGCAGGGTGATCGTGGCGCAGCCGTCGTCGGCCAGGTGCAGCAGCGGTTCGCTCATGCGCGGTGCCGGGGCGTCAGGCGCGTGTCTTCTCGAATTCGTGCAGCCAGTCCACCAGCGCCTGCACACCGGCCAGCGACATGGCGTTGTAGAGCGAGGCGCGCATGCCGCCCACCGAGCGGTGGCCCTTGAGCTGCACCAGGCCGCGCGCTTCGGCGCCTTGCAGGAAGGCGGCGTCCAGGCGTTCGTCGGGCAGGCGGAAGCAGACGTTCATGCGGCTGCGCCAGGCCGGCTGCACGGGCACGCTGTAGAAGCTGCTGGCGTCCAGCGCGCCGTACAGCAGCCGGGACTTGGCGGCGTTGTGCGCGGCCATCGCGGCCAGCCCGCCTTGCGCCTTGAGCCACCTGAACACCAGGCCGGCGATGTAGATGGCATAGGTGGGCGGCGTGTTGTACATGCTGCCGTTGTCGGCCACGACCTGGTAGTTGAAAGCCGTCGGCGTGCAGGGCAGGGCCTGGCCCAGCAGGTCTTCGCGCACGATCACCAGCGTCAGCCCGGCCGGGCCGATGTTCTTCTGCGCGCCGCCGTAGATGAGGCCGTATCTCGTGACGTCGATGGGCTGGCTCAGGATGCTGCTGCTCATGTCGGCCACCAGCGGCACCTCGCCCACCTCGGGCGCCGCGGGGTATTCCAGGCCGCCTATGGTCTCGTTGCTGCAGATGTGCACGTAGGCGGCGTCGGGGTCGAGCTGCCAGGTCTCGCGCGCCGGGATGCGGGTGTAGCCGCTGTCGGCGCCGCTGGCCGCCACGTTCACGCGGCCGTAGCGGCGTGCTTCCTGCAGCGACTTCTTGCTCCACTCGCCGGTGTCGATGTAGTCGGCGCTGGCGCGGCCGCGCAGCATGTTCATCGGCACGATGGCGTTTTCCGCCAGCGCACCGCCCTGCATGAACAAGAGCTTGTAGTTCGCCGGCGCGTGCAGCAGTTCACGCAGCAGGCTCTCGGCCTCGGCCGCGATGGCGGTGAACTGCGGGCCGCGGTGGCTCATCTCCATCACGCTCATGCCGCTGCCTTGCCAATCCAGCATTTCGGCCGCGGCCTGCTGCAGCACGCTTTCGGGCAGCGCGGCCGGGCCGGCGCTGAAGTTGTGGACACGGGTCATGGTTCGGGCCGCAACGGGGCGGTGCGTGGGGTCGGCGAGAAGTGTAGCCAGCGGCCGCCGCCGGTTTCCCGCGGTTGCGGACTGAACCGACCCGTTACCGAGCCGGGTCGCGTCCGTGGCGCGATGCGGGTTCGCCCTCGCTGCGAACTTTCCCGGCGCCCCGAACAATGGCCCGAGCCCACCGTTGCGAGACTGGTCTTGATGATCATTCACTGCAGCGCCAAAAGGGGGCTCACCCGTGAAGCGGTGGCGTGTGCGCCGCTTCGAGATGACTCGTCGATTGAGTGAACAGGGAGAAAGTGACCGTGATTCAGACATTTCAAGCACAGCGGCTCCGGGTCGTTTGCGCCATCGCCGCGCTGGGCCTGCTCGCCATGCAGGCCCGAGCCGGGCAAGAGGAGTTCCAGCCCCAGCGCGAAGCGGTGGAACAGCGCCCCAAGGGCCTGATCGTCACCTACCGCGACGGCGCCGCCGCAGCCGACCTGGCCGGCGCCAGCAGCAGCGCGCTGGCCGCCCGCGCCCGCGTGGCGCAGCGCCTGGAAGCGCTGGCCGGCCGCACCGGCACCCGGCTGAAGCATGTGCGCGGCCTGGCCACCGGTGCGCAGCTGGTGGATGCTGCCGATGAAAAGGCCGACCTCGGCGCGCTGGCCCAGGCCCTGCGCCAGGACCCCGAGGTGCTGGCCGTCGAGCCCAACGCCCTCATGCAGCCGCTGCTGACGCCCAACGACAGCCGCTACCCTGAGCAGTGGCACTACTTCGAAAGCACGGGCGGCATCAACGCCGTGCCGGCCTGGGACCGCGCCACCGGCAGCGGCGTGGTGGTGGCCGTCATCGACACCGGCATCGTGCCGCACAGCGACTTGAACGCCAACGTGCTGCCCGGCTATGACTTTGTCTCCGACGCCACTTCGGCGCGTGACGGCAACGGCCGCGACAGCAACCCGCGTGACGAGGGCGACTGGTCGCTGGCCGGTGAATGTGGCCGCACCACCGCTGCCAACAGCTCGTGGCACGGCACGCACGTGGCCGGCACCGTGGCCGCGGTGACGAACAACGCCGCCGGCGTGGCCGGCGTGGCTTTCGGCGCGAAGATCTTGCCGGTGCGCGCACTGGCCAAGTGCGGCGGCACGCTGGCGGACATCGCCGATGCCATCGTCTGGTCGGCCGGCGGCAGCGTGCCGGGTGTGCCCGCCAACCCGAACCGCGCCAAGGTCATCAACATGAGCCTGGGCGGCAGCGGCGCCTGCGGCACCACCTACCAGACCGCCATCAACACCGCGCGCTCGCTGGGCGCGGCGGTGGTGGTGGCCGCGGGCAACAGCAACGTCGATGCCGTCAACGCGCGGCCGGCGAACTGCACCGGCGTCATCACCGTGGCGGCCACCACGCGCAGCGGCGGCAAGGCCAGCTTCTCGAACTTCGGCTCGGTGGTGGACCTGGCGGCACCGGGTGCCGGCATCCTGTCCACCTTGAACAGCGGCACCACCATCCCGGCTGCGGAAAGCTACGCCAGCTACAACGGCACCAGCATGGCCACGCCGCATGTGGCCGGCATTGCCGCGCTGATGTTCCAGGCCAGGCCCACCGCCACGCCCACCGAGATCGAGACGGCGCTGCGCAACTCCGCACGCGTGTTCCCGCAGGCCTGCAGCGGCTGCGGCACCGGCATTGCCGATGCCAATGCCGCCATCACCGCCATCGGCGGCGCGCCGCCGCCGGCGGGCAATGAGCTGCAGAACAACGTGGGGCGCGTGATTTCGGGCGCCACCGGCACCGACAACCGCTTCACGATGGTGGTGCCCTCGGGCCGTACGAGCCTGAGCTTCTCGATCAGCGGCGGCACGGGCGATGCCGACCTCTATGTGCGCTTCGGCACCGCGCCCACGACCACCACCTACGACTGCCGGCCCTACCTCAACGGCAACACCGAGACCTGCACCATCAGCAACATCCAGGCCGGCACCTACCATGTGAACGTGCGTGCCTACAGCGCGTATTCGAACGTCACGCTGGTGGGGCGCTACACCCCGCAATGAGCGCCGCCGAGCGCGCGGCGTGATGAACAGGCGGCGCTGGCGGCACAGGCTGGCCGCTCTGGCGGCTTCTGCTGTCGCGGCCGCCTTGCCCGCTGCTTCATCGGGGCTGGCGTCGCCGGCCCCGCACCTGCCCGCTGCCATGACCGCCGACGAAGTGATCCTGCAGTTCAAGCGCCCCGAGCTGCAGCAGGCGCTGCTGCAGGCCGGCAGCGTGGTTGCCGCGCGTGCCGCCGTGCAGCGAGCGCTGGACGCGCTGGGGCAGCGCCACGGCGTGGCGCTGCACTACCTGCAGACCCTGGGCGTGGGCAGTGCGCTGGTGGCCATCACGCCCGCGGCCGGCAAGCCCGGGGCGCTGGAGGCACGCGTGGCGCGCCTGGCGGCCGACGCCGAGCTGGCGTCGGTGGAAGTGAATGCGCGCATGACGCACTTCAAGCCCGCGCCGCGGTGAGGGCGGAACTGGGCTGACGAACCCGGCTGGCGCTGAAGGCGCAGCGCCAGCCCCGTTCAGGGCTGCAGCTGGCGCAGCTTGTCCTGCGCCTCGGCGACGTCCTTGCCCAGTTCGGTGAGGTAGCGCGTGCGCTCTTCACTCTCCCATTCGGCGTTCGAGAAACTCGCCAGCGCGTAGCGGCGTGAACGGTGCTGTTCGCCGGCGCGGCGCGGCAGCATCACGCGGTCGGGGAAGGCGTCGGGCTTCAGCAGAAAGGCCTCCACGTCGCGCAGCACGAGGGGGAATTCCGGCTTCAGGTCGTGCATGAGCTTGCCGAAGACCGGCAGCTTGAACTCCTGCGCGCCCGCGGCGACCTCGCCGTTGAACTGCGCCAGCGCCACGGGCCGGCCCTGGGCGTCGTCCACGCGCGCGGTGACGACATAACGCCCGGGCATCAGCACCTGGGCCGGCAGCAGGAAGTCCAGGCCCGCCGCACTGGCCGTCTCACGCACGCCGGGCAGCCAGGTGGCGGCCTGCTCGGGGCTGTAGACCAGGTCGAAGTAGATGAAGCCGGGCTGGCCCGCGTGCTCGAGATTCATCTCCAGCCGCACCGTGCCGGCGAAGCTGGCAAAACCCTGTGCGCCGGGTTGCATCAGCGCCGACCAGGTGCCGTCGCCGGCCACCAGGTCGCCCTGGCTGCCGGTGTCGTTGACGGCCAGCGCCACCTCGGCGGTGCGCGCGGTGGCGCCGGGCGGCGTCACTTCCTTCAGCACCGCACGCTGCACACGCAGCGGCAGCGTGCGGCCTTGTTCGTCGGTGAGCGTCAGCGTCACGCGGCTGCTTTCCATGCGGCTGGCGAACACCCTTTCCTGCGTCGTGCGCAGGCGCACGCCCTGCGGCGCGCTGCCGCCGGGCACCCGCAAGGCGCGCTCTTCGGCGATGGGGGCAAAAGGCCGCACCTGGTCGGGGTGTTCGCTGATGGGTCGCGAGCCGTGCGGGTATTGCGCCGCCGCGCGGTAGGCGTTCAGCGCGTTGTTGGCGCGTTCCAGGCGCGCCTGCCAGAGCGCCCTTTGTTCGGCCCTTTGCGCCTCGCGTTCGGCCAGCCCGCGTGCGCTCAGCGGCGGGCCCGGGGGCAGCGTGGCGGTGGCGCTGGCCGGCACGGCTGCCGGCATGGCGTTCGCCCCGCCCTGCGCCGCCGCGGCCTGTGGCGGCGCGGCGGTGCCGATGTCGCCAGGGTCCTGCTGCCACCACAGCAGCAGCAGCACGCCGGCGGCGGCTGCGGCCCCCAGCGCCGCCGCCGCGCGCGGCTTCATTGGGCGTAGGTGACCATGTCCTCGCGCATCTTCGAGACGATGCCGCCCCAGCTGCCGCGGGTGTAATGGTCGAACTGCTCGTAGCTGTCACGGAAGATCACCGAGTGGTAGCTCCACTTCGCGCGCCCGCCCTGGGCGGCCGCGGTGCCCAGCGTGAGGTCGTTGCACAGCCAGTCGCTGGGGTTGCAGTAGGAGCCGCCGCTGCTGCCCGAGATGCCGCCGCTGGAGTGGTAGGCGATGGCCTCGTCGTCCTGCCCCGGCAGCACGAAGCTGTAGGCCGTGCCCTGGCTGCCGGCGAACATGTAGAACCATTTCCCCGCCGTGCTGTTGTGGTTGTACATCGCCCGTGCGGTGCTGGTCTTCAGGTCGGCCACGAGCGGCTCGCTCAGGGCCCAGTCGCCGGCATCGGCCAGTTCGCTGCCACCGGCGGCGCCGCCGGCCACGTCCACCCACTTGATGTTCCAGCCCGTCTGCGTGCCGGCGCCGCTGTTGCCGCATTGGCCGGCCGAGTTCGGTGTCGGCGTCTTGATGCTGCGGCTGCTGCTGCCGTACAGCGACAGCGCGTAGCCGATCTGCAGGTTGCCCGCCGAGTGCGCGGCCACGTAGCACCAGTTGGGGCCGGTGCAATAACAATCGAGCGCGTCGCGGATGTTGCCGTTGGTGGTGCTGATGCGGTTGTAGCCGTCCCAGTTCACCGACTTCTTGTTCACGCCGGCGGCCGTGGTGGCCGGGCCCCAGTAGCTGAAGGCCGGTGCGGCCGTTGATCCAGAGGCTGTAGTTGGTGGCCTGGGCCAGCGCCAGCACGGCGCCGGCGGCGCTCAGCGCCAGCGCAAACAGGAGCCTCAGACCGCGGGTCATCTTCATGCTTGTCTCTTCCTTGTCTTGGGTGCGGCGGATGATCGGTGCGCGCCAAGGCCGCCAGCAACGCGCGTTTTCCCGTAGCGATGGCGGGGATATGCTGCGCCGCCGTCCAGACCCGCCGCGCCACCACCGGAGCCCGCCATCTCAGCCCTGCCCCAAGGCCCGACTTCATCGCCCGTGCACGCCGCCGATTCGCGTTACGCGATGGGCCGGCTGTTCGTGGCGCTGCTCCTGATGACGCTGGGCAGCAGTGGCATGTATGTGATTGCCGTCATCCTGCCGGCGGTGCAGGCCGAATTCGGCGTCGCGCGCGCCGATGCCAGCCTGCCCTACACCGCGCTGATGATCGGCTTCGGCATCGGCGGCATCCTGATGGGCCGCCTGGCCGACAGGTTCGGCGTCATGCTGCCGCTCCTGATCGGCGCGGCCAGCCTGGGCGGCGGTTATGTGCTGTGCGGCCTGGCCGGGGGCATCGCCAGTTTCACGCTGGTGCACGGACTGCTCATCGGGCTGCTGGGCAGCTCGGCGAGTTTTGCGCCGCTGGTGGCCGACACCTCCTTGTGGTTCGTCAAGCGGCGCGGCATCGCGGTGGCGGTGTGCGCGAGTGGCAATTACCTCGCCGGTACGCTGTGGCCGCCGGTGGTGCAGCACTTCGTCGAAAGCTCGGGCTGGCGCGCCACCTACATCGGCCTGGGGGTGTTCTGCGGTGTCGGCATGGCGCTGCTGGCCTTGTTCATGCGGCCACGGCCGCCCGCGGCGGTGGTGGCGCCGCCGCGGCCCGGCGCCACGGCCGTGGTCTCGAGCCGCCCCTTCGGCCTCAGCCTCAACCAGGCCCAGCTGCTCTTGTGCGTGGCCGGTGTGTCGTGCTGCGTGGCCATGGCCATGCCCCAGGTGCACATCGTGGCCTATTGCGGCGACCTGGGTTATGGCGCCGCGCGCGGCGCGGAGATGCTGAGCCTGATGCTGGCCTGCGGCATCGTCAGCCGGCTCGCCAGCGGTGTGATCTGCGACCGCATCGGCGGCGTGCGCACGCTGCTGCTGGGCAGCGTGCTGCAGGGCCTGGCCCTGCTGCTCTTCCTGCCGTTCGACGGCCTGGTCTCGCTGTACGTGATCTCGGCGATGTTCGGCCTCTTCCAGGGTGGCCTGGTGCCCAGCTACGCCATCATCGTGCGCGAACACTTCCCGCCCGCCGAAGCCGGCGCGCGCGTGGGCACGGTGCTGATGAGCACGCTGCTGGGCATGGCGCTGGGCGGCTGGATGTCGGGCCGGATCTTCGACCTCACCGGCAGCTACCAGGCCGCCTTCGTCAACGGCATTGCCTGGAACCTGCTGAACGGTGCCATCGCCTTCTGGCTGGTGCGGCGGCTGTCGCGGCACGCGCCGCTGGCGCCACCTGCGTCGCCTGCGCTGCCCGCCCCCGGGTCGGCGCGCTTGCCCTGACCCCGGCCCGGTGCGAGCATCGGCCCGGCACCCGCCCGGCCACCCGCAAAGCGCGCCACACCCCCACACACCCAGGAGACCCCGCCATGCCCAAGCCCATGTTCGACGCCGAAGCCCTGATCGCGATGTTCGAGAACGCCACCGCCCAGCAGAGCGCGCAGCTGCGCAAGGCCACCACCGAGGCCACCATGACCGCGCTGCAGGGCCGCGAACTGACGCTGAAGAACATGCGCGGCGCGCTGAAGCAGGTGGCCGAGGCCGCCAGCGCCGGCGTGGCGAAGAACGTCATGCCCGACATCGACGCCGAAGACCTGCTCGACCAGGCCGTGGCCGGCATGGACCAGGCCATGCTGAAGGCGGTGGACGCCAACCGCGTGGCGCTGAGCACGCTGACCGGCCAGGGCGCCGACCTGCGCGAGAAGCACCTCAGCAAGGCGCTGGCCGACCTGGAGAAGATGGAAGACACGATGTTCGAGGCGCTGAAGAAGGCGGCGGCAGGCGCGGGCGCGCCGATGGCCGGCGCCTGGGCGCCCATCCTTGAAAAGATGCAGGCCGGCGGCACGCTCAGCGGCGCGCAGGCGGCGATGACGGCCGAGCAGATGACCGAGCAGATGCAGGGCGCGATGCGCAGCACACGCGCTGCCGGCCTGCGCGCCGCGCAGGCCCTGGCCGAGAGCTACACCGCGATGGTCAGCGGCGTGCTGCTGGGCATGAGCGACGCCATCCAGAGCGGCGGCAAGACCAAGAAGCCGCCGGTGCGCAGGTAAGGCCTCCTGCCGCGTGCACAGACAATCCCGCGCCATGAACAGCCTACCTACCCCTCGCGTGGTCATCTCGGGCACCGGCCTCTTCCAGCCGGCGCCGGTGATCACCAACGCCGAACTCATCGCCAGCTACAACGCCTACGCCGACCTGCAGAACGCGCGGCACGCCGCCGAGATTGCCGCCGGCACCCGCCAGGCGCTGGCGCATTCCAGCGTCGAATTCGTCGAGAAGGCCTCGGGCATCAAGCAGCGTTACGTGCTGGAGAAGGAAGGCGTGCTCGACCCCACGCGCATGAAGCCGCGCTTTGCGCCGCGCGCCGATGACGAGCTCAGCCTGATGGCCGAGATTGCCGTGGACGCGGCGAAGAAGGCCATGGCCGCGGCCGGCAAGCAGGGCAGCGACGTCGATGCCGTGCTGTGTGCCGCGGCCAACATGCAGCGTGCCTACCCGGCGATGGCCTGCGAGATCCAGGCCGCGGTGGGCGCGGGCGGTTACGGCTTCGACATGAACGTGGCCTGTTCATCGGCCACCTTCGCCATCGAGCAGGCCGTGAACGCCGTCAAGAGCGGCAGCGCCAGGTGCGTGCTGGTGGTGAACCCCGAAATCACCTCGGCCCACCTGGAATGGCGCGACCGCGACTGCCACTTCATCTTCGGCGATGTCTGCACCGCGCTGATCGTGGAAGCGGCGTCCACCGCCACCAGCGCCGACCAGTGGGAGGTGCTGGGCAGCAAGCTCGCCACCCAGTACAGCAACCACATCCGCAACAACGCCGGCTTCATCAACCGCTGCGAAGACACCGACCCCGACGCGCGCGACAAGACCTTCATGCAGGAAGGCCGCAAGGTCTTCAAGGAAGTGGTGCCGATGGCCGCCGCGCACATCGAGGCGCACCTGCACACGCTGGGTTTCGAGCCGACCTCGGTGCGCCGCTACTGGCTGCACCAGGCCAACCTGGGCATGAACCAGCTGGTGCTGAAGAAGCTGGTGGGACGCGAGGTGGGCGACGACATCGCGCCCATCATCCTGAGCGAATACGCCAACACCGCCAGCGCCGGCAGCATCATCGCCTTCCACCACCACCACGCCGACCTGCCCGCCGGCGAGCTGGGCGTGATCTGCAGCTTCGGCGCCGGTTATTCGATCGGCAGCGTGGTGCTGCGGCGGCTTTGAGGCGGCCGGGCCTCGGTGCCCGCTGACCCGCGCGCCCCGACCCCGCCGCGCTCCCGTGCGCTGGCGCGCAGGCAAAGGCCCGCCGCTCGGCAGTGATGTCTGGCGGCGGCGGCGTGCCGCGGTGGTAAGTTCACAGGCTTTCGCGGCTACGCACAGGAGAAGACGATGACCGAAATGACCGCAATGCAACGTGAGAAGCTGATGGCCGACCTGCGCGTCGTGGTGTCTGATGCCGAAGAGCTGCTGAAGATGACGGCCGACGAAGTGGGCGAAAACGCCACCGCGCTGCGCGAGCGCCTGAGTGTCCGCATGGCGCAGGCCAAGGACAGCCTGGCCGCGCTGCAGGCCGCTGCCACCGAGAAGGCCAAGGCCGTGGGCCACGCGGCCGACGATTACGTGCACGACCACCCGTGGCGGGCCGTGGCCATCGGCGCCGGCATCGGGGTCATCGTCGGCATGCTGATCGGCCGCCGTTGACGCGCGGGCCGCACGCGAGATGGCACTGAGCGGCCGGCCCGCCAGCGGCGGGCTCTTCAACTCGCTGCGCGCCTTGCTGGCCACGGCGCTGGGCATGGCGCAGCTGCGCCTGGAACTGTTCGGCACCGAGCTGGAAGCCGAGAAGCTGCGCCTCTTCGACGCGCTGTGGCGCGTCGGCCTGGGCCTGCTCCTGCTGGGTGTCGCGGCGGTGCTGGCCGCGGCCTTCGTGCTGCTGTTGTTCTGGGACAGCTACCGCCTGGCGGCGCTGGGGGTGATGGTGCTGCTGTTCGTCGGCGGCGCGGTGTGGCTGTTGATGTCGGCCCGCGCCGGCCTGCGCGCGGACGAGGGCGGGCCGTTTGCGCTCTCGCTGGCCGAGATGCAGCGCGACCTGGAAGGCCTGCGTGCGGCGGCCTTGCCGGCGTCCCGGGACGACGGCACCCGGTTGCCCTGAACCCGCGATGAAGCCGTCGTGAGGCGCCGATGAACCGCGCAAGCCAGCCGCTGCAACAGCGCCAGCAACTGCTGCTGGTGCGCAGCGCCGAGTTGCGCCGCAGCTTTGCGCGCGAGGCGCAGGTGCTGCAGCCGCCGCTGGCGCTGGCCGACCAGGTGCTTTCCGCCTGGCAGTGGCTGCGCGCGCACCCGCAGGTGCCGCTGGCGGCGGCGGCCGTGCTGGTGGTGCTGCGCCCCCGGCGCGCCTGGCGCCTGGGCTGGCGCCTGTGGTCGGGCTGGCAGATGTGGCAGCGGGTTCGGCAGCGCCTGCAGCCCTTCGCTGGCGGGGGCGGCCCGGGTGGCCTGGGCGGCCTTAGCGGCCTTAGCGGGCTCGGCGGGCTCGGCACTTCCGGCCGGCAGCGCCCGCCCAAGAACCCGCGCCGCTGAGCGGCGCCAGGCCAGGCCCGGCGGCGCGCAGGCCGCCCGGCCTCGTCACCACACGACGACAGGCTCGCCCGCCACCATCGCATCACCCGCCTTGCAGCTGAAGGCCTGCGCAAACGCCGGGATGTTGGACAGCGGCCCGAGGATGCGCCAGCGGCCGGGCGAGTGCTGGCCCGTGCGCAGCTGGTCGACGATGGCCTCGGTGCGGTACTTCACGCGCCAGATCGTGGCGTGCGAGAGGAAAAAGCGCTGCTCGGGCGTGCGGCCGTCCACCAGCGGCGCGGCCTGGCCCGCCTGCGGGTCTGCCGCACGCTGGCGCTGCAGGGCGATCTGCAGGCCGTCGTAGGCGATCTGGATGCCGGCCAGGTCGGAGATGTTTTCACCCAGGGTCTGGCGGCCGTTGATGCGCACGCCGGGCACGGGTTCGAAGCTGCTGTAGAGCGCCGCCACCCGGTCGGCGCGCGCCTTGTAGGCCGCGGCGTCGGCGGCTTGCCACCAGTCGCGCAGGTTGCCCACGGCGTCGAACTGGCGGCCGCGGTCGTCGAAGTGGTGCGTGATCTCGTGGCCGATGACCATGCCGATGCTCGAAGAAGGGCGGCTGCAGGATGCCGGCCGGGAAGACGATCTGGTTGCCGCCTGCGGCGAAGGCATTCACGATGTGCGGGCTGGTGGTCCAGCGTGCGCGGTCCACCGGCTGGTTCAGCTCGGCGAGGCGTTGCGCGCTGTGCCAGGCGCTGATCTTCAGCTGGTTGCCGGCGAAGTCATCGGGCTGGAGCGCCAGGCCCTCGTAGGTTTTCCAGGTCGCGGGCCCGCCGATCTTCACCGCCATGGCCGCCAGCTTGGCCTGGGCCAGGGCCTTGGTGGGTGCGCTCATCCACGGCAGCGCGTCGATGCGGCGCTGCCTCGCGGGCTTGATGTCGGCCACCATGGCCAGCGCGCGCTGCTGCGCCAGCGGTGAAAACGCCTTCGCGACGAACAGCTCGCCCAGGGTTTCGGCCAGCGGTGCGCCGCCGTACTGCCCGCCCACCATCAGGATCACCTCCTCGACACGGGGCGGTGCCGCCTTCAGGCCGCGGATGGCGCCCTTGTAGTAGTCGAAGTGGGCGCGCGCCACCGCCTGCGGGCCGTACTCGGCCACGGCGTCGAGCGCGCGCACGCGCAGGTAGGTGCGCCAGGTGTCCAGCGGCGCCTGGTCGGCCAGTGTGGCCAGGCCGGTGGCAAAACCCGGCTGGCCGACGATGAGGCGCTGGCTCTCGCCCAGTCCGGCATAGGCCTGCAGCCAGGCCGCCCAGTTGAAGCTTCAGCGAGGCCGGCGTCATCACGTTGTAGATGGCGTTGGGGTCGCGGCGCTGCACGCGCGTCATCGAGGCCTGCGCCAGTGCTTGCTCGAAGGCCATCAGCGCGTCCAGCGTGCCGGCGTCGGCCGCTGCGCCCGCGGCCTTCAGCAGGCGCTCGGCGTAGGCGCGGTAGGCGGCCTGCAGCTTGCGGCTGTTGTCGTCGGTGGCGAAGTAGTCGTCGCGGTCGGGCAGGCCCAGGCCGGCCTGGCTGAGCTGCAGCGCGTGGCGCGTGGCGTCTTTCGCGTCGGTGCCGACAAACACCTGCAGCGGCGCGCTGATCTGCAGCCGCGCCAGCTCGCCGATGAGCGTCGGCAGCGTGTCGCGTTCCACCGACTGGATGCGTGCCAGCCAGGGCTGCACGGCCGACAGGCCACGCCTTTCGATGCCGGCCATGTCCATGCCGGCACGGTATTGCGCCGCCAGCAGCTTCAGGCCCGGGGTGGTCTGGCGCGCCGGGTTGGCGGCCAGCTCGGCCAGGCCGGCTTCCAGCACACGGTCGTTGGCGACACGCAGTGCGTCGAAGCTGCCGATGCGCGCGCGGTCTGCGGGCAGTGGCGTCGCCGCCTGCCAGGCGCCGTTCGCATAGGCGTCGAAGTCGGTGCAGGCCGCAGCGCTGGTGGCGGCGGCCACGGGGGCCGCAGTGGCAGCGGGGGCCGTGGCCAGCGCCGGGGTGGGCGCCGTGCTCTGGGCGCGCGCCGGTGTGAAGGCAAGCAGGGGTGCGGCCAGCAGCAGGGCGGTCGCCAGGCGTGTGGGTGTGGGCATGGTCGGGTTCGTCATGGTCGGTGTGGCCGCGCAGTCTAGGCGGCCTGCGCCGCCCTTGCAGGCGGTGCCTGCGCTATCGTGCGGCGATGGCTGAGCTGAGCTTTTTCTGGCACGACTACGAAACCTTCGGCCGCGTGCCGCGCCGCGATCGGCCCTCGCAGTTTGCCGGTGTGCGCACCGACGCCGAGCTGAACGAGATCGCCGCGCCGGTGATGCATTTCTGCCAGCCCGCGCCCGACTTCCTGCCCGACCCCGAGGCCGTGCTGCTCACCGGCATCCTGCCGCAGCAGGCCTTGCAGCAAGGCCTGCCCGAGCACGAGTTTGCCGAAGTCATCGAGCGTGAACTGGCGCGTGACGGCACCGTGGGCGTGGGCTACAACAGCATCCGCTTCGACGACGAGGTGACGCGCCACCTGTTCTGGCGCAATCTCATCGACCCCTATGCGCGCGAATGGCAGAACGGCTGCGGCCGCTGGGACCTGCTGGACGTGGTGCGCTGCTGCTGGGCGCTGCGCCCCGAAGGCATCACCTGGCCGTTGCACACCCAGGGCGAGATGGCCGGCCGGCCTTCCTTCAAGCTCGAGCACCTCACCGCCGCCAACGGCCTGGTGCACGACGCCGCACACGATGCGCTGAGCGACGTGCGCGCCACCATCGCGATGGCGCGCCTGATCAAGACCCGGCAGCCCCGGCTGTGGGACTTCTGCCTGAAGCTGCGCAAGAAGGACGCGGTCGCGGCCGAGATCGGCGCCGGCCGGCCGTTTGTGCACCTCTCGGGCATGTACCCGGTGGAGCGCGGCTGCCTGGCCGTGGTGTGGCCGCTGGCGCCGCACCCGACGAACAAGAACGAGCTCATCGTCTGGGACCTGGCGCACGACCCGCGTGCACTGCGGGGGCTGGACGCCGAGGCGCTGCGCCGGCGCATGTTCAGCCGCCAGAGCGAACTCGACGCCGCCGGCCGGGGCGAGACCCGCCTGCCGATCAAGACCATCCACATCAACAAGAGCCCCATCGTCATCGGCAACCTGAAGACCCTGGGGGACGCGGCCGAGCGCTGGGCGCTGGATGTCCCGCTGGCCATGCTGCACGCCGAACACGCCGCGGCGCTGGAGGCGCAGCTGCAGCCGCTGTGGGCGCAGGTCTTCCAGCGCCCCGCGCCGGCCGAGGCGCCCGATGTCGATGAAGACCTCTACGGCGGTTTTGTCGGCAACGACGACCGCCGCACGCTGCAGCGCCTGCGTGAACTGAACGCAGCGCAGCTGGCGGCCAAGCGCGTGGCCTTCAGCGATGGGCGGCTGGAGGAACTGCTGTTCCGCTACCGCGCGCGCAACTTTCCTGACAGCTTGAGCGACGAAGAGCAGCAGCGCTGGGAAGAGCACCGCGCCGAGCGCCTGCACGAGGGGCGCGGCGGGGCCTTGACGCTCACCGCCTACTTCGAGCGCATCGACACCCTGGCCGAAGCCGCCGACACGTCGGGCGATGAACGTGCGCAGGAATTGCTGGCGGCGCTGTACGACTACGCCGAAGGCATCGCGCCCGAGCGCGGCTGAAGCCCGGCGCCGCGACGGCTGCGCCAGCAGCGCCGTTTTAGCCCAGTCGGCCCACCGGCAGCGCCTGCGGCAGGCGCTGCAGCACGCGCCAACGCCAGGCCAGCAGCGCCGCGGTCAGCGCCAACACGCCCAGCGCCCACGGCCCCAGCGCGGCCGGGTGGCGGCTCAGCAGGAACATCGACAGCGCGCCCGCCGGCAGGCACAGCACCAGGGGCGGCAACACGGTGACGGGCCGCGGCCCTTGCATGCGGGCATGGTCGCGCCACAGCCACGCGCCGAGCGGCAGCACCATGCCGAGCAGGGCCAGGGTGGGCGGCGCCTGGCCCGCCCACAGCACGCTCGCCACGGCCGGCAGCAGGGCCAGCCACAGCAGCAGGCAGTGGCGAGCCTGGCGCCAGGCCAACGCGCGATTCAGCGCCGCGCCTTGCGGCATGCCGGGCAGCAGCATCAGCAGGCCCTGTTCACGTCGCGAGGCCCACAGGGCGCCGGGCAGGGCCAGGATGACGCTGAAGGCCATGAAGCTCAGGCCGATGGTGATGCCGCCGCGACCCTGCGCGAGCAGGAGTTCAGGGCGCAGGCCGACCAGCGCCGCGGTGACGACGATGCTGGCGGCCACGCTGAGCTGCACGAACAGCAACACGGCCAACTGGCGCACCCAGTGCTGGCTGCCGTGCAGCACCAGTTCGGCCCTGTCCATCACGCTGCCGGGCTGCGGCTGCGCACGGCGCAGGCAATGCCGCAGCCAGGCATCGGCCAGCTTCTGGCCGGGCAGGCTGAGCCACTCGCCCCAGGGGCCGTAGCTGGCCAGTGGGGGGCTCTGGCCGGCCGCCACCAGCGCGGACACGCGGCGCGAACGTTCGCGCCGCGCGTAGGCGCGCGCGTGGGCGGCCTGGCCGTTGCCGAACACGGCGCAGAGCAGCAGGGCCTGCGCCAGCAGCACCCCCAGCGTGCTGCCCAGCGGCTGGGCCTGCCACAGCTGCAAGGCCCAGCCGCCAAGGCCGGCCATGAAGTGGCGCCAGGCATGCACGCTGAAGAAGACCGGCACCACGCTCGCCACCACCCACAGCCCCCACCAGCGCATGGCCGCCGCCACAAAAAGAAGCAGCGTGCCGATGGCCAGGGCGACGCCCAACGCCAGGCGCCAGCAGGTGCCGATGTCGCCCACCTGCAGCAGCGCCGCGCCCAGGCCGGCCACGGTGGCACTGACGGCCACCAGCACTGCCCACGGGCCCAGCGCCGCCGTGCGCAGGGCCCGGGCATAGCCCGGCACGCCGTGCACGGCATGGGGATGGTCCAGCCGCAGCAGCGCGGCGAACTGTGCGCCCCAGGCCAGGCACAGGCCGGTCACGGCCAGGGCGCCCACGCTCAGCGCGGCCTGGTGCGGCGGCATCCACAGCAGCGCGGCCACGGCCGGCACGCCGAACAGCAGCGCCAGCACCAGCGCGTACAGGCGCAGCGCCCACAGGCTGCCGTCGTTGCGGCGCCACTGCCAGCCCGCGCGCAACATGGCCAGGGCCGGGTGCGCGGCGCCGCTCATGTCAGCTCCATGAACAGGTCTTCCAGCGTCACTGCTTCGGCCGGCGTGCCGGGTGGCAGTGCGGTGCCGGTGGGCAGTCGGGCCAGCACGCGTTCACGCCCGGCCGCCAGCGCCGTGCGCTTCAGGCTCTGTGCGCCCAGGTGCTGCAGCAGGGCCTGCACCTCGGTCGTGCTGCCGGAGAACAGCCGCACTTCTTCCAGCAGTTCGTCCAGCGGCGCCTGCAGCGCGATGCGGCCCGCGCTCATGAAGGCCATGTGGAAGGCCACGCGCTCCAGGTCCGACAGGATGTGCGTGGAGAACACCACCGTCGTGCCGCGCTCCAGCACCTGGTCCACCAGCTCGGCGAGGAAGTCGCGGCGGCCCGCGGGGTCGAGGCTGGCCACCGGCTCGTCCAGCACCAGCAGGTCGGGCTCGTGCGCCAGTGCGCGGATGATGGACAGGCGCTGCTGCTGCCCGCCGCTGAGCTTGCCGATGCGCTTGTGGCGGTCGATGTCCCAGCGCGACAGCAGGCCGTCCACCTTGGCTTCGTTCCAGCGCGGGTAGAAGCTCTTGAAATAGGCCAGCAGCTGCGTCGCGGTGAAGCTGTCGAAGAGGTCGGATTGCTGCGGCACGTAGCCGACGCGCGCCCGCGCCACGTCGTCGGGCGTGGCCGCGTCGCGCCCGAACAAGCGCACGCTTCCGGCCTGCGGCTGGCGCAAGCCCAGCAGGGTTTCCAGCAGGCTGGTCTTGCCGGCGCCGTTGCGCCCCAGCAGGCCCACCACCTGGCCCGGCAGCAGCTGCCAGTCCAGCCCCCGGAGCACCGCCGTGCCGCTGCCGTAGGCCAGGTGCACCCCGGCCAGTTCGGCCGTGGGCGAGATGCTCGCCAGTCGCTGGGGGTTCATGGGCTGTCGTCCTCGTCCAGGATGTCTGAAAAAAGCTTCAGCGCCGCCGCCTTGCCGAGCTGCAGCTGGCGCGCCTCGGTCGCGGCACGCGTGAGCACCGGGCGCAGCAACTCGATGCGCGACGCGGCCGGCTGCGCGCGCCGGTGCTGCGGCGCCACGCGCATGGCCAGGCCGCGCCGCCGCTCGAGCAGGCCCTCGGCCTCGAGCTGGCTGTAGGCCTTGGAGATGGTCATGGGGTGCACCGCCAGGTGCTGCGCCAGTTCACGCACCGAAGGTATCTCGTCGCCGGCCTTGATCTGCCCGCTGGCGACGCGGCGGCGCACGTGCTCCACCAGCTGGCGGTAGATGGGCTCGGCCGAGCCGGTCTGGATGCTGAAGGCGAAGTGCTCGTCCATGAGGTGTCTATGTGTACCACTACTATAGTACACATAGACACTGCGTCAAGCGGTGCGCGGCCCGGCGGCCGACCAGGCCCCCCGGGCTCGGTGCCTCAGCGTGGGGTGTTGGCGGCGGCGGAGGCCGCCGCAGAGGCTGCAGGAGCTGGAAGGAACGAAGGGGCCGCAGCGGGCGCCGAGGCACCGACGGCCACCGGCAAGGGCGGGTCGCCCAGCCGGGCCGCAAAGCCGCCGGAGGCGAACTCCTCGAAGCGCCAGTCGCCGCCCACCGCCACCACGCCGCCGGGCTCTGCCAGCGGCTGCAAGGGCACGCCGCGCAGCACACGCGCCATCACGTCGATCCACACCGGCAGCGCCAGGCCGCCGCCCGACTCACGCTCGCCCAGGCTCCTGGGTTCGTCGTGGCCTATCCACGCCACGGCGGCCGCGCCCGGGCCCCAGCCGGCGAACCAGGCGTCGACGGCGTCGTTGGTGGTGCCGGTCTTGCCATAGACGTCGCTGCGGCCCAGGGCCGCCTGCGCGCGCGCCGCGGTGCCGCGCGCAGTGACGTCGCGCATCAGCGTGTTGACGAGGAAGACATTGCGCGCCGGCAGCACGCGCGTGCTGTCGTCCAGCACCGCGGGCGGCGGCGCCTCGAAGATCACCTGGCCCTGGGCATCGACGATCTTCTCGATGAGCACCGGCGTCACGCGGTGGCCGCCGTTGGCAAACACTGCATAGGCCTGCGCCATCTGCAGCGGCGTCACGCTGCCCGTGCCCAGCGCGAGGGTCAGGTTCGCGGGGTGGCGCTGCAGTTCGAAGCCGAAGCGGGTGAGCCACTGGCGCGCGACCGGCAGCCCGATGTGCTGCAGCACGCGGATGCTGACCAGGTTCTTGCTGCGCACCAGGCCTTCACGCAGCGTGATCTCGCCATCGAACCTGTCGTCGCTGTTCTGCGGGTTCCAGCCGCCCGGGCCGCTGCCGGTGTCGGGGTCGATCAGCGGTGCGTCGTCCACCAGCGTTTCAGGCATCACGCCGTTTTCCAGCGCGGCCGAATACAGGAAGGGCTTGAAGCTGGAGCCGGGCTGGCGCCAGGCGCTGGTGACGCGGTTGAACTGCTGGCGCGTGAAGGAAAAGCCGCCCACCAGCGCGCGCACGCGGCCGGTGGCGGGGTCGAGCGCGACGAAGGCGCCATCGGCCTGCGGCCATTGTGCGAGTTGCCACGCGGGCGCGGCGTCGGCATTGCGCCCGGGTGTGGCCAGCAGGCGCACGATGCTGCCGCGGCGCAGCGCCAGCGCGGGCGCGGCCTTGGGCGCCAGCGCGGCCTGCAACCAGCGCAGGCTGTCACCGCGCAGCGTGACGGTGTCGCCGCTGGCGAGTTGGGCCACCACTTCGCGCGGGCTGGCCGAGAGCACGATGGCCAGGCGCAGGTCGTCGTCGTCGCGGTGGTCCTTCAGCGCCAGGCCGGCGGCGCGGGCGGCGGCATCGGCGCTGGCGGCCTGGGCACTCTCGGCGGGCAGGGCTTCAAAACCTTCGGGGCCGCGCCAGGGCTGGCGGCGCTCGTGCGCCAGCAGGGCGCGGCGCAGCGCGGCGTGGGCGCTGCGCTGCTCGTCGGCATGCAGCGAGGTGTAGACGCGCACGCCCTCGGTGTAGGCCTTGTCGCCCAGGCGCTCCACCACGGCGCGGCGTGCCATCTCGGCCACGTGCTGGGCCTGCACATCGACGAAGGCCGGCTTGCGATAGACCAGTTCGTTGCCCAGGGCCTCGTCGTGCTGCGCCTCGTTGATGACGCCGGTGTTCAGCATGCGCCGCAGCACCCAGTGCTGGCGGCGCGTGGCCGCCGCAGGGTTGCTCACCGGGTTGGCGTAGATCGGGTTCTGCTGCAGGCCGGCGAGCATGGCGGTCTCGGCCAGGTTCAGCTGGGCCAGCGGCTTGCCGAAGTAGACCTGGGCGGCCGCGCCATAGCCGTAGGCGCGCTGGCCGAGGTAGATCTGGTTCAGGTAGAGCTCGAGGATCTCGTCCTTGCTCAGCGTCCTTTCCAGCTCGCGCGCGATCAGCGCTTCCTTGATCTTGCGTTCGGCGGTGCGCTGCGTGCTGAGGAAAAACGTGCGCGAGACCTGCTGCGTGATGGTGCTGGCGCCGCCGCCCACGCCGCCGCTGAGGTTGGACCAGGCCGCGCGCGCCACGCCGCGCCAGCTGATGCCGCCGTGCTGGTAGAAGTCGGCGTCTTCCACCGCCACCACGGCCTGCTTCAGCAGCGGCGGCGTGGCCGCGATGGGCACGAAGATGCGGCGCTCGCTGCCGAACTGCGCAATCTCGCTGCCGTCGGCGGCCAGCACCTGCAGGTGCTGGCGCGGCCGGTAGTCCACGGCCTTGTCCAGCGGCGGCAGGTCGAAACTCCACCACAGCGTCAGCAGCGACAGCAGCAGCAGGCCCAGCACCGCCAGGCCGGCCAGCAGCGCCAGCGTGCCCAGCACCACCAGCCCGCCCCTGCGGCGGCGCGCGGCGCCCAGCCAGTCTTGCGGCGTCAAGGTTGCAGCTCGAAGAGGGCGCTGCCATCGCCCTGGTCTTGCACCAGTCGCAGCTGCGGGTAGCGCGCCAGGTGGGCCACGCCGCCGGCGCCCGAGACAAAACGCAGCTTCACGCCCGGCACGGGCAGGATGCGCCAGTTGCCATCGGCCGCCGGGTTCACGGTCTTGGCGGCTTGCAGGTACTGCACCAGCGCCTCGCGGTTTTCATCGGGGGCGTCCAGCACGATGTTGCTGCCGTCCAGGCCCGGGAAATTGCCGCCGCCCGAGGCGCGGTAGTTGTTGGTCACGACCAGGAACTCGGCATCGTCGGCCACGGGCTGGCCCTGGTACTGCAGGTCGACGATGCGCCGCGCCTGCGGCGCCACCAGCTTGCCGCTGCGTTCGTAACGGGCGGGCTGGGTGACGTCGATGCGGTAGCTCACGCCGTCTAGCGTGTCGAAGTTGAAGCTGGGAAAACCGGTGTTGATGAGCGCCTGCTCGGCCGGGCCTTCGGGGTTGATGCGGTTGAAGGCGCCGGCCGAAAACTCCAGCCATTCACGCAACTGCGCGCCGCGCAGCTTCACCACCTTCACGGTGTTGGGGTAGATGTAGAGATCGGCCACGTTGCGCACGGCTATCGGGCCGGCGGGGATGTCGGTGTAGTAGCCCGCACCGCCGCGCCCGCCGGTCTTGAACGGCGCCGAGGCCGAGAGCAGCGGCAGCGCGGCCAGCGGCGTGCCGGCCAGGGCCTTGCGCGCATACGCCAGCTGCGCGTTGGCCACGATCTGCACGCTGGGGTCGTCGGCCACCTGCGCAAAGTAGCTCTGGATGGGCAGGCTGGTGCGCGCCACTTCGCTGCGCACATAGGCCAGCGCGCCTTCGTGTTCGGCCTTGATGAGTTCGGCCACCATCGGGTCGGGCGCCACCGCGGCCTTGCGCGCGGCGCGGTCGTGGATGGGGCGCAGCTCGGCGCGCGCGTCGCTCACCTTCCAACGGGCGCCTTCCTTGTTCAGCACCAGGTCCACCACGCCGAGGTGGCTGCCCCAGAAGCCGGGCATCACTGCGGGCACGCCGTTGATGGTGCCCTTGGCCAGGTCCACCATCGGGTGGGTGTTGAAGAAGCGGCCGGGAAACTCGCCATGCGAATGGCCGAAGAGCACGGCGTTCACGCCGGGAACTTCGGCCAGCCGCGCGACGGCGTTTTCGGCGAAGAACACGGTCTCGCCACGCTCGAAGCCCGAGTGAGCGATGACCACCACCACGTCGGCACCTTCGGCCTTGATGCGCGGCACCAGCTTGCGCGCGGTGGCCGGGATGTCCAGCGCACGCACGCGGCCCAGCAGGTTCGCGCGGTCCCACTGCATCACCTGCGGCGGCACGAAGCCCACCACGCCCACCTTCAGCCTGTGCGTGGCGCCGGTCTCGTCGGTGAAGCTGCGCTCGAGCAGGACGTAGGGCGTGAAGACGTTCCTGGCCTGCTCCAGCGGCCCGCCGTCGTCCACCACGATGTTGGCGTTGACGTAGGGAAACGCCGGCCCGGTGAGCGCTTGTCGCAGGAAGGGCAGGCCGAAGTTGAATTCGTGGTTGCCGATGTTCGCGGCGTCGTAGCGCAGCGCGTTCATCACCTTGTAGGCCGGGTGCAGCTGGCCGGGCTGCAGCGGCTTGACCTTGGCGATGTAGTCGCCCAGCGGGTTGCCCTGCAGCAGGTCGCCGTTGTCGAAGAGCAGGGTGTTTTTCGTCTCCGCGCGTGCCGCCTTGATGAGGGTGGCCGTGCGGTCCAGGCCGAACTCTTCGGCGGGCTTGTCCTGGTAGTAGTCCCAGCCCAGCAGGTGCATGTGCAGGTCGGTGGTCTGCAGCAGGCGCAGCTTCAGCTGCTGGGCCAGGCCCGGGGCCGAGCTGAACCACAGGGCCAGGGCCGCGGCCAACGGCAGGGCAAGTCGTTTCATGCGGCGATCAGGAAAGTCAAGGGAAGGCCTTCAGCCGAACCAGGCCAGGCGCAACTCGGCGGGCAGTTGCGGTGCGCCGGCCAGGCTGGTGCGCTGGGCGCGTTCGATGACCTGCCAGAAGTAGCGGTAGCTGGCGCGGTCGTGCAGCGTGTCCCGGTGCTGGATGGGCGCCCACTGCGCGGCCTGCGCCGCGGTGATGATCTCGATGGCGTCGTCGATCTCGGCGGCCGTCGGTGCAAACGCCTCGACGATGGGCCGCACCTGCGCCGGGTGGATGCTCCACATGCGCGTGTAGCCCAGCGTGCGGCAGGCCTGCTCGGCCGCGGCCTGCAGCGCCCGCGTGTTCTTGAACTCGGTGACGACGCAGTGTGAAGGTGTCTTCGCCGCGGCGTGGCAGGCGGCGGCGATCTCCAGCTTGGCGCGCAGCACCAGTGGGTGCGTGAACTGGCCTTCGGCGCCCATCGCCGACTGCGGGATGGCACCGCCGTGCGCCGAGACGAAGTCCATCAGCCCGAAGGACAGCGATTCCACGCGCGGCAGCGCCGCGATGGCGAACACATCGCGCAGCGCACCGTGGGTCTCGATCAGCACGTGCAGCGGCACGGCCGCGCCGCCCAGCGTGTCCACGGCCTTCAAGGCCCGCTGCACATCGGCCAGGCTCTCGGGCTTGGGCAGCATCACATAGGCCAGCGCGCGCGCACTGGCCAGCACGGTGGCGGCCACTTCGGTGAACTTGGCGTGCTGCACCGGCAGCAGGCGCACGCCGACGCGGCCGAAGTGGTTGTGCGGCCCGTTCAGCAGGCTGACGATGAGATGGGCCTGGTCGAGCTCGCCGCCCACCGGCGCGCCGTCTTCGTTGTCCAGCGTGACGTCGAACACCGGGCCCAGCTCGGCCTGCAGCTGCAGGCTCTTGCTCATGCGCGGCTCGACGCCGGCGTAGTGGTCGCAGACCGGCAGTGCGGTGGTCGCGGCTTCGCCGCTGTCGAACAGCACCGACCGAGGGTGCAGGGCTGACATGGGCTTGGAATCGGGCACGTTGCGGCAGGTTCAAGCGGCGGGAAGCCGCCAGTGTAGGACCTGTGTCGCGACGACCTTGCAAGAAAAAAGGGGCCCCGTCGGGGCCCCTTGCCGGCAGTGCAGACTTGCGCTTACAGCAGGTGCTTGACGCCGTCCTGTTCGCCCACCAGCTCGGCCAGGGTCTTGTCGATGCAGGTCTGGCTGAACTCGTCGATGGGCAGGCCCTCGACTATCTTGTACTTGCCGCCTTCGCAGGTGACGGGGTAGCCGAACATGGTGTCCTTGGGGATGCCGTACTCGCCGTTGCTGGGGATGCCCATCGTGACCCAGCCACCGTTCGTGCCCAGCGCCCAGTCGCGCATGTGGTCGATGGCGGCGTTGGCGGCCGAGGCGGCCGACGAGAGGCCGCGCGCTTCGATGATGGCGGCGCCGCGCTTGCCCACGGTGGGCAGGAAGACGTCCTTGTTCCAGGCGTGATCGTTGATCATGTCCTTCACGCTGGCACCCCCGACCGTCGCGAAGCGGTAGTCGGCGTACATGGTCGGGCTGTGGTTGCCCCACACCGCCAGGTTCTTGATGGCGGCCACCGGCTTGCCGGTCTTGGCGGCCAGCTGGCTGAGCGCGCGGTTGTGGTCCAGGCGCAGCATGGCGG
>LNFM01007601.1_pt1 | contig 47323 bp, 40 predicted proteins | sample 596031 | NCBI WGS metagenome assembly LNFM01 (sample SAMN04254537, study PRJNA301005) | activated carbon metagenome | isolation source: dual media filters at the Ann Arbor, Michigan drinking water treatment plant | place: USA: Ann Arbor
TGTCGCGCGGGTACATGAACACGCCGCCGCGCATGAGGATGCGGTGCGCCTCGGCCACCATGCTGGCGATCCAGCGCATGTTGAAGTCTTTGCCGCGCGGCCCGGTCTTGCCGGCCAGGCACTCGTCCACATACCGCTTGACCGGCGCTTCCCAGAAGCGGCTGTTCGACGCGTTGATGGCGAACTCGTGGGTGTCGGGCGGAATCTGGATGTGTGGGTGCGTGAGCTTGAATTCGCCCAGGTTGGGGTCCAGCGTGAAGCCATACACGCCGCTGCCCACGGTGAGCATGAACATGGTGGTGGGGCCGTAGAGCGCATAGCCGGCAGCCACCTGCTGTGCACCGGGCTGCAGGAAGTCCTGCACCACCACATCACGCCCTTCGTCGAGCACGGCCTGCGGTGCGCGCAGCACACTGAAGATGCTGCCCACCGACACGTTCACGTCGATGTTGCTGGAACCGTCCAGCGGATCGAACACCAGCAGGTACTTGCCACGCGGGTATTCACGCGGGATCGGGTAGGGCTGCTCCATCTCTTCAGAGGCCATGCCCGCCAGGTGGCCGCCCCATTCGTTGGCACGGATGAACATCTCGTTGCTGATCACGTCGAGCTTCTTCTGCGTCTCGCCCTGCACGTTGACGCTGTCGCCGCCACCATGGTTGCCCAGCATGTCGCCCAGGGCGCCAAAAGCCACGCTGCGTGCAATGGCCTTGCAGGCCAGAGCCACATCCAGAATGAGTGCATTGAAGTCGCCGCTGGCCTGGGGGAAACGTCGGCGCTCTTCGATCAGGAACTGGGTCAGGGTGGAGCGTCTGGACAGGGGCATGGTGGCAATCTCGTTGTTGTCATTGTCGAAGTCGGAAGAACCGATCAGGCCATGCGGGCGCTTGCCTGGGCATGCCAGTCGCGCACATGTGCCAGCGCGACCTGGCTCAGGTCGGGCACCACCCGCAGTGCACCCGTGAAGTCGTGGTGCGCGGTGAAACTGTTGGGCGTGATGATGACGCGAATGCCCGCAGCCGTGGCAGCGCGCAGCCCGTTGAAGGAATCCTCGAAAGCCAGGCACTGCGAGCCCTGCAACCCCATGTCGTTCAACACCTGCAGGTACACCTGCGGATGGGGTTTCTTGAGTGGTGAGGACGAGGCGTCGCCCACCGCCAGAAAATGGTGGCGCCAGTCAGGGCCCACCGCAGCGCGCAACAGCGCGGCGATGTTGACCGGGGAGGTGGTGGTGGCAATGGCCAGCGACAGGCCCTGCTTCAGCGCTTCGTTCATCAGGGCCAGCACGCCGGGACGCAGCTGCACGGCACCGTTGTTCACTGCGTTTTCGTAGTAGGCCGTCTTGATCTCGTGCAGGCGGTTGATGGTCGCCTGGGTGGCCCCGGCCGCCACCTCGGTCACGCCCGCGTTCACCGTGCGCCAGTGATGTGCCATGCGTTCCTTGCCCCCGGAAATCTCCAGCAACCGCGTGTACAGCGCCGTGTCCCAGTGCCACCCCAGGCCTTCCTGTGCGAAGGCGTGGTTGAAGGCCTCCAGATGCAGTGCTTCGGTGTCGGCCAGCGTGCCGTCCACATCGAATATCAAGGCTTTGAGCATGCGTCTACCCCGGTTGACCAGCTCGCAAACCGCGGCTGTGTGCCACTATAAATTTTTGGACAACTAAGGTAAATTCATCTTTCATCCGTTCTCAGTTAAGCATTACCTGAACAACTTGAATGAAAAACGCCACTTTTCGACAGCTCCGCGTGTTCAACGAGGTGGCGAGAAACCTCAGTTTTGCCCGCGCGGCCGAGGTGCTGCACCTCACACCACCGGCGGTGACCATGCAGGTGAAGGAGCTGGAAGGGCATGTGGGCCTGAAGCTGTTTGAACGCCAGGGGCGCCAGGTCACGCTGACCACGGCGGGTGAGTACATGCTGGTCTACGCCCGCAAGGTGCTCGCCACATTGAAGGACGCCGAAGACGCCGCAGCACGGCTGCAGCGCCTGGAGGTGGGCACGCTGACCATCGGCATGGTGAGCACGGCCAAGTACTTCTTGCCCAGCCTGCTGGCGGAATTTCACCGCGAACACCAGGGAGTGGAACTCAAGCTGGCCGTGGGCAACCGGGAGCAGCTGGTCAAGATGCTGCAAGCCAACGAAGTGGACATTGCGATCATGGGCCGCCCGCCCACCGAATTGGCCACGCGGGCGGAGCCGTTCGCAGCCCACCCCCACGTGTTCGTGGCAGCTGTGGACCACCCGCTGGTCAAGCGGGGCCACCCGAACGCCGAGTCGCTGCGTCCCTACGGCTTCATCACACGAGAGCGTGGCTCGGGCACCCGCGCCGCCATGGAAACGTTCATGGAGCAGGCTCGGGTGGACCCGCATGTGGTGATGGAGATGTCGAGCAACGAAACCATCAAGCAGGCGGTGATGGCCGGCATGGGCATCAGTTTCCTGTCGCTGCACACCATCGGGCTGGAGCTGGAGCAAAAGATGATCGCCATCGTGGATGTGGAAGGCACGCCGATCGTGCGTGGCTGGAACGTGGTGCACAACCTCTCCAAGGTGCTGTCCCCGGCAGCGGAATCGTTCCGGTATTTCATGCTCGAGCGCGCCGAGCAGTTTCTGGCCGACAAGTACGGCCGCTTCATGCGCCTGACGCCGGCAGGCCAAGGCTGACATGGCCCCCACGCTCCGCCGCTGCGCGTGGTCCGCTGCCCCCCGAGGGGGCTGGCCTTGCTTGGGGCGGCCCTGCGCTGCGGCCGTCTGCCGTGCGCTCGTATACTCCACCCCGTGCCGCAAGGCACATCCGCTAGGGGTGTTGCCCCGGGGTTTCGGCCCCGGGTGCGACTGAGAAAGTCCCTTTGAACCTGATTGAGGTAATCCTCGCGCAGGGAAGCAGGCCGATACCTTTCACCATCGCCGTCAGGCATGCCCGGTGACTGAGGCCCAGCCCACCTGCCACAACTTGCATGGAGCAATTGATGGCATCCGACCATTCCGCATCCCCGGCCAACCTGGCCCTCACCCCCGTGCCGCAGGGCGACCGGGTCTTTCATTTCCACGAACATGCGGCGCTCTGGTTCAGCCTGGGCACGGGTCTGCTGGTCATGCAGATCGGGGCCTACCTGGTGCCCGCCGTGGGCACACAAGACGCGCTCATTGCCATCGTGCTGGGTTCGCTCATCGGCGCCGGCTTGCTGGCCTGGACTGCGCGGCTGGGGTGCCAGACCGGGCTGGCCAGCGCCGGCCTGATGCACGCCACCTACGGCAGCGCATTCGCCCGTCTGCCGGTGCTGCTCAACATCGCCCAACTGGTCGGCTGGACCACCTTCGAGCTGGTCATCATGCAAGAGGGCACCGTGGCCATCTTGAAGCAGGCACTGGGCAGTGAGCCGGGTGGACTGCTCGACGGCACGGGCGGCAAGCTGCTGGCCACGCTGCTCTGGGGTGGTGTGCTCATTGCGCTCATGGCTGGCTCCATGCTCAAGCTGGTGCGCAAGTTCGTCAGCCGCTTCGGCCTGCCGCTGGTGATCGCTTCGCTGGCCTGGCTCACATGGCAGTTCGGCACGCGCCTGCAGGCGCAGGGCTTCGACGCTTTCTGGAACCGCCCGGGTGCCGGTGGCATGGGCCTGTTCTCGGCCATGGACCTGGTGATGGCGATGCCGGTGTCGTGGCTGCCGCTGGTGGCCGACTACGCGCGCCATGGCAAACGGGCCGCCACCACGCTGGGCGGCACCTGGCTGGGCTACGCGCTGGCCAACATCTGGTGCTACGCGCTGGGCGTGCTGGTGGTCAGCACGGTGGAGCCGGGCACGAATCTGGTGGGCGCCTTGCTGCTCGCACAAGGCGGCCTGATCGCGCTCGGCCTGATCCTGCTGGACGAAATGGACAACGCCTATGGCGACGCGCACTCGGGCGCGGTCTCGGTGCACAGCCTGCAGCCACGCTGGAGCATCAAGCGTGCCGGTCTCGCGTTTGCGGCGGTGTGCACGGTGCTGGCGCTGTTCCTGCCGATCCACGCCATCGAGCCGTTCCTGCTGTTGCTCAGTTCGGTGTTCGTGCCGCTGTACGGGGTGATCCTCGGACGGCTGGGCAGCGGTGCGGTGGTGCCCAGCGTGACCGCGCGCACGGTGGACTGGAGCGCGGCGGCGGTGTGGGTGGCCGGCATTGCCTGCTACCACCTGCTCAAGCAATACGCGCCCGACCTGGGCTCGGCCCTGCCCACCCTGGCCCTGACCTTCACACTGGCTGCGCTCTCGCGGCCGCGCAATGCGGGTGGCCTCACCCCCGCACAGGCCTGATGTTCAAGCCACGCTGCGCTTCAATCCCGCAGGCGCTTGACTTGCGCCACGGGAGCGAAGCCGTGGTTCAGAGGCCCGTGACCGGCACCGGTGTACACGTCGGCGCCCTGTTCGATGGCTTGCAGGATGTAGCCGCGCGCCAGCGCCACCGCGCGGTCCAGCGGCTCACCCAGCGCGAGGTGCGAAGCGATGGCCGACGACAGCGTGCACCCCGTGCCGTGGGTGTTGCGGCTGCTGATGCGCGCCGATGCGAGTCGTTGCGTCGGGCCGGCTCCGGTGACCAGCAGATCGGCCACCTCGGCGCCGGGCAGGTGCCCGCCCTTGAGCAACACCGCCGGCGCGCCCATGGCCAGCAAGTCGCGCGCCGCGGTTTCGAGTTCGCCTGCCGTTTCAATGGTGCGGCTGAGCAGCAGCGCGGCTTCGTCGAGGTTGGGCGTGATCACCGTGGCCAGCGGGAACAGCTCGTGCACCAGCACCTGCACGGTGGTGGGGGTGATGAGGGTGTCGCCCGACGTGGCCACGACCTGTTTCACGCCGTAGTGTTTCAGCGCCCACGCCACTGTGCGCACGATGTCGGGCGCGTGCAGCATGCCGATCTTCACCGCGTCCACGCCGATGTCATCGAACACGGCGCACAGCTGCGCCTTGAGCATCTCGGGCGGCACGCCGTGGATGGCGCTCACACCCAGCGTGTTCTGTGCGGTCAGCGCGGTGATCGCCGTCATGCCGTAACAACCCAGCGCCGCGAAAGTTTTCAGGTCGGCCTGGATACCGGCACCGCCGCCGCTGTCGGAGCCGGCAATGGACAGGACGCGTGTGTAGCGTTGGGGTTCATTTGTCATGGCGCGCATTCTCGCAGTGCCCGGGGACATTGATGACGATCTCGAAAAATTCCACCGCCACCGTGCTCGGCGCCGGCCTCATGGGCCGGCTGCTGGCCTGTGCGCTGGCGCAGCGCGGCTACCGCGTCGAGGTGTTTGACGCCGGTGGCCCGCAGGCTGAACACGCGGCCGCGCGCGCGGCGGCTTCCATGCTCGCGCCCCTGGCCGAATCGGCCGTGACCGAACTCCCGGTGGTCCGCATGGGCCAACACAGCCTGATGCGCTGGCCGCAATTGCTGTCCAAACTGGATCAGCCGGTGTTTTTCCAGCAAAGCGGCACCCTCGTCCTATGGCATCGGCAAGACGCCGCCGAGGCCGAGCGTTTCGCGGGGCAGCTCGCACGCACCTCGGCTGCCCTGCCTGACCTGCCGCAGGCGCAGCGCATGAACTCTGCCGAACTCACCGCACTGGAGCCCGCGCTCGAACACCGGTTTGCACAGGGGCTGTACCTGCCCCATGAGGGCCAGCTCGACAACCGCGAACTGCTGGCCGCACTCGCGCACCAGATGCAGGTGCTCGGTGTCACCGTGCACTGGAACAGCCCGCGCACGCCTGACGAGGTTGACCCTGGCCCTGGCGCCTGGCTGTTCGACTGCCGGGGCCTGGGCGCGCAGCCGCAGTGGGGCGCACTGCGTGGTGTGCGCGGCGAGGTGGCGCGCGTGCACGCGCCGGGCGTTGGCCTGTCTCGTCCCACGCGGCTGCTGCACCCGCGCTACCCGCTCTACATCGCACCCAAGCCGGAGGGCATGTTCGTCATCGGCGCCACCGAAATCGAGTCCGATGACCTGTCGCCGGCCAGCGTGCGCTCGACGCTGGAGCTGCTGAGCGCGGCCTACACCGTGCACCCCGGGTTTGGTGAAGCGCGCATCATCGAGATGGGCGTGCAGCTGCGCCCCACACTGCCCGACAACCTGCCGGAAATCCGTCTGGGCGGGCCGCGCCGCATGCAGATCAACGGCCTGTACCGCCACGGCTTCCTGATCGCGCCCGCCATGCTCGATGCCGCCTTGCAGGCCGTGGACAATGGAGGTTCAGCGCTGGCCGAACAATGGGGCCTGTCGCTGCACCGCGCCACATGAACGTCCTCATCAACAACGAACCCCACGAACTGCCGGCCGGCGCCACACTGGCCGACGCGCTGCGCGTGTGCGATCCGCCCGCCGTCTTCGCCGCTGCGGTCAACCTGCAGTTCGTGCCGCGCAACACGTATGCGCAGCGCGTGCTGTGTGAAGGGGACCGCATCGAAATCATTGCCCCGATCACGGGAGGCTGAGGAACACCGCCATGGACATGAACACACCGACGACGCACGACGACCCGCTGATCCTCTACGGCGAGGTGTTCCAGAGCCGGCTGATGCTCGGCACCTCTCGCTACCCCTCACCCGCCACGCTCGAAGCCGCCGTGCGCCGCGCGCAGCCCGCCATGCTCACCGCCTCGCTGCGCCGCCAGGGCGCGGTGCAGCCCGAGGCCGGTGCATCGTTCTGGAAACTGCTGCAAGACCTCGCTGTGCCGGTGCTGCCCAACACCGCCGGCTGCCACAGCGCGCAGGAAGTCATCACCACCGCGCAGATGGCGCGCGAGGTATTCAACACGCCGTGGATCAAGCTCGAACTGATCGGCGACGACTACACCCTGCAGCCCGACACGCTCAGCCTGGTGGACTGCGCGCGCCAGCTCATCAACGACGGCTTCAAGGTGCTGCCTTATTGCACCGAAGACCTGGTGCTGTGCCAGCGCCTGGTCGATGTGGGCTGCCAGGCTGTGATGCCCTGGGCCGCTCCCATCGGCACCGGCCGCGGCCCGGTGAACCCCTACGCCATGCGTCTGCTGCGCGAGCGCCTCGCGGTTCCGCTGATCGTGGACGCCGGCCTGGGCCTGCCCTCGCACGCCTGCACCGTGATGGAGTGGGGCTATGACGCCGTGCTGCTGAACACCGCCGTGGCGCTGGCACAGTCGCCCGTGGACATGGCCGGCGCTTTTGCCGACGCGGTGCGCGCCGGACGCGCGGCCTTTCGCTCGGGCGCCATGCAGCAGCAGGACAGCGCCCAACCCAGCACACCGGTGCTGGGCACCCCTTTCTGGCACACCCCATGAACGCAGCCTTGAACGCAATGGCGATGGCCCAGACCATCGTCAAGGCCCACGAGGCCACCTTGGGCCTGCCCGTGCTGCCCGGTGCACAGGCCCTCAACGGCGATGTGGACGACCTGGTGTTCGCGGCGGCCCTGCAGGCGGCTCACCAGCTCGGTTTTGTCCCGGCCGACGCACTGTGCCTGGCGCAGGCGTGGTCCAACCAGTCCATGCGCACCGGCGACTTCCAGCCGGAACAATGGCCCACCGAACCGATCGATTTCGGCCTGCGGCCCTGGCCGCGCAAGGACGCATTTGCGCCCTGCCCGCAGGCGCTGGGTCTGTACGCCGTCATGCCCGATGCAGCGTGGACCATCCGCATGGCCCGGGCCGGTGTGCCCACGGTGCAGTTGCGCTTCAAGTCCAGCGATACCGCCGCCGTTCGCGCCGAGGTCATGGCCACGGTCGACGGTGTGCAGGACACGGGTGCGCGCCTGTTCATCAATGACCACTGGCAGCTCGCCATCGAGGCGGGTGCCTACGGCGTGCACCTGGGCCAGGAAGACCTGCAAGCCATGACGCCCGCCGGACTGAGTGCCATCAGGGAAGCCGGGCTGCGCCTGGGCCTGAGCACCCACGGTTATGCCGAAATGATGATCGCCGACCAGCACAGCCCAAGCTACATCGCCATGGGTGCGGTTTTCCCCACCACACTCAAGCAGATGGCCACCGCACCACAAGGCACGGGGCGGCTGGCGGTGTATTCATCGCTGCTGCGCGACTACCCGCGCGTGGCCATTGGCGGCATCGACCGGGCTGCCTTGCCGGCGGTGCTCGCCAGCGGTGCGGGTTCGGTGGGGGTGGTGCGCGCGCTCATGGGTGCGGCCGACCCCGAAGCCGAAGTGGCCGCCTGGAACGCGGCGCTTGAAACAGCGGCCTAGCGCCCGCGATCCCAGACGCCTTTCATCAGCGGCTTCACGCTGATGCCGTGCAGCACGATGGACAGCGTCACCACGATCAGGGTGAGCTGCATCAGCTGCAGCGCCAGCTCCTGTGGCAGACCGTGCTGGATCGCGTACATGAGGTAATACAGCGAGCCGATGCCCCGCACGCCGAACCAGGCGGTCATGCCGCGAACCGGGGCCGTGGTCCGGGTACCCATGAGTCCGGCGAACACACTCAACGGGCGCGCAATGAAGAACAGGAACAATGCCAGTCCCACAGCCGGCCAGCTCCAGGAGTTCAGGTAGAGCGAACCGCCCAGCAGCAACACCAGCACCAGTTCGGACAGTCGCTCCAGGTGTTCCTTGAAGACCAATGCCCCGCCGCTCACGGAGTCTGCCGGCTCGGCGTCCGGGGCAGCAGATGCAACTGCTGCGGCGCGGGACGGCGGGTCACCCAACGACGCGACCGGCTCGCGCCGTGCGAGGCGCATCTCGGTCTGGCGCAAGGCCACCGCACCGAAAAACACGGCGAGAAATCCCCAGGCGTGCAGCCACACGCTCAGGCCATAGACCACACCGATGAAACCCAGGCCCAGCAGGTCGTCCAGCAGCTCGTGCCGCCGTGGAGCGCTGCGCAGCCACCAACCCATGCGCGCCAGCGACATGCCCGCGACCACGCCGATGGAGATGCCACCCACCGTGGCCCAGACCACATCCACCAGCACCCACTGCAAGCCATAGGCGCCGAGGTTGTGCAGACCCAGCAAGCCCAGGCCCAGCATCACGAACGGAAAGGCCGAACCATCGTTGAGGCCGGCTTCGCAGGTCAGGGTGAAACGCAGTTGGTCCCGGTCACCGGGGTGGCGGCTTTGCACGTCGGTGGCCAGCACCGGGTCGGTGGGCGCCACGATGGCGCCCAGCAGGATCGCAGCGCCCAGCGGCAGCCCCAGGGCCCAGACGCCGAAGGCAGACACCATGCCCACCGTGAGCGTCATGGACACAGTGGCCAGCAGCAACGGCGCACGCCAGCGCGACCAGTTGAAAGGCACCGGCATCTTCACGCCGGCGGCAAACAGCGAAATCAGCACCGCCACTTCGGTCAGCACTTCGAGCACGGCCGACTGCTGCAAGGGATTGAAGCTGAACACGCCCAGCACCGTGGGGCCCATGAACAAGCCCACCGCGAGGTAGAGCATGGCCGGCGTGATGGGCAGGCGCTTGAGCAGGGTGGGTGTGACACCCATGACGAGCAGCAGCCCGCCAACGAACAGGAACCAATGAGCGAGGGTCATGGAGCATTGTCCTCGCACCCGGCGCCAGCAACCCGCGGCGGGCGCCCGCCAGCGTCGACAACGCCGGCAGCGGGAGCGACGCCGTCGCTCAGCTGGACTTCGCGGGAACCTGCGTCAACAGATCGGCCAGTTCGTCGGCGTGCTCTTCTTCCACCGCGAGGATGGATTCGAGCAGGCGGCGGGTGGTCGGGTCGTCAGCGCCGACCGATTCGATGGCGTGGCGATAGCTGTCGATGGCGATGCGCTCTGCCACCAGATTCTCGCGAATCATGTCGGTCAGCGTGCTGCCTTCCACGTACTCGGCATGGCTTCGCTTGGTGAGCGAATCGGGTGAAAAGTCAGGCGCTCCGCCGAGTTGCACGATGCGCTCGGCGAGCTGGTCGGCATGACCCTGTTCCTCGTTCGAGTGCACCAGAAATTCGGCCGCTGTGGCGTGGGAGTGGATACCGCTGGCCATGAAGTGGTGGCGTCGGTAGCGCAGCACGCACACCAGCTCGGTGGCCAGTGCTTCATTGAGCATGTCGATCACGCCCTGGCGGTCGGCGCTGTAGCCGGCCGTCACCGCGCCTTCTTCGATGTGCTGGCGCGCGGTCTTGCGCAGTTGGGTGATGTCGAGCGCCGGGGTCTGTGTGGTCATGGTGTTCCTGGAAGAGAAGGGGTGGGAAGTTCAACGCGCCTGGATCTGGCCACTGTCGTCCGACAGCACGATCTCGACGCGGCGGTTCATCTGGCGGCCAGCGGCCGTGTCGTTCGACGCCACCGGGCTGGTCTTGCCGTAACCGCGCGCCGTCACACGGGTAGATGCAATGCCTTGGGCCAGCAGGGCCACCCGCACCGCATCGGCACGCTCGGTGGACAAGGTCTGGTTGTAGGCGTCGGCGCCGGTGCTGTCGGTGAATCCTTCCACCAGCACGGTGCGCTGCGGATCGGCCTTGAGCACCTCGGCGAGCTGGCTGACCATGCGCGTGCCGTTGGGCTGGAGCGCGGAGCGGTCCACCGCGAACAGCACATCGCCCAAGGTGATCACGGTGCCGCGTGGGGTTTGCTTGGCATTGAGTTCGGCCAGACGCGCTTCAAGCATGCGGTTGCGTTCCTGCGCCATCGCGGCTTGCTGCTGCGCTTGTGCCGTGTCGGTGCGCGCCGTGCTTGCCATGCGCTGTGCGTCGGCCGCAGCGCGCTGTGCTTCGGCGGCGGCGCGCTGCGCGGCATCGGCTTCCTGTGTGCGGGCCTGCAGCTGGGCACTGGTGCGCGCCGCACCGGCGTTGGCCACACTCAGTTCGGCGGTCTTGAAATTCACTGTTTCGCGCACGATGCCTGCGCGCTGCGACGCCACATAGGCCAGGTGGTTCACCTGTGCCAGGTCTTCACCGTTGTTCTGCGCGGTGTTGGCCGCGTTCAACGCATCGGCGGCCTGCCGCAGCTCGGCAGGCGCCTGGCTCTGGGAGCGCGGATCGCCCTGCACAGTGCGGAAATCTTCGCGCGCCTGGTCCAGTCGGACGTTGGACACGGGCGTGGTGCTGCAACCGGCCACGACGGCCAGGGCCACGAGCGACAGTGCAAAGCGGTGGATGGTTTTCATGGGGATTCCTGTTGTTGTTTTCATTGGGCGCGGTTGATTTCCTGGCGCAGCACGCGTCCGTCTTCACGAATTTCTCCGGCCGCCTTGTTGGCCCGGTTGCTGCGGGCCCTGGCCTCGGCGAACCGGGCATCCACCTGCACTTCGTTGGAGAGCAACAAGGCGCGGTCGAATTGCTCCTGGCTCATGGCGGTGTCGGCCATGGCCTGCTTCTGACGGGCAATGGTCAGCTCGGCGGGTGCCAGCTCGGCGGCACCAGCGCGCGTGGCGGCCTCAATCGCAGCGCGCGAGAGCGCGATCTCCTGCGTGGGCGCCGGAATCTTGGTGGCGCATGCCATCAGCGTGAACGCTACGAGCGCCGTCAGCAGGGTCAGGCCCGTCACGCGCGTCACCTGCGGGCGGGACGACAGGGAAAACGGGAGCGTGCGGAAGGTGAATGCGTGGTGCATCGGGAGTTTCTTTCGGGTCGTCATGGCCGTGAGGCCGGTGTGTGCAGCATGGGGCGCCATCCCGTGCAAGTCGGTGCTGTGGCGCACAGACCCCGATGGGCGCAGCGCATAAAAAACCCGGGTGGCGGAACGCACAACCGTGTTGACTCCGATCCGCATCAACCGAAGGACATCACATGAACTGGGACACCATTCAAGGCAACTGGAAACAACTGACCGGCCGCGCCAAGCAACAGTGGGGCAAGCTGACCGACGACGACCTGACACTGGTGGCCGGCCACCGCGACCAGCTGGCTGGAAAGATCCAGGAGCGCTACGGCATTGCAAAAGACGAAGCCGAAGAGCAGCTGCAGGCGTGGGAGAAAAGCTCGGACGACTCCTGGCTGAACGCGTCCAGCGACGCCAACGGCGCACACAAGCGTTGATGGCCTGAACGCTCCCCCGGCGGAAGGGGGAGCTTCCTGGGTCTCCACTGGCAGGCAGCGCGACATATCGCTTGCAGATCCTGCTTCGCGTGCCGGCCTGGTTCTTCGACAACTGGAGTGAACATGGCATTGCCCACCACCTTGCAAACTGACGAAACACAACGAGGCAGCATGCTGGTTGGCGACCCTCGCCTCGAGAGACCAACACGCTCCACCAGCGCGGTCTCGTGGGGCGCGATCGTGGCCGGCGCCGCGGCGGCGGCTGCGCTGTCGCTGATCCTTCTCATCCTCGGTGTTGGACTGGGGCTGTCGTCGCTCTCACCGTGGACCAGTGCCAGCGTCGCCGCCACGACGCTCGGTGCGTCCACCATCGTCTGGTTGACGGTCACCCAGCTGATGGCCTCCGCCATGGGCGGCTACCTCGCGGGTCGGCTGCGCACCCGATGGATCGACACACCGGCCGACGAGGTGTATTTCCGCGACACCGCTCACGGCTTCCTGGCCTGGGCTGTCTCTTCCCTGGCCACCGCTGCCCTGCTCACGTCGGTCATCGGATCGATTGTGGGCGGCGGCTTGCAGGCCGGTGCCTCGGTGGTCAGCGGTGCAGACTCCGCGGCCACCACAGCTGCTACCGGCATTGCACCAGGGGACAGTGACAGCTCGATGGCCTATCTGGTGGACACGCTGTTCCGCCGAGATGCCGGAGTGGCATCAGCACCCAACACAGGACCCACGAACGGAGCATCCAGCACACCCGTGGACACCGCCCTGATCAACATGGACAACGACCGGGAGCTCGCGGAAATCGGCCGCATCCTCATGGCGCACAACCTGTCCGAGCCGCTGCCGGACGACGACGTTCGTCACGTGGGTCAGTTGATTGCCCAACGCACCGGCCTGTCACAGGAAGACGCGCAAAAGCGCGTGACCGACACCTACGCACGGGCGCAGTCTGCCCAGCGGGAAGCCGAAACCGACATGCGCACCGCCGCGGACGCGGCGCGCAAGGCTTCCGCCACCGCCGCACTCTGGCTCTTTGTGTCCTTGCTGGTCGGCGCGTTCTTTGCCAGCCTCGCCGCCACCTTCGGCGGTCGCCAGCGCGACGCCTGAAACCGTCCTCAATCCCACCAGGAAGACCCCAACATGCGCTCACTCCTTCTGCTCTTTCTGGGCATCCCCATCCCGATCATCATCCTGATCGCCCTGTTCACCTGACCCTCCTCCACCGCACCCGAAAGGATTCCCCATGCTCCTCAGCAACACCCCCAACACCCAGGTGCCCAACACGTCGCTGCTCTCCGACAGCGAAAAGATCGCCCCTGTGGCCGCCGACACGCTCGACAAGGCGGTCCAGGGCGCGCATAAAGTGGTCGACCGCTTCGCAGACCGTGCTGTGCCGACCGTGCGTCACATGGCCCAGACCGGCGATGCATGGACCGCCAGCTGCCGGGCCACCGTTCGCGCGCAACCGTTGATGGCGCTGCTGGCGGCGTTCGCCGTCGGCGCCCTGCTGGGCCGCATCACGCGCTGACCCGACCGACGACCACAAAAAAGGCCGGGGGTGCAGCGATACACCCCCGGCCTTTTTGACGTCCGGCACGCCGTGCCGGATCTTCCTAGCGCAGCCTCAGGCCAGCGTGCGCACCGAGGGCTCGCGGGCCCACTGGCGCGTGCACGCCGCAGCCACAAACGCGTTCGCATCCTCAGCACCGACCACACCGGCGTCGGCCTTGATGCCGGCGGCTTTCAACACGGTTTGCGCGCCCGCGTCGGCCGCGATCGCCTTGAGGTGGCCGAAGGCATCGCGCACGAAGTCCACCGCCGCCGCTTCCCGGCTCAGGCGCTTGCCAGCGGCGTCGGAGAGCACCAACGCCACCGCGTCGAACAACACCGAGGGTGTGCCGGCCAGCTGACCGTCCACCGCGAGCTTCTTGCCGTTGGCCAGCGTGACGCCCCCCACCTTGGGTGCCACGGTCTTCACACGCGCACCGGCCGCCTGCACCGCCTTCTTCAGCGCCGCCACCGCCGCGCCGTCCGAGTCGTCGTCCACCAGGATGGCGACGCAGCGACCGGCCAGGGTGTCCCTGGCGTTGTCGATGATGCTCAGCGCTGCCGAGGGCGGCAGGTCCTGCACGGGTTGCGCCGGCGTGGCCGGCGTGGGCAGCTTGTGCATGCCCAGGCCGTCGGCCACACGCTTTCCCAGGGCTTTGTCAATCACCAGCAGGTGGGCCACCATGGCATCAACCACGTGTGGGTGTTCCACCTTGGAGAGCTCGAACACCAGTGCCGACGCGAGGTGGGCCTGCTCGGGTTCGCTCTGGCTGATCCAGAACTGGCGGGCCTGGCTGTAATGGTCGGCAAAGCTGGCCGCGCGCACGCGACCGCGCTCACCGCCTTCGTCCAGCACCACGCTGGCAAAGCCTTTGGCACGGTCGGCGCGCGGCGCATCGGGCGACAAGGTGCTGGGCTCGTAGGCCACGCGGCCAGCCGGTTGCGCCATCTGCATGTGGCCGTCGCGCTGCTGGTGGGCAAACGGGCACTTCGGTGCATTGATCGGGATTTGCGCGAAGTTGGTCGAGCCCAGACGGGAGAGTTGCGTGTCCAGGTACGAGAACAGGCGGCCCTGCAGCAGCGGGTCGTTGGAAAAGTCGATGCCGGGTACGAGGTGGGAAGGGCAGAACGCCACCTGTTCGGTCTCGGCAAAGAAGTTGGTGGGCCGGCGGTCCAGCACGAGGCGCCCGATCACCTGCAAGGGCACCAGCTCTTCAGGAATCAGTTTGGTGGCGTCGAGGTGGTTGAACGGAAACTTGTCGGCCTCGGCCTGCGTGAACAGCTGCACCGCAAATTCCCACTCGGCCACCTCGCCCGCGCCCAGCACCTCGAACAGTTCGCGGCGGTGGTAGTCCGGGTCGGCACCGGCGATCTTCACCGTCTCGTCCCATACGGTGGACTGCATGCCCAGCTTGGGGCGCCAGTGGAACTTGACAAAGGTCAGATCGCCCGCCGCGTTGATCAGGCGGAAGCTGTGCACGCCGAAGCCCTCGATCATGCGCAGCGACCGCGCCAGCGTGCGGTCCGACATGATCCACATCACCATGTGATGAAATCCCAGAACGTGTCGTGGGCCGAAGCCGCCTGCGGAAAACCGCGGTCGGGCTCCATCTTCACCGCGTGCACCAGGTCGGGAAACTTGATCGCGTCCTGGATGAAGAACACCGGGATGTTGTTGCCCACGATGTCCCAGTTGCCTTCGGTGGTGTAGAGCTTGATCGCGAAACCCCGCACGTCGCGCGGCGTGTCGGACGAGCCCGAACCACCAGCGACAGTGGAGATGCGCGAGAACACCGGCGTCTTCACGCCGACCTCGGTGAGCACCTTGGCCTTGGTGAAGGCCTCCAGGGAATGCGTGAGTTCGAAGTAGCCGTGGGCGCCGGTGCCGCGTGCGTGCACCACCCGTTCGGGAATGCGCTCGTGGTCGAAGTGCGTGATCTTCTCGCGCAGGATGAAGTCTTCCAGCAGCGTCGGGCCCTGGGGGTGAGCGCGCAACGAGTTCTGGTTGTCCGAGATCACCAGCCCCTGCTGCGTGGTCAGGGGCGGGTGTTCTGCGTTGCTGTGCTGGTGCAGTTCACCACCGGTGCCCAAGGGGTCGTTCCGGGTTGGAGATGGGGTCATGTGGATCCTTCAGTCGGTTGGGTTCAACAAGTCCCAAAGCATCGGTTGCCACCCCTGCGCAGTCGGTGCTGTGACGCACAGACCTCGGCAGACGGAGCGCAAAAAGCTCGGGTGGCAGGGCACACTAGCGTGCTGACTCCGACTCGCGTCAAACAACCGTGGTGCACGCTGATGAGACGAGCCAGCGCTCAGGGCTTCGCAGCCATCAACTCGCTGTGCAGCAACTTGTCGGCCTCGTAGCAACTGCACGCGGCTTCCTTGAGCCCCTCACGGTCGAGCACCCTGATCTCACCGCGGTGGTACTCGATCAGGCCGTCTTTCTGGAAATCGCTGGCGGCCTTGGTCACGCCGACCCGGCGCACCCCCAGCATCAGCGAAATGAATTCCTGCGTGACGAAGAAATGGTCGGTGTGGGCCCGGTCCTGGCTCATGAGCAGCCACCGCGCGAGCCGCTGCCCGATGGGATGGAAACGTTCGCACGCCGAGGCCAGTGCCTGCTGGTGCAGACGGACCATCAAGGTGCGCTGCAGAACGGCCCGCAAGGCCGGCATCTCCTCCATGGCTTTGCGCAAGGCTGAGGCCTCGATGCGCCAGCATTGACCGGGACCCTGCACCACCGCGCGCCACGGCGTTTTGGCCTCACCCAGCACCAGCTCCGAACCCAGCATGGCCTCACGCCCGACCATGCCCACCTCCAGCGGCGGGTGGGTGTCGATGTCGATCACCAGCGAAATGAAACCCGAGCGGGGAAAGTAGGCGTGGCTCAGCTGTTTGCCGCGAACGCTGAGCTCCGTGGAGAGCACCAGTTCAAACGGTTCGCACAGCTTGAGGAAGCGCTTTTGAATGCCTTTGGGCAGGCTGTCGATGAGGTCGTTTTCGATGGGGTCCATGGGGTCCGCCTGGTACACAAGCAGAACCCCTCCCAGGGCGAACTCATGTGGGTCGCGCAGGCCGGTTGCCCGACGATCCCGATTGCATCTTGGACGGTCCCGGGCTGACTCACCGTCTGACACCGTACGCAAGCTGAAAAGAGGCCCTGAACGACAGGACCTGTCAGCGGATTCAGATGGCCATGAGGTCGGGCAGCAGGCGGTCGTATTCCTTCTTCACCACCTGGTAGCACTCGCAGGTGCGGTGCTCCAGCCCCGGGCGGTCCAGCACCGAAATGTGACCGCGCGCATACCGGATGAGACCGGCCGCCTGCAGCTTGAGCGCCGCTTCGGTCACGCCTTCGCGGCGCACGCCCAGCATGTTGGCGATCAGCTCCTGCGTCATCACCAGTTCGTTGCCCGAGAGACGGTCCAGGCTGAGCAGCAACCAGCGGCACAGCTGCTGGTCCAGCGAATGGTGGCGGTTGCACACCGCCGTCTGGCTCATCTGTGTGATGAGCGCCTGCGTGTAGCGCAGCATGAGGTGCATGACCGGGCTCGAGTGCTCGAACTCGGCCTTGATGGCGTCGGCGCGAAGCCGGTAGCCCATGCCGGCGCTCTGCACCACCGCGCGGCTGGGTGTGGATCCACCGCCCATGAAGATGGCAACACCTACCACTCCCTCGTGGCCCACCACGGCAATTTCGGCAGAGGCACCGCTCTCCAGCACATAGAGCAGCGAGACGATGGCGGTGGTGGGAAAGTACACGTATTGAGCCTGCGCACCCGACTCGTACAACACCTTGCCCAGCGGCAGTTCGATCAATTCAAGCTGGGGCTCCCAGCGTTCCCACTCTGCAGCGGGCAGAACGGCCAACAACTGGTTCTGGCGTGAGTGATCGGGCTGGGTCAACTGGCTTTCCTCCGGGATGGCTGGTGCGCAAAGATGCCCTCCGGCACACACGCTTGTTTCGGAGCAGCATGACACATCCGCGCAGCTCTGTCTGTTCGCAACCGAACATATAAACATTCAACCGGTGGTGGGCTCCTGCAGCGCAACCACCAACACCGCATGCGGTGCCAGTGCCGCCCAGGCCAGGCGCTCGCCCACCGCCAGAAATGCCACCCCCTTGCCCTCCCAGTCAGCCCGCGCGGCCACCTCACTCTGGCGCACGATCACACATCGCAGGGTGCGGCCATCGCGCACCAGTGTCATCTCCGCCCGGGGCCAGTGCGCGGGCAGGCAGGGGGTGAAGCTCAGGTGGTCGGCCGTCATCTTCAGCCCCATGATCGATTCGATCGCCGCCCGGTGCAACCAGCCGGCCGCGCCGGTGTACCAACTCCAGCCCCCCCGGCCCACGTAAGGGGGCTGGCTGTACACGTCGGCCGCCATGGCGTAGGGCTCCAGCCCATAGGCGGGGCCCCACTGCGCGTTGCCTGAGCGGTGCGCCGGGCTGAGGTAGGTGAAATGGCGGTAAGGCGTGTCGCGCGTCGGCGAGTCGGCCGGTTCCCGCACAGCCAGGGCCGCCATGGCCATGAGCCCCCACACGCCGGCATGGGCGTACTGGCCGCCGTTTTCCCGCACGCCGGGCGGGTAGGCCTGGATGTAGCCGGCGCTGGGCTGCGCGTGCGCCAGTGGCGGCGCGAGCAGCTGGATCAGCCCCGCCTGGGCATTGACCAACTGCGCCTCGGCCGCTTCCATGGCCTGGCGCTGGCGCTCCAGCGGTGCCTGCCCGCTGAGCACCGACCAGGCCTGGGCGATCAGGTCGATGCGCGCTTCGGTCTGCGTGTGCGAGCCGAGCGGACTGCCGTCGTCAAAGAAGGCCCGCCGGTACCAGCCGCCGTCCCAGGCCTGGGTTTCCAGCGCGGTGGTCCAGCCCGCCAGCGCGGCTTCCCAGCGCACGGCGCGATCCACCTCACCGCGCTCGCGCGCCAGCGGGATCCAGTCGCGCACCACGGCGCACAGAAACCACGCCACCCACACCGACTCACCCCGGCCCTCAAAACCCACGCGGTTCATGCCGTCGTTCCAGTCGCCACTGCCCATCAGCGGCAGTCCGTGGGCGCCCACCGGCAGGCTGCGGTCAATGGTGCGGGCAGCGTGTTCAAACACGCTGGCGGTGATCTCGCTCACGCGCGGCGTGTCGTAGGCGTCCTCGGCGCCGGGCGCAATGGTCACACCGTCGAGGAACGGCACGCTCTCGTCCAGCACGGTGGCATCCCCGGTGGCCTTGAGGTAGTGCGCGCAGGCAAACGGCAACCACAGCAGGTCGTCCGAGAAATGCGTGCGCACACCGGCGCCGCCCGGCGCGTGCCACCAGTGCTGCACATCGCCCTCTTCAAACTGGCGCGAAGCGCACAGCACGATCTGATCGCGCAGCAAGCCCGGTGCAGCCCAGGTCAGGGCCATGGCGTCCTGCAACTGGTCGCGGTAGCCGGTGGCCCCGCCAGCCTGGTAGAAGCCGGCCTTCGCCCAGAGCCGGGACGACACGGTCTGGTACAGCAGCCAGCGGTTGGTCAGGGCGTCGAACAGCGGGTCGGGTGTGGTCACCGTGGTGGCGCCCAGCAGGGCATCCCAGCGCGCTTTGGCGGCCTCTTCGCGTTCGTGCGGAACACGCTTCATGGCGCGTACCGCGAGCTCGCGTGCCGCAGCGGGCGTGGCGGCATAACCCAGCAGGTACACCTGCTCCAGGGTGGCGCCGGGGCGCACGGTCACCGGACGCGACAGCGCGGCACACGGGTCGAGCCCGTCGCCCTGGCGCTGCCCCAGGTGTTGCGGCAGGCACAGCTGCCCCTGGGCATCAAAAAACGCGGCGCGTTCGCAGGTCCAGTCCAGCGCCTCGCTGTTGCCCGGCGTGGCCTGCGCTTCCACCAGAAACGCGGTGCCACCGCCCCAGCCCGCAGACGCTTCGGTCTGGGTGCACATCAAGCCCACCAGTCCGTCGGGAGCGTCGATCACGCAGCGGCTGGTGTGCAGCGTGGCGCGGTCGCTGCGCTTCTCCCCCATCAGCCACTCGACCATGGCCACGGTGCGCAGGTGGGCCATCTGGTGGCCCCGGTTGACGATCTCGATGCGCACCTGTTTCACGGCGGTCTCGGGGTCCACGCTCCAGTGCACAGCCACGTCGAGCTCGCCGCGCCGGTGGCTGATGCTGGTGCGGCCCTGGGCATGCACCACGCGGTACCGGGCGTCGGCATCGCCCCAGCTCGAGGGCGTCAGGCTCCACACCGCGTGTGTGCGGCGGTCTTGCAGCAGGAACCATTCGCCGGGGGTGTCGGCCACCGGGTCGTTGGACCAGGCGGTGAGCTGGTTGAGCCGGCTGTTGCCGGCCCAGGTGTTGCCGCCACCACTCTCGGACACGATGGCGCCAAAGCCCGGGTTGGCCAGCACGTTGATCCAGGGTCGCTGTGGCCGCAGCCGGCTGGACACGTCAAACGCAAATCGCCGTCCCCCGGCCTCGAAGGCACCCACCGGCGGCTGGGCATCGCTTGCCATGGCATGGGTGGGAATGCGGTGGGCGGTGGTATCGCTGCCCTGCGGCGCGCGAGCGGCATCGAAGCGCTCGCTCCAGGCCGTGATCTGCGCGGTCCAGCTGCGTCCGTCGGCGCGCAGGTGGATGCGGGCCAGCGCATCCAGCGTGGACAGTTGCTCGGGTGTCAGGGCGTCGGGGCGCAGCAGGTGCAGCCCGCCTGCGGTGCCACCCGTGGGCCCCGCGTGCAGTTGCTCGGCCAGCAACGCCAGTTCGCGCTGCAACGGCATCTGGTACGAATGCGCTTCGCTGCTGAGCACCACCACGTCGCAGGCCACCCCGGCGCGCGACCATTCGCGCAAGGCCTGCACCACGCTGCGCAGCAAGCCCAGGCCCTGCGGCGATCCAGCGCTCACCAACAGCAGCGGACGGTCTCCCGAGATGCCGAGCTGCCAGAGCGAGCGCCGGTCGCACGCACGGCGCGACCTGCCCTGCGGCACGGGAAGGTCCACCTTGGGCAGCGTCATCAGCATGGCTGTGGTGAGCGCCTGAAAGGCGGGCAGGTCGTCGATGCGTGACCGCCCGGGCGCCACCTGGATGCTGGACAGGGTGGACGACATCACCGAAGCGCGCTCCACCGAGCTGGGCTGGCGGTACTTGTCGACGATGGCCAGCAGTTGTTCGGCGTTGTCGCTGGCAGCGGTGGCAAAGGTCACACAGGCCTGTGCGCCCGGCGCCAGGCGCAAGCCCACCCCCAGTGCGGCCACCGGGTCGAGCCCGGTGTGCAGCACCTGGGATGTGGTGGGCACTTCGGCCATGCGCGCCAGAGGCAGGTCGGCGCTGTGGTTGCGCCCGAGCCACTGGCTGCGATCGGTCTGGCAGCGCAGGCTGCTCACCTCGCCCTTCACGTCGGCCAGAAAGTGCGCCGCCTGCAAGGTGCTTTCGGTCTGCAGACGGGGCGCACGCACGAAGCGCAGGGCCTGCTGGTCTGCCAGCCAGTCGGCCTGGATGAAGAAGTTGGAGAACGCGGGGTGCGCCTCGTCGGCCGCCGCGCGGGCCAGGGTCACGTCGAAGGCCGAGATCAGCTCCAGCTCGATCAATGTGTCGCTGCGGTTGGTCAGCACCACGCGCTTGAGCTCAATGTCGTCCTCGGGGCTGACCCACACCGTGGTCTGGACGCGCAGCTCAGGCCACAGGGCCTCGAACACCACACGGTCGGCGTGAAACGTGCTCAGGTAGCGCGCGGCCGGGTCGGGGGCGGGATGGCTGCTCGCCGACACCGGCGCTGCGCTGCGGTCCAGGCGCACATACACGAAGCTGCCACAGGCATCGCGCAGCGCATCGTCGCGCCAGCGCGTGATGCCGGTGGCACCCCACTGGCTCCAGCCCGCACCGTTGGCGCGCAGGCTCACGCTGTAGCGCCCGTTGGACATCAGGTGCGTGGGCTCCAGTGCATGTTCGCCGGGCACCACGGTGCGCACATGGGCCTGCTCGCGACGCTGCAGACCATTGAACGGCAGGCCGGGCGCATGGCGCTGCACCAGGGCGGGCAGCGCACGCGGTGCGCGTTCGTGCAGCAGCGAGGACACCGCCTCCAGATTCGGGTGCGCCATGCCCCAGCGCTGGGCCACGTTGTCGCGCAGCACGTTGGTCAGCGCGACGATCGTCATGCCCTGGTGATGCGCCATGTAGGTGGCCACCGGCGTGCAGATGCCGCCCTGCTTCTGGCGAGCGGTGGTGAAGTCAAGCGCCTCGATGAACCCGAAGCGTCCCCGCGCCGACCAGTGGGCGAGCTGGTTCAGGTTCTGGCAGGCCAGCCGCGCGTTGACCTGCGTGGCCAGCGCGGTGGCATAGGGCGCAACCACCTGCTCGGCCAGCGGCGTGCGGCGCAGCGCCAGGCTGGGCACGCCCTGTGGCGCGTACTGGTAGGCCAGTGTGTGGTCGCGACCGGCGTAGGCGCTTTCCGAAATGCCCCACGGCAGGTGCCGGCTGTGCCCGTGCGCGATCTGCTCCACCAGCGCCGAGCAGCCCGCCTCGCGCAGCACACTGCCATGCGGCTCGGCCATGAGCAGCGTGGGCATGAGGTACTCGAACATCGAACCCGACCACGAGCGCAGCACCGCATGGCGCCCATGCGCGTACAGCGGGCGACCCAGCGCGGCCCAGTGCTTCATGGGCACATCGCCCTTGGCGATGGCCAGCAGGCTGGTGCTGCGCGACTCGGAGGCCAGCAGGTCGTAAAACGAAGCGTCCAGAGCCTGGTCATCCAGCCTGAAGCCGATGTACAGCAAGTGGCGCTTGGGGTGGTACAGAAAGCCGAACTCGGGCGCCCACGCGAGCTGCTCCAGCGCAGCGGCCAGATCGAGCAGCCGGCGCGTGGCGCGCGGGCCGCCGCCTTCTGCCGCGGCGCTGCGGTCCAGGCCGACCGAGCGCAGTGTCGCCAGGTGGTCGCCCAGCAAGGCGTGCAGGCTGTCGTGGTCGCGAGCGACCTTGTCGGCCAGGCTGGGCTGCATCACGCCCGGTCCGGGGTCGGGGCGCGGATGGGGCACGCTGGAGAGTTCCAGCGCGGCAGCGTCCAGCAGACCGGCAAACGCCGCGCTGGCCGCAACATCGAGCGGATCGGGCAGCGGGGCCTGCAGCACCTGCCCCAGCGCGGTCTGGTGCAGCGGGCGCTGCAGCATCGTTTCGAGCCAGTGCGTTTGCTGCTGCAGGGCGGGCGCAAGACGCTCCTGGCTGCGCTGCAGCGCCTGCGCGGTGGCCTGGGTGGCGTGAGGCTCGCGCGAGAGCAGGCGACACGCCTGGGCCACGGCAAGCAGGTGCACGCAGAGGTTGCCACTGTCGACCGTGGACACGTAGCGCGGCAGCAGCGGCTGCAGGGTTTCGGTGTCGTACCAGTTGAGCAAGTGGCCGCGGTGGCGCTCCATCTGCTGCAGGCTGCTCAGCGTGGCCTCCATGCGCTGCAGCAGGTCTTGTGTGCCGATCCAGCCCAGCTCCCGCGCGCACGAGGTGCTCAGCAGGTACAGCCCGATGTTGGTGGGCGAGGTGCGGTGGGCCACCGTGTCGAACGGCAGTATCTGCAGGTTGTCGGGCGGCAGCCAGCGGTTCTGCGCATCGACACAGCGTTCGAAGTAGCGCCAGGTGTCGCGCGCCAGGTCACCCAGCAGGCCGCGATCGTCGGCCGCCAGTGCACGCGGACCGGTGCCGGGCCACGGCTGGTGGGCCAGCCACCCCAGCAGCGGCGCCACCGCCCACAGCACCAGCAGCGCCACCGCCAGTGCGGGCGGCTCGGGCACGCTCAGCCACAGCAGCGCGAGCAAGGGCACGGCCACCAGGGGCTCCAGCGCGTGGCGCCGCAGTGAGGGCCACAGCCCTGGGCGCAGGCCGGCACTGGCGGCATCGGCCGTGGTCCACGCCAGCAGCCGGCGCCGGGACACAGCCATGCGCCAGCCCGTGCGCAGCACGGCATCGGTCGCTCGCAGCGCCTGTTGCAGCAATTGCACGCCATGCCAGACCCCGCCCAGCAGGGCACGCGCGATGTCGGTGGCTGCAGCGCGGGCAAAACGTTCGCCAAGCAGGTCGGCGCGGTGCGGCACCAGACCGGCCAGCGCACCCAGCAGCGGGGCTGCCGCCTGCGCGGCCAGCGCCAGCCACAGCGCCGCACCCAGGCTGAGGCCCACGCCCCACATGGCCAGCAACAGGAGCAACACCGACGCCGGCGTCACCAGCGAGCGGCGCAGGTTGTCGAGCAGCTTCAGGCGGTTGATGGGCGATAGTTGCCAGCGGTGCGGCCGCAACAGAAAGGGCAGCAGTTGCCAGTCGCCACGGGTCCAGCGGTGCAGGCGCGACGCGGCCACATCGGCGTGCTCCGGGTCGGGCTCGATCAGGGTGATGTCGGTCACCACGGCGCATCGGGCCAGCGCGCCTTCAATCAGGTCGTGGCTGAGCACCCGGTCCGGCGGCAGGCGGTCGCCCAGCACGGCGTGCATGGTGGCCACGTGCAGCAGTCCCTTGCCGGTGAAGCTGCCCTCACCAAACACATCCTGGTAAACGTCGGAACTCATCGCGCTGTAAGGGTCGAGCCCGCTCTGACCCGCGTTCATCCATTGCCACGGCGAGGTCAGGCTGGAATCGGGCAACGGCGGCACCACGCGTGGTTGCAGGATGCCGTAGCCCTGCACCACGCGCCGGCCGCTGGCGTCCAGCCGGGGCTGGTTGTCGGGGTGCAAGGCCACGCCCACCAGCGCGCGCAGGCGCCCCGGCGGGAGCTGGGTGTCGCTGTCCAGCGTGAGCACGTAGCGGGTGTCTGGAGCCAGGCGCGAGAGCTCACCCAGGTCCATGAACGGACCCATGGACCCGTTCACCAGCGCAGCCAGCAACTCTTCGAGCTTGCCGCGCTTGCGTTCCCAGCCGATCCAGCGGCCCTCGGTGGCGCTCAGCGTGCGGCCACGGTGCAGCAGCAGGAAACGCGGCGCTCCCCCGGGAGGCGGCGGGTAGTTGTCATTGAGTGCGCTCACCTGGGCCGCCGCCTCGGCGAGGATCGGGTCGTCGGTCGGCAGGCGGGGGCTGTCGGCATCGGCAAAGTCGCTCAGCAGCGCAAACTGCGTGTGGGTTTCGGGGTTGGCCAGAAAGTGCAGGTGCAGGCGGTGGACCAGCGGCGCAATGGCAGCCGTGCTGCCCAGCAGCACCGGTATCACCACCATCGTGCGCGCCTCGACCGGCAGGCCTTCGGCCAGCAGGAAACGGGGCAGGTGCGCAGGCTGTGCCGATTCGCTGATGAGCCGGTTGACCACCGCCACCACGGTCTCGGATGCCGGCAACAACATGAGCAGCAACACCAGCGCGGCGACGGCCTGGCCCGGCCAACCTTCGCCGGGCACCGCGCTCAGGGTGTACACCGCCGCCACCAGACCCAGCGAGCCGGCGAGCATGACGGTGAGATAGGTCGGCACGCGCGCCAGGCGCATCACCAGACGGCCCAGCCCTCGGGCGCGCCGCTTCAGGCCGAGCTGCTCCTCCAGCGCTTCGCGCCCGCCCCCGGCCAGCCAGTGACCAGCCAGCGTCTGGTGGTCGGTGCCGGCTTCCATCAGCGCGAGCAAGGCATGGGCGACGTCGGTTTCGCTGCGCTGACTCTGCACGGCCAGGCGTTCCATACGGTGCAGCGTGGTGCTGCGCGTGGCATCGTCCTCAGCCGCGAACACGCTGGAGGCCAGCATCACCTGCATCACCCGGCTGGTGCGCGCCACGATGCCCGCCCAGTCGGCCGCACCGATCAGGCGAAGCGCCGTCACGGCATTGCCCACACTCAGGTGGTCGGCCGCCTGATCGGCGCTGTGCTGCGCTTGCAGCGTGGCCAGGTCGGGCACGGTGTCGTGCAGCCAAGGAGCGATCTGGTTGAGGAACACGCCACCCGCGGGTGGGCGATGGCCTGCGAGGTTTTGCGCCAGATGGCACAGGAACACGCGGCTCACGCCGCGCTGCTCGGCCTTGGCGTGGAGCCCGCGCACGGTGTCCAGGTCCAGGTCGTCGATGCGGTGCGCGATCAGGCTGGCGAGTTCGCGCGCGGCCTTGTGGCTCGCGATACGGTCGGCCAGGCGGCGCAGATTCTCCACCAGCACCACCCGAAGCGTGGTCGGCAAGGCCCAGAGCTCACCATGGCTGAGCTCGTGCACGTCCTGGTAGGCGTTGAGGAAATGGACAAGCAGGCTGTCGTCGAATGCGCCATCGGTGTGCGCCACAAACGCCCAGGCCAGTCCATAGATGCGCGGCAGGCCCTGCAGCGGAGCATCCTGCAACACGGGCAGGCTGCGGTAGTAGCGCGCGGGCAGACCCTCCCGGATCTCGCGCAGCTGGTCTTCGATCAGGTGGAAGTTGTCGAACAACCACTCGGCACCCGGGCTGATGTCCTGCCCGCTGTGGGCGTGGCTCGCAATGTGCTCGTACGACAGGCGCAAGCTCTGGATGTTGCCCTGCAGCCGGGGATAGAAGGTCGCGCGCCCGAACACCGCCGGCGCCGCATGGTGCGACTCGGCCAGGCTGCGGCCGTGCTGTTCGAAACGCGCCGGGCCGAAAATTTCAGACCGTATGGGCTCCAGTGCCGGACCGAGGGCAGCGTCCAGCATGCGGCCCACCGCCTGCGGTACCCAGTCGTGCTGACCGGGATGTTCGCCGACTCGCATCTACGAGGCCAGCCACGTGGTGCCTGCAATCAATGCAATGAACAACACGGTCGTGACCAGCCTGGGCATCACGAAGCCACGCACGAGGCCAGCGCCTGTTCGCAAGGTTTGAAGGGGGCCGCGCGCCTGGCCGCACAGCGACAGGTGCTCGCCGAGGGCTGAGCGTTCCAGTGGAGAAATGTCGGCCGGGTGTCCAAAGGAGGAGGTGTCCCAGCTGGGAACAAAGGCGGTGGATTTCGGCATGGGCAGCTCCTGGTTGAAACGCCAGCGGAAGGAGTCCGGAAGGTCGACCATGTTTGTAGTCCGCAGACGGCTCGGGGTCTGTTCGCTGACGTACCCACCCGGCGCAAACCTGCAAGACCTGCTGACGTTCTTTACCGGCGGGACATCGTTCATGAGCGCTAACGAACAGACCGGGGGCGCACGATGGAACATCCTTCAACCCACAGGCCGGCAACTGCACCACTGGCCCCCCTACTCGGCTGTCACACCTTGGAAAACACCATGAAACACATCAACAACAAGCGCTCCTCTTCACTGCTGCGCCTCAGCGCCCTGGCGACCCTGGCCGTGGCGGGCCTGGCCGGCTGCGCCGTGCCGTACCCGGTGTACGAGCAACCGGTCTCACAAGCCCCCGAGCCGGTGTATCAGTACCCCGGCCAATACCCGCAGGCCCAGCAGCAGCCCGACCGCCGCGACTACCGCCGCCGCAACCAGGAGGCCCTGTACGAGGCTCAGGTGACGTCAGCCCGTGCCGTGGTCGGTCCCAACAGCGGCCAGCGCTGCTGGATCGAACGCGAAGAAGTCGTTCAGCAACCCCAGCGCAACATCCCAGGCGCCATCGCTGGCGCAGTGATCGGCGGCATCCTGGGTCACCAGATCGGCAACGGCTCCGGCCGCGACATCGCCACCGTGGGTGGCGCGGTCGCGGGTGCGGCTGTCGGCTCCAACGTGGGTCGCAACGGCTTCGGCGGCCAGGTGCAGACGCAGGACGTGCAACGCTGCACCCAGGCCAGCAACGGCCAGCCCGAGTACTGGGACGTGACCTACACCTTCAACGGCGTCGGTCACCGCGTCCAGATGACCACGCAGCCTGGCCGCACCATCCTCGTCAACGCCAACGGCGAACCCCGCGTCTGACCACCAGACTGTTCTGAAGATCCCCCCCTTCCCCGCGCTGCATGCAGGACCACGTCCTGCCGGCGCGGGTTTTTTTGCGTGCTGCAAATGCGGTCCAATGGCGGCATGACCCAGCCACAGAACACCGCCCTCGACACCGAACAGCGCCTGACCGATCTCGAAATCAAGGCCAGCTACGCCGACGATTTGCTCGACACCTTGAACGCCCTGGTGGCGAAACAGCAGGAGCAGATCGACTTGTTGCTGCGCGAGGTGAGCCGCCTGCGCCAGCGCGGTGGTGACGAAAGTCCGTCGGCCGGGCCTCGCGATCCGCGCGACGAACTGCCACCGCACTACTGACGCGACGTCAGCCGCGCTGCGGTGTGATGGGTGTGCTGGCGACGCACTCGAAGGCCGAAGCGGCCGCTGAAAAGTCCCACTGCTCTGCCACACAGCCGGCTGGCGGCGTCCAGCGCAGCACGTTGACCGAGTTGGGCACGCCGCTGCGCACCCGGCTGGACACCGACGTACCCGCCTGCACCGCCCACAAGGCGCGCGCCAGACCGGGCAAGGGCATCACATACGGCAGGTGGATGTGGCCACCCATGACCACATCGGCCCCGGCCGCCGCCCAGGCCTGCTGCGCCGCGGTGTGGTTGTGCAGACGATTGGGCAGGTCCTCTGCCCGCATCACGTCGATGGGCTGGTGCACCACAACCACACGCAGTTGCTCGGGCCGGGCCTGGCGCAATTGCCGCGCCACGGCGTCGATCTGCTCGTTGGAGACTTCGCCGTCCTTGTGGCGCCGTGCGCGTGTGGTGTTCACGCCCAGCACCAGGAGGTCGTGCGAGGCAAACACGGGGGCGAGATCGGAACCGAAGGCCGCGCTGTAACGCGCATAGGGCCGCACGAACCGGCTCCAGAGGTCGAACAGCGCAATGTCGTGGTTGCCGGGCAGCGCGAGCAGCGGCGCGCCCAGCCGGTTCATGGCGGCGCGCGCGGCGCTGAACTGGTCGGCACGGGCGCGCTGGGTGATGTCGCCCGAGAGCACCACCAGATCCGGACGCAGCTGCGCGGCGAGTGCCACCAGCGCCTCGACCACAGCTGTGCGCTCGGTGCCGAAGTGGGAGTCGGAGACCTGCAGCAGGACGCTCATGAGGCCAGCACCTCGGGTGCGGCCTTCAGCAACCAGAGCGGCTCGGGCAATACGCGGATGGTCAGCGGCGAACCCATCCAACCCACCTCGCCATCAAAGGCCACCTTCACCCTGCGTCGGCCCAGCATGCGCGTGCGTTTCACCAGCAGGCCCTGGCACGCGAAGCGCTCGATGCCGCTGGCCTCGCCCAACTGGCCCAGCGCGCCTCGGAGCATGAGACCCAGCATGGACAGGGTGCCGATGGGCTTGAGGATCACGGCGGTGATGTGGCCGTCAGCCGTCGAACCCTCGGACGGCGTGTCGGGACTGGCCAGACCCAGTTGCTCCAGCTGCAGACGGTTGTTGCCCACAAACAGGGTGAGCGTGCGCACCTCTCGCACCTGCCCGTCCCATTCAATCGAGAGCTTGAGCCGGCGCTGTGCGCGCAGCAGTGTGGCCATGCCCGCTCCCAAGGCCACCAGCCGGCTGCGGCCAAATCGGGCCTTCCAGGTCTCGCGGTCCTGCAGCAGGTCGGGGTAGAGACCCAGGCTCGCGTTGACCAGAAACACCTGTTCGTTGATGGCCGATATCTGCACCGGCTCGGGACGTGCGTCGAGCAGCCAGCGCAGCGCCTCCCCGATCTCCGTGGGTGCGCCGTGCTCGCGGGCGAAATAGTTGAAGGTGCCGCGGGGAATCACGCCCATGGTGCAACCGGCCGCATGGGCGGCTTGCGCCACCGTGTTGATGGTGCCGTCGCCGCCCACCGCCACCACCGCCGAGCCATCGGCCAGGGCTTTGGCGGCGGCCTCGCGGGCCACACGCGACAGCTCGCCCGGTGCCGCAAAGTGCACGGTGCCGGTGCGACCGGCCTCGCGCAGGCCCGACTCGATCGCCTCGCGCGTGGCCTCGGCGTCGCCGTGGCCCGCCTGACCATTCACCACGAACTGCAGCGCAGCCGCCGCCTTGAAGAGTGGACGCTGCATCAGCAGCCAACGGCCTGGCCATCGCGGCGCGAATCGCTGGCGGCCACATAGCCTTCTTCCATGTCGTCCCCGAGGCGCCAGATGAACTGGCCACTGCCAAAGTCCATGTAGGCGTCGGGCGTCGGCTCGAAGCGGTGACGCAGGTCCTTCAGGCCTTGCAGCAAGGCAGGCGCCATGGTCGACTCGAAGTCCACATTCAGGCCGCTGCCCACTTTCCAGCGCGGCGCGTCGCACGCGGCCTGCGGTTGCTGGCCGTGCACGAGCATGCGCACCAGCGTCTGCACATGGCCTTGCGGCTGCATGTTGCCGCCCATCACACCAAAACTCATCTGCGGGCGGCCGTCTTTCGTGACGAACCCGGGAATGATCGTGTGGAAGGGTCGCTTGCCACCGGCCACCTGGTTGGGATGACCTTCGGCCAGGGTGAAACCATGGCCACGGTTCTGCAGGCTCACACCCACCGACGGCACCACCACGCCGCTGCCGAAGCCCATGTAGTTCGACTGGATCAGGCTGATCATCTGCCCGCGCTCGTCGGCGGCGGTGAGGTACACCGTGCCGCCGCGCGGCGGTGTGCCGTGCGCAAAGTCGCCGGCCTTGCCCGGCTGGATGAGTCGGGCGCGCTCGGCGAGGTACGCGTCGTTCAGCAGGTCGGCGGCACTCACTTCGTTCATGTGGCGCGCGTCGGCCACCCAGCGGTAGGTGTCGGCAAAGGCGAGTTTGATGGCTTCGATCTGCAGGTGCTGCGATTCGACGCTGTCCACCGGCAGGCGGCCGATGTCGAGGTGCTCCAGCATGCCCAGAGCCATGAGCGCGGCGATGCCCTGCCCGTTGGGCGGGATTTCGTGCACGGTGTAGCCGGCAAAGTTCTTCTGGATCGGCGTCACCCACTCGGGGCGGTAGCCGTCGAGGTCGGCCAGGGTCATGGTGCCGCCGTTGGCCGCCGCGTGGGCCACCAGCGCTTCGGCGATCTCGCCACGGTAATAGGCCTCGCCCCGCGTCTCGGCGATCTTGCGCAGCGTGGCGCCGGCCGCCTTGAAGGTGAATCGCTCGCCTGGCGCAGGCGCCCGGCCGCGCGGCATGAAGGCCTCGGCAAAGCCCGGCTGGCTTTTCAGCAGGGGCACCTGGCGCGCCCACTTGTCGGCGGTGATGCAACCCACGCCGTGGCCGCGCTCGGCCAGCTCGATGGCGGGCTCCAGCAGGTCGGCAAACTTCGGACAAGGCCACCCAGCCCGCCACGGCGCCGGGCGTGGTGACCGAGTCCCAGCCGCGCTGGGGCATCTGGCCGCCGTGACGGCGCGCAAAGTAGTCGGTGTTCCAGGTGGCCGGTGCCACGCCCGACGAGTTCAGGCCATGCAGCGCGTTGCCGTCCCAGAGGATGGCGAAGTTGTCGCTGCCCAGGCCGTTGGAGATGGGCTCGACGATGGTGAGTGCCGCGGCAGCGGCGATCACCGCGTCCACCGCATTGCCGCCCTTGTGCAGCATGCGAAGACCGGCTGAAGAAGCCAGCGGGTGCGAAGTGGAAACCACATTGCGCGCCATCACGGGGCTGCGCACGGTGGGGTAAGGGTTGGTCCAGTTGAAAGTCATGCCTTGTCCAGGTTGCGTCACACAGCTCGCAGGATATTCGATCGAGGTGAAACGGCCTGGTGTGCCGTGGGGATGTCATCAGAAAGACATGGGGCGCACGAACACTGCAGTGGTGCCTCGATGAGACCCATCAACCCCGATCACCTGACCCTATGATGACTGTGACGCAACGCCCCACCCGCCTGTCGACACGATCCGTTCTGAAGTCCACCGTGCTTGCTGTGGCGCTGGCGTTCTCGCTGGCGGCCTGTGGTGGTGGCAGCGACAGCCCGACCCCTGCAGCCCCACTGCCCGAGACGGCCTTCAGCCTGCAGGTGCTGCATGTGGCCGACATGGACAGCGGCGGCGATCTGGTCACGAACGCCAAGGGCCTCTCGGCGCTGGTGCAACGCTTCCGGGCCGACATGCCGAACAACACGGTGTTCCTCTCATCGGGCGACAACTACATCCCGGGACCTTTTTTCAACGCGGCCGACGACGCTTCGCTGAACCCCGAGCTGGGCGCCAGCGGCGCGGGCCGTGGCGACATCGAGATCCTCGACCTCATGGGGCTGCAGGCCTCCGCCGTGGGCAACCACGACCTGGACCTGGGCACCAACTTCTTTGCGGGGTTGATCAACACGTCGGGCGCCTGGCGCGGTGCGCAGTTTCCCTACCTCTCCAGCAACCTGACCTTCACCACTGACAGCAACCTAGCCAGTCTGGCCAATGCGGCCAACGATGGCGCCGAGGCTTCGACCCTGGGCAACAAGCTGGCCCGATACACCGTGATCACGGTCAACGGCGAGCGCATTGGCGTGGTGGGTGCGAGCACGCCCACCCTGCCGAGCATCACCTCGGTGGGCAACATCGGCGTGGCACCCAGCGGCGCCAACGTGGCCAGCATCGACGCGCTGGCCGCCGAGATCCAGCCATCGGTGGACGCACTGACCGCGCTGGGCATCAACAAGGTGGTGTTGCTGGCCCACATGCAGCAACTGCAGGTGGAGCAGCAACTCGCCACCCGGCTGCGCGGGGTTGACCTGATCATCGCGGGCGGCTCCAACACCGGCCTGTACGACACCAACGACCGCGTGCGCCCGGGCGACACCAACGGTGGTGTGTACCCACAGCCCTACACCTCGCCCAGCAACGAACCGGTGCTGGTGGTCAACGTGGACGCCGACTACAAATACCTCGGGCGCATCGTGCTGCCATTCGACACACAAGGCCGCGTGATCACGGGCAGGCTCGACACCGCCCTCAATGGCGCCTGGGCGACCGACACGGCCGGCCTCGCGCGCGCAGGGCTCACGGTGGCCGACGCCTTGCCGGGTGTGGTGGCCATCACCGACAAGATTCAAGCCGTGATTGCGGCCAAGGATGGCAACCTGTTCGGTGCAGCCAGCGTGTATCTGGAGGGTGACCGCGTGCTGGTGCGCAACCAGGAAACCAACCTCGGCAACCTGACCGCAGAGGCCAACCTCGCCTATGCGCAAACGCAGGACGGCAGCACCACGCTGTCGCTGAAGAACGGCGGCGGTATCCGGTCATCGCTCGGTTCGGTCGATGCGCCCCCCGGCTCCACGACCAGCGTCAAGGGCATCACCAGGGCCAACCCGGCCGTGAACAAGCTGGCCGGCGACATCTCGCAACTCGACATCGAATTCGCGCTGCGCTTCAACAACGGCCTCTCGCTGCTCACCGTGACGCCAACCGAGTTGAAGACCTTGCTGGAGCACGGCGTGTCCGACTGGCTGGTGAATTCCACGCAGGGCAAGTTCCCGCAGATCGCAGGCATGCGGTTCAGCTTCGACCCAACCGGTGCTCCCGGCTCACGTGTGCGCACCATCGTGGTGGACGATCCCGACGGCACCGGCCCCCTGAGCGGACCCGAGGTGGTGTACGCCGGCGGTGCCTTCACGCCCGAGGTGGCCGCACGGAGCTACCGCCTGGTCACCCTGGGTTTCCTGGCAGGCAACGGCGTCACGGCGGGCGGTGACGGCTACCCGTTCAACATCTTGGCCGCCCCGGCCCGTGTCAACCTCGCCCCCGCCAGCGGCAACGTCTTCACCACGCCGGGCGGCGAGCAGAACGCCTTTGCCAGCCACATGGCCAACCAGTACCCACGCACGGCGCCCTACGGCTTGGCCGACACCGCAGCCGCTGTCGACACGCGCATCCAGAACCTGTCCGTGCGAACCGACAGCCTGCCCCAATCCAACTGAAGCCGGACATGGAACCGGTTGTTACGACACAGGCCACCAGCGCGCAGTGGGGCTTTCGCCAGATGGATGTCTGGCTGTTCCGCTGGATGCGGGCTGGGCACGGGGCCCGCGCTGGTGTGTTGCCGGTCGCGTGTCTGGTGTCGCGCTGGAGCTGGGTGCCGCTGCTGCTCACCCTGTGCGCCATGGCCTCCAGCGCGAACGCTGGTGGCTGGCTCATCCTGCAATGCCTGTGCGTGGCCACGCTGGCTCAGGTGGTCAGCAAGCGCTGCGCCGCACGCTGGGCCTCACCCAGACCCTTCGCGCTTGGGCTGAGCCAGAACCACCTGGGGCATGGGCCACGCGCGGGATTGCCGAGCACCCGCGCTGCGGTGATGGGTTCGGTGACCGGTTTCATGGCGCTGGCCATGCCGTCCCACCCCCTGCTGGGCCTGCTGGGTGGCATCGCACTGCTCACCGCGTGGGCACGCGTCTACGCTGGCGCCCACTTTCCGAGCGATGTGGTCCTTGGCCTGGGTCTGGGCGCGGCCCTGGGATGTGCTGCAGCTCAGTGGCCGGGACTGGGCTGACCGGCGCCTGGTCGACCTCAGCCGAGGATCTCGACCCCGAAGCCCCGGTAACCAATGAAGGTGCAGCCCACATCGAACATGGGTGTGCCGCTCACGCGGTAGCGCCTCACCACCCCGTTGGGAGACGCGTGTTGCAGCAGCACGTCCAGAAACGGGGTGCGTGCCGCAATGCGGGCTTGGAGTGCCGCGCGCTGCACAGGCTCCCAGCCGTCGTCCTGTGGGACCACAGGCCCGTCCACCAGCGGATCCACCCGCATCCCCAGCATCTCCAGCACCGGACCCGAGACCTTGGTGAAACGGCCGTCCTTGTCCTGCTCCCAATACCAGTCGGTGGCCAGCTCGGTGAGCGCGCGGTAGCGCGCTTCACTCTCGCGCAACTCGGCGGTGCGTTCCTTCACCTGCAGTTCAAGTGCGTGGTTGAGATTGGCGAGCCGCTGGTGCAGCAGGCGCACTTCCAGCAGGTTGTGGATGCGCGTGCGCACTTCGAGCATGTCGAAGGGTTTGCTCACAAAGTCCTTGGCGCCCGACTGCAACGCGCGCAACTTGTGCCCGGGCTGCGCCGTGATCACCAACACCGGTATGTAGTCGTCAAAGGCATTGGCCTTGAGGCCTTCCATCACCTGGAAGCCGTCCATGTCCGGCATCTGCAGGTCGAGCAGGATGAGGTCAAACGGCGTTCTGCGGTGCATGCCGGTCACGGCGCGGGGATCCATGGTGGAGATCACGTTGGTGTAGCCGGCGTTGCCCAGCATTTCTTCCAGCAGGATCACGTTGGATTCCTGATCATCCACCACCAGGATGCGCGCATTGAGGATGTCTTGGGAGGAGATGGTCATTGGATGTCGTGCGGGGTGTTGTTGTCCCGTGCCTGGTTGGAGATGGCCAGGGCCGCGTCGATCGCGTCCATGAGCTGGTTCACCTTGATGGGCTTGGTGATGTAGTTGAAGAAGCCGGCCTCCAGGCCGCGCTGGATGTCTCGCGGGACCGCGTTGGCGCTGAGCGCGATGATGGGAATGTGCGCGGTGGCGGGGTCGCCGAGCAACACCTTCATGGCTTCGGTGCCGCTGATGCCCGGGAGGTTGATGTCCATCAGGATCACACTGGGCTTGTACACCCGAGCGAACTCGATACCCAGGCTGGCGTCGGCGGCGCCCAGCAGGCGCAGGTTGGAGCGGCGCGCAATGATCTGTTCGACCAGCTCCAGGTTGGCCGGGTTGTCTTCCACGTAGAGCACGGTCTGCATCGGTTGGCCGTCCACCGAAGGGACCGGCGGCGGCTCGGCGCTGATCTCCAGCGCAAGGCCCGGTGCGGTGGCCAAGGCCATTTCGACCCAGAACACGCTGCCCACACCTTGCGTGCTGTCGGCGCCAATCTCGCCGCCCATGAGCTCCACCAGCCGCTGCGTGACCACCAGGCCAATGCCGGTGCCCTCTTCCTTGCCACTTTCCTGCCCCAGCCGGTTGAACGGCTGAAACAGCTGGCTCACCTGCTCGGGAGAGAGCCCGGCGCCGGTGTCGCGCACGCTGATGCGCAAGGTGCCCGGTGATGGCTCAGCGCATTCCACCGATACATGGCCGGAGGGCTGGTTGTATTTGATGGCGTTGAACAGCAGGTTGATGAGCACCTGCTTGAGACGCGTGCGGTCGGCCTTCACATAGCTGCGGGCCGGCAAGCGCGGGAAAGCCATGCCGATGCTGCGCTGGCGGGCCTGCGACTCCACCATGGAGCGGCACTCCATCAGCACCTCCTGCAGCGACACAGGCTCGACCGACAGCGACAGCTTGCCCGACTCGATGAGCGCCAGGTCAAGAATCTCGTTGATCAGGTCCAGCAGGTACCAGCCCGCCTTGAGGATCTGGTCGACGCTGCGTTTCTGCGCCGGCGTGGGAGCGGGCGTCCCTGTTTCGATCAGCTGTGCAAATCCCAGAATGGCATTGAGGGGCGTGCGCAGCTCGTGGCTGATGCTGGAGAGAAAGTCGGACTTGGCCAGGTTGGCCTTCTCGGCCGCAGCCACCGCGTCATTGAGCTGCAACTCCACCAGCTTGCGCGCCGAGTTGTCGGTGCCGATCAGCAAATAGCCGATGAGGCCCGCCGCTTCGTCACGCAGTGCGGTGATCGAAACGATGGCCGGAAAGCGGCTGCCGTCCTTGCGGATGTAGGTGAGCTCGTAGATGTCTTCAATGCCGCGCGAGGCCTTGAAGGCCAGGGCTTCAAAGCCCGGTGCGATGTTGGTGCCCAGCTCGGTGCTGAGGACCACCGCGCGTGCCGTCACTTCCATCGGGTCGTGCAGGTCGCTCGGGCTGACACGGTCGATCACCTCGTCGGCGCGGTAGCCCAGCATGTGCTCGGCGCCCACGTTGAAGATCTGGATGACGCCCTTTTCGTCGGTGGCGATGATGGAGAAATTGGCGCTGTTGAGGATGGCGTTTTGCAGTGCTCCCGCCTTGAGCAAGGTACTGCGTCGACCCGCTTCGGAGGTGTCACGGATCCCGGCGGCGGGGGTGGGGTCTGAGGGACGTTGCACTGGCATCGCATTTTTTCTAGGTACGGCGCGGCCCGAAGCGGGCGGCCACCTTGGAAAATACGCAAGGCGACGGGCCCCGTCCGTTCGGCAGCCCACACAAGGACGCGAGGCTACCACCTTGAAGGGCTTTGCGTGGACACAGGGAGACCCGCCGCTTAGGCTAGGGACATGACCCACGCCCGCACTGCATCAACGATCCACTCATTCGCGCGGCTGTCGGCCGTGCTGGCCAGCGCGTTCCTGCTGGCCGCCTGCGCCGAAACGGCCAGGCTCTCGGTGGCGCAAGGCACCGGCCCCAACCCGACCCTGCCCGAGCCCGCCACCACGCTGATTCCCACCGTCAACATCGCACCCGCGAAAGGCTGGCCGGAGGGCACCACCCCGGTGGCCCCTGCCGGCCTGCGCGTAGCGGCTTTTGCCAGCGGCCTCGACCACCCGCGCTGGCTGCTGGTGCTCCCCAATGGCGACGTGTTGGTGGCCGAGAGCAATGCGCCACCCAAGCCCGCCGGCAGCACCGGTGTGAAGGACTGGATCGCCGGCCAGGTGATGAAACGCGCCGGCGCCACCGTGCCCAGCGCCAACCGCATCACCCTGCTGCGCGACGCCAACGGCGACGGCGTGGCCGAGACCCGCTCGGTGCTGCTGCGCGACCTGCGCTCGCCCTTCGGCATGGCGCTGATCGGCGAGCGCCTGTTTGTCGCCAACGCCGACGCGGTGGTGAGCTACCCCTACCGGACCGGCGACACCACCATCACCGCGCCCGCCACCGAACTGGTGAAGCTGCCCGCGGGCGTGAACCACCACTGGACCAAGAACCTGCTGGCCAGCCCCGACGGCAACACGCTCTTTGTCGCCGTGGGCTCCAACAGCAACGTGGGCGAACGGGGCCTGGAGGCCGAGGTGGGCCGCGCCGCCATCTGGGCGGTGGACGTGAAGACCGGCACGAACCGCCTCTACGGCTCCGGCCTGCGCAACCCGGTGGGCATGGCGTGGGACGCGTCGGGCCAGACCTTGTGGACGGTGGTGAACGAGCGCGACGAACTCGGCAGCGACCTCGTGCCCGACTACCTCACCTCGGTGAAAGACGGCGGCTTCTACGGCTGGCCGTACAGCTACTACGGCCAGACCGTGGACGTGCGCGTGAAGCCACCCCGCCCCGACCTGGTGGCCACGGCCATCAAGCCCGACTACGCGCTCGGTCCACACACCGCGTCATTGGGTCTGGCATCGTCGGTCGGCAACGCGCTGGGCGCACCGTTTGCCAGCGGCATGTTCATTGGCCAGCACGGTTCGTGGAACCGTCGCCCGCACAGCGGCTACAAGGTGATCTTTGTGCCCTTCCAGGGCAACCAGCCCGCAGGCCAGCCGGTCGACGTGCTCACCGGTTTTCTGAGCGAACAGGGCGAGGCCCTGGGCCGGCCGGTGGGTGTGGCGGTGGACACGCGTGGCGCGCTGCTGGTGGCCGACGACGTGGGCAACGTGGTCTGGCGCGTGAGCCAGAAGCCCTGAACGAACCTGAACCAGCCCGAGTTTTCCGAAAGACAACATGAACAAGTACCTCGCCGCTTACGGTGGCACCGCCGTGGTGATGATTGCGCTGGACCTGATCTGGCTCGGCGTGATCGCCAAACCCCTGTACCAGCAAGGCCTGGGTCATCTCATGGCGGCCTCGCCCAACGTGCCGGTGGCCGTGGTGTTCTACCTGCTGTTCGCGGTGGGTCTGGTGATCTTTGCCGTGGCGCCGCACACCGCGCCGCACAGCTGGGCCACCACGCTCACCATGGCTGCGCTGTTCGGCTTCTTCACCTACGCCACCTACGACCTGACCAACTGGGCCACGCTCAAGGACTGGCCATGGAAGTTGTCGCTGATCGACATGGCCTGGGGCACGCTGGTGAGCACCGCCTCAGCGGCGGGCGGCAAGGCTGCGCTGGACTGGGCCACGCGCAGCTGACCCTCCGCGCGGCGCCGTCAGTGGTCGGCGCCGGCGGGTATGGGCTCCTCGGCCTCGCGGGCCACGGCCGCTTCTGCCGCCAGCCAGTCTTCGAGGTCGTGGCCGTCCACGCAGCCCCGGGCCTCGTACAGCGCGTAAGCCGCCACGTGGACCCGGGTTTCGCGCGAACTCTCAGCCCCGGCACCGTCCGCGCGCCCGTGACCGTCGTTCTTCGCTTTCGCCTTCACCGCCATCGGCGGCTGCTTGATTGCTGCGCGCGTGCGCACTGCACTGCCTGAAGTCTGCTTCATGGGGAGCTCCTGTGACATTCACGGGGGGGGGGGGGCGCGGGCATCACTGCACCGCGATGCGCTTGCTGGCGGCACTGGCCTTCTTGGGCAAGGTCAGGGCGAGGATGCCGTCCTTGTAGTTGGCCTCGACCTTGCCTTCGTCCACCGGGCATGCCAGTGTGAAGCTGCGGCTGGCGTAGCCTTCCTGGCGTTCGCGGCGCAGCACGCGGTCGCCATTGCCCTTCTCTTCCTTTTCCGATTTCACCTCGGCGCTGATGGTGACGACGTTGCCATCGACGCGCACGTCGATGTCTTCCTTCTTCACGCCGGGGATCTCTGCCTTCACGGAATAGCTGACGTCCTGCTCCGAAAGATCGACCTTGATGCGTGGCGCAGCGTCCGGCATGTCGAATCGCCAGGGCCGCGCGAGCGAGCGCAGGGTGTCATCGAAGGGGTCGAGTGCAAACGGATCGAATGCGCGAAGTTCGTTCATGGTGTTGCTCCTGTGTTGAAAGGTGGACATGGTTTGCCCGGCACCACCCGGCGGGCGATGCCGGCATGACAGCACGGCGCCCATCTTCGACACAGGGCGCCATCCACCGTTGAGCAAGCGCAACGCCAGCGCAATTTCCGGCACACAGCCTCAAAAAAGGCCGGGCGCTGCTACCATGCCGTCACGGGAAAACAGCCTCCCGGATCTTGACGAACAGATGGTGTCCCATCCAAGTGCTGGCAACGCTCTGGAGTTTTCCATGGACACCGCCATCCCCACCCACATCTCACCTGCGGAACTCGCCGCACGCATGGGCTCGCCCGACGCCCCGCTGCTGCTCGACGTGAGGCGCCCTGCGCGTTTTGCCGACAGCACCCACATGCTTGCCAGCGCGCGGTGGTGCGCGCCCGACGCCGTGGCGTCACTGGTCCTCGAAGGTCCACCGCGCGAGGTGGTTGTGTACTGCGTGCACGGCCACGAGCTCAGCCAGCAGGCGGCCGCCACATTGCGGCAGGCCGGCTGGAACGCCCGTTTTCTGTCGGGCGGGTTTGATGGCGGCGAACCTGGCGTGGACACACCGCAAGAGATTGCCGCTTGGCGCGCGGTGCGCCCCTTGGCCCTGCGCAAACGTCCCGACCTGGACGTCGACGGCGTGCGGGCCTCCACCTGGATCACGCGCGAGCGGCCCAAGATCGATCGCGTCGCCTGTCCCTGGCTGGTGCGCCGCTTCATCGACCCCCGGGCCACGTTCCTCTACGTGCCGACCGCTGACGTGCTCACGCAGGCCGCGCAACTGGGCGCCGTGGCCTTCGACATTCCGGGCGCACCCATCAGCCACGACGGCGAGCTCTGCAGCTTCGACACGTTGCTGCAGGCCTTTGATCTGCAGGACGACCCGGCGCTCGGCGCACTGGCCCGCATCGTGCGCGGCGCCGACACCGATCGCCTGGACCTTGCCCCACAAGCTGCGGGCCTGCTGGCGATGTCCCTGGGCCTGTCGGCCCTGCACGCCACCGACGACCGGTCGATGCTGGAGGCGGCCATGCCGATGTACGACGCGCTCTTCGGGTGGTGCCGCCTGGCGGCCGCCGGACAGACCGAGTGCCACAGCTGGACACCCGACACCCTGAAAGCCACCCAGCCATGAGCGCCGCGCCGGGCCGTCCCAAGCCAGCTCGCACCGCAGCGCTCAGCGCGGAGGTGGGCCAATGAGCGAGCGTCCCTCCCCTGTTCCTTTTGCCGAGGCGTTCTGGTTCTGGCTCAAGCTGGGCTGTATCAGCTTTGGTGGGCCCGCCGGGCAGATGGCGATCATGCACACCGAGCTGGTGGAACGGCGCCGCTGGATCAGCGAAAAGCGCTTTCTGCACGCGCTGAACTACTGCATGGTGCTGCCCGGCCCCGAAGCGCAACAACTGGCCACCTACATCGGCTGGCTCATGCACGGCACGCGCGGCGGGCTGGCCGCCGGCATGCTGTTCGTGCTGCCCTCCCTGTTGCTGCTGGTGCTGCTGTCGTGGATTTACGTGGCCTTCGGCAGCCTGCCGGTGGTGGCTGCGGTGTTCTACGGCATCAAGCCGGCGGTGACGGCGCTGGTGCTGCACGCGGCGCACCGCATCGGCAGCCGCGCGCTGAAAAACCGCTGGCTCTGGGGCATCGCGGCGGCCGCCTTCGTGGCGATCTTTGCCCTGGACGCACCCTTCCCTGCCATCGTGCTGGCGGCTGCGCTGCTGGGCCACTGGGGTGGGCGACGCTGGCCCCAGGTGTTCGTCACAGGCTCAAGCCATGCGGGTGGCGCACAGGCCCATGCGCCAGCGCTGATCGACGACGACACACCTGCTCCGGCCCACGCGCTGTTCACACGCCGGCGGCTGGTGCAGGTGCTGACCATCGGCGTCGGCCTGTGGCTGCTGGCCATGGCGGTGCTGCTGGCGCTGTACGGCCTGCAGGGCACGCTCACGCAGATGGGATGGTTCTTCACCAAGGCCGCACTCATGACGTTTGGCGGCGCCTACGCTGTGCTGCCCTATGTGTTCCAGGGCGCCGTGGAGGACTTTGGCTGGCTTACTGCGCAGCAGATGATCGACGGCCTGGCGCTGGGCGAAACCACGCCGGGCCCGCTGATCATGGTGGTGGCCTTCGTGGGGTTCATGGGCGGCTGGTTGCAACCCATGCTCGGGTCCGATGCGCTGTTCGCGTCGGGCGCGCTGGCGGCCTCGGTGGTGACCTTCTTCACCTTCCTGCCGTCCTTCGTGTTCATCCTGGTGGGCGGGCCGTTCATTGAAACCACCCACGGCCAGCTGAAGTTCACCGCGCCACTGACCGCCATCACCGCAGCGGTGGTGGGGGTGATCCTGAACCTGGCCCTGTTCTTCGCGTACCACGTGTGGTGGCCAGCCGGGTTCAACGGTCCCTTTGATGCACCTTCGGCCGCACTCACTGTGCTGGCTGCATTGGCTTTGTTCCGCTTCAAGGTTGGCGTGGCGCCCTTGATCGTGGTGTGCGCCGTGGCCGGGGTGGCGTGGCGCCTGCTGGTCGTGGGCGGCTGACCTGCTCTTCAGTGACCGCCAGCCACAAAACGGTCGGCGCGCGCCGCCTGCAGCACGGCGGGCAGGCTGTGGTGCATGGCCGAAACCGGGCGGGCGCCGCCCAGCCAGTCGTTGGGCGTGACGAACCACAGCGCGAGTTCGACGTCGTCGAACACGGGGCGCAGCTCGTCCAGCAGCGGTGCCATGGCGTCCACCACCGAAGCGGTGGGCAGGTCGAACTGGAACAGCGGAAACATCGGACCCCAGGGGCTGTCGAGCGAGACCACCGCGCGGGTCACGATCCAGCGCGCCACCAGCGACACCGGTTGGGATTTGGGCAACCACCCCGCCACCTCGCAGCGGTGGCGGATCAGGTCGGCCAGGTCATCACCACTGACCAGCCCACCCGTGCCGGAAAACGCGGCGGCGGTGGAGAGCCAGTGCAGTGGGACCACCGCATTGGTGCGCTGGGTGAAGACGGTTCGCGCTGCAGACGGCGCGCCGTGGAGAGCGGACACATCGGGCAGTTGGGACAAGGCTTGGGTGCGAAGCATGAGCATCTCCGGGGCAGGCTCCAGACGCGGCACGTCTGGCGAAGATGCAAGCCTCGGGCATTTGCCCGTGTGGGTCTGTACGTTGACCAACCGATACCGCGCGGGAACAACACATTCCCGGTCTGCGGGGTGCGTTCAGCTGGCCACCTCGTCGTCGGGCGGCTGAGCACTGGCCCTCGTTGGCTCGGATGACCGTGGTGCTTCGGGGAAACACATGCGTTCACCGTCCCAGGTCTGGCCGCACCAGCACTGGCCGTCCTCGTTGATGATGCAGGTACCGGTGCCGCAGCAGCGTGGGTCTTCCATGGGGCCTCGACAGGGTGGAGATTGAACAGAAGCCGAGGTTAGCGCGCTTGTGCAGGACCTGCAGGGCCAGAGCGCGTTGGCCCCGCGCGCTGCTCGATCTGTTCTTCGAGCTCAGGGCGCAGGCCCATCAGAAAACCGGCCTCGGTCACCACAAACAGAGGGCCGATGATCAGGCCGCTGATGTCGTCCACGAAGGCCGGTTTTCGACCTTCGAAGATGTGGCCGACGAACTGGACGATCCAGCCGACCACAAACAAGCCCACGCCCACCGCGGCCCACCCACCGGTCGACAACATCGCCGTGGCCTGCGCCAGCCACAGGCAGCCCAGCAGCAGCGCACCCATCACGGCGCCGAGGCGCATGTCCAGGCGCAGGTAGTACAGCGTGGCGGCGATCACGGCCACGGTGGCAGCCGAGACCGGCCAGCCGGCCACGTCAAGGGCGGGTCGCGCGAGCAGCACCACCACCGCCAGCACGATCATGGGAATGCCCACGAAGTGGGTGGCGATGTTGCGGCGGTCGCGGTGGTAGGCGGCGTACTGGCTGAGGTGGTCGGTGAGGGTTTTCATGGTGTGTCTCCTCGGGCGGCAGGCCCTGCAAACATTGTGTCCAGCACCGGCCCGGTTGACCATGGGGAATGCGCGGAGACGCGACCGGTCGGAGACACCGGGCGTGCCATCATGGCGGCCCGTGTTGCCCATCCTGTACTCCTTCCGCCGCTGTCCTTATGCCATCCGCGCCCGCCTGGCGCTGTGCCAGGCCGGCGTGCCAGTGGAGCTGCGCGAAGTGGTGCTGTCGAACAAACCGGCGGCCTTGCTCGCAGCCTCGCCGGCGGCCACGGTGCCGGTGCTGCAGTTGCCTTCGGGCGAGGTGATTGCGCAGAGCCTGGACATCATGCGCTGGGCGCTTGGGCAAAACGATGCTGACGGGTGGCTGGCGCGCGGCGACACGCCCGGTCAGCGTGTGCTCACAGACGTGTGTGACAGCGCCTTCAAACACGCACTCGACCGCTACAAGTACGCCGAACGCCACCCCGAGCGCAGCGCCCACGCGTGGCGCAACGACGCCGTGGACAGCCTCATCGCACCGCTTGAGGCGCAGCTGTCTGTGGCCCCGCAGCTCGCTGGCGACCGGCCCGGCCTGGCGGACGCGGCCATCTTCCCGTTCGTGCGCCAGTTCGCCGCGGTGGACGCCGCCTGGTGGGCTGCGTCGCCGTGGGTGGCCACGCGGCGCTGGCACGACGCCTGGGCCACCAGCGCGTTGATGGCGGCCTGCATGCACAAGCTGTCGCCCTGGCAGCCCGGAGCACCGGTGAGCGTGTTTCCGCCGTGACCCCCGAGACAACCCCATCCGCCGAGGGTCTGCAGGTCGCCGTGCGTGTGCTCTGCGCCTTCACCGCTCAGGCCGGTGACCTGGACCTGCGCTTCACGCCTTCCCCCACCGCGCAGGACGGGGTGGCTGGGCACGAGACCGTGACCGCGCGGCGCCCGGCGCCTTACCAGCGCGAGGTGCCGCTTCGCGCGCGTTTCGGAGAGCTGCTGGTACAGGGCCGGGCCGACGGCTTCGCCCCCAACGGTCCCCGCCTCGAAGAGATCAAGACCCATCGCGGTGACGTGGCGCTGGTGCGCGAGAACCACCGCGCGCTGCACTGGGCGCAGGCGCGTGTGTACGCGTGGATGCTGTGCGAGCAGCTGGGGCTGGAGCGCATAGAGGTGGCGCTGGTGTACTTCAACATCGACACCCAGACCGAAACCGTGCTGGCGACCTGGCACTCCGCAGACGAGCTGCGCGAGCATTTCCAGGGCCTGTGCACGCGATACATCGGCTGGGCGCGCAGCGAACAGGCGCATCGCCAGGCGCGCAACCAGTGGCTGCAGGCACTGCCCTTCCCGTTTGACAGTTTTCGCGTGGGCCAGCACGACCTGGCCGGCGCCACCTGGCGAACGCACAGCCATGGCCGGCACCTCATCGTGCAGGCGCCCACCGGCAGCGGCAAAACCATGGCCACCTTGTTCGGAGCGCTGCGCGCCATGCCGGCGCAAGGCACCGACAAGTTGCTCTACCTCACCGCCAAGACGCCGGGCCGACGGCTCGCGCTGGACGCATTGCAACGGCTTCAACCGCAGGCGTCCAACGGCCGCCTGCGGGTGCTGGAGCGGGTGGCGCGCGAGAAGGCCTGCGAGCATCCGGACAAAGCCTGCCATGGCGACTCGTGCCCGCTGGCCAGCGGCTTCTACGACCGGTTGCCGCAGGCACGCGACGAGGCGGCTCAGACCGCCTGGCTCGACCAGGCGGACCTGCGCGAGCTTGCGCTGAAACACGATGTGTGCCCCTACTACCTCGGACAGGACATGCTGCGCTGGAGCGATGTGGTGGTGGGCGACTTCAACCACTTCTTCGATCTGAGCGCCCACGCCTGGGCGCTCACCGTGGGCGAACCCTGGCGCGTGGGGCTGCTCGTGGACGAGGCGCACAACCTGATCGAGCGCGCGCGCCTGATGTACAGCGCCGAACTCGACCCGTTGATGCTGGCGGCGCTGCGCAAGGCACCCCCCCAGGGGCTCAAGGCATCGCTCGACCGCCTGCACCGTGTCTGGGGAACCGTGAACCGTGGGCAGGCGGCCGGGCAGGTGCTGCTGAACGATCTGCCCGATGGTCTGGTGGATGCGTTGCAGCGGCATGCCGCCGACCTGTCGGAGCACCTGGCGCTGGAAGCCTCAGCACCCGATGCCCACGTGCAGGCCTGGCTGTTCGAGGTGCTGCACTTTCTGCGCGTGGCCGAGGTGTTTGGCGACCACTCGCTGGTGGAGATCACCCGCACTGAGGTGCCCGCGCGCAGCCGCGCACCCCGGCCCAGGCTCGCCATTCGCAACCTGGTGCCCGCGCCCCACCTGCAGCCGCGCTGGCAGGCAGCCCACAGCGCCACCTTGTTCTCGGCCACGCTCAGCCCGATGGAGCATGCCATCCAGCTGCTCGGGCTGCCCGACGACGTGGCGCGGCTGGAGGTGCCCTCACCTTTCGACCCGGCGCAACTGCAGGTGCGCATCACGCCGCACATCTCCACCCGCTATCAGGACCGCGCCGAATCGCTCGACGCGGTGGTGGCGGTGATGGCCGGGCAGTTTCACGCCCTGCCGGGCAACTACCTCGCGTTTTTCAGCAGCTTCGACTATTTGCAACAGGTGCTGGCGCGCTTTACAGCGGCACACCCTGACATTGCCGCGTGGTCCCAGTCGCGCGGTATGGCGGAGCTGGACCGCAGCGCGTTTGTGGCGCGCTTCACCGACGACAGCCAGGGCATCGGCTTTGCGGTACTCGGGGGTGCGTTCGGTGAAGGCATCGACCTGCCGGGCCAGCGCCTGATCGGCGCCTTCATTGCCACGCTGGGCCTGCCGCAGGTGAATCCGCTGAACGAACAGCTGCGCGCACGGCTGCAGTTGAAACACGGCCGCGGCTACGACCATGCCTACCTGTTTCCGGGCCTGCAAAAGGTGGTGCAGGCCGCCGGGCGCGTGATCCGCGGGCCCGACGACCGGGGTGTGGTGGTCTTGATGGACGACCGCTTTGGCCGCCCCGAGGTGCGTGGCCTGCTGCCGCGCTGGTGGCGCATTCAGGCTGGTTGAGGGAATGGCGGCGGTCCGTCCCGACCAGGCCCGCCCACCGCAGGGATCATGGCGCGTTCAAGAACAAGCGGCTGGCCAGGATGTCGGCCGGCATGAGCGTGGTGAGGTCGTCGCGGGTCAGTTCGCGATCGCGGTCAACGAACAGGCGGCTGGCCTGGCGCAGGCGCGCCCGGTCCAGCGCGTTGCGCACGCTGCGCGCGTTGGCAAAGTGGGGCAGGGGTATGCGGCGCTGCAGGTAGCTCTCGAACGCTTCGCGCGCGCCCTCGCCGAAGCGGTAGTTCATGGTGCCGAGCATGCGGTCGGCAATGTCGAGCAGTTCGCTCTTGCCATAGTCGGGAAAGTCCAGGTGGTGTGCAATGCGCGATGACAGACCCGGGTTGGACTTGAAGAAGGTGTCCATGCGGTCCTTGTAACCGGCGACGATGACCACCAGATCGTCGCGCTGGTTCTCCATCACCTGCAGCAGGATTTCGATCGCTTCCTGCCCGTAGTCGCGCTCGTTCTCGGGGCGGTAGAGGTAGTAAGCCTCGTCGATGAAGAGCACGCCCCCCATCGCCTTCTTCAGCACTTCCTTGGTCTTGGGCGCCGTGTGGCCGATGTACTGGCCCACCAGATCGTCACGCGTGACACTGACCACCTGCGCTTTGCGCACATAGCCCAGGCGGTGCAGGATCTCCGCCATGCGCATGGCCACCGTGGTCTTGCCGGTGCCGGGGTTGCCGGTGAAGCTCATGTGCAACGACGGCGTCTGCGCCTGCAGGCCCAAGCTCAAGCGCAACTTGTCCACCACGAGCAAGGCGGCGATGTCGCGGATGCGGGTCTTCACCGGCACCAGGCCGATGAGGTCGCGGTCGAGCTCGTCCATGACCGCCTCGACCTGGCTTTGTGCCAGGACATCGGCCACGGTGCGAGGAGGCGGTGCGGCCCCCTCTGGTTTCGACAGGTCGTTCACGGCCTGGGCCCTCGCCTCAATATCGCTCGCCTTCGGGCTTGTCGGTGGCATAGGAGCTGATGCGGTAGCGCACCTGGCGACCTTCCACCTCGGTGCGCGCCAGCCCGAAGCCCGGCTCCCGGGTAGGCCGGTTGACGATGAACGACATGCGCGGCGACTCCACGCCCTGCGTCGAGTCGAACGCGGTGACGCGCACATAGTGCTGCGGAAAGGTCTTGCGACAGTTGTTGATCTCCATCAGGATGCCGGCCGGGTCCTTCAGATCGAACATAGGGTTGCCGAACATTTCCCAGTAGGTGTTGCGCGGGTGTGGATCGTCGGTGTATTCGATACCCACCGCATAGTTGTGCTGGAGCGCGTACTGGATCTGGCTGCTGATCTGCGCATCGGTGAGGTCGGGCAGGTACG
>LNFM01006150.1_pt1 | contig 47314 bp, 41 predicted proteins | sample 596031 | NCBI WGS metagenome assembly LNFM01 (sample SAMN04254537, study PRJNA301005) | activated carbon metagenome | isolation source: dual media filters at the Ann Arbor, Michigan drinking water treatment plant | place: USA: Ann Arbor
TGCCCGCCTGGTTCCCCGGCGCCTTCGACGGCTTCGTGGACGAGGTGGTGCCGGAGTTGCAGCGGCGCGGGCTGTTCCGCAAGCAGTATACGGCGACCACGCTGCGCGGGCATCTGGGGTTGGAGATGCCGCAGAACCGGTTCTTTGCGCGCTGACGGCCGTCCGTCAGCCGTATGCGAGCCGCTGCCACGCCGCCGCGACCGCGTCCATTGCGGCGTCGCCATCGACGCTGCCTGGGTTGATCGGAAAGCCGTCCCGGCCGACGATTCGCAGCAGGCCCTGGCCCGGCGGCGGCACGCGGGGCCCATACGCAACCGCCAGGTCGTCGAGCGCGTCGCAAAGCGCCGGCGGCGCATAGCGCAGCGTCGGCGGGCCGCCGCCTGCCTGCCTGCCCGCTTCCTTCTCGGCCCGCGGCGAGGGGCCGCAGGGAACGTCACATCCCAGGCGCTCGATGGCCGAGATATGCACCATCTCGCCGACCATCGCTTGATGGCGATCCCGGCTGACCACGCCTTCGATCATCGCGCGGCCCGCAACCGGATTGCGGTCAATCAGTTCGAGCGGGCGGTTCGCGATGGCGCGATGCACGGGCGGCCAGTATCGGTACTTCCAGGTGCGCGACTGGTGCTGCGCGGCCTTCGACCACGCCGCGTCGGGCGCCGGCGACAGGCCGCACGGCGCGGGGAAGTCGCCGACATGGTGCCGGAGCCGCCGCAGCATCCAGTCGAGCGGAATGTCGTCCAGCGCCTTGAGGCCCGGCTTGCGTCCCTCCCCGCCGACATAGCCGCCGCCGACATCGGCATGCACGCCGGGGAACCACGCCTGCTCGGTCACCATCTTCGGGTCTAGCCGCTTGAACTTGTGCCGGCGCCAGATCGTCGCCTGGAACGGTTCGCGCTGCTCGTCGATGGCGATGGCGTGCAGGTTGAGCTGGGTGATCGAGGGCAGCTCGACATCGTGGAATTCGAAGCGGCCGCGGTTCGCGGCCTTGAGCCATGTTCCCGGAATGCCCAGCGCGCCCACCGTGTCGAACACGCACAGCGCGCGGATTCGGAACGCCTCGCGCGGATGCACGAAGGCGCCGAGCGCGTGCCAGTCGCCCGGCAGGCGGTCGTCCGGCGACGTGCGGTAGTAGCCCCAGGCGGCGCTCTCGCGTCCCGGCGTGCACCAGGCATCGCGGAGCAGCCCCGCGGCGCCGAGGTAGCCCACCAGGGACCGAGCGGTGAAGGCCCCGCGCGAGAAGCCGAAGACGAAGACCTCGTCGCCGGGCCGGTAGTGGCGCGCCAGGAAGCGGTAGCCGCGCCGCACGTTGTCCGCGAGGCCGAAGCCCAAGGCGCCACCGAGGAATTTGTCGACGCGATGATTCGTGCCCACGCCGCGGCGATAGTAAACCAGGGTCTTCGCCGGCGCTTGCGCGACACCGCGTGTCGCACGCTCGATGTCCTCGCGCCGCAGCTCGACATCAATCAGCTCGCGCAGGCGCACGATGTTCGTGTCGTTGTCGCGGAACTCCGCATCGTTCCAGGTGCCGTCGAACAGCAGGATGATCCTTTGCCTGTCGGCCGCCTTCGCCTGTTCCGTCATTCGCGCCCCCGGCTTTCCGCTCACGTTATTCTATCGCAACGGCATCAGGCGTGGCACGCGGGATTCCCGTCGCTCGGTTGCCGCACCCGGGCCGCGGGTCTATCCCCCCGCCACCCTTTCGGAAGGCCGCCCCATGACCACCCTCGACATCCTCGGCATCGGCAACGCCATCGTCGACGTGCTCGCCCGCGCCGATGACGCCATGCTGGCCCGCCACGGCATGGCCAAGGGCGGCATGGCGCTGATCGACACGGCGCAGGCCGAGACGATCTATGCCGACATGGGCCCGGGGATCGGCCGCGAACACCTGCGCCGCCGCGGCCGCGCTGGGGGCGAAGGTCGGCTACCTCGGCAAGGTGGCGGACGATGCGCTGGGCCAGGTGTTCCGCCACGACATCACCGCCGCCGGCGTGACCTTCCCGACCGCGCCGCTGGTCGGTGGCGCGCCCACCGCGCGCTGCCTGATCCTGGTGACGCCGGATGGCCAGCGCACCATGAACACCTTCCTCGGCGCCTGCGTGACCTTCGGCGAGCACGACCTCGATGCCGCCGCCATCGCCGGGGCGCAGGTGACGTATCTCGAAGGCTACCTGTTCGACCCGCCGGCGGCGCAGGCCGCCTTCCGCGCCGCCGCGCGCATTGCCCATGCCGCCGGGCGCAAGGTGGCCATCACCCTGTCGGACGCCTTCTGCGTGGAGCGCCACCGCGACGCCTTCCTGGCCTTCGTGCGGGAGGAAGCCGACATCCTGTTCGCCAATGAATCCGAGATCCGCGCGCTGTACCACGCGACATCCTTCGACGAAGCCGCCGCCGCCGCACGCCGCGATGTCGGCCTGGCGGCACTGACGCGCAGCGAACAGGGCAGCGTCATCCTGGCGGGCGACGCGACCCATCCGATCGCGGTCGTGCCCACCACGGTGGTCGACACCACCGGCGCCGGCGATGCCTATGCCGCCGGCTTCCTCGGGGCGCTGACGGCGGGGCATGCGCTGCCCGAATGCGGCCGTTGGGCCTCGGTCGCGGCGGCGGAGGCGATCTCCCACTTCGGCGCGCGGCCACAGGCGGACCTGAAGGCTCTGGTGGCCGGCGGGCCGAAGGGCGTGGCGGCGGCGCTGGGCTGACGGCGCGCGACCGACCTGGCGGGCCGCCCGGCACATCGCGGTGTTGTGATTGCTCAGCCCCGCCCCGGCGCCGACTTCCGCGGTGCTCGGGCGTTGCTGGGTTATCCAGAAGGGAGACCGCACATGTTGCGCACCAACCCTACCCGCCTTGCCGTCCTGGCGCTTGGACTTGTTGCCGCGCCGGCGTTTGCGCAGTCCCAACCGGGGGTGCCAACCGTCATCCTCCCGCCCCCCAAGCCAAGCATCGTCCAGGGCGGGGTCGTGCCGGCGCCGGTAATCGTGCAGGGCGCTCCCGGCGTGGCGCCGGTCGCCCCGGTTGTCCCGACCGCGCCGGTCACGCCGGGCGGTGGCACGGCGCCGATGATCACCGGCGTACCCGGCGATTCACCGCTGAACGGCGGTGACCGAACGTCGGCCGTGGCCGATGTCGTGTCGAACCACTCTGTCGACCAGTTGCTGCAGCGGGCGGAACAATCCGTTCGGCAGGGCAACCTGGCGCTCGCCAACGAGCTGGTGGAGCGGGCCGAGGCGCAGGCACTGACGCGTTCCACCATCGCCGGGACGGAAACGATCCCGAACCGCCTCGGCCCGGTCGGGCGCATGGCGGAGGCAAGGGCCGCGATCGCGCGGCGGGATCCCTCGACGGCGGCGATGCTGATCGCCGAAGCCGCGAGCCTGGCCCGCGCGCAGGGCCTGTAATGGCGGGGCGCGGGCCGTATCGGCGGCCCGCGCCAAGTCACGGTCTGTTCGCGGCGCGCGCCGCCACGGGCGCGCCGCGGAAGCGCGCCTGATTACGCCGCGCGCTTTTTTCCTCGCCAATTTGCCGCCGCCACCCTATGTGTGCGCCGCAACAATCCGCCCGACCGAACAGGCCGCACCGCCCGAACCCCTGATGGGGCCCGGGACGCGGCCATTCGCGCAGCCTGCACCGCGCGGAGACGACCGCAGAGGAGTGCGCGATGAGCGCCGCCAATATCCGCAACGTGGCCATCATTGCCCACGTCGACCACGGCAAGACCACGCTGGTGGACCAGCTGCTGCGCCAGGCCGGCGCCTTCCGCGCCAACCAGCACGTGGCCGAGCGTGCGATGGACCGCAACGACCTCGAACGCGAGCGCGGCATCACCATCCTGGCCAAGGCCACCGCCATCGAGTGGAAGGGCATCAAGATCAACATCGTCGACACGCCCGGCCACGCCGATTTCGGCGGCGAGGTGGAGCGCATCCTGTCCATGGTGGATGGCGCGATCGTGCTGTGCGACGCCGCCGAGGGCCCGCTGCCGCAGACCAAGTTCGTGCTGACCAAGGCGCTGGCGCGCGGCCTGCGACCGATCGTGGTGATCAACAAGGTCGACCGCCAGGACGCCCGCCCGCACGAGGTGCATGACGAGGTGTTCGACCTGTTCGCCGCCCTGGGCGCGACCGACGAGCAGCTCGACTTCCACACCCTGTTCGCCTCGGGCCGCCAGGGCTGGGCGGATCTGGAACTGGAAGGTCCGCGCAAGGACCTCTCGGCGATGTTCGACCTGATCCTGTCGCATGTGCCGGCGCCCACGGTGGATGTGGACGCGCCGTTCGCCATGAACGCGTCGATCCTCGAGGCCGACAACTTCCTCGGCCGCATCCTGACCGGGCGGATCGAACAGGGCGTCGCGCGGCTGAACATGCCGGTGCGCGTGCTGCGCCAGGATGGCTCGGTGGTGGAATCCGGCCGCCTGACCAAGCTGATGACCTTCTCGGGCCTGGATCGCGTGCCGGTCGAGGAAGTGACGGCGGGCGACATCATCGCCATCGCCGGCCTGTCCGACGCCACCATCCCCGACACCATCGCATCACCGGAAGTGACCGTGCCGCTGCCCGCCATTCCGGTGGACCCGCCCACGCTGGCGATGACCTTCCGCATCAATGACGGCCCGCTGGGTGGCCGCGAGGGCAAGAAGGTCACGTCGCGCCAGATCCGCGACCGCCTGCTGAAGGAGACCGAGGGCAACGTCGCCATCAAGGTGAAGGTGAGCGAGGAAGTCGACGCCTTCGAGGTGGCCGGCCGCGGCGAACTCCAGCTGGGCGTGCTGATCGAGCAGATGCGCCGCGAGGGCTTCGAGCTCACCATCGGCCGCCCGCGGGTGCTGACGCGCGACAACCCCGCGACCGGCGAGAAGGAAGAACCCTTCGAGGAATGCCTGATCGACGTCGATGAGCAGTATTCCGGCGTGGTCGTCGAGAAGATGTCGGTCCGCAAGGGCATGATGCAGGACATGCGGCCTTCGGGCGGCGGCAAGGTGCGGCTGACCTTCCACATCCCCTCGCGCGGCTTGATCGGCTACCACGGCGAATTCCTGACCGACACGCGCGGCACCGGCATGATGAACCGCCTGTTCCTGGGCTATCAGCCCTGGGCCGGCGTGATCGAGGGCCGGCGCAACGGCTCGCTGATCAGCAACGCCGATGGCGAGGCGATCCAATACGCGCTGTTCTACCTGCAGGAACGCGGCACGCTGTTCGTGAACCCCGGCGACAAGGTCTATGTCGGCCTGATCCTGGGCGAGAATTCGCGCGACAACGACCTTGATGTGAATCCCATCAAGGAGAAGAAGCTCACCAACATCCGCGCCGCCGGCAAGGACGAGGCGCTGCTGCTGATCCCGCCGCGGCGATCGCCTACATCGAGGATGACGAACTGGTGGAGGTCACGCCCGGCGCGGTGCGCCTGCGCAAGCGCTACCTCGACCCGCATGAGCGCAAGAAGCATGCGCGCCGCGCGGAGAGCGAGGCGGCGTGATGACGACGGGGGGAGGCGCTGTCCTCCCCCGCATCGGCCGCCCTCGAGCGGTCGGTGCCGCGTGCTGCCAGCCACGAATGGAGTGGCAGCGCTGCCCCTCGACGCCATATGATGCAGTTCTGGCAGGCAGCGCCGCGGGTGGCAGATGGGCGTCTCATCGGTAAAGGTCGATTCCTCGGGCCGTGTCGTCATCCCGAAGGAAATCCGTGACGCGCTGGGCCTTGCGAAAGGCGGCGAACTGCGCCTGTGGATCGTCGATGGCGCGTTGCGGGGCATGACGCGCGTGGCCGCGCTGCGGCAGTTGCAGGCGAAATACGCGGCTCGGCCCGGCATCGCCGCGGATTCGGCCGTCGATGACCTGCTCGACTGGCGGCGCGCCGAGGCGCGGGGCGACGACCCCACCCCGTGACGGCGGCGGTGGTCCTCGATACTTCGGCCCTGCTCGCCGCGATGTTCAATGAGGCCGGCGCCGACCTCGCCGCGCGCGGCATGGCCGAGGCCGAAACCCTGCTGTTCACCAGCGTCAACCTGGCCGAGGCGATCGCCGTGCTTGTGCGCCGGCGCGGGGTGCCGGTGGCCGAAGCGGCCGCGGATGTCGCTCTGATCGGCGCCGAGATCGTCCCGTTCGGCGCGGCCGAGGCGGAAGCGGCGGCCGGCCTGGCGGCGGCGCACCGCGGCGTGCTGTCGCTCGGCGATGCCGCCTGCCTGGCCACCGCGATGCTGCGCGGCGCGCCGGTGCTGACCGCGGACCGCGCCTGGGCGGGGCTTGGCCTGGCGGTCGACATACGGCTGGTGCGCTGACCAGCGGGTGGGTCCGGCCCGGTTCCGCAGGACCGGTGGGTTGGCGCAGCCCGCCGATATCCGTCATTTGCATGGCCGGACGGGCCGCGCAGCCCCGTGCGGGCGCGACACGCACGGCGACGGATCGATCCGCCCCGCGCACTACGCTTGCGGCGGCCGCGACGCTTGGCCTAGCACACGGGAATGCGAAACCGCCCCCTGATTGGCGTCACCCTCGATTCGGAACCCGCCGGGGGCTGGTCGACGCTGCCCTGGTATGCGCTGCGGCAGAATTATTTCGGCGCGGTCGTCGCCGCCGGCGGGCTGCCGGTGGCGCTGCCGCACGAACCGGCCCTGGCCGAGGCCTACATGGACCAGGTCGATGGCCTGCTGGTGACCGGCGGCGCCTTCGATGTCGACCCCGCATTGTGGGGCGGCGGCGCGCCGCATCCGAAGGTCACGCTCAAGCCCGGGCGGACGGATTTCGAACTGGCCGCGACGCGCGCCGCGCTCGCGCGCGACAAGCCTGTGCTGGGCATCTGCGGCGGGCAGCAACTCCTGGCGGTGGCCTTCGGTGGCACCCTGGTCCAGCACATCCCGGATGAGGTGGCGAACCCGCTGCCCCACGAACAGCCCAACCCGCGCACGGAACCCGGGCATGTGGTGGCCCTCACCGCGGGCACGCTGCTCGCGCGCATCGTCGGCACGACGGCCATGGCGGTGAATTCGGCGCATCACCAGGCGGTCGCGACGGCTGGCGCAGGGGTTGTGAATGCGCGGGCCCCCGATGGGGTTGTGGAGGGCGTCGAGCACCCCGGCCATCGCTTCGCACTGGGCGTGCAGTGGCATCCGGAATATGGCGTGGATCCACGCGACCCGGCGATCTTCGCCGCCTTCGTGGAGGCCTGCCGGTGACCGACGACGAACCCGAAGACCCCAGACGCGGCGAGCGCATCGCCAAGTGGCTGGCGCGCGCCGGCGTGGCGTCCCGCCGCGACGCCGAGAAGATGATCGCCGAGGGCCGCGTGAAGCTCGGCGGCAAGGTGGTCGAGACCCCCGCCACCTTCATCACGCCCGGCGACCATGTGACGGTGGATGGCAAGCCGGTCGCGGCGGCCGAGCGCACGCGCCTGTTCCGCTACCACAAGCCCGACGGCCTGGTGACGACGCATCGCGACCCGCAGGGCCGCCCGACCGTGTTCGAGAAGCTGCCGCCCGGCCTGCCGCGCCTGGTCAGCGTCGGTCGGCTCGACCTCACCAGCGAGGGGTTGCTGCTGCTGACCAATGATGGTGCGCTAGCGCGCAAGCTGGAGCTGCCCAGCAATGGCTGGCTGCGCCGCTACCGCGTGCGCGTGCATGGCCGCGTGGATGAGAAGGCGCTGGCGAACCTCGAGCGCGGCGTGACGATCGAGGGCGTGCAGTACGGCCCGATCGAGGCCGGGCTCGATGCCCGCCAGGGCACGAATTCCTGGCTGACGGTGTCGATCAAGGAAGGGAAGAACCGCGAGATCCGCCGCGTCATGGCGCATATGGGCCTGGAGGTGACGCGGCTGATCCGCACCGCCTATGGCCCCTTCCAGCTGGGCATCCTGCCGCGCGGCGCGGTCGAGGAGGTGAATGCCAAGGTGCTGCGCGACCAGCTCGGCCTCGATGCGCCCAAGCGGCTGCGGGAGACGGCGTTGGCGCCGCTGCCCGAACCCGTGCCGGAGGGCCCGCGCCGCACGCCGCGCGCGCGCAACGCCATCATGGGCACGCGCCGCCCGGTGCGCGGCCGCGACGGCCCGCGCGGGCGCGAATGACGCGCAGTGATAGTCCGGGACGCGCCACCCTTTCGGATCGCGGCCCCGCCGCGATCCGCGAGCGCACAGCGCGATCGCGCCCAGCCTGCCAGAGGCCGCCAGCGCACCAGTTCACGGCGCAAAGGCAAGCCGGCCGGATGGCCGGCGCGCGCCGTCTGAGGGCCAGCAAACGGATCGCGCCCCGCGCGATCCGCGAGCGCACAGCGCGACCGCGCCCAACCCGCCCGCCGCCGCCAGCGCACCAGTGCGTGGCGCGAAGGCAAGCCACGCGGATGCGTGGCGCCCGCCGTCTGAGGGCATAAAAAACCGTGCGCATCATCGCCGGGCGCCATCGTGGCCGGACGCTGGCGGCGCCGCCCGGCGAAGCCACCCGCCCGACCGCCGAGCGCGTGCGCCAGGCGCTGTTCGACATGCTGTGGCACGCACCCTGGGGCGGGCGCACCACCATCCAGGACCAGCTGGTGCTCGACGCCTTCGCCGGCACCGGCGCGCTGGGGCTTGAGGCGCTGTCGCGCGGCGCCACCCACTGCACCTTCATGGAGAACGGCAAGCCGGCGCTGGCCGCGCTCCGCGCCAACATCGCCGCCTGCAAGGAGGATCCGCGCAGCGCCGTGCTGGCGGCGGACGCCACCCGCCCGCCGAAGGCGCAGGTGGCCTGCGGGCTGGTGTTCCTCGACCCACCCTATGGCAAGGGGCTGGTGCCGCGCGCCTTGGCCGCGCTGTCCGCCGCCGACTGGATCGCCCCCGGCGCGCTGGTGGTGGCGGAAGCGGCGCAGGATGACGTGCTGGACCTGCCGGGCTACGCGCCCATCGCCACGCGCAGCCATGGCGCGGCGACGCTGCACGTGCTGCGTGCGCCCGGCGAGGGCTGCTGAGGCCGCGCTACCGCCGCCCGAACATCCGCTCCAGCGCCGCCGCATCCAGCCGCAGCACGGTGGGCCTGCCATGGCTGCAGGTGGCCGCGCGCGGCGTGGCTTCCATCGCGCGCAGCAGCGCGTCCATCTCGGCGGGCAGCAGCCGCCGCCCGGCGCGCACGCTGCCGTGGCAGGCGATGCGCGCCACCGCCGCATCGAGCCGGCGTTGCAGCGATGCCGCCTCGCCGAGCTCCGCCAGTTCCTCCGCCAGGTCGCGCAGCAGCGGCGCGGGGTCGGGCGCGCCGAGCAGCGCGGGCAGCGCGCGCACCAGCACCGCGCCGCCGCCGAAGCCCTCGATCTCCAGGCCGAGCCGCGCCAGCGCCTCCGCATGGTCCAGCAGCCGCGCCGCGTCGGGCGCCGGCAGGTCGACCACGGCGGGCAGCAGCAGCGGCTGCGCGCGCACCCCGCCATCCACCAGCTGCGCGTTGAGCGCCTCATGCGTCAGGCGTTCATGCGCGGCGTGCTGGTCGACCAGCACCAGCGCGCCGTCGGGCGCCTCCGCGAGAACATAGGTGTCCAGGATCTGTGCCAGCGCGCGGCCGAGCGGGTGGTGGTCCGGCGCGCGCTCGCTCGCCAGAATGGCGGCGCGCGGCGCGGCGGGCACGAGGCCGAGGGCGCGCTGCATCAGCGGCGCGGCGGGGGGCGCGAGCGCGCCCAGCGTCTCGGCGAAGCCGGCGGCCGGGCGGGGCAGCCCAGCGCCCGGCGGATGCAGCCCAGCGGGCGCCATGCCGGCACCGGTGGTGGCGGTGTGCCAGCCGGCCTCCTTGCCTGGCGCCTGCGCATCCGTGCCAGCGCCCTGCCCGTCCGGTCCGCTGCCGCCCGCGCCCGAACCCGCAGCGCCGCCATCCGGCCAAGTGTGTGCGATCGCCGGCCAGCCCACCGCGCCGCCAGGTCCGATCCCGGCGACAGCGACCGCCGCGCCGGCGCCCACCGCCAGCGCGCGCCGCAGCGCCGAGATCACCGCGCCGCGCACCGCATCGCCCTCGCGGAAGCGCAGCTCGGTCTTCATCGGGTGGACGTTCACGTCCACGCTTTCGGGCGGGATGTCGAGGAAGAGCGCCGCCGCCGGATGCCGCCCCTGCGGGATCAGGTCGCGATAGGCGACGCGCAGGGCCACGCGCAGCAGCGGGTCGCGCACCGGGCGGCGGTTCACCACCAGGTGCTGGCCCATGGTGGTCGGCCGCGTGAAGGAGGGCAGCGCCGCCAAGCCGCGCAGGTCGAGCGTGGCGCCGACATGCTCGACCGGCACCGCCGCCGCCGCGAAGCCGGGGCCGAGCACCTGGCGGATGCGCCCCTCCCAGTCGGTGGCGGGCAGCGACAGCGCCTCGCGCCCGTCGCTCTCGACGCGGAAGGTCACCTCCGGCCAGGCCAGCGCCAGGCGGCGGACGGCCTCGATCGCGTGGTCGGCCTCGGTGCGCGGGTGGCGGAGGAATTTGCGGCGGGCGGGGGTGGCGAAGAACAGGTCGCGCACCTCGACGCGCGTGCCGGGCGCGCCGGCGGCGGGCGCGACGGCGCCGACATGGCCGCCCTCGACGGTGATGCGGTGGGCGCTGCCCCCCGCCGGGCGGGAGGTGATCGACAACCGTGCCACCGCGCCGATGGAGGGCAGCGCCTCCCCGCGGAAGCCGAGCGTGGCGATGCGGAACAGCGTTGCTTCCTCGGGCAGTTTCGAGGTGGCGTGGCGTTCGATGGCGAGCACGAGGTCCACGGCGGACATGCCGCTTCCGTCATCCTCGACCAGGATGCGGTCCATGCCGCCGCCTTCGAGCAGCACCCCGATGCGCGTGGCCCCGGCATCGAGTGCGTTCTCGACGATTTCCTTCACTGCCGCGGCCGGGCGTTCCACCACCTCGCCGGCGGCGATGCGGTTGGCGGTGGTCTCGGACAGGCGGCGGATGACCGGGCGGGCCAAGGGGGCGCCACGCGACTCGGCCGGGGGGACGGAGTCCATGTGTCTAGGTAGAGCAGTTCGGCGGCGGCGGGAATCACGAGGTCGCGGCGCGGTCGTGGGGCGGGGACCGCATGGCGGCACGTCGCCGGCCGTCGTGGGACGGCGCGGACGGCGCGGACCGCGCCCATCGGGCCCGGGGCTGCTGCGGCGCGTTGCTGGCGTCCATGCTCTCGTTGACGCGCGAAGCCGCTGGTGGGCGGGTGTGCCCCGCCACCGTGCCCGCGCGCCACGTGATCCCGGCGCCGCCGCCGTGGCGCGCGGCTGTCTTGTCTCGATCGCGCAAGGACGCCCCGCGATGACCCACGCAAGGCGGGCGAGGCGCACGCAGCACGCGCGGACAGGCAAGGGCGCCGCCGCCCGGCGCCGCTGCCGGGCAGACGCGCCATCGCCTGTGCAGCGCTTCCTTCCGGCCCGTCGCCGACTGCGCCATGCTGGTTGCGCAGGGGAAGGCAGGGGCATGGCGGACGAGGCAGACCGGCGACCGATCGCGGCGCGCAACCTCGGCATCACGCAGCGCATCGCCGCGGCACTGGTGGCGCGTGGAGCGTCGCCGAACGGCATTTCGCTGGCCGGCATGGCGGCGGGTCTGCTGGCGGGGCTGTGCTTCGCGGCGACCGCCTGGCTGCCGGGCGCGGCCTGGGTGTTCTGGCTGCTCGGCGCGCTGCTGGTGCAGGGGCGGCTGGCGGCGAACCTGCTGGACGGCATGGTGGCGATCGGGCGCGGTGTCGCCTCGCCGGTCGGCGAATTGTACAACGAGGTGCCGGACCGGGTGTCGGATACGGCGGTGCTGGTGGGGCTCGGCGTCGCGGCGGGGTCGGTGGCGCTGGGGTTGGCGGCCGCGCTGGCGGCGATGCTGACGGCCTATGTCCGCACCACCGCGCGCGCCGGCGGCGCACCCTCCGATTTCTGCGGGCCGATGGCCAAGCAGCACCGCATGGCGCTGGCCACCGCGCTGGCGCTGTGGTGCGCGCTGGTGCCGGGCACCTGGGGTGGCGCGATGGCGGTGATCGCGGCGCTGGTGGTGATCACGCTGGGGTCGGTGTTCACCGCCTGGCGGCGGCTGGTGCGCGCCGCGGCGGCGCTGGAGGCGAAGCGATGAGATCTGCTGTGGTCGCGCCTGGGGCGCCGGGCGCCAGCCTCCATCGGCTTGGCTGCACGCCGCGCGGTGGTGCGCGAGGCCGGACGGGCGCGGTCGCGCCCAGCGCTCCCGGGTCGCGTCCGGCGCGATCCGAACAGGTTCCCGCCCCTGTCGTGGCGCGGCGCCGCGCATGACCCGGCACGGCGCCTTCGACCACCCGGTCACCATCGGCATCGTCGCCGCCGCCGTGCTGGTGGTGGGCGTGGCCTTCGCGGTGATCGGCGTGATGACCGCGCGCGGCCGCGGCACGCCCGAGCTGCGGCGCGAATTGTGGCTGCGCACCGGATCCTGGTGCCTGCTGCTGCCGCTGATGATGGGTCCCGTGCTGCTCGGGCGCGAATGGGTGATCGGCGCGGTGACGCTGCTGGGCCTGGCGTGCCTGCGGGAATTCGACCGCGCGACCGGGCTGTTCCGCGAACCGCTGGTGGCGGGGATCGTGGTGCTCGGCATCCTCACCGCCAACTTCGCCGCGCTGGACCACTGGTACGGATTCTTCGTCGCACTCTGGCCGCTGACCGTGGGCGTCATCATCGTCGGCACCATCCCGCGCGACCGACCGGCCGGCTACGTGCAGCGCACCGCGCTCGGCATCCTGGCCTACATGCTGTTCGGCGCGGGGCTGGCGCACCTGTCCTTCATGGCGAATGAACCGGGCTACCGGCCCATCCTGCTGATGCTGCTGACCACGGTGGCGCTGTCGGATGTGGCGGCCTTCACCTTCGGCAAGCTGATCGGCGGGCCGAAGCTGTTGCCGGCGACCAGCCCGAACAAATCCATCTCCGGCGCGCTGGGCGCGCTGGGCGTCACCACGCTGCTGGTCGCGGTGCTGTCGTCCTTCATCTTCGCCGGCACGGCGCTGGCGCAATGGCATTGGCTGCTGCTGCTGGGCGTTATCGTGGGCATCGGCGCGCAGGCCGGCGACCTGATGCTCTCGTCGATCAAGCGCGACATCGGCATCAAGGACATGGGCACCATCCTGCCCGGCCATGGCGGCGTGCTGGACCGCTTCAATTCGCTGCTGCTGGTCGCACCGGCCGCCTTCCACTTCATCCAGTTCTTCGTCGGCTTCGGCATGGGCCAGCCGATGCGCCTGATCACGGGGCCCTGATGGAATTCAAGCTCCGCCCGGCGCGCGACCACGGCCTGGACGCCAGTGACCGGCTGCGCAGCCTGTCGCGCGAACGCGGGCTGGGCTCGGTGGTTCTGGGCAGCGTCTGGCGGGGGCTGGTGCGCGGCTACCTCGCCGCGGCGCATCGGCTGGAGGTGACGGGGCGCGAGAACCTGCCGCCGCCGCCCTTCGTGCTAGTGGGCAACCACGCGAGCCACCTTGATGCGCTCACACTGTCCGCCGTACTGCGCGGCGATACGGCGCGGCGCGCGCATGCGCTGGCGGCCGGCGACACCTTCTTCACCTCGACGCTGTCCTCGGCCTTCGCGGCCTATGCGGTGAACGCGCTGCCGGTCTGGCGCAAGCGCACCCGCGCCAGCGAGATCGCGACCCTGCGCGAACGCCTGGTCGAGGACCGCCTAGTCTACATCCTGTTCCCCGAAGGCACGCGCTGCCGCGATGGCGCCATGGCGTCCTTCCAGCCCGGCATCGGCGCGCTTGTGGCGGGCAGCGCGGTGCCGGTGGTGCCCTGCTTCCTCGATGGCGCCTTCGCCGCCTGGCCGCCGCAGCGGCGCTTCCCCAAGCCGGGCAAGCTGCGGCTGGCGATCGGCGCGCCGCTGCGCTGCGACGACCTGCCCGCCGGTCGCGCCGGATGGGAGGAAACGGCGCGGCGCTGCGAGGCGGCGGTGCGCGCGCTGGCTGGTCCGCCGACGGCCTGATCACCGCGCTGGTGGTGTTCGATCGCTGGCGGCGCTGTCTGGTCTCCGCGTCATGCCGGGCGCAATCGGCGGTATGGCGCGCGAAGCGCGGGAACGCTCAGCTTTCGCCTGACTGTTCGCGGCGCATGTTGCACCGCCGCGCCAACGCGGGCCGCTGGCCCGCGCAGGCGCCGCATGGTCAGCCCGCGCCGGCGCTTCGCCCCTGCAGCCGCAGGATCTCCGCGATCGAGGCCCGCGTCGCCGCGTCGCCCGCGACGGTGCGCCCCTCCAGCGCCGCCAGCGTGCCGCCCGCCAGCACCTTGCCGAGTTCCACCCCCCATTGGTCGAAGGGGTTGATGCCCCACAGCGCGCCCAGGCACGGCGCGACCAGCTGGCCGAGCGTGGCCGGCGTCAGGCGCGGCACCAGGATCAGGTTGCTCGGCCGGTCGCCGGTGAAGACACGGTGCGGGGCGATGGCGTCGATCCGCGCGGCATCGGCGCCGGCGGCCTGCATCTCGGCGCGCACCTGGTCCAGCGACTTGCCCACCAGCAGCGCCTCGGCCTGCGCCAGGCCGTTCGCCAGCAGCTTGCGGTGGCTGTCCGCATGCGGGTGGTCGGGATTCGCCACCAGGATGAAATCCACCGGCACCGGCGTGGGGCCCTGGTGGATCAGCTGCATGAAGGAATGCTGCGCATTGGTGCCGGGTTCGCCGAACACCACCGGCCCGGTGGCGTGCCCGACCGCCGCGCCATCCAGGCCGACCGCCTTGCCGAGGCTCTCCATCTCGAGCTGCTGCAGATGCGCCGGAAACCGTGCGAGGCGTTCGTCATACGGCAGCACCGCCCGCGCGGGGTAACCGAGCGCATCGACATGCCAGAGTTCCGTCAGCGCCAGCAGCAGCGGCAGGTTTTCGTGCAGCGGCGCGGCGGCGAAGTGTTCGTCCATGCCGCGCGCGCCGGCCAGCAGGCTCTCGAAGGCCGGCCAGCCCAGCGCCAGCGCGAGCGACAGGCCGATCGCGCTCCAGAGGCTGAAGCGCCCGCCCACCGTGTCGGCGAAGCCGAAGACGCGCTCCGCCGGGATGCCGAATTCCGCCGCCGCCGGCAGGTTGGTGGACAGCGCCGCGAGGTGCCCGGTGCCGGCTTCGCCCAGGGCACCCACGAGCCAGGTGCGCACCAGCGCGGCGTTGGTCATGGTCTCCTGCGTGGTGAAGGTTTTCGACGCCACCAGCACCAGCGTCCGCGCAGGATCCAGCCGCGCGCGCAGCGCCTCCCACGCATGGGCATCGACATTCGCCAGGTAGTGCGCGCGCATCGGCGCGCCGGGCGTCCACAGCGCGCGCGCCACCATCGCGGGGCCGAGGTCCGACCCGCCGATGCCGATGTTCAGCACATCGGTGAAGCGCGCGCCGGTCGCACCGAGGATCGCGCCGCCATGCACGGCGGCGACGAAACCCGCCATGCGCGCGAGCGTATCCCGCACCGCTGGGTCGCCGCCCCCGCGCTGCGCGGCGTGCAGCGCGGCGCGGCCCTCGGTCGGGTTGACCACCGCGCCACCCAGCATGCGGTCGCGGAAGCCCGCGACGTCGCGCGCGCGCGCCAGGTCCAGCAGCGCGGCCAGCACCTCCGCCGACACGGAGGTGCGCGAACCATCCAGCAGCACATCCCCCGCGCGATGCGTGAAGCGCGCCGCGCGGTCGGCATCGGCGGCGAACAGCGGGCGGATGGCGCCCGCGCCTGGCCGTCGCGCGAGGGCGAGCAGGGCGGACCAGGCGGCGTCGGCGTCAGGGCTCGTCATGGTGGCTTCCAGGAACTGGGGTGCGCTTGAGGCGGCACGCAACATTGCCACGGGCTTGGCAACCGGCGCAGCGCCGACCACAACAGGGCGATGTGGCGCCGTCGTGGCATCCTCGCATTCCTGGCCTTGCCCACGGCCGCGCAGGCGGAACGGCTGCGGCCGGTCAGCGCGGACAGCCCCGCGGGCGCGGCGCTGGTCACGGCGCTGCGCGCCGGCGGGCATGTGCTGTTCTTTCGCCACGCGGACACGCGCGGCGAGCCCTGCGACCGGACCTTCCGGGTGGGCGACCGCGCGGGACAGCGCAACATCTCGCCGGAGGGCCGCGCGCAAGCGGTGCGGGTCGGCGCGCGGCTGGCGGCGCTGCGCATTCCCATCGAGGCGCCGGTGCTGGCGGGGCCGGTCTATCGCGCGCGGGACACGGCCGAGGCGGCCTTCGGCGCGGCGCGCGTGGTGGTGACCGACAGCCTGCTGGCAGATGATTTTGCGGGCGCGCGGCTGGACTGGGTGCTGGCGGAGCATCGGCGGCTGTTTTCCGCCCCTGTCGCGCCGGGGGCGAACCGCGTGCTGGTGGGGCACCGCACGCCGGCCATTATGGTGGCGGGGGATGCGGTGGCGGGGCGGGCGTTTCCCGAGGGCGGTGCGCTGGTGATCGCGCCGGGCGGCGCGGCAGGGTTCGCGGTGCTGGGGATCATCGAAATGGCGCCCCTGGCGGGGGGCGGGTTCCACGGCTGCTGAGGCGCTGCCCACGGCCCGTTTGACCTGCGCCCGGATCCGAGTTCGCCCGGGCAGGGTTTGACCTGCCACAAGATCCCGATGATCGGCTTATGCATAATTAATGCCTAATGTACAGGAAAGGGAATGGACCCGTGATGTTCCCCCTCGGAGCCGGTCCGCTCGATGGCGATCCGACGCGCGTCTCTCTGGCGGTTTCCGGTGACGCCCCGGCTTGGTCGACCCTGGCCTTTCCGTCCGCGTTCCATGCCGGACTCCCGCCCTACTGGTTGCTCCACGCCGAACCAGCGCTCGCGCCGGCGGAAAGCCTCCTCACAGACCCGCTTCCCTTGGCGCTCCGCTCGGTCCTCATCACGGACCCGCTGCCGCCGCCGCTGGGTGCTGATCGCATCCTCGACCCCATCAGCATCCGCTTTCCGGCGCTGAGCGGCGATCCGCGGATCGACGGCGTGCTGTTCGGTCGTGCCTGGAACGGCAGCGTCCTCAGCTATTCATTCCCGGATTCGGCCGACGACTACGAGTACCCCTACGGCGCCTATAACGAACCCTGGTCCAACGCCTACCAGGCCTGGCCGCAGCAGCGGATGATCTTCCAGGCCGTCTTTGAGGGTGCGGCGGGAGGCAGCGGCACCCCGGTCATGCGCTACGGGTCGTTCGAAGCCGTCAGCGGGCTGCAATTCACCGACTACGGCACCGCCGCGTCCGACATCCGCATTGCGGTGACGCCCTACGCCAACCCGACCGCCTATGCCTACTACCCGGCCGATGCCGGCTATGGCGGTGACATCTGGTTCGGCACCAGCACCGCCTTCGTCAACCCAGTCCTCGGCGACTGGGGCACCTTCGCGCATCTGCACGAGGCGATCCACGCCATGGGTCTGAAGGGCGGGCACGAAGTCGGGCCGCTCGGGACGCCCGCCCTGCCGGCGCAGTGGGACAGCGTGGAGTTCACCGTCGGCACCTATCGCAGCTTCGTCGGCGCGCCGGTCGATGGCTACCGCAACGAGACCTACGGCTATCCGCAAACACTGATGATGCTGGATATCGCGGCGCTGCAGTACCTGTACGGCGCGAACTGGGGCACCAATGCCGGCAACACCACCTATCGCTGGGATGCGGCGACGGGCGAGATGTTGGTGGACGGGATCGGCCAGGGCCGGCCCGGCGCGAACCGCGTCTTCCTGACGATCTGGGACGGCGGCGGTACCGACACCTACGACATGTCGAACCATGCCGGTGGCGTGCGGATCGACCTCAGTCCCGGCAGCTGGTCCATCACCGCCGAGGCGCAGCGCGCGCGGTTGAATGCGTATGACGGCTACGTCCTCGCGCAGGGCACGGTCTATAACGCGTTGCAATACGCCGGCGACACGCGGTCGTTGATCGAACGCGCCGTGGGCGGGGCTGGGGCGGACAGCATCCTCGGCAACCAGGCGGCGAACGAGCTGCTGGGTGGCAACGGCGCGGACAGCCTGGCGGGCGCCGTGGGCGACGACACGCTCCATGGCGGCGCGGGCGCCGACACGCTTGATGGCGGCACCGGCGCCGACAGCATGGCGGGCGGCGCCGACAACGACCTCTATCGCGTGGATTCGTCGCTCGACCGCGTGATGGAACTCGCCGGCGGCGGCGTCGACCGGGTGATCTCGACCGCCTCGCTGAACCTCGCTGCGGCGGTGGAGAACCTCACCTTCGTCGGCGTGCTCGCCATCAATGCCAACGGCAATGTCCTCGACAACGCCATGACGGGCAACGCGGCCGCGAACCGCCTGAACGGCGGGGCCGGCAGTGACACCCTGGCTGGCCTCGACGGGATCGACACGCTGGTTGGCGGCGGCGGCAACGATCGGCTCGACGGCGGCGTCGGTGTCGACAGCATGGCCGGCGGTATCGGCAACGACACCTATGTCGTGGACAACCCTGGAGACAGCGTCACGGAGGCGGCCGGTGCGGGACTGGATACCGTCGTCTCGTCGGTCAGCCACACCCTTGCTGTGAATGTCGAGGTGCTGACGCTGACCGGCGCCGCCCTCGTCGGCACCGGCAATGCGTTGAGCAACACGCTCACAGGCAACGACTATGGCAATACTCTCGCAGGCGTGCTCGGCAATGACAGCCTGCTTGGCCTCGCCGGCAACGACACGCTCGATGGCGGCGCGGGCAGCGACACCCTCGATGGCGGGCTGGGCGCCGACAGCCTGGTCGGCGGCGCGGGCAACGACGTTTTCCTCGTCAACAGCGCGCTTGACCGCATGCTGGAACTCGCCGCGGGCGGTGTGGACCGCGTCATCTCAACCGTCTCGCTGAATCTCGCCGCCGAGGTCGAGAACCTCACGCTGGCCGGCACGGCGGCGCTGAACGCCAATGGCAATGTCCTCAGCAACGCCATCACCGGCACCCTCGCCGCGAACCAGCTGAACGGCGGCAACGGCAACGGCAACGACACGCTGGACGGGGCGGATGGTACCGACTCACTGCTGGGCAGCGTCGGCAATGACAGCCTGGTTGGCGGGGCCGGCGATGACACGCTGGTCGGTGGCCTTGGGATCGACACGCTCCTGGGTGGCGACGGCGCCGACCATTTCCGCTTCGGCGCGCCCAACCTTGGCTACGACCGCATCGTGGATTTCACCACCGGGGCGCTGGTGCTGGACGACGTGATCGAGGTCTCGCGCGCCGGCTTCGGGAACGTGCTGGCGCTGGGCGCGCTCGATCCCGCGCAGTTCAGCACCGGTATCGCCAGCGGCAGCGTGCCGCAGTTCGTCTATGTGGCGGCAACCGGCGCGCTGCGCTGGGATGCCGACGGCGCGGGCGGCGCTGCGTCCGTGACCATCGCGGTGCTGACCGGCGCGCCGGCCCTGTCGGCGGCGGATATCGTGGTGATCGCATGAGGCCGCAGGCGGGCGGGCGTTGAACCGCCCCCCGCCCTGGTGCTTATGCTGTCGCGCAACCCAGGCGCCAGACAGCCATGCCCGTCGACATCACCCGCCCGACCGCGCACGACGCCCTCAGCCTTGAGGAGCTCGCGCTCTATCACCTGATGATGGACTACCGCGCCGGGCTCGGCCTGTCCGCCATCCCGCTGTCCAAGGGCCTGACCGCGACCGCCGGGCGGCACGTGCTGGACACGCGGGAGAACATCTGGGCCACGGGGATGGTGCTGCCCCCGGGAGCCAACCTGCATTCCTGGTCCGACGCGCCCTATTTCAGCGACCACAGCCAGGCGCAGGTCATGTGGGACGCGCCGGAGCGGATCGGCACCGGCTATACCGGCAACGGCTATGAGATCAGCGCGGCGGGCTATGGCAGCATCGCCGCGGCGCTGGCCGGCTGGCAGGGTTCGCCCGGCCACAACGCCGTCATCGCGCAGACCGGTATTTGGGCCTCGCCGGCCTTCCTCGCCATCGGCATCGGGGTCGAGACCAGCGCGGGGGCGGGCCCCTATGGCGGGCGCGTGTTCCACGTGTGGTTCGGCCACCAGGCCGACCCGACCGGCGTGCCCGACATCCTGGGCAGCGCGGCGGCCGACAGCGTGCGCGCGACCGGCTTCGCCGACCGCATCCTCGGCCAGGACGGCAACGACACGCTGGAGGGCGGCGACGGCAACGACACGCTGGAGGGCGGCTTCGGCATCGACAGCCTGGTGGGTGGCGCGGGCGACGACGTCTATCGCCTCAATTCCGGCCTGGACCGGGTGGTGGAACTGGCGGGCGGCGGGTTCGACCACGTGATGTCCCTGGCCTCGGTGACGCTGGCGGCCGAGGTCGAGAAGGCCAGCCTGATCGGCGCCGCCGCCATCAACGCCAATGGCAATGCGCTGGCCAACGCCATCACCGGCAATGGCGCGGCGAACCGCCTGACCGGCGGCGGCGGCAACGACACGCTGAACGGCGGCGGCGGGGCTGATACGCTGGCCGGCGGCCCCGGCGCGGACCGCCTGGTGGGCGGTGCCGGCCCCGATCATTTCCGCTTCGCCGCACCGGGCCAGGGCCTGGACCGCATCGTGGATTTCACCGCGGAGGACGTCATCGCGGTGTCGCGCGCCGGCTTTGGTGGCTTGCTGCCCGAGGGCGTGCTGGATCCCGGCCACTTCAGCCTCGATGCCGCAAGCGGGAGCGCGGCGCAGTTCGTCTATGTCGCGGCGAGCGGCGTGCTGCGCTGGGATGCCGATGGGGCGGGCGGCGCGGCCTCGGTGACGATCGCCATCTTGCAGGGTGCGCCGGTGCTTGGCGCCGCGGACATCACCGTCATCGCCTGACCGGCGTCAGCCCGGCATTTGCCGCCGCAGCCGGCGCCAGCTCCGCCAGCGCTCCAGGCCCTGGTCCGCCGTCTGCCCGGCCAGCGTGCGGCAAGTATCGACGGAGAATCGGGTGATACCCAGCGGGGCGGTGGCAGCGGACCGGGTCAACAGGGGACGCGCATGTCGGCGAGCGCGGATCCGGTCGGCGGTATGGCCCCGCCATAGCATCCGGCACGCCACGGCCGTCAGCGCGCGCGGCGGCCGATGCACAGCCGCGGGACAGATTGTCGTACCAAGCCCAGGCTGCCGAGCGTAACAATAGTGGGTCGAACGCGGCAAGGCGTGATGCTCCATGCGGTGCCTCCCGGCGATATGGCGGCGACGAGCCGCGCTCAGTCTCGTTGCGTGGGTTGCGATCGGCCTGTCCGGCGCGCTCGGCCAGGGCAACGCGAGCTTCGCAGACCTCGCCCTGATGTGGGTGAGGCCGGCCGGAACGGTGCCGCTGCCCTGCGCCCGCCTGCTTGTCCTCGATGCGCCGCGGGACTGGATGCCGGGCGACGCCGCCGCGGTGCTGCTTCGCGGCCACGATTCCGCGCCGGCGCTGGCGGTGACCGCCGCATTGCTGGCGCAACAGGTCGCGGTCCTGGACTTCCCCTCCCGCGGCGTCGAGGGCTGCACCATCGCGCGGGCCGGCCGGGTCGAGGAGGCGCTCGGCGCGCTCCGTGCCCTGCGGCAGGAGGCCGGCGCCGGCATCGTCATCGCGATCGGCCTGGATGAGGACGCCGAGGCGGCGCTGCGCGCAACGGACGACATGACCGCCGCGCAGGCCCTGGGTGCCGCCGGGCCGCGCCTTGCCGCGGCCGCGGCGCTGGACGCCGCGGGCGGCTGGATGTTCCGTGCCGGCCGCCTACCCCTCTCGGCCGAACACTGGCAGGCGCGCGTGCCCCATCTGTGCGCCGCGCTCGACGGAATTGGGGGCCGGGCGGACCAGGCGGCGTGCCTGGCGGAGCTGCTCGGCGCTGCCGCCCCGCCGCTGGCGGCCCTGCCCGGGCGGCGCTGACCCGGCCGGCTGGCGCGGTGGGACTGGCGGCGCCGCTTGACGCCCCGCCGCCGCGATCCGCATAACCCCGCCATGGCCTGGGACGCGCCCGCGCGAATTATCCTCCCGGTCCTCGTCTGAGGGCCGGGTCAGCACGCGCGCGCTTCCCAAAACCCGGCACGGGCCGCAGAACAAGCCCGCTGCCGGCGCACCGAGACAGGCACCGATGAACGACAGCCCGCCCGAGGGCCGCGACTACCGCGGCACCGTCTTCCTGCCGAAAACCGCCTTCCCGATGAAGGGGGACCTGCCGAAGCGCGAGCCCGCCATGCTGGACCGCTGGGCGCGGCTTGGCCTGTGGCAGCGGCTGCGCGAACAGTCGAAGGGCCGCGAGAGCTTCGTGCTGCATGACGGCCCGCCCTATGCGAACGGCAACCTGCATATCGGGCACGCGCTGAACAAGATCCTGAAGGACGTGATCAATCGCGCGGCGCAGATGGCAGGACACGATGCCAACTACGTGCCGGGCTGGGACTGCCACGGCCTGCCGATCGAATGGAAGGTCGAGGAGGAATACCGCGCCAAGGGCCGCGACAAGGATGCGGTGCCGGTGCTGGATTTCCGCGCCGAGTGCCGGGCCTATGCGCAGCATTGGCTGGGCGTGCAGTCCGAGGAGTTCCAGCGCCTGGGTGTCGCCGGCGACTGGGCCGACCGCTACGCGACGATGGACTTCGCGTCCGAGGCCGCGATCGCCGGGGAGATCGGCAAGTTCCTGCTGAACGGGTCGCTCTATCGCGGGCTGCGGCCGGTGATGTGGAGCCCGGTCGAGAAGACCGCGCTGGCCGAGGCGGAGATCGAATACCACGACCATGTCAGCCCGACGCTGCACGCGAAGTTCCGCGTGCTGAAGGCGAGCGCCGCGGACCTGGTCGGCACCGATGTGGTGATCTGGACCACCACGCCCTGGACCATGCCGGGCAACCGTGCCGTGGCCTATGGACCGGAGATCGACTACGCGCTCGTGCATGTCGAGGGCGTGGCTGACGGCTCGCTTCTGACGGTCGGCGACCGGCTGCTGGTGGCGCTGCCGCTGCTGCCCGGCTTCGAGAAGGAAGCCGGCATCGGCGCGCATTCCATCAAGCGCGTGCTGAAAGGTGCCGAGCTGGAAGGCGCCATCGCCGCGCATCCGCTGCGCGGCGCGGGCTATGATTTCGACGTGCCGGTGCTGCCGGGTGATTTCGTGACGACGGAAGCCGGCACCGGCTTCGTCCACATCGCGCCCGGCCATGGCGAGGACGACTTCAACCTCGGCCGCGTCCACGGCCTGCCGATCCCGGAGACGGTGAACGACGACGGCACCTTCACGCAGCACGCGCCGGGCTTCACCGGGCTGCACGTGTTCAAGGCGCATACCGCGGTCTACGAGGCGATGCGCGCCGCCGGTACGCTGGCGGCGACGGGGAAGCTGACGCACTCCTACCCGCATTCCTGGCGGTCGAAGAAGCCGGTGATCTTCCGCGCCACGCCGCAATGGTTCATCGCGATGGACAAGCCTGTCGTGACGGGTGTTGCGCAGGATGAGGGAACCATCCGCGAGAAGGCGCGCAAGGCGATCGCGGAAACGCACTTCGTGCCCGAGGCCGGGCGCAACCGGCTCGATTCCATGATCGCCGCCAGGCCGGACTGGTGCATCTCCCGCCAGCGCGCCTGGGGCGTGCCGATCCCGGTGTTTGTCTCCAAGCAATCCGGCGAACCGCTGCGCGACCCCGCCATCATCGAACGCGTCATGGACGCCTTCCGCATCGAGGGCGCGGACGCCTGGTACAAGCCCGGTGCGGCCGCACGCTTCCTCGGCCCCGACCGCGACCCCGCCTTGTACGAGCAGGTGATGGACATCGTGGATGTGTGGTTCGAGAGCGGCTCGACGCACGCCTTCGTGCTGCCGCCGCGCGGGCTGCCCTTCCCGGCGGATTTGTACCTGGAAGGGTCGGACCAGCATCGCGGCTGGTTCCATTCCTCGCTGCTGGAATCCGTCGGCACGAATGGCGTGGCACCCTTCAAGGCGGTGCTGACGCATGGCTTCGTGCTCGATGAGCAGGGCCGCAAGATGTCGAAGTCGCTGGGCAACGTGACGGCGCCGCAGGACGTGATGAAGCAGTACGGCGCCGACATCCTGCGCCTGTGGGTGATGAATTCCGACACCGCGCTCGACCTGCGCATCGGGCCTGAGATCGTGAAGCAGCAGGCGGAACTGTACCGGCGCATCCGCAACACGCTGCGCTGGCTGCTCGGCAGCCTGGAGGGGTTCAGCGAGGCGGAGACGGTGCCCTTTGCGGAGCTGCCGGAGCTCGAACGCTGGGTGCTGCATCGGCTGACCGAAATCGACGCGCGGGTGCGCCAGGCGGTGGCGACGCATGACTGGTCGGGCGTGTACCCGGAGATCCACAATTTCTGCGCCGCCGACCTGAGCGCGTTCTACTTCGATATCCGCAAGGATGCGCTGTATTGCGACCGCGCGGACAGCCCCCGCCGCCGCGCCGCGCGCACGGTGCTGGACGTGCTGCATCGCTGCCTGTGCAAGTGGCTGGCGCCGGTGCTGGTGTTCACGGCGGAGGAGGCGTGGCTCGCGCGCTTCCCGGACGAGGAGGGCAGTGTGCATCTGCTCGACTTCGTCTTTGTGCCGGAGGGGTGGAAGGACGACGCGCTGGCGGCGAAGTGGGCGCGGGTGCGCGAACTGCGCGGCATCGTGACGGCCGAGCTCGAGAAGGCGCGGTCCGGCGGCACGATCGGGTCCAGCCTCCAGGCGGCGCCGACGCTGTTCGCCCCTGGCGAAGACCACGCACTGCTGCCGCCGGACCTGTGGGCCGAGGTTTGCATCGTGTCCGTCTTCACGCTGCTCGATGAGCGCGCCGAGGTTCCGGCCGCGGATGCCGACGCGCAGGGTCCGAAGGCGGCGTTCCGCACCGCCCCCGGCAGCAAATGCGCCCGCTGCTGGCGCGTGTTGCCCGAGGTCGGCACCTCCCCCCGCCACCCCACCCTCTGCCTGCGCTGCGACGACGCCGTCGAGGCCCTGACATGACGGCGGGGTCCGGGGTGACACCGTCACCCCGGCGGGGGTTCGGGGGCAGCGCCCCCGCCTCGCGCAGGCGCGTGACACTGTCATCCCAGCGGCGCCCCCGGCGCGGCGCCCCCGGGACCACCCCCGCATGAGCCTCCGTCTCGGCCTGCCCATCGCCGCCGCCATCCTGGTCGCCGACCAGGCCAGCAAATGGTGGATCCTGGAGGTCGCCCGCCTGCCCGAGGTCGGCCACATCCCCCTGCTGGCCGCCGGCCCGCTCGGGCTCGACCTGACCATGGTGTGGAACCGCGGCGTCACCTTCGGCCTGCTGACCGGCGATGGCGCCTGGAACCACATCATCCTGGCCGTCCTGGCCGCGGCCATCGCCGGCTTCCTGCTGCGCTGGATGGTGCGCGCCGAGAACCGCGTCACCGCCGTGGCCCTGGGTGCGGTGGTCGGCGGGGCGGTCGGCAACGTGATCGACCGGGTCCGTTTCGGGGCCGTGGTGGATTTCGTGGACGCCCATGGCTGGGGCTGGCACTGGTATGTCTTCAACCTGGCGGATGCGGCCATTGTCTGCGGCGTGCTCGCCCTGGTCGCGGATGCCTTGTTCCGGCCAAAGCCGGAGACTAAGGAGGGGTCATGAGGATGCGCCATACCCCCGTCCTGGCCGCCACGGCGGCACTTGCGCTGGCGGCTTGCGGGCCGAACACCACCCGGTCGCTCGGCCTGGTGCGCGATGCGCCGGACGAATTCCAGGTCACCACCCGCGCGCCGCTGTCGATGCCGCCGGACATGACGACGCTGCCGTCCCCGCGCCCGGGCTCCCCGCGCCCGCAGGAACGCAGCGCCCGCAACCAGGCCGAGGCGCTGCTGGTGCCCGGCCTGTCGCTGGACGACCCGCGGCGCGCGCCGAACCAGCGCACCACCGTGGGCGAATCGGCGCTGCTCCAGCGCGCCGGCCCCGATGCGCCGGACGACATCCGCCGCCGGGTGGATGAGGAAAGCCTGCGCCTGGACCAGCCCAACCGTGCGCTGACCGACCGGCTGATCTTCTGGCGCGATCCGCCGCCGCCCGGCACGCCGGTCGACCCGCGGCGCGAGTCGGAACGGCTGCGGGAGAACGCGGCGCTCGGCCGCGACGGCAATATCGGCGAGACGCCGGTGGTGCAGCCGCGGCGGCGGTCGTTCTTCGAATGGCTGGGGTTTTAGTCGACCCTCGGACGGCGGGCGCCGGGCATCCGCCCGGCTTGCCTTCGCGCCTCGCACCGGTGGTCTGAGCGCCACTGACCATCCGGGCGCGGTCGCGCCGTGCGCTCCCGGATCGCGCTTCGCAAGGCGGTCCTTCTGGCGCAGGGAAGGGCGCCCCCTACCCGCTCCACAATACCCTTCCGTAAGGATGCTTCCCCAACCTGGGCTGCGGCCCCATCTTCCCGGCATGCCCAGATTGACCCGCCGCACCACCCTCTGCGCCGCCGCCGCCCTCGCCGCGGCCCCGGCCACCGCCCGTGCCCAGGCCACGCCGCCGGCCCCCACCGACCGCCCGCTGTTCGGCGCCAGGCAATGGCAGCTGTCCAACGGCCTGCGCGTGGTCTTCGTCGAGAGCCGCCGCGCGCCCGTCGTCGCGCAATACCTGTTCTACGCCGCCGGCGGCGCCGAGGACCCGGCGGGGCGATCGGGCGTCGCGCACTTCCTCGAACACATGATGTTCAAGGGTTCGCCCAATGTCGCGTCCGGCGAATTCTCGCGCCGCGTGGCGCGCGAGGGCGGCAATGACAACGCCTTCACCTCCCGCGACGTCACCGCCTACCACCAGACGGTCGAGGCCTCCCGCCTGCCGCTGGTCATGCGCATGGAAGCCGACCGCTTCGCCGCCGCGCTGATCCCGGCCGACCAGGTGGAAAGCGAACGCTCCGTGGTGATCGAGGAACGCCGCCAGCGCACGGATTCCTCGGCGCGGTCGCGCTTCCAGGAAGCCTTCCGCGCCGCGCTGTGGGGTCCGCAGACCTGGCCCGGCCGGCCGATCATCGGCTGGGAGGACGAGATCCGCGCCATCACCCGCGACGACCTCGTGGCCTTCTACGACCGCTTCTACGCGCCCCACAACGCGACCCTGGTGGTCGCCGGCGCGGTCGATGAAGCCACGCTGCGCGCGCTGGCCGAGGAACACTACGGCCGCGTCCCCGCCCGCCCCGGTGCCGCGCGCGACCGCGCCCGCGCGCCCGGCGCGCCCCATGAGGCGCGCCTGGTGCGGCGCGAACCCACCGCGCGCGAGGCCCTGCTGATCCAGGCCTGGATGGCGCCCTCGCTGACCGCCGGCGAGACCCGCAACGCCCTGCCGCTCGAGGTACTGGCGCATCTGCTGGGCAGCGGCCAGGGGTCGCGCCTGCATGCCGCGCTGGTCGAGACCGGCCTCGCGGTCTCCGCCGGCGCCGCCTATGACGGCGAAGCCGCCGGCGAGACCGAATTCATGGTCTATGCCGTGCCGCGCCGCGGCGTCGCACCCGAACGGGTCGAGCAGGCGGTCGCCGCCACCATCGCCACCCTGCTGGCCGATGGCCCGACCGAGGCCGAGGTGGAACGGTCCCGCCGGCAATTGTCCTCCGGCGCGCTGCTGGCGCTCGATGGCTTCGGCGCGGCGCCGCGCATGCTGGGCGGCGTGCTCGCCATCGGCCTGCCGACCGATGTCGTGGAATTCTGGCCGGCCCGGCTGCGCGCGGTGACGCTGCCGCAGGTCACGCAGGCCGCGCGCGCGGTGCTCGGCGCCGCCACGCCCGCCACCGGCTGGCTCCTGCCGGAGGCCGCGTGATCCCATGACCACCCCCTTCTCCCTGCCGATCCAGGTGGTCGAGGCCGGCCCCGTCACCGCCTGGCTGGTCGAGGACCATTCCGTCCCGGTCGTCTCGCTCTCCTGGTCCTGGCCCGGCGGCGCGGCGCGCGATCCCGCCGGCGCCGAGGGCACCATGTCCATGGCAGCGGCGATGCTGATGGAAGGCGCGGGCGACATGCGCGCCCTGGCCTTCCAGGATGCGCTGCGCGACGACGCGATCGGCCTGTCCTTCTCGGCCGGGCGCGACAGCTTCGAAGCCGGCTTCCGGTGCCTGACGGATGCACTGCCCGCGGCGCTGCGCCTCGCGCGCCTGGCGATGACCGCGCCTCGCTTCGACGCGGATGCGCTGGAGCGCGTGCGCGCCCGCGCCATCGCCGGCGCGCGGCAGTCGCTGGAAACCCCGCGCGGGCAAGCGGGGCGCGCCTTCTGGCAGGCCGCCTTCCCGGCGCATCCGGCCGGGCGCCCCGCCACCGGCACGGCGGAGTCACTCGCCGCCGTCACCATCGACGGCATGCGCGCCGGCCTCGCCGCGCAACTGCGCCGCGACGGCGTGCTGGTGGCCGCCGCCGGGGCCATCCGCCCGGCCGAACTGCGCGCCCTGCTGCCCGACCTGCTCGGCGCCCTGCCCGCCGGCGCGCCCGATGCCCCTCCCGCCCTGCCGGCCTTCACCGCCTTCGGCCGCCAGGTGGTGGCGGTGCCGAGCCCGCAATCGCAGATCATCCTGGGCCAGCCGGGCATCGTGCCGAACGACCCGGACTGGGAGGCGGCGCAGGTCGTGCTGCGCATCCTGGGGGGCGGCGGCTTCTCCTCCCGCCTGATGGAGGCGGTGCGGGTGCAGCGCGGCCTCACCTACGGCATCGGCGTCGGGCTCGACACGCTGTTCGGCGGCGGCGTCATCACCGGCGCCTTCGCCACCGAGAACGCCCGCGTGGCCGAGGCGCTGGAGGTCACGAAATCGGTCTGGTCCGACCTCGCCGCCCGCGGGCCGACCGCGACCGAGCTGGAGGAGGCCGTGGCCTTCCTGACCGGATCCCTGCCGCTGCAATTCACCGACAGCCGGCGCATCGCGGCCACGCTGCTGGCCATGCGGCGCAACGGGCGCGCGATCGGCTGGCTCGACGGGCGCAACGACCGGCTGCGGGCGATCACGCGGGACAAGGCGGCGCAGGTGGCATCGAGCCTGCTGCGGCCGGACAACATCGCCGTCACTGTCGCGGGGCAGCCGCAGGGGATGTAGCGAGGCGGCTACGGCCCCCTGGACCGCGGGGACCTAGGTTGCGCCGACCAGGGACAGGGCGCGGGCGATGCGGGGGGCGGCCCAGGCGCGCACCGGGCCGGGCATGCCATCGGGGGCGATGTCGATGCCCTCGCCTTCGGCCAGCAGGGCAGCACCCCCGGCGGCGCGCACCTGGACCCGCCCGCGCGCGACGAACACGGCCTGCACGCCATCCAGCACGCCGGCCACGAAGCGCGTGCCCCGCACGCCGATATGCGCCCAGGGCAGCACCACATCGACCGGTATCGGCGGGGCGGCCCGCGGCACATCCAGCAGCAGCGCGCCGCCGAAGCCGCGCAACGCCACGCCAGGCCGCGGCCCCCGCAGCGCCAGCGCATCCACGCGCAGCGCCGCATTCTCCCCCATCCGCAGGTCGAGCCCGCCTTCGAGCCGGCAGGCCAGCCGCGCGGCCGGGCCGGTGGTCAGCAAATCCTCCAGCATGATCGGCGCCGCTGGCGACAGCGCGCGCGGCGGCTCCCCGCTGAACAGCGCGGCAGCGGCGCCGGACAGCGCCGTCACCTCGCCCACCCGCATGCGCAGCGCCAGGGCGGGGCGTGACAGCGCCGCCAGGGCAGGCACGACCAACAGGGCACGGCGGGCGCGGCGCATCGCGCAACGATAGGCCTGCCGGCGCCGCGGCGGGAAGCGCCGCCTTGGACCCATCGCCGCTGCACGCAGGGCCAAAGGCGGTCGCGGGGGCCGGCCGGTCAGGCGCCCGGTGCCGCCTGGTCCCGGCCAGGCCGGTTCAGCAGCCTGCGAGCGTGCCGCGGCGGGCGATGCCCACGGCCATCAGCTGGCACCCGTGGCGGATGCGATCGCCTGCAGCACGATCCCCTCGGTCAGGATCTGCGGCAGGATTTGCGGCATGCCGCCGCCGGCGGGGTAGAACAGGTACAACGGCACGCCGTCGCGCTGATGCGCGCGCAGCAGCGCGGTGATGGCGGTATCGCCGCGCGTCCAGTCGCCGACCAGCGTGGCGACGTTGCGATCCGCGAAGGCGCGGCGCACGCCCTCGGTATCCAGCGCGACGCGCTCATTGACCTTGCAGGTGATGCACCAGGCGGCGGTGAGGTTCACGAAGACCGGGCGGCCCTCGGCGCGCAGCGCGGCGACGCGCGCCTCGGACCAGGCTTCGCCGGCCGCCTGGGCGCCGCGGGCCGCGGCCGGGGGGGCGCCCTGCACCAGCGGCAGCAGCGCCAGCGCACCCACCACCGCGACGGCGCCGACGCTGCGCCCGATGGCACCCTGCGAGATCCCCCACGCCCAGGCGCCGAAGCCGACCAGCACGCCGCCGAGCAGCACCGCCAGCACGGCCGATGGCCCGGCCTGTTCCGCCAGCACCCAGACCAGCCAGGCGGCGGCCGCGTACATCGGGAAGGCCAGGCCCTGTTTCAGGCGGTCCATCCAGGCGCCGGGCCGCGGCAGCAGCCGTGCCAGCCCGGGCGCGATCCCCAGCAGCGCATAGGGCAGCGCCATGCCCAGGCCGAGGGCGGCGAAGATCGCCAGCGCCTCGACCGGGCCCATGGCCAGCGCGGCGCCGATCGCCGCCGCCATGAAGGGCGCGGTGCAGGGGGTGGCGACCAGCACCGCCAGCGCCCCGGTGAAGAATGACCCGGCATGCCCGCCCCGGCCCGCCAGCGACCCGCCGGCCGCGACCGGGCCGCCGATGGCGAACACCCCGGACAGGTTCAACCCGACCGCCAGCATCAGCCAGGCCATGCCCGCGACGAATACCGGCTGGGTGAACTGGAAGCCCCAGCCCCCCGCGCCGCCGGCCGCGCGCAGCGCCACCAACAGCCCGCCCAGGGCGATGAAGGACAAGACGACCCCGGCGGTATAGGACGCCGCATGCGCGCGCACCGCGCCCTGCGCCGCACCCGACAGCCGCGCGATGCCCACCGCCTTCATCGCCAGGATGGGGAAGACGCAGGGCATCAGGTTCAGGATCAGCCCGCCCAGCGCGGCAAACAGCGCCGCCTGCCACAGCGGCAACCCGGGCGCGCCCTGCGGCACCGCGCCGGGCGTGGCCGACACCAGGTAGGCGCCGCGCACCCCCGCCGCATCGGTGATGGCGACGATGCCGTTGACCTGCGCCGGCACTGCGCCACCCGGGCCGCGCGTGAGGGACAGGCGCAGCGCGCCGTCGGTCACGCTCAGCACCTGGGGCGCGGTATTGTCGATCACGCCGGCTTCCACCGGGAAGAAGAAGGCATCGCGCACCGCGCCGGGCGCGATGGCGGGGCCGGAGACCTCGATCGCCCCGGTGGTGCCCGCGAAGCCGATGCGGGTGGCGAAGGGCGCGAGGCGGGCCTCGGCGGCCTCGGCGCGGGTGAACAGCGCGGCGGTCGAAGCGGCCGCGACCGGCGTCGCCTCCACCGGGATGTCGAGCCGGAAGGCGCCGTCCTCGGGGATGCAGACGCGTTCGCAGACCAGCCATTCGCCGCGGGCGTCGAGCGTCAGGACATCGCCGGGGCGCAGGGTGGCGGGCGCGGTGACCGGGATGATGAAGACCGGTTCGCCCTCGTAGCCGAAATTGACCAGCGGGCCGTAGGGAATGCGCTCGGGCGCGGGGAAGCGCATGGGGGCGGCGGTGGCACCCTCGGGCAGGTCGAGCACCACTTCGGGCGGCTGCCCGGCATCGCCCGGGTTGACCCAGTAGGTGTGCCAGCCGGGCGCCAGGCGCTGGCGCAGTGCGAGGCGGAAGGACTGCCCGGGAGTGATCTGCGCGTGGTCGGAGATGAGCGTCACGGTCGCGCGCGGGGAGGTGACGGGCAAGGATTCCAGCGCGCGCGCCGCGGGGGCGAGCACGGTCAGCGCGAGGAGGAGCGTGAGCAGCCGGAACATCGCGCTAATCAAGGCCTGCAATGATGGCGGCGCAACCCCGGGGTTCAAAAAAGCAGGCGGATCCTGGGTCGGCCGCGCAACCGACAGTCAGGTCCGCGGCGGCACGTACCGCCGGTCGCGGCCCTTTCGTGGCCGTTGGCGCTAGTCTTCTCCTGCCGTGACCCGAAGACGGCGCTTGCCGACCCTTGATCCGACCCGGATCGTCGCGCTGCATTGAAAAGAGCATCGCTTGATGTCATTTTTCGTGCATGAGAACCACGCTCGCGCTCGATGACGCGTTGCTCAGGGAAGCCGAAGCCTTGACCGGCCTGCGGGAGAAATCCGCCCTGGTGCGGGAGGCGCTGAAGGCGCTGATCGAACGCGAGAGCGCCCGGCGCCTGGCACGCCTGGCCGGCTCGGAACCGGACATCGTGGCGCCCCCGCGCCGGCGGATGGAGTGATCCTGGCCGATACCGCGGTCTGGGCGGACCATCTGCGGGGAACCGAGGCGGCGCTGTCGCCGCTGCTGGAAGCCGGCCAGGTGCTGATGCACCCCTGCGTGCTCGGCGAGATCGCGCTCGGCACGCTGCGCCAGCGCGCGTTTGTTCTGGCCGCAATGAACGGGCTGCCGCAAGCGGTCGTCGCCACCGACGCCGAGGTGATGGGGCTGATCGATGGCCACGCGCTTCGCGGGCGAGGCATCGGCTGGGTCGATGCGCATCTGCTTGCGAGCGTGCTGCTGACGCCCGGCGCCCGACTGTGGTCGGCGGACCGGCGCCTGGCGGCGGCGGCCGAGCGGATCGGCGTCGCGCGGTCGGCGGCTGGCTGATCGCGCGGCACCGCCGACGCGCCCGCCAACGAAAAGGGGCGCCCTGCGGCGCCCCTTCCCCGACCAGGCTGACGCCGCGAAGCGTCAGGAATGCGCCAGCATCGCCAGCAGCAGCAGTGCCACGATGTTGGTGATCTTGATCATCGGGTTCACGGCGGGGCCCGCCGTGTCCTTGTAGGGGTCGCCGACCGTGTCGCCGGTCACCGCCGCCTTGTGCGCGTCGGAGCCCTTGCCGCCATGGTGGCCGTCCTCGATGTACTTCTTGGCGTTGTCCCACGCACCACCACCGGTGGTCATGGAGACCGCGACGAAGAAGCCGTTGACGATCACGCCCAGCAGCATCGCACCCAGCGCGGCGAAGGCCTGCGCCTTGCCCGCGATGGCCTGGATGCCGAAGTAGATCACCAGCGGGCTGAGCACCGGCAGCAGCGACGGGATGATCATCTCCTTGATCGCCGCCTTGGTCAGCATGTCCACCGCGCGGCCGTAATCCGGCTTCTCGGTGCCCTCCATGATGCCCGGCTTTTCCTTGAACTGGCGCCGGACTTCCTCGACCACGCTCATCGCCGCGCGGCCGACCGCCGTCATCGCCATGCCGCCGAACAGGTAGGGCAGCATGCCGCCGAACAGCAGGCCCACCACGACGTAGGGATTGGCCAGCGAGAAGTCGATCGCCGTCACGCCCGCGAAGTACGGGTACTGCGCCGCATTGGTGATGAAGTAGTTCAGGTCCTGGGTATAGGCCGCGAACAGCACGACGGCGCCCAGGGCCGCCGAGCCGATCGCATAGCCCTTGGTCACCGCCTTGGTGGTGTTGCCCACGGCGTCCAGCGCATCCGTGGTCTGGCGGATTTCCTTGGGCAGGCCGGCCATCTCGGCAATGCCGCCGGCATTGTCGGTGACCGGGCCGAAGGCATCGAGCGCCACCACCATGCCGGCCAGCGCCAGCATCGTGGTCACCGCGATGGCGATGCCATAGAGCCCCGCCAGCGCATAGGACACCAGGATGCCGGCGATGATCACCAGCGCCGGCAGGGCGGTGGATTCCATCGACACCGCCAGGCCGCGGATCACGTTGGTGCCGTGGCCGGTCACCGAGGATTCCGCGATCGACTGCACCGGCCGGAAGTTCGTGCCGGTGTAGTATTCGGTGATCCAGATGATCAGCGCGGTGACCACCAGGCCGACCGCGCCGCACAGGAACAGCGAGAAGGCGCCGAAGGTCGCGCCCGCCGCGGTCGCGGTGCCGAAGCCGAAGATCATGAAGGACAGCGGCAGCAGGGCGACCAGCGACAGCACGCCGGTCACCGCGAAGCCGCGGTACATCGCCCCCATGATGTTGTTGCTGGCCGGCAGCTTCACGAAATAGGTGCCGATGATCGACGTCACCACGCAGACCGCGCCGATCGCCAGCGGGAAGATCATGCCCGCCTTCAGGAAGGGCGAACCCGCGAAGGCGATGGCGGCCAGCACCATGGTCGCGACCATGGTGACCGCATAGGTCTCGAACAGGTCGGCCGCCATGCCGGCGCAGTCACCCACGTTGTCGCCCACATTGTCGGCGATGGTGGCGGGGTTGCGGGGGTCGTCCTCGGGGATGCCGGCCTCGACCTTGCCGACCATGTCGCCGCCGACGTCGCCCAGCCGCGCGAAGATCGAGATCAGCGAGGCACCGAAGCCGAGCGCCACCAGCGCGTCGATCACCGTGCGGTCATTGGGTTCCAGCCCGCCGATGATGACCAGCAGGAAGAAATACACGGCCACGCCCAGCAGCGCGCCGCCGGCCACCAGCATGCCGGTGATGGCACCCGACTTGAACGCCACATCGAGGCCGCCCGCGAGCGACACCGTCGAGGCCTGCGCCGTGCGCAGGTTGGCGCGCACCGAGACGTTCATGCCGATGAAGCCCGCCGCGCCGGACAGCACCGCCCCCAGCAGGAATCCCACCGCGACCGTGAGGCCGAGCCGCCAGGCCACCAGCACGAACAGCACCGCGCCGACGATGGCGATGGTGGTGTATTGCCGCTTCAGATACGCGTTGGCGCCTTCCTGGATCGCCTTGGCGATTTCCTGCATGCGCTCGTTGCCGGGATCGCGCGACAGCACGTCCTTGGCGGTGATGACGCCATAGGCGATGGACAACGCCCCCAGCGCGATCACGATGATCAGCCACACGGTCAGCACGTCGATGAATCCCCCTCGGTGAACGCGGTCTCGGGCCGCAATAGACCGCGGGCGGGGTGCGACAGGCGCCGCCCCGCCCGGCGGCCAAACGCCTGTCTAGAGGGGGAAGGCCAAGGCGCGCAACGGGGGGTGGGTCGCGGCGGGCGGCAGGCTGTCGCGGCCTCGCGGGCCGGCAGGCGCCCGCCCGGGGCGCGCTGCGTCACTTCGCCCGGTCGATCGCCTCGGTGATCAGGCGGCGGGCTTCGTCGGCGTCGCCCCAGCCGATGAACTTCACCCACTTGCCGGGCTCGAGGTCCTTGTAGTGTTCAAAGAAGTGCTGGATCTGCTCGATCGTGATCTTCGGCAGGTCCGTGTAGTTGTGGACATGCTGGTAGCGCAGCGTCAGTTTCGGCACCGGCACGGCGATGATCTTCTCGTCCCCGCCGCCGTCATCCTCCATCTTCATCACGCCGACCGGGCGAACGCGGATGACCGCGCCTGCGATGATCGGGCGCGTATTGGCCACCAGCACGTCGATCGGGTCGCCATCCTCGCTCAGGGTGTGGGGGATGAAGCCGTAGTTGCCCGGATAGCGCATGGGCGTGTGCAGGAAGCGGTCCACGAACAGGGTGCCGGCGGCCTTGTCCATCTCGTACTTGATGGGCTCGCCGCCGATCGGCACCTCGACGATGACGTTCACGTCGTGGGGCGGGTCCTTCCCGATGGGAATGGCGTCGATGCGCATGGCGGGTCTCCGGTTCGGGACGGCGCGCGCCTGTAGCAGAGCGGCCGGGGGGGCGGAAGGTGGGCGCGGCGCGGCACGCGCGCGGACGCAGGGCCTGCGCACCGGACGGCAACGCGCCCGCGCGTGCCAGGGTTTCGCGCGCCTCCTCGCGACGGGGTTTCGCGCGCCTCCGCGCGACGGGGTTTCGCGCGCCTCCGCGCGACGGGGTTTCGCGCGCCTCCGCGTGCCAGGGTTGCGCGGCGACGGCGCCCCGCCCAGGCTTGGCCCATGACCCCCGCCCGCGCCGCCTTCGCCGCCGCCGCCCGCGCCCGCGCGCCCGAGGTGGCCGCGCTCACCCGCCGGCTGATCGCCGTGCCATCCCCCAACCCGCCCGGCGATGTGCGCGCCTGCGCCGAGGTCTGCGCCGCCCTGCTGCGCGACCTCGCCCCCGCGGCCGAGGTCTCGCTGCACGCGACCTCGCCGGAGGTGACCAACGTCGTGGCCCGCATCGCCGGCGCCGGGCCGGGCCGCACCCTGGCCTTCAATGGCCACCTGGATACCTACCCGGTGAACGAGACGCTGCCCTGGACGGTCGACCCGCTCGGCGGCGCGCTGCGCGACGGGCGGATCTACGGACGCGGCGCGGCCGACATGAAGGGCGGCATCGCGGCCTCCATCCTCGCCTTCGCGCTGCTGGCGCAGCACCGCGACGACTGGCGCGGCGAAGCGATCCTGACCCTGGCCGGGGACGAGGAGACCATGGGCCCGCTCGGCACGAAGTGGCTGCTGGACAATGTCCCGGGCCTCGCCGGCGCTGGCGCGGTGATCATCGGCGATGCCGGGTCCCCCCGCGTGCTGCGCTTCGGCGAGAAGGGCTTCCTGTGGATCGAGGTGGAGGCCAGCGGCACCGCCGCGCATGGCGCCCATGTGCATCTGGGGCAGAACGCGATCGACCGGCTGCGCGCGGCGCTCGACGTGGTGGCGGCCCTGCGCGGCCTGCCGGTGGCGGCGCCGCCCGCGGTGACCGCCGCCATCGCCGCCGCCGCGCCGATCAGCGAGCCCCTGGCCGGCACCGGCGAGGCCGCCGTGCTGGGCGGCATCACCGTCAACATCGGCCGGATCGAGGGCGGCACCGCGCCCAACCTGGTGCCGGCCAGCGCGCGCGCCGCCTGCGACATCCGCCTGCCGGTGGGTGTGGCCGCGGCGCAGGTGGAAGCCGCGCTGGCGGCGGGGCTCGATGCGCTGCCGGGGGTGGCGTGGCGCGTGCTGCGGCGCTTCGAGGCGAACCACACCGACCCCGCCGCCGACATTGTCCGCCTGGCGCACGCCGCCGCCGAGGAAGCGCTGGGCGGCGCCGTCGCGGTGAACATGCGCGTGGGCGGCTCCGACGCCCGCTGGTTCCGCATGGCCGGGCTGCCGACCGTGGTCTATGGCCCCACCCCGCACAACATGGGCGGCGCCGATGAATGGGCGGATCTGGCCGAGCTGGAGGCGGTGGCGCGCGTGCATGCCCTCGCGGCGTTTGATTTCCTGGCCGGCTGAGGGCAATCACACAGGCGCATGGGCCTGTAGCTCAATGGTCAGAGCGGACCGCTCATAACGGTTTGGTTGCAGGTTCGAGTCCTGCCGGGCCCATGATCCCAGGCTGAAGATGCCGGAAATGCCGCACGCACCGCGAGTGGGCCGGCCGCAATCCGTGTGATCCACGACGTTGTTCCGCGGGCGCGCCACTGGCAGCCTGCCGCCGGCGCCGCCATGGCGGGCGCCTGGCAGCCGAGCCCGTGCCGCCTGGCACGACCGGCGTCATCCGGTGCACCAGAAGGCGAGCCGTGCGCCACGCCAGGGAGAGGGCGCATGACCATCATCGTCACCACCAGCTCGACCACCGCCGCCACCAACATCACGCTGGCCAACAACGGGGACCTGTTCGTCGGGCCGAATGCGGTCCGGGTGTCGAGCGGCGCGACCGGCATCTCGGCGGGCTTCGCCGCCCATGCGATCGACATCCTCGGCACCGTGTACGGGGAATTCGCCGGGATTGCGCTTGGCGCCGGCCTCGCTGCCCAGACATCCTCCACCATCACGCTCGGCGCCGCAGCGTCGGTGACGTCGCGGGTGGTGGGACTCCGCTCCCAGGGCGCCACCATCAACATCTTCAACGACGGGCTGATCAAGGGCGGCACCGGGATCGACCATGACGGCACCGGCTTCTTCCGCCTGGTGAACACCGGCAACATCGTCGGAACCATCGGCAACGCGATCGAGGTGGAGGGCGATCGCGGTGACATCACCAACCACGGCGTCATCACGGCACTCGACGGCTACGGGGTCTCGCTGACCAACATGGGCAGCACCCTGTCATCCATGACGATCCGCAACTTCGGCACGATCAGCGGCAACAATGGTGCGATCGCGGGTGCCGACGAGGTCGCCGACTTCGTCTTCAACTACGGCACGATGATCGGGTCCGTCGTGCTGCGTGGCGGCGACGACTACTACGACGGGCATGACGGCCACGTCACGCGCGAGATCGTCGGCGGCGAGGGCAATGACACCGTGATCGGCGGGCCGGGGCGCGATTTCGCCCAGGGCGACGAAGGCAACGACAGCATCGAGGGCGGTGCCTACAACGACGTCCTGAGCGGCGGCACCGGCAACGATACGCTCGATGGCGGCGCGGGCGACGACTGGCTGCGCCCCGGTGCCGGCGCGGACCTGCTCGACGGCGGGGACGGGCAGCGCGATCTGCTCGACTACCTGCTGGAATCGCTGGCGGTGACCATCGACCTCGCCACCGGCGATGCCTCGGGCGCGGCGGCGCGCGATGTCTTCAGCGGGATCGAGCGGGTGCGCGGCGGTGCAGGCAACGACACGCTGACCGGCGATGCGCAGGCCAACGTCCTGCAGGGAAGCTCAGGTGCCGATTTGCTCGCCGGCGCCGGAGGGAACGACGTGCTGTCGGGCGGCCTCGGCGCGGATACGCTGCTGGGGGGGCTCGGTGTCGACCAGCTGTGGGGTGGCACCAGCGGCGACGTGTTCCGCTTCGCGACCCTGTCGGAGAGCGGCGCCGGCGGCCAGCCGCGCGACCGCATCGTGGACTTCACCCGCGGCGAACCCGACCGCATTGACCTGTCCCTGATCGATGCGGATGCGACCCTGGCCGACAACCAGGCCTTCGTCTTCAACGGCGCGGCGGACTTCAGCGCCGCTGGCCAGGTGCGCACCCAGCTGATCGGCAACAACACCTTCGTGTTCGCCAATACCGATGCCGTGCTGGGCACGGCGGAATTCTCGGTCGTGCTGACCGGCACCGTGGCGCTGCTGGCGACCGACTTCGTCCTGTAGCGCTGGTGTCCCGGTGCGGCGTGCTTGGCGCGGGGCGGGCCGGGCGGTAGAACCCCGCCCGAACCCCGAGCACCACAGGTCCACGCCCCATGGCTGCCTACCAGTATGTCTATGTGATGAAGGATCTCACCAAGGCCTATCCAGGCGGGCGTGAGATCTTCAAGGGCATCACCCTGTCCTTCCTGCCCGGGGTGAAGATCGGCGTGCTCGGCCCGAACGGCGCCGGCAAGTCCACGCTGATGCGCATCATGGCCGGCCAGGACAAGGAATATGGCGGCGAGGCCTGGGCCGCCGAGGGCGTGCGCGTGGGCTACCTGTCGCAGGAGCCCGAGCTCGACCCCACCCTGACGGTCGGCGAGAACGTCCGCATGGCCTTCGCCGAGCTGAACGGCTGGATGGCCCGCTTCAACGAGATCTCCGAGAAATTCGCCGAGGAGATGACCGAGGACGAGATGAACACGCTGCTCGGCGAACAGGCCGATCTGCAGGAGAAGATCGACGCGGCCAATGGCTGGGAGATCGACCGCCAGGTCGAGATCGCGCTGGATGCCCTGCGCTGCCCGCCGCCGGATGCCGCGGTGACCAACCTGTCGGGCGGCGAGCGCCGGCGTGTCGCGTTGTGCCGGCTGCTGCTGGAAAAGCCCGACATGCTGCTGCTCGATGAGCCGACCAACCACCTCGATGCCGAGAGCGTGTCGTGGCTGGAGCAGACGCTGAAGGCCTATACCGGCACCGTGCTGATCGTCACCCACGACCGCTACTTCCTCGACAACGTGACGTCGTGGATCCTGGAAGTCGATCGCGGCCGCGGCATTCCGTACGAGGGCAACTACTCCACGTATCTGGAGCAGAAGCGCAAGCGCATGGCGCAGGAGGAGCGCGAGGAAAGCACCCGCCAGCGCCAGCTGGCCGAGGAACGCGACTGGATCGGGCGCAGCCCGTCGGCGCGCCAGGCGAAGTCCAAGGCCCGCATCGCGGCCTATGAGGACCTGCTGCGCGCCAGCCAGGACAAGGCGCCCGACCCGACCGAGATCGCCATCCCGCCGGCCCCGCGCCTGGGCAATACGGTCATCGTCGCCGAGGAGCTGCGCAAGGGCTACGGCAATGCGCTGCTGATCGACGAGCTGTCCTTCAAGCTGCCGCCCGGCGGCATCGTTGGCGTCATCGGCCCCAACGGCGCGGGCAAGACCACGCTGTTCAAGATGATCATGGGGCGCGAACCGCCCGATGCCGGCACGCTGGTGGTCGGCGAGAGCGTGCAGCTCGGCTATGTGGACCAGAGCCGCGACAGCCTGGATGACAGCAAGTCGGTCTGGCAGGAGATCTCGGGCGGCGACGACACGATCATGATCGGCAAGCGGTCGGTGCCGTCGCGCGCCTATGTGGCCGCGTTCAACTTCAAGGGCGGCGACCAGCAGAAGCGCGTGGGATCGCTGTCGGGCGGCGAGCGCAACCGCGTGCATCTCGCGAAGATGCTCAAGACCGAGCACAACGTGCTGCTGCTCGACGAACCGACCAACGACCTGGATGTCGAAACCCTGCGCGCACTGGAAAACGCGCTGATGGATTTCGCGGGTTGCGCGGTGATCATCTCGCACGACCGGTTCTTCCTGGATCGGCTGGCGACGCACATCCTGGCCTTCGAGGGCGACAGCCACGTCGAGTGGTTCGAGGGCAATTTCGAGGCCTACGAAGAGGACAAGCGACGTCGACTCGGCGAGCACGCCACCGACCCGCACCGCATCAAGTACAAGCCGCTCGCGCGGTGACGCGCGGCATGAAAAGGCGCGCAGTGATGCGCGCCGGCGCCCTGCCCGCAGCCCGGGCCGCGCGATGATGCTGCAGGCGCTGCGCTCCACCCGCCTCATCACCACCGATCGGCTGATGATGATCCCGCCGGGGCGCGAGAACCTGCCGGACCTGATCCGCCTCAAGGCCGATGAGCGCGTGTTCGCCTGGATGCTGCACGGCGTGCGTTCGCCCGAGCGCACGCGCGAGGAGCTGGAGGACGACATCGATTTCTGGGCGGTGCGGGGCTACGGCACCTGGTGTGTCTTTGAGCGCGCGACCGGCGACTTCCTGGGGATCTGCGGCCTGATGGAACGGCCGGACGGCCGCGGCGTGGCGCTGCGCTACGCGCTGTGGCCCGAATGCCGCGGCAAGGGCTATGCGCGGGAAGCGGCTCGCGCGGCGCTGGCCTTTGGCCATGCGGCCGGGCTGAAGCGCATCATTGCCGTGGCGCGCTACACCAACCATGCCTCCCGCGCGGTGATGACCGATATCGGCATGACGGCCTGCGCCGACTACACGCACAAGGGCGAGGCGATGCTGGTGTTCGAAAGCCTGGGCTGACAGGCCGCTCAGCACGGCGGCCCGATGCCTGTCATCGGGCCCGTTGGCACAGGGCGCGACCCGCGCCGCCGCCAGCACGGCGTGGCGCGCAGCCCGGCCGGCGGCTGCCGGCGCCGCCGATCGTGGTCAGTCGAGACTCTGCGGCCAGCCGATGAACAGCCCCACGTCGCCTGGCATCCCGCCGGGGAAGTCGATGACGCGGGCGGAGAACGTGAAGCCGCCGGGGGCGAGTTCCTTCTCCCACCACAGGTAGATCTTGTGGAAGACGCCCGGCAGCGTGTCCTGCCAGCCCTCCAGGTGGTTGTTGATGCGCCGCGCACCGTCCGCGCACAGCAGGGAGGGGAACTTCACCAGCATCAGCTCGCGTTCGCCGGCCTCGAAGGCGCGGCGGATGCGCAGCATCGCGCGCTCGCGGTCCTCCTCGGTGATCTCGTAGGTCTGCACGCGGTTGGAGAACGCCTCGAGTTCGGCCTTCTTGTATGCGGCGGCTTCCTCGGCCTCGGCGCGCCGGCGTTCGGCGGCGGCGGCCTTGGCGGCAAAGAGGTCCTTGATGGACATGGTGGGCGCGTGGCGGTCCATGGGGCGTGCTCCAGCGATGCGCGCCATCCTAGGTGGGGGCCGCCCCCGTTGTCTTGACGTCCGTCAAGGCGGTGGCGGATGCCTGCCTCAGCTGCGCGTCTCGCGTGCCGCCAGCTGCGCGATCTGGTTGCGCATCGCGTCCAGGAGCGACGCCACGCGCCCGCCATTCCGCTGGATCACCGCCGAATACTCGCTGCGGGTGGTCAGGCGCAGCGACGTGCCCTCGGCGATCACATCGACCACGCGGGGCTGGCCGCCGACCTCCGCGACGCGCCAGTCGAGCGAGAAGGGCGGCTGGTTCGGGCGTTCGATGATGGTGTTGACCAGCACGTCCTCCTCGGTGCGCTGCTGGGCGCGGCCGAGCGAGAAGCGCACGCCGCGGTATTCCCCGAAGCGGGCCGACAGGTTGCGCACGATGATGTCGTCGAACAGCCGGTTGTATTCGGCCAGTTCCGCCGGCGAGGCCTGGCGGACATAGCGGCCGAGGATGAAGCGGCCGGTGCCCTCGATGTCGATCGCGCGGCGCAGCACGGCGGCGACCTTCTCCCGCCGTGCGGTGACGTCGGATCGCTGGTCGTTGATGGCGGCGACCAGGTCGTTGCCGGCATCGCGCACCAGGGCGGTGGCGCGGGCGGGGTCGATCTCGGCGCGGCCGTGCTCGGGCAGCGCGAACAGCGCGGCGGCGAGGGCGGGGGCGGCGATCAGGAGGCGTCGTTTCATGGCGGTCATATGGGTCGTTCCACGCGGATTCCGAGTCATCGTGGGCGCGGCGGCGGTGCCGCATCCGGCCCACCGGGCTCGGTCACGCCCTGGCCGAAGCCGGTGACGCCCGAGGGCCCCACCACCCGGCCGCCCGGGCTTTCCTGGTTGCGGATCTCGAAGCCACGGCGCTGGCGATAGGCCGAGCGCAGCGTCGAATAGGGGTCGAGCGAGGTGGCGCGCACCTGATCGATGGGCTCGAGCAGCGCCTCGCGCGTGTCGAGCACCGTCAGGCCCAGCCGGGTCCAGCCGGAGGCATCCACGAAGGCCCCCTGGCCCAGCCACATCAGCGGGTTCAGCAGGATGTCCACGCCCTGCCCGGCAAGATCGCGCGGCGAGGACGGGCCGAACAGCGGGACGAACAAGTAGAAGCCCTCGCCGGCGCCCCAGACCGCCAGGGTCTGGCCGAAATCCTCGGAATGGCCGGGCACGCCCCATTCGCGCGCGACATCCAGGATGCCGCCGACGCCGAGCGTGGAATTCACCATGAAACGGCCGAGCGTGATGCGCGCGCGGGTGATGTTGCCCTGCATCAGGTCGTTGGCGAGGATGACCGGCGCGCGGATATTGCCCAGCACGTTGCGGATGCCGGTGCGCAGCGGCTGGGGCACGACGTCGCGATAGGCCTCGGCGACCGGCTGCAGCACGTAGCGGTCGGCGACCTCGTGGACTTCGAACAGGGCGCGGTTGGCGGGTTCGAAGGGGTCGTTGGTCTCGCGGAATTCGGCCAGCGCCTCGGGGTCGTCGGCGGGCGGGCGGGTGGCGCAGCCGGCAGCCGCGCCCAGCAGGAGGGCGAGCGCCAGGCAACGCAGGATCGGGGGCGGGGAGGGCAGCATGGTGGCGGAATACAGCGTCCTTCGGGCGCTTGGAACCGGATTCCAGATGGGGCTTGTCCGCCGCTGGTTGCACCCCAGCCTAAACACATGCCGTCGCCGCGCAGTGAAGCACTTCGTGGCGATGCGTAACGAAGTCTTGCCAGCCCCCGCCGGACAGGCGACAGGGGGCGCCCCGCGCGAGCGGGAGGCACGCCACGAGGAATGCGCGCGATGAACCATGCGATGACCGGAACGCTCGCGCGGTGGCTGACGGGGCCGCGGGTGTCGGGCCTGCCGGCGCCGGCCGAGATGCCGCCGCCGCGGCTGTCCTTCGAATTCTTCCCGCCCAAGACGGACAAGCTGGAGGAGCAGCTGTGGGCCTGCATCCGCCGGCTGGAGCCGCTGGCGCCGCGCTTCGTGTCGGTGACCTATGGCGCGGGCGGCACCACGCAGGAACGCACGCACACCACGGTGTCGCGCCTGGTGACCGAGACATCCCTGACGCCGGCCGCGCACCTGACCTGCGTGGGGGCCACGCGCGACGAGGTGGATGCGGTGGCGCGGCGGTACTGGGAGGCCGGGGTGCGGCATATCGTCGCACTGCGCGGCGACCCGCCGGCGGGGGCTTCCGAGTACACGCCGCATCCGGGCGGGTATGCCCAGGCGGAGGATCTGGTGCGCGGGCTGCGGCGCATCGGGGAGTTCGACATCTCGGTGGGGGCGTATCCGGAGGGGCATCCGGCGGCGGTCTCGGCCGAGGCGGATCTCGATTTCCTCAAGCGCAAGATCGATGCCGGGGCAAACCGGGCGATTACGCAGTACTTCTTCGATTCCGACGTGTACCTGCGCTTCCTGGACCGCTGCCTGGCGGCGGGGATCACGGTGCCGATCGTGCCGGGGATTTTGCCGGTGTCGAATTTCGGCCAGGTGGTGAAGTTCTCGGCGATGTGCGGGGCGTCCGTGCCGGCCTGGATGGGCAAGCTGTTCGAAGGGCTGGAGGAGGATGCCGAGACGCGGCGCATGGTGGCGGCGGTCGTGGCGGCGGAACAGGTGAGGTTGCTGCAGGCGAATGGGGTGGATGAGTTCCATTTCTATACGTTGAACCGGCCGGATTTGACCTATGCGATCGCGCATATCTTGGGGGCGCGGGCGAAGGTGGGGGCTACGGGTTGAGGGGGCGGGCGCGGCGGCGCTGAGGATTGTCGGTTTCGGACAAATTCCCGGCGGGTGGCGGGGGTGGCGGTTTCGGACAAATGGCGTGGGGGGTGCGCGGCCGGGGCTGCGCGCCCGGTGGGCGAGGCCACGCGGGATTCGGACGAATGCGCGGCGCGCCGGTGGGGCGGTGGCTTGAGGGCGGATGGGGGTCGGGTCAAGGAGCGGCCCGGCGGTGAGCGCGGGAAATTTTCCTAACACAGCTGGTGCTGAAAAGTCCAGCGGTTGAGGCGAACCGACGCAAGGAAGATGTGAAACGCTGCGGCTCGATCGCGCCGGGGTTGTGTGTTCCGCTATTAACGAAACGTAAGAATCGTCAGGGCTGGGAATGCTGCCAAGACGCCTTCTGCGCTGGTCGTGGCTTTACTTTGCGCTGGCTTGCGCCGGCCTCGTTGCGTCGGCGGCGTCGGCGGACGGCGCGGAACCGCTTGCAGCGACCGCCGGCGCGGCGGAGTGGGAACGCCTGCCGGATGGGCGCGTGGTGATCGAGATTTACGGGCGGCGCCTAGCCTTCCCGGCCGACATGCCGGCGGGGCAGGTGGTGTTCGAGCACCGCAGTCGCCGAGTATCGCTGCAGGAGCTGATGGCGGATCGGACGGGAGCGGAACGCTGGTGGGCCGGCGCACGCCCGGCCAATCCAGTTGGCATAGCCTTGTCGGCGAACCTGGTGGCACCTCTGCTGTTCGGCGGGCCGATGCCCATGGACCCGACCGTGATTCGCCCCGGCCCGACGTTCTGGATATGGGTCTATCGTGATCCCGAATGGACCGACTGCCGGCAAACGGTGTGGGAGCATGACTCCCGCAAGTGTCGTCATTTCGTCGAGCGCGCGCGCGACGTGACTGCGATCCGCCCCGACGGATTCATCATAGAGCAGCCAGATTTCCTGCGCGGGACCGGACTGACCTACTACCTTTTTCCCTATGAGGAGCAACGTGGTGCTGCGGGCGATCCTGTTTCGATCGCCTGCCGTGATTTCACGCAGTTCTACAACTGCGAAAACCATTCCCTGCGCTGGGGCTATTTCATCAGACCCGGCATTTTTCTTCGTTATCAGTATGCCGTCGCGAAACCGCACGTGCCGAACATGCGCGCGATCGACGATGCGTTTCGGGAAGCGGCGCTGCGGTTTCTTCTCGGAGATGGCGCCGACGCACGATAACGCCGGCTTCGCCAGCGCAGCCGCTTGCAGCCTCGTCCGGCCCGCAGGTTTCGCGGTGCCAACGCCGTTGGTCGGTGGACCGGCCCTGCTCAGCCACCACGGCGCGGCGCCGACACAGAGCGATTGGACAGGGCCGAGAAGCTCGCGTCCTCGGTCCGTCAGCGAAGGGGGCGGAACGGCGGTCCCGCCAAAACCGCCAAGGATGAGTGTCCAGGATGCGTGCCCGCGGCCTTGCTGCATGGTATTCTTTGGGATGTCCTCGGCCGCAGTCGCGCGCATTCCCGACCCGCCCACCCTGCTCGCATGCCTGCGCGCGCAGGAGGCGTCGCTGCGCGCGGCAGGCGTCGCCGGGCTCTTTCTGTTCGGGTCAGCCGCGCGGGGTGAGGCCGGCGCGACCTCCGACGTGGACCTGTTCATGGACCAGGCGGAGCCCGAGCGGTTCGGCCTGTTCGACCTGATGGAGGTGTCCGACAGGCTGCGCGCCGCGCTTGGCGGCGTCGCGGTGGACCTGGCGACGCGGGCAAGTCTGCACCCGGCCCTGCGCCCGGCGATCGAGGCCTCGGCGCTGCGGGTGTTCTGATGGCGGCGGGCCGTTCGCAGCGCGCGCGGCTGATGGACATGGCGGACGCGATCAGAGGTATTCGCGCCGTCATCGCCGGACTGGATTTCGCCGCGTTCGAAGAAGGATGGGTGATGCAGCGCGCCGTGGAGCGCGGCCTGGAGATCATCTCCGAGGCGAGCCGACACCTTCCGCCGGAAGCGAAGGCGGCCCATGCGGAGATACCCTGGCGACGGATCGCGGATATCGGCAACGTCTTGCGACACGCGTACCAAAGGGTCGAACCGCGACTGATCTGGGTGATTCTGGACGAGTATCTCCCGGCGCTCGACGATGCCGTGCTCGCGATGCTCGCCGCGCTGGACGAACCGCCCGCGTGACGGCGGGGTCCGGGGTAGCACTGCTACCCCGGCGGGGGTTCGGGGGCAGCGCCCCGCTATCCCGTAACCTCGATCGCCTTCAGCCCCGCCCCCAGCACCCGCCGCAACTCCCGCTCCGGCAACGCCACGCAGCCTTCCGTCGGCGCAAAATCCGCGCGCGCCACATGGAGAAAGATCGCGCTGCCGCGCCCGCGCTGCACCGGCGCGCCGTTCCAGCCGAGCACGGCGATCACGTCGTAGACCGCATCCTCGCGCCACAGCGTCTCGTGCCGCGCGGGGTGCGGCAGGCGGATGGCCTGGTTGTAGTCGCGGTGCGTGGGGTCGTCGCACCAGCCATCCTCGGGTGCGATGGGTTCGCAGGGCAGGGTGGTGGCCGGGCGAGGCCCGCGGTCGGCGCGCCACAACACGCGGCGCAGCTGCAGCAGGCCGATGGGCGTGGCGCCGTCGCCTTCCTGCTTCGCGCTGGTGATGCCGCCCTTGCCGATGGCGCAGCGCAGCGTCTCGCCGCGGAAGCGCAGCAGGCCATCGGCGGTGACGCGGGCGGTGGTGGTCATGGGGCGTGGCGCCGTTCGCGCGCGCCGGCGTGCCGCCGGCCCGCGCTCACTGCGGCAGGATATGCCCGAAGCGCTCGGCCTTCGTGCGCAGATACCCGTCATTCACCCCGTTCGGGTCAAACGCATGCGCCTCGCGCCCCTGCACCTCGATCCCGCAGGCGGACAGGCCGTTGATCTTGTCGGGGTTGTTGGTCAGCAGGCGCACGCGCTCCACGC